>Ga0209048_10000182_pt1 | contig 67343 bp, 63 predicted proteins | sample FrelakmetCRP12CR_FD_187146 | JGI IMG/M metagenome (GOLD analysis project Ga0209048, IMG submission 187146) | Freshwater lake sediment microbial communities from the University of Notre Dame, USA, for methane emissions studies - CRP12 CR (SPAdes)... | ecosystem: Environmental > Aquatic >...
TTATGAGTCCTCTGCTCTGACCAACTGAGCTACAGGCCCGAACTCTTTAGGTGCCGTTGGTGTCGAGGAAGCTGCGCAGTTTGTCGGAGCGGCTGGGGTGGCGCAGCTTGCGCAGAGCCTTGGCTTCTATCTGGCGGATGCGCTCGCGGGTGACGTCGAATTGCTTGCCGACTTCTTCCAGTGTGTGGTCGGTGTTCATTTCGATGCCGAAGCGCATGCGCAGGACCTTGGCTTCCCTCGTCGTCAGCGTGTCCAGGATGTCTTTCGTGACGCCGCGCAGACTCGAATACATGGCTGCATCAGCGGGCGCCAGTGTTGCTTGGTCCTCGATGAAATCGCCAAGGTGGGAGTCGTCGTCGTCGCCGATCGGGGTTTCCATGGAAATCGGTTCCTTGGAGATTTTCATGATCTTGCGGATCTTCTCCTCGGGCATGTCCATCTTCTTGGCCAGCGTGGCGGGATCTGGCTCGGCGCCGGTTTCCTGCAGTATCTGGCGGCTGATCCGGTTCATCTTGTTGATCGTTTCGATCATGTGCACCGGAATGCGGATGGTCCGCGCCTGGTCGGCAATCGAGCGGGTGATGGCCTGGCGGATCCACCACGTGGCGTAGGTCGAGAACTTGTAGCCACGGCGGTATTCAAACTTATCCACCGCTTTCATCAGGCCGATGTTGCCCTCCTGGATCAGGTCGAGGAACTGCAGGCCCCGATTGGTGTATTTCTTGGCAATCGAGATGACCAGGCGCAGGTTGGCTTCGGTCATTTCGCGCTTGGCGCGACGTGCCTTGGCTTCGCCGGTGGACATCTGCTTGTTGATGTCCTTCAGGTCCTTGAGCGGGATGCCGATGTGGTCCTGGAGGGCGATCAGCTTCTTCTGTTCTTCCTTGATGGCCGGCGCGTTGCGGGTCAGGATGGCAACGTAGGTCTTGGGCGCGGCGGCAATTTCGGCATCGACCCAAGCGAGATTGACTTCGTTGCCCGGGAACACCTGGATGAAGTGCGGACGAGGCATCTTGACCTTTTCCACACTGATTTGCTGAATCTTGCGTTCGGATTTGCGAACCAGTTCGACCATGCCGCGCACGCTGTCGCACAGGCGTTCGATCGAGCGCGAGGTGAAGCGGATGTTCATCAGTTCGTCGGTAATCTGCTGACGGATCTTGAGGTAGGTCTTGTCCTGCGAGCCCTTGCTGGCCAGCGCTTTCTGCAACTTGACGTGCAGGCCCTTGATGATATTGAAGCGCACCAGGGCGTCGGTCTTGAGTTGTAGCAGGGAGGCCGACACGGCGCCGGCGCCGCCATCTTCGTCCCCCTCTTCATCTACCTCGTCGCCGATGTCATCGGGCAAATCGGCAGTCGGGGCGGCTTCGACGGCGTTCGGGTCGATCAGGCCATCGACCAGTTCGTCGATGCGCATTTCTTCGGACTCGATCTTGGCGGCCATCTCGATGATGTCGGCAATCGTCGTCGGGCAGGCCGAAATCGCCTGCACCATGTGCTTGAGTCCATCCTCGATGCGCTTGGCGATCTCGATTTCGCCTTCGCGGGTGAGTAGTTCGACCGAGCCCATTTCGCGCATGTACATGCGGACCGGGTCGGTGGTGCGGCCGAACTCGGAGTCGACTGTGGACAGCGCCTGTTCGGCCTGTTCTTCAACGTCGTCGTCGTCGGTCGGACGGGCGGCGGTATCGGACATCAGCAGGTCTTCGGCAGCCGGGGCTTCGTCGAAGACCTGGATGCTCATGTCGCTGAAGGTGGAGATGATCGTCTCGATACTCTCGGCGTCGACGACGTCATCCGGCAGGTGGTCATTGATTTCGGCGTACGTGAGGTAGCCGCGTTCCTTGCCGAGCTTGATCAGGTTTTTGAGGCGCGTCTTGCGGGCCTCCGCATCCAGCGGAGCGGGAGCTTCCGTCAGTGCGCCCGCGAGCAGCGCCTTTTCGGCAGCCTTCTCCTTGGCCTTGCTGGTACGAGCCTTGGGGGCTTCCTTAGCGATGTCTTTTGCTTTTGCCTTGACCATGACCACAATCCATTTGATTGGAGAAAACCGTAGATTATACCTTAACTTAGCTGCGTTTTTCCCGGTTGGAAAGACGAATGTAAGCCTGTTTTTCCTCGGGTGTCAGCCCGGCAACGCCAAGTTTCTGCACCCGGATTTGCAACTCGGCGAAAGCGCGCTTCTGGTCGCCCTCCTGAAGTTTTTCCAGGGTTGCGCGGAACTCAGTCTCTGCCTCACCTTCGTCAAACGGATTGCCGAGAAGTTCCGCCGCGAAAGTCTCGAACAGCGCCTCTTCGGGCAGGCCGCGGATTTTCTCGCGCAGGCTGGCGTAGCTGGAGGAATCGGGGTTGGCGGTCACCAGTTTGTGCAGCAGGCGCAGCGCCGGACGCTCCGCGGTATCTGGCAGCAGAGCGACCGGCAAGCCCTTGGCCAGGTAAGGTTTTTGCAGAACGATGCGCAGCAGGTTGCGCGTCAGTGACGGTGCGGTGCGACTGGCCTTCGGCGGCGCCGAGGGCGTGTAGGATTTCAGTTCGCAGAGGCGCTCGACCTCGCTCTGGGCGAAACCGCTGGCTTCGGCCAGGCGCTTGACCAGTTGGAGGCGCAGCAGCGGGGTCGGCAGCTTGAGCAGCAAGGGTTTTGCCTCGTAAATGAGCTGTGCCTTGCCTTCGGAGCTGGTCAGGTCGCAGCGCTGACCCAGTTCGCGCAGCAGGAAGTCGGAGAGCGGCATGGCCTGCTTCACCAGGCGATCGAACTCCTCCTTGCCGTGGGCGCGGATGTAGCTGTCCGGGTCGTCCTCCTGGGGCAGGAAGACGAAACCTAGTCGTTTATTGTCGATCAGCGCTTCCAGCGAATTTTCCAGCGCGCGCCAGGCGGCCTTGCGGCCGGCGTTGTCGCCGTCGAAACAGAAGACGATGCGGTCGACCTGGCGCAGCAGCTTGTTTACGTGGGTGGCCGTGGTGGCGGTGCCGAGTGTGGCGACGGCGTTGCCGACCCCGTTCTGGGCGAGCGCGATGACGTCCATGTAGCCTTCGGTGACGATGGCCGTGTTGGTGTCGCGCAGCGCCTGGCGGGCCTGTGGCAGGCCGAACAGTTCGCGACCCTTCTCGAACAGCGGTGTTTCGGGCGAGTTGAGGTATTTCGGTTCGCCCTGGTCGATGATGCGCCCGCCGAAGGCGATGATGTCGCCCTTGGGGTTGATGATGGGGATCATCAGCCGGTCGCGGAAGCGGTCGTAGCGGCGCCCAGCCTCATTCTCGATGACCAGCCCGGCCAGCTTCAATTCCTCGGCGTTGTAGTCGGGGAAAACCGCCTGCAGGTTCTGCCAGCCGTCCGGCGCGTAGCCCATGCCGAAACGGGCAGCGACTTCGCCGGTCAACCCGCGTTTCTTGCAATATTCGACGGCGCGCGGCGAGGCCTTCAACTGGTCCTTGTAATACTGTGCCGCACGGGCCATGACCTCGATCAGCGCGCGCGTCTGGCCTGGCTTCTCATCGTTGATGCTGCGCCCTTCGCTTTCCGGTACCTGCATGCCGGCGCGGCTGGCCAGTTCCTTGATGGCGTCGACAAAGCCCAGGCCCTGGTATTCCATGACGAAGCTGATCGCCGTGCCGTGGGCACCGCAGCCAAAGCAGTGATAGAACTGCTTGGTCGGGCTGACCGTGAACGAGGGCGATTTTTCGTTGTGGAAGGGGCAGCAGGCAGCATAGTTGGCGCCCGCTTTTTTTAACGGGACGTAGCCATCCACCAGGTCGACAATATCAATCCGGGCCAGTAAATCCTGGATGAATGAATCCGGGATCATGGGGTCGTCATCGCGATACTTTGCCCCCCAAGGGGGCTTCCTGCCGGGCGTCGAGTGCGCATAGCTGTGCTAACGCACTGTCTGCGGCTTGTCTTCGCGTCTCGCGATGTCTCCATGGTTTTAACCTGCAAGCGCGGCCTTGACCAGCCTGGAGACTTCCGCCATGTCCGCCTTGCCGGCGAGGCGCGGTTTGAGCACGCCCATCAGCTTGCCCATGTCGGCCGGACCCTTGGCGCCAGTTTCAGCGATGGCGTCAGCGACGGCCGCAGCGGTTTCTTCGGCGCTCATTTTTTCCGGCAGGTAGGTGGCGAGAACAGCGATCTCGAATTTCTCGGCGTCGGCCAGATCCTGGCGGCCGGCGGCTTCGTACTGGGTGACGCTGTCCTTGCGCTGCTTGGTCAGCTTTTCGATGACGGCGACGACCGCTGCATCGTCGAGTTCGATGCGCTCATCGACTTCCCTTTGCTTGACGGCGGCCAGCAGCAGGCGAATAGCGCCCAGTTTTGCTGATTCCTTGGCCTTCATGGCCGTTTTCATGTCTACGGTGATGCGTGCTTTGAGGCTCATGGTGTATTTCTCGGAAAGGTCGCCGGAAAAAAGACAAAGCCGCCAGCTTTGGGGCGGGCGGCTCTTTTTGCTACGAAACGTTCTGAATTAGAACAGTTTCGGCGGCAGGGTCAGGCTACGGAGGCGCTTGTGCTGACGTTTGACAGCAGCGGCAGCCTTACGCTTGCGTTCGGTCGTGGGCTTTTCGTAAAACTCACGGGCGCGCAGCTCGGTCAGGAGGCCCGTCTTCTCGACAGTACGCTTGAAGCGGCGAATGGCCACCTCGAACGGCTCGTTTTCCTTGACACGAATGTTCGGCATATAAATCACCCCCTTCCGTTAGGCGCCTGCCAGGTCAAGTAAACGGCAGTGCGCGCAAAATTGTGTCCGCATGGTTGCGGAAAGCCGAACAGTATATGGCAAAAATGCTTTTTGCTTCAAGTGTTAAAATGCGCGCCGATGTTAATCCTTGGCGTTGAATCCTCCTGCGACGAAACCGGTATCGCGCTCTATGACAGCGAAGCCGGTCTGCTGTCACACGCGCTGCACTCGCAGGTGGCGATGCACGCCGAGTACGGCGGTGTGGTGCCTGAACTGGCCTCGCGTGACCATATCCGGCGTGTCGTGCCGCTGTTGCGCGAAGCATTGAGCAGTGCCAAACGCTCGCTGGCCGACGTCGATGCGGTGGCCTACACGCGCGGTCCTGGGCTGGCCGGCGCACTGCTGGTCGGTTGCGCCTTTGCAGAGGCGCTGGCCGTGGCGCTCGACAAGCCGACGATTCCGGTGCATCACCTCGAAGGCCATCTGCTGTCGCCACTGTTGTCGGTTGATCCGCCGGCTTTCCCGTTCGTCGCGCTGCTGGTTTCGGGTGGCCACACGCAATTGATGAAGGTGACTGGCGTCGGCGAGTACGAATTGCTCGGTGAAACACTGGATGACGCGGCGGGCGAGGCCTTCGACAAGAGCGCCAAGTTGCTCGGCCTACCTTATCCCGGCGGCGCCTTGCTGTCCATGCTGGCCGAGCGGGGAACCCCCGGTGTTTACGAATTGCCGCGCCCGATGCTGCATTCCGGCGATCTGAGCTTCAGTTTTTCCGGGCTGAAGACGGCGGTGTTGACGCTGGTTCGTGAGCAAGCAGCGCCGCTGACCGATGAATTCAGAGCGGACGCCGCGCGTGCCTTTCAGGAAGCCATCGTCGAGGTGCTGGTCAAGAAATCGCTGAAGGCCTTGAAGCTGACCGGCCTCAAGCAACTAGTGGTGGCCGGTGGCGTCGGCGCCAATCGGCAGTTGCGGTCAACCCTGGACGAAGAGGCAAAACGCAAGCGCTTCCGCGTCTATTACCCCGAACTGGAATTTTGTACCGATAACGGCGCGATGATCGCGCTGGCGGGCTGCATGCGCCTTCAGGCCGAGACGCCAGCGAAGCAGGCCGGCGAGTTCGCGGTGCAGCCGCGCTGGCCGTTGATGGACATGTCGACCAGCGGCACAAAGTAGAAAATTGGCCTTTTTTCGCCGTCGACCGCGCCCCTCAGGAAGTCCCTTTTGGGGGGCAGCAATCCGCTTCTTATTCCTGCGCTTCGGGCAATCCTTGCATGGCGGATTGCGCTTGCAGCATTTCTTTCCCGTGGTCGTCCATCCGCCTGCTCGGTTTCGCCACGAACAGACGCTCAACTACGCCTTTGTCTCGCAAGAAAGCGATTCAAGGTCGCGGTTGAGCGTGGTCAATCCTTCCCTTAAAGATCAGGCAAGGTCGTAACGATCAAGGTTCATCACCTTGTTCCAGGCGGCCACGAAGTCGCGCACGAAGGTCTGCTGCGCGTCGTTGCTCGCATAGACTTCGGCGACGGCACGGAGCTGGGAGTTCGAGCCGAAGACGAGATCGACGACGGTGCCTGTCCATTTGAGCGCACCCGTCGCGCGGTCGCGTCCCTCCAGGACGCCTTCGTAGGTGGCTGATTTTTGCCACTTCGTTCCCATGTCGAGCAGGTTCACAAAGTAGTCGTTGGTCAGCGCTTCGGGCCGCTGGGTAAACACGCCGTGGGCGGAATGATCGAAGTTAGCATTCAGGGCGCGCATGCCGCCGATCAGCACTGTCATCTCGGGGGCGGTCAGCGTCAGCAGTTGCGCCTTGTCTACCAGCAGTTCGGCGGCGGTGCCTGCGTATCCCTTGCGGGCGTAATTGCGGAATCCATCCGCGACCGCCTCCAGAACGGCGAACGATTCGACGTCGGTCTGCGCTTGCGACGCATCCGTGCGCCCCGGCGCGAAGGGCACCGTGACATCCTGACCGGCCTTCCGCGCGGCGGCCTCGACCGCTGCGCAGCCGCCCAGCACGATCAGGTCGGCCAGCGAGACTTTCTTGCCGCCAGACTGCGCGGCGTTGAAATCCTTCTGGATCGCTTCCAGGGCCTGCACAAGCTTCGCCAGTTCGGCCGGCTGGTTGGATTCCCAATCTTTCTGCGGCGCCAGGCGAATGCGCGCGCCATTCGCGCCACCGCGCTTGTCGCTGCCGCGGAAAGTCGCGGCGCATGCCCAGGCCGTGGAGACCAATTGCGCGATGGTGAGACCGGAGGCCAGGATGCGGGCTTTCAGGGCGGCAATATCCTGCTCGTCGACCAGTGGGTGATCGACGGCGGGAACGGGGTCTTGCCAGATCAGCGCTTCCTTCGGCACCAGCGGGCCCAGGTAGCGGGCGCGTGGGCCCATGTCGCGGTGCGTCAGCTTGAACCAGGCGCGGGCGAAGGCGTCGGTGAACTGGTCGGGGTTTTCCATGAAGCGCCTGGAGATCTTTTCGTAAGCCGGGTCGAAGCGCAAGGAGAGGTCGGTGGTCAGCATGGCGGGCGCGTGACGCTTGCTGGGGTCGTGCGCATCGGGCACCGTGCCGGCGCCCATGCCATGCTTCGGTGTCCATTGGTGCGCGCCGGCCGGGCTCTTGGTCAGTTCCCATTCGTAGCCGAACAGGTTCCAGAAAAAGTTGTTGCTCCACTTCGTCGGCGTGGTAGTCCAGGTTACCTCCAGACCGCTGCTGATGGTGTCGCCGCCTTTGCCGCTGCCGAAGCTGCTCGCCCAGCCCAGCCCCTGCGCCTCGATGCCGGTGGCTTCCGGTTCGGCGCCCACGTGCTTGGCATCGCCGGCGCCATGGGTCTTACCGAAGGTGTGGCCGCCGGCGATGAGGGCCACCGTTTCCTCGTCGTTCATCGCCATGCGCGCAAAGGTCTCACGGATGTCGCGCGCCGCGGCAATGGGGTCGGGATTGCCGTTCGGGCCTTCCGGATTGACGTAGATCAGCCCCATCTGCACGGCACCGAGCGGGTTTTCGAGGTCACGGTCGCCAGAGTAGCGTTTGTCGTCCAGCCACTTGTTCTCGCTGCCCCAGTAGATGTCCTCTTCCGGCTCCCAGATGTCGGAACGGCCGCCGGCGAAGCCGAAGGTCTTGAAGCCCATCGATTCCAGCGCGACGTTGCCGGCGAGGATCATCAGGTCGGCCCAGGAGAGCTTGTTGCCGTACTTCTGTTTGATCGGCCACAGCAGCCGGCGCGCCTTGTCGAGGTTGACGTTGTCCGGCCAACTGTTGAGGGGGGCGAAGCGCTGGTTGCCGGTACCGCCGCCGCCACGTCCGTCGGAAATGCGGTAGGTGCCGGCACTGTGCCATGCCATGCGGACGAACAGGGGACCGTAATGGCCGAAGTCTGCAGGCCACCAGTCCTGCGAATCGGTCATCAGCGCGCGCAGATCCTTGACTACGGCATCCAGGTCCAGGCTCTTGAACGCTTCGGCGTAGTTGAACGCCTCGCCCATGGGGTCGGATTTCGACGAGTGCTGGTGCAGGATGTTCAGTTTCAGTTGATTTGGCCACCAATCCGCGTTGGTTGGTGCCCCGGCGACGGTGTGTTTGCGAACGTCACCCGAGAACGGGCATTTTGCTTCGTTGGTCATGGTCATCTCCTTGGATGGTTTGCAACTTGCCACGGGCGCCACTGGGTTGCCCGCTGGTGGCTGGAATCAGTAGTTTTCGGAAAGGCTGGCGAGGATTTCGACGTAGTTCTCCCAGACCAGTTCCTCCTGAACAAAGTGCTGTATGAATCGGGAAATCATGGTGCCCTCCAACGCTGAAAGCAGATCGTGCCGATCTGATGTAAACAGTCTAGGTGCCGGACGTTGATTGCGCCAATCGATTGTTATAATTTTGGCGATTGTATTTTGCTATGGCGCTCGGGGCCGCCATCGCGTCGTCGGTCACTCGCCGTCAGTGTTTTTCTTGCTGCCGATCTTTGTTTCTTGGCCGGCCAGCAGGCGCTGGAGGTTCTGCCAGTGCTTGCCGATCAGGGCAAGGGCGAGGATGCCGACGACAACGGCCTGGCTGTTTCCGCCATGCATCAGGACAGTGTAAACCGGCGCCATGGCGGCAGCGAGAATGGCGGCCAGCGACGAGTAGCGGAAGGCGTAGGCGGTGAACAGCCAGGTGCCGGCGACAGCCAGGCCGAGCAGCGGGTCGAGGGCGAACAGTACGCCGGCGGCGGTGGCGACGCCCTTGCCACCCTTGAACTTGAGGAAAATCGGGAACAGGTGGCCGAAGAAGACTGCCAGCGCGACGAGGCCGATGACGTTGTCGCTGAAACCCATGCGCTGGGCGATAGAGACCGCAGCCCAGCCCTTGAGCGCATCGCCGATCAGCGTGAACAGCGCCGCTTTCTTGTTGCCGCCGCGCAGCACGTTGGTCGCGCCGGGATTGCCCGAGCCGTAGCTGCGCGGGTCGGCCAGGCCGAATATCCTGGAAGAGACCATGGCAAAGGAAACGGAACCGAGCAGGTAGGCGGCGAGGATGGCGAGGACGGTTTGCATGGGGCGCGGGTGTCACTGAGGTACAATCGCGGCGGATTTTACACCCCTGACTACGGTCGACCGCCAAATGGACATCATTTTCATCGACGAACTGCGCGCCGCGACGTGGATAGGCATCTATCCGCGCGAAAAGGCCATGCCGCAGACGGTCGAGATTTCACTGCAAATCGGCGTGTCGACCGCATCAGCCGGGGCCAGCGACGATATTCGCGATACCGTCGATTACGCCGTGGTCGTCGAGCGTTTGCGGGCGGATCTGGCGGCCAGTCATTTCAATCTTCTGGAAGCGCTGGCCGAGCATGTGGCGACTTACCTGCTGGAAACGTTTGCCGTCCACTGGGTGCGCATTTCGGTCGCCAAACTGGGCATGATGCCGAACGTCAAACGCGTCGGCGTGATCATCGAACGCTCTATTTGACGAGTTTGACGTCCACGGTTTTGGGCTGCAGTGCCTGCACAATGTCGTGTGGATGCACGCCAACCAGATAACCGCGCCGCCCTCCGTTGATGTAGATCAGCGCCAGGTCGAGAATCGATTTTTCCAGGTAGATCGGCATCGGTTTTTTGGTGCCGAACGGGCTGGTGCCGCCGACTAGATAGCCAGTGTGACGGTTGGCGACTTCCGGCTGGCAGGGTTCGACCTTCTTGCAGCCGATCTGGCGCGCGAGTTCCTTGGCCGATACCTTGCAGTCGCCGTGCATCAGGACGATCAGCGGCTTGGCGTTTTCATCCTCGAAAATCAGCGTCTTGACCACGGCGTGTTCGGCGACATTCAGCTCGCGGGCCGAAACCTTGGTGCCGCCATGCTCTTCGTAGGTGTAGAGATGGCTGGAGAAGGGAATCTTGTACGACTTCAGGAACTTGGTGGCCTGCGTCTCGGGGGCGTGTTCATTTGTGATCATGGCGATATATTATCCGCGTGGATGGTGGGTTGCATGCAGCGATTTGAGCCGTTCACGGGCAACGTGGGTGTAGATCTGCGTCGTCGAGATGTCGGCATGGCCGAGCAGCAGTTGCACCACGCGCAGGTCCGCGCCGTGGTTGAGCAGGTGAGTGGCGAAGGCGTGGCGCAAGACGTGTGGCGACAACTTTTCCGGGGCGATGCCGGCGATTGGTGCATAACGCTTGATCAGTTGCCAGAAGGCCTGGCGGGTCATGGCGCCGCCGCGGGCGGTGACGAACAGCGCGTCGCTCTGCCGGCCCTTGAGGATTTCCGGCCGCGCCTCGTTGAGGTAGCGGCCCAGCCAGTCGATGGCCAGTTCGCCGAGCGGCACCAGGCGCTCCTTGCTGCCCTTGCCGAGGGCGCGCAGGACGCCCTCGTTGAAGCCGATTTCGTGCAGTTTCAGATTGACCAGTTCGGAAACCCGCAGGCCGGTGGCGTAGAGGGTTTCCAGCATGGCGCGGTCGCGCAGGCCGAGCGCGGTGCCGAGGTCCGGTGCGACAAGCAGGTTACCGACCTGTTTCTCCGACATCACCTTGGGCAAACGCGAAGGACGGGTCGGATTGGCGAGCTTCAGCGTCGGGTCGGCGACGATGCGGCCGCGCCCGAGTTGCCAGCGGTAGAAGCGGCGCAGCGTAGACAGGTAGCGCGACTGCGAGCTGGCGCGCGTCTGGCGCGAAAGGTGGGCGATGAAGCCGGTGAGCGTCGTTTCGCGGATGTCGAGTAGCGGCTCGTGCGCATTGTTGGCCAGCCACAATGCCAGCCGGCCGAGGTCGGAGCGATAGCTGTCGAGTGTTGCCTTGGCCAGCCCGTCTTCCAGCCAGAGGGCGTCGCAAAAAGTGTCGATCTCGGCGAGATCAGCCGGGGAGGCTGTGTTCATGCTTCAGCAACCAGCGTTTGACGTCGAGCAGGAAGCCGCCGCCTTGGCGGCTGAAGCCGCCCAGTCCGCCGCCCGTGGCGACCACGCGATGGCAGGGGACGACCAGCGGGAACGGGTTGGCGCCGCAGGCCTGCCCAACGGCGCGTGGGGCATTTTTGAGCATTTTTGCCAGTTGACCGTAGGTGTCCGTCCGGCCGGGCGGAATGGCGGCGATCTGTGCCCAGACCCGGCGCTGGAAAGCGGTGCCGGAAGGTCGCAGCGGCAGGCCGAATTGAAAGGCGGGATCGTTCAGGTAGGCCTGGATCTGGCGCACCGCTTCGGCGGCGAGCGGTGTTGTCGGGGCCTGTTCCGGCTGTGGCTCCAGAAATTCGATGGTCGTGATTTCGTCGTCGGTGCACTGCACGCCGAGCGAAAAACCGGGAGCGGCGACAATGGCGTTGTACGAACTGGCGATCATGAAGTTCTCCTGAGCAGACGAGAGCGTTTCGACCGCCGTGTCTACAGAACGGTCAGGGATTTTCGCCGGCTAGGCGCGAACGTGGCCATCGCCGAGCACCACCCACTTCTGGCTGGTCAGCCCTTCGAGACCGACCGGGCCGCGGGCGTGGATCTTGTCGGTCGAGATGCCGATCTCGGCGCCCAGGCCGTATTCGAAACCATCGGCGAAGCGGGTCGAGGCGTTGATCATCACCGAGGCCGAATCGACTTCGCGCAGGAAGCGCATGGCCTTCGGGTGGTTGTCGGTGACGATGGCTTCGGTGTGGTGCGAGGAGTAATGGTTGATGTGGGCGATGGCCTCGTCGATGCCAGCGACCACTTTCACCGAAATGATTGGCGCCAGATATTCGGTGTAGTAGTCCTCGTCGGTCGCGGCTTTCGCCTCGTTGACGATGGCCTGCGTCTCGGCGCAGCCGCGGATCTCGACGCCCTTGGCGGTCAGCATGTGGGCGATCGGCGGCAGCAGCATGGCGGCGACGCTGCGGTCGACCAACAGCGACTCGGCAGTGTTGCAGGTGCCGTAGCGCTGGGTCTTGGCGTTCTCGACGATCTTCAGCGCCTTGTTCGGATCGGCTTCCTCTTCGAGGTAAACGTGGCAGTTGCCGTCGAGGTGCTGGATCATCGGCACCCGCGATTCAGCGAGCAGGCGGGCGATCAGGCCCTTGCCGCCGCGCGGTACGATGACGTCGACGAACTCGCGCATGGTGATCAACTCGCCAACAGCCGCGCGGTCGGTGGTGTCGATGACCTGCACGCACTCGGTGGGCAGCCCGGCCGTCTTCAGACCTTCCTGAACCAGCGCCGCGATGGCGCGGTTGGAACGGATGGCTTCCGAACCGCCGCGCAGGATGGCGGCGTTGCCCGATTTCAGGCACAAGGCGGCGGCGTCGGCGGTGACGTTCGGGCGGGCTTCGTAGATGATGCCGATGACGCCGAGCGGCACGCGCATCTTGCCGACCTGGATGCCGGACGGACGGTACTTGATGTCGGTCATCTCGCCGATCGGATCGGGCAGCGTGGCGACCTGCTCGACGCCTTCGGCCATGCTGTCGACACCTTTTTCGGTCAGTGTCAGTCGGTCGAGCATCGCGGCTTCCAGCCCGGCGGCGCGGGCGGTGGCCAGGTCTTCCTGGTTGGCGGCGACCAGTGCGGCCTTCTCGCGGCGGATGGCGGCGGCGATGGCGAGCAGGGCGGCGTTTTTCTCGGCGGTCGAGGCCGTCGCCATGCGGCGCGAGGCGGCACGGGCCTGGCGGCCGACGGTCTGCATGTAGTCCTTGATGTCCATGATGTTCCGGATTCAGTGCAAAGGAACATTATAGCCAGCAAAATTAGAGGGAACTTCCGGAACCGGGTAAACTCTTATCCGCAACGACAATATGGGTTTTCATCGGGGACAAGATGGCTGATAAACTGATCCTGCCGGCTGAGGTCAAGGTTTGTGCAACATGCACCTACTGGGATGGCGAGCGCCACGTGGATGCCGAAATGAAACTGGTCGTCGTGGCGGAGAATTGCACCGGCGAGTGCTTGGTACAGGCGCTGCAGAAGCACGGCGTCACCGACGTTCGCAACGAGTGCGATTGCATGTGGGAAGATCTCGGGCCGGACAGCGAAATACCCGCCGAGTAGTTATTTCTGCATGCCGAGGCTGAGACCGAGGCGCAGGAATTCTTCCCAGATGTTGCCCTGACCGATGCCCTTGGCGAGTCGGTCGATTTTCCCCGCGTGTTGCAGCGCAGCTTCGAGTGTTGCGGTCGACAGTCGCTGCACGGCCTTTTTCACCGGATTGGCGCGCGGTCCCCAGACCTTGGCTTCCTTGAGCAGCATGTCGAGCGGCTTGCCGCGATCAAGACCGCCGCGCAGCAGCGCCAGCGTCCGGATTTCCTCGCTCATCGCCCACAGGACCAGCGGCGGAGGTTCGCCTTCATGCATCAATCCGTCGAGCGTGCGGCTCAGGCGGGTGATATCGCCCGCCAGCAAGGCCTCGCGCAGGCCGTCGATGTCATAGCGGGCGACGTTGAGGACGGCTTCGCGGATCTGTTCCAGCGACAGTGCGCCCGCCGGGTAGAGCAGGCCGAGTTTCTGGATTTCCTGATGGGCGGCGAGCAGGTTGCCCTCGACGCGCTCGGCGATGAACTTGAGGCCTTCGAACTCGGCGTTCTGCTGCTGGCGGCGCAGGCGGCCGACGATCCAGCCCGGCAGTTCGGCCAGCGGCGGGGCCATCAGCTTGATCGCGACGCCGGCATTGACCAGCGTGGTGAACCAGACGGCCTTTTCCTCGCGCCAGTCGAGTTCCGGCAGGGTGATCAGCAGCAGGTTGTCCGCTGACAGGTTCCGGCACCAGTCCTGCAGCGCCGCACCGCCTTCCTTGCCCGGCTTGCCGGTAGGGATGCGCAGGTCAATCAGCTTTTTATCACCGAACAAGGACAGGTTGCCGCCGGCGGCGAGCAACTGGTTCCAGTCGAAGTGGGGCAGCACGGTCAGTACCTCGCGCTCACTGTAACCCTGCTGGCGCGCCTTGGCGCGGATGGTGTCGGCGGCTTCGATGACCAGCAGCGGCTCGTCGCCATACAGCACATACAACGGGCGTAACTCGCGTTCGAGATGTGCGGCGAGTTGTTCGCCCTTGAGCAGCATCAGTCGTCTTCTTCGAGGTCGGGGTTCTTCGGCTTGATGATCGACAGGCGCCGGATGATCTGGTTGACCAGGTCATTGTTCATGTCACGCCAGAGTAGTCCTTCTTCCAGATCCTTCGCCAGCACCGTCGAATCGTCGTAAGTGATATCGCGCGACAGGTTGATCTCGTTCGAGCCGACCAGTTCCTGGCCCTTGGCGTTGACCACGCGGAACTTGTAATCGAGTTGCAGGCGGTATTCACGGACGCGACCCTGGGCGTTCACGCTGAGAATGGTCTTGATCCGGCTGTCCTGCAGTTGCTGGAAGACCGCCTCGGCATCCTTGGCGCTGTCGACAATCTTGGTCTGACCCGTCGCGTTGATGTAGCGCTGCATCCAGATGCGCACATCGGCCGTCTCGGGCAGCGCGATGTAAAGCGTCTTGTAGGGCAGGTTGCCACTGAGCGTTCCGCGCAGTTGGAAGCCGCAGCCGGCAATGATGATTGCCAGCGTCAGGGCGAGAATGATGCGGAACGGGGCGCGCATGGCGATTCCTCAGACGACGATATTGACCAGACGGCCCGGCACGACGACAACCTTCTTCGCCGGCTTGCCTTCCATGAACTTGACGGCTCCTTCGGAGGCCAGCGCGGCGGCTTCGATGCTCGCCTTGTCGGCTTCGGCGGCAACGCGGATCGAACCGCGCAGCTTGCCGTTGACCTGCACCATGAGCTCGATCTCGTCCTGCTTGAGGGCAGCCGGATCGGCTTTCGGGAAGGCCTGCACGCCGGCATCCTGGCCTGGCTTCAGTTCAGCGTAGAGCGCCTGGCCGATGTGCGGGACGATGGGGAAGAGCAGCAGGGCGATGCTCTCCAGCGTTTCCTGGGACAGTTTGCGTCCGGTGGCATCGGAGAGATCAGTCTTATCGTAAGCGTTGAGCAGTTCCATGACGGCGGCGATGGCCGTGTTGAACTGCTTGCGGCGGCCGTAATCGTCGGCCACCTTGCCCATGGTCTGGTGCAGCTTGCGCCGCAGGTCAGCTTGCACGGTCGACAGGGAATTTTGCTCAAAACTGGAATCGACGAGGCCGGCCTGCACGTGGTCGTAAGTCGTCTTCCACAGGCGGCGCAGGAAGCGGTAAGCCCCTTCGACGCCGGCATCGGACCATTCCAGCGACTGGTCGGGCGGCGAGGCGAACATGATGAACAGGCGGGCCGTGTCGGCGCCGTACTGGTCGATCAGGGCCTGCGGATCGACACCGTTGTTCTTCGACTTCGACATCTTCTCGGTGCCGCCGATCACCACCGGCAGGCCGTCGGCCTTGAGCGTGGCACCGGTCGGGCGGCCACGCTCGTCGGTGACGACGTCGACGTCAGCCGGGTTGATCCACAGCTTCTTGCCGCCATCGAGATCGCGGTAGAAAGTCGGGGCGACGACCATGCCCTGGGTCAGCAGGTTGGCGAAAGGCTCGCCGATAATAAATTTACTGTCTTCAAGTGCTCGCGTAGCTTGAGCTAACGTATAACTCTCTTCGGGTGAGTCGGTGGCAGGTAAGCCAAGAAGGCCAACCTGGCGCATCAGCTTGGTGAAGAAGCGCGAGTAGAGGAGGTGGAGGATGGCGTGCTCGATGCCGCCGATGTACTGGTCGATGCCGCCCTTGCACCAGTAGCCGACGCGCTCGTCGACCATGGCCGTGGCGTTGTCGGGACAGGCGTAGCGCAGGAAGTACCAGGACGACTCGAAGAAGGTGTCCATGGTGTCGGTTTCGCGCCGGGCGTCGCCGCCGCACTTCGGGCACTTGCACTCGTAGAACTCGGACATTTTGGCGAGCGGCGAGCCGGCGCCGGTGATCTCGACGTTTTCGGGCAGGACGACCGGCAGTTGCTCGTCCGGCACCGGTACATCACCACAGGTCTTGCAGTGGATGATCGGGATCGGGCATCCCCAGTAGCGCTGCCGCGAAATGCCCCAGTCGCGCAGGCGGAACTGGACTTTCTTGTCGCCGAGGCCCTTGGCAGCGAGGTCGGCGGCGATGGCGTCGACGGCGGCTTCGTAGCGGAGGCCATCGTATTTGCCGGAATTGACCAGCACGCCGCGCTGCTTGTCGGCGTACCACTCGGCCCAGGCTTCATGGCTGAAGGAAGTTTCACTGTCAACGGCGACGACCTGCTTGATCGGCAAGTTGTATTTCAGGGCAAAGGCGAAGTCGCGCTCGTCGTGCGCCGGTACGGCCATCACGGCGCCGTCGCCGTAGCTCATCAGCACGTAATTGCCGACCCAGACTTCGACCTGTTGGCCGGTCAGCGGATGGCTGACGAAGATGCCGGTCGGCATGCCCTTCTTTTCCATCGTCGCGATGTCGGCTTCGGCGACGCCGCCCTTCTTGCATTCCTCAATGAAATTGGCCAGTTTCGGGTTGTCGACCGCAGCACGCGTCGCCAGCGGGTGTTCGGCGGCAACGGCGACGAAGGTGACGCCCATGATGGTGTCGGCGCGGGTGGTGAATACCCACAGCTTTTCGTCGGCGTTATCGGCCAGCGGGAAAGCAAAGCGCACGCCGGTGCTCTTGCCGATCCAGTTCTTCTGCATCAGGCGGACCTGTTCCGGCCAGCCCGGCAGGTTGTCGAGCTCAGACAGCAATTCTTCGGCGTAGGCGGTGATCTTCATGTAGTACATGGGGATCTCGCGCTTTTCGATCATGGCGCCGGAGCGCCAGCCGCGGCCGTCGATGACCTGCTCGTTGGCGAGCACGGTGTGGTCCACCGGGTCCCAGTTCACGGTGCCGAGCTTCTTGTAGACCAGACCCTTTTCATAAAGACGGGTGAACAGCCATTGTTCCCAGCGGTAGTACTCGGGCGTGCAGGTGGCGAATTCACGTTCCCAGTCGATGGCAAAGCCGAGCGACTGGAGTTGCTTCTTCATGTAGGCGATATTTTCGTAAGTCCACGCCGCCGGCGGCACATTATTTTGCAGTGCAGCATTTTCGGCCGGCATGCCGAACGCGTCCCAGCCCATCGGTTGCAGGACATTGAAGCCCAGCATCTTGTGGAAACGGGAAAGGACGTCGCCGATGGTGTAGTTGCGGACGTGGCCCATGTGCAGTTTCCCGGACGGATAGGGGAACATCGACAGGCAGTAGTATTTCGGCTTGCTGGCGTCTTCGACGGCGCGCGCGGCGCCGGTCTGGTCCCAGTGTTGCTGGGCGGCGCGCTCGATGTCGGCCGGGGTGTATTTGTCCTGCATGGGCAAGTCGCTGGTGGATTGACGGAAAGACCGACAATTATACCGGCCCTTGCCCTTCAGGCGGGTGCAGGGATCTGAGGCGCGAAACCATTCGCGCATTACCTGTGGTCGCCGCTAGCGGCGACCGGTCAGGCTGCTTTTTTTGGCACGCAGAGATCCCCCCACGTGGTCTGCCAGAAACTGTAGGCATTCTGCGCGGCCATCAGGGAGAGCAGCGACATCCGCGACTGGTGGCGCCACATCCACGACACCTTCGGTGCCGGTATCAGGCCGTATTGCGGCGTTTCGCCGATTTCGTCCTCGACGATGTCGAGGAAGCGCTTGACGGCCAAGCCCCAGTACTCGGAACCTTCAGCCTTGCCCGTTATGTATTCGGATTCTGAAATCGCCCGGCGCCAGAGTTTCAGGGCGAGTTCGTCGCTGATGCCGGCCTTCCTGGCGATCCAGGGGAGAATTTTGGGTGCTTTCATTTTCATGCTGTTGCTCCTTTCACATCGCGGCGGTGGCCGCTTGTTACATCGGTGCCCTTGTGGGGAACCGATTTTGTGCACTGCAATATAACGGTTTCAGTATACTGTTCGAATCTGCAACGCGAGTAGGTTAACGCTACTAATTGGCGTGTGGCGTTGCACAATCACAACAAATTGGTCGGACCAATATTTCAGGATTGATCGCAAGGCACTGAATGCAAATGATTTCCGGATGAGAATCGAACGATGTCTGACCTTCTGGCGCACCTGAACCCCCCACAGTTGCAGGCAGTGACGCTGCCCCCGGTGCATTCGCTGATCCTCGCCGGCGCCGGCAGTGGCAAGACGCGGGTGCTGACCACGCGCATCGCCTGGCTGATGTCCACCAATCAGGTCGGGCCGCATGGCATTCTCGCCGTGACTTTTACCAACAAGGCGGCCAAGGAGATGACGGCGCGGCTGTCGGCGCTGGTGCCGATCAATACGCGCGGGATGTGGATCGGCACCTTCCACGGTTTGTGCAATCGCCTGTTGCGCGCCCATTACCGCGAGGCCGGACTGCCGCAGACCTTCCAGATCCTAGATTCGGCTGACCAGTTGGCGATGGTCAAGCGCCTGCTGAAGAATCTCAACGTCGACGACGAGAAATATCCGCCGCGCGAACTTTGCCATTTCATCAACGCGCACAAGGAACAGGGCGTGCGCGCCGCGCAGGCCGAGGCCTACGACAATTACACCCAGCGCCGTGTCGAGCTTTACGCCGAGTACGAAACGCAGTGCAACCGCGAGGGCGTCGTTGATTTCGCCGAGCTGATGCTACGCTGTTATGAGTTGTTGCAGCGCAACGAGCCGCTGCGCAAGCATTATCAGGAGCGCTTCCGCTATATCCTGGTCGATGAATTTCAGGACACCAACAAGCTTCAATACGCCTGGCTGAAGCTGCTGGCCGGCGGCGGCGCCAGGGTTTTCGCGGTCGGCGACGACGACCAGAGCATCTATGCCTTCCGTGGCGCCGAGGTCGGTAACATGCGCGATTTCGAACGCGAATACGCCGGCGCCAACGTCATCCGCCTTGAACAGAACTACCGCTCGCATGGCAATATCCTGGCCGCCGCCAACGCGCTGATCAAGAACAACCGCGAGCGCCTCGGCAAGAATCTGTGGACCGACGCCGGTGCCGGCGAGCCGATCCGCGCCTTCGAGGGCTACTCCGATCTCGACGAGGCGCGCTTCATCGTCGAGGAAATCCGCGAACTGGTCCGCGAGGGGGTGCCGCAGACGCAGATTGCGCTGCTCTACCGCTCCAACGCCCAGTCGCGCGTCCTCGAACATGAACTGTTCGCCAGGGGCGTGCCCTACAAGGTCTATGGTGGCCTGCGCTTCTTCGAGCGCCAGGAAATCAAGCATGCGCTGGCCTATCTGCGCCTGTTGGGTAACCCGGACGACGACACGGCCTTCCTGCGCGTCGTCAATTTCCCAACCCGCGGCATCGGCGCCCGTTCGCTGGAAAATCTGCAGGCCACGGCCCATCAGATGAACTCCAGCCTGTACAACGCGGCGGCGTCGCTGACCGGCAAGGCCGGACAGACGGTCGGTGCCTTCATCCGGTTGATCGAAAGCCTGCGCCAGGAAACGCAGAACCTGCCGTTGCCGGAAATTATCGAGCACATTATCGAGAAAAGTGGCCTCGCCCAACATTACCGGGTCGAGAAGGAAGGGCAGGAGCGGCTGGAAAACCTCGACGAACTGATCAACGCCGCCGCCACCTTCGTCGACGACGAGGGCGCCATCGGCGAGGGCGGCGCGCTGGCGTCCTTCCTCGCCCATGCTTCGCTGGAAGCCGGCGAACACCAGGCCGGCGAGGGGCAGGAAGCGGTGCAACTGATGTCGGTACACGCTGCCAAGGGGCTGGAATTCGACGTGGTGTTCATCACCGGGCTGGAACAGGGCCTGTTCCCGCACGAAAATTCGGTCAACCAAGGGCGCGAAGGCTTGGAAGAAGAGCGCCGCCTGATGTACGTGGCGCTGACCCGTGCCCGCAAGCGACTCTATGTGTCGTGCGCGCAGACCCGCATGCTGCATGGCCAGACGCGCTACTGTGTGCCGTCGAGTTTCCTCGAGGAAATCCCGGAGCAACTGCTGCTCAAGTTGAACAAGAAGGCGGAGTCGGCCTCTGCGGTGCCTGCTTTCGGCTCGTTCGGCGGCGGCTATGCCGAGCCGGTTTCAGGCGGCCTGCGCATAGGCATGACGGTGGAGCATGCCAAGTTCGGCATTGGCGTCATCGTCTCCACCGAAGGGCGCGGTGCCGATGCGCGTGTCCAGATCAATTTCGGCGGCAGCGGCATGAAGTGGCTGGCGCTGGAGTACGCGAAACTGACGCCGGTCTGATTGCCCATGTCCGTTGCCTGGTTTCTCAAGGATCTGCTGGCCATCCTGTTGCTGCCGCCGGCCAACGGGCTGTTGCTGATCTGCCTCGCCGGCCTCTGGCGGCGCCGACGCTGGGCCTTCGGGGTGGCTGCGTTCGGCACCGCGTTGCTCGTCCTGCAGTCGCTGCCGCCTGTGGCCGGCGCGCTGATGGCTTCGCTGGAAGAACAGGCCGGACCGGTGCTGCAGGACACGGCGGGCGCTCAGGCCATCGTCGTACTGAGCAGCGGGCTGGATCTGAAGGCGCCGGAATATGGCGGCGACACTGCCGGCGAGCGAACGCTGCTCAGGCTCCGCTACGGTGCACTGCTGGCAAAACGCTTCGATCTGCCGCTGCTGGTGACCGGCGGCCGCCCGAAAGATGCGACGCGCCCTGAGGCCGCCGTGATGGCCGAGATCCTGGAGCGCGAATTCACGGTCAAGGTTCGTTGGCAGGAGGGCGAATCGCGGAATACCGCCGAGAACGCCTCCAAGTCTGCGGCGATCCTCCGCGATGCCGGCGTTCGCCGCATCGTGCTGGTCACCCAAGCCTTCCACATGCCGCGTGCCGTACGCCTGTTCCGTGCGGCCGGCCTCGAGGTCGTTCCGGCGCCCACGCAATTCAAGACGGCGGCCAATTCGTCGCTCGGGCCGCTCGACCTGCTGCCCCAAAGCAATGCCCTGCGCAATTCCTATTTCGCGCTGCACGAGTGGCTGGGGATCGCCTGGCTCGCGTTGACGGTGGAACGAACACCGGCGCAGTGATAACCTCGGTATCTTGAAAAAAGATAACGAGGAGATCACCATGCCCCACGCCATTCGCATACACCAGACCGGCGGCCCCGAAGTCTTGCTGTGGGAGGAAGTCGACGTTCCCGCGCCGGCAGTCGGCGAGGCGACGGTCCGCCACCACGCGGTCGGCCTCAATTTCATCGATACCTACCACCGCACTGGCCTCTATCCGCTGCCGCTGCCGGCCGGCATCGGCCTCGAAGGGGCAGGCGTGGTCGAGGCGGTTGGCGCCGGCGTCACCGAGGTCAAGGTCGGCGACCGTGTCGCCTATGCCGGTGGGCCGGTCGGCGCCTACGCCGAAGTGCGGAATATCCCGGCGCATCGCCTGCTCGTGCTGCCGGAAAACATTGGTTTCAACACCGCCGCGGCGATGATGCTGCAGGGCCTGACCGCCGCTTATCTCCTGCGCCGCACCTACCGCGTGCAGCCGGGCGACGCCGTGCTGATCCATGCCGCGGCCGGTGGCGTCGGGCTGATCGCCTGCCAGTGGGCCAAGGCGCTGGGGGCGACGGTAATCGGCACGGTCGGTTCGCCGGCCAAGGTGGAACTGGCCAGGGCGCACGGCTGCGACCACGTGATCAATTATTCGACTGAAGATTTCACCCGGCGGGTCCGAGAAATCACCGGCGGCGAAGGCGTGCCGGTGGTCTATGACGGTGTCGGCAAGGATACTTTCATGGGCTCGCTCGACAGCCTGCGCCCGCTCGGCGTGATGGTCACCTACGGCAATGCCTCCGGCCCGGTGCCGCCGCTCGATCTGCTGCTGTTGTCGCAAAAGGGCTCGCTGTTTGTGACCCGCCCGACCATCGTGAGCTACACCGCCAAGCGGGCCGACCTGGAAGCGCTGGGCGCTGAATTGTTCGACGTCGTGGCCTCCGGCAAGGTCCGCATCGAGGTCAACCAGACCTACGCGCTCAAGGATGCCGCGCAGGCCCAGCGCGATCTCGAGGCACGCAAGACTACCGGATCGACCGTTCTCCTTCCATGATGGCGAAATTCAAGGCCGGTCTGCTGTCGCTGCGTGACCTGTTCGCCACCGCCTGGTGGATATTCCTGATCGTCGGCATCGGCTTCGTCGTCGCCTACCAGTTCGTCGAGCCGGCGCCGCCGAAGAAAATCGTCATTACGACCGGCAGCGATTCCGGCGCCTACTACCAGTTCGCCAACCGCTATGCCGCGATCCTGGCGCGCAACGGCATCACGCTGGAGGTCCGTACTTCGGCTGGTTCGCTGGAGAACTTGGAGCGCCTGAAGAACAACGAGGCCCAGGTCGGCTTTGTCCAGGGCGGTGTCGTCGAGCTGCCGGACGATCCCGATGGCGAGGACGACTCCGGCCTGTTGTCGCTGGGCAGCGTTTTCTACGAGCCGGTCTGGGTCTTCTACCGCGGCGACAAGCGGCTCGATCGTCTGACCGACCTGCGCGGCAAGCGCATCGCCATCGGCCAGGAGGGTTCCGGCGTGCGCCAGCTGGCGCAGCAGTTGCTGCGCGCCAACGAGATCAAGGCCGGCGACCATCTGGTGCCGCTGTCCGGCCTCAAGGCGGCCGAGGAGCTGCAGCAGGGGCGTATCGACGCCGCCTTCATCATCGCCGCCGAAAGTGCGCCGGTGGTACAGGTGCTGCTGCGCTCGCCGGGCATCAAGGTGATGAGCTTCGCGCAGGCCGACGCCTACCACCGCCGTTTCCCCTTCCTGAGCAAGCTGACGCTGCCGCAGGGCGTCGCCGACCTGGTCCGCGATTACCCGCCGTTCGATGTGACCGTGCTGGCGCCGACGGCCAACCTGATCGTCCGTGACGACCTCCATCCGGCGTTGCAGAGCCTGCTGCTGCAGGCAGCCAGCGAGGTGCACGGGCGCGCCGGCTTCTTCCAGCGCGCCGGCGAGTTTCCCGCCTACAAGGATCGCCTGGTGCCGCTGTCGCCGGAAGCGGCGCGCTACTTCAAGTCCGGTCCGCCCTTACTGCAACGCTACCTGCCGTTCTGGCTGGCGGTGCTGGTCGACCGCCTGATCGTACTGCTGATTCCCTTCTTCGCGTTGCTCATCCCCTTGGTCAAGGTGGCGCCGGCGATCTACACCTGGCGCGTACGCACCAAGGTTTTCCGCTGCTACGGCGAACTGAAGTATCTCGAGGAGGATCTGCGCCAGCGCTTCGACCGTGCGAAGTTGCCGGAATACCGCTCCCGGCTTGAGGCGCTGGACGAAGAGGCGAGGGGCCTGGGCGTCCCGCTGGCATTCACCGACCTTGTCTATACGCTGCGCGAGCATGTCAACCTGGTGCGCCAGGCCCTGGTCAAACTGGAGTCACAGAAATGAAGACCTTTCTCGTTGCCAACCCCAAGGGCGGCTCCGGCAAGAGCACGCTGGCGACCAATCTCGCCGGCTATTTCGCCAGCCGGCGGCACGAGGTGATGCTCGGCGACATCGACCGCCAACAGTCGGCGCGCGACTGGCTGGCCATCCGCCCCTTCGAACTGCCGACCATCGACACCTGGGATATCGGCCCCGACAAGATTGCACGGCCGCCCAAGAAGGGTATCAGCCATGTTGTTCTCGATACGCCGGCCGGCCTGCACGGCAAGGCGCTGGACAAGGTGCTCAAGCTATCGACGCGGGTCATCGTGCCGGTCCAGCCGTCGATGTTCGACATGCTGGCGACCCGGCACTTCCTCGAAGCGCTGCTTTCCGAAAAGGTGGTGCGCAAGGGCAAAGCCGACGTCGCCGTGATCGGCATGCGGGTCGACGCCCGTACCCGGGCGGCCGGCGAACTGGAACGTTTCTTCGCCACCTTCGACCTGCCGGTGCTGACTTACCTGCGCGACACGCAGGTCTATGTCCAGGCCGCCGCCGCCGGCATGACCATCTTCGACCTGCCGCGCTCGCGCGCCGAACGCGACCTGGAGCAATGGCAGGCGATCATCGACTGGGTGGAATCCGGCGACCGCGCCGAAATCTAGCCGCCTGCTGCACCCCAAGGGTACTTCCTTTATGCCCCCGGCGAAGCCGGGGGAGGTATCCCTTGCGGAAAGGGCGCGGTCGACGCCCGAAAAATGGCGATTTTCAGGGCGCCGTGACTGCCTGTCTCAGAAAGCGGCGATGCCCGTCTGCGCCCGGCCGAGGATCAGTGCGTGGATGTCGTGCGTGCCCTCGTAGGTATTTACCACTTCGAGATTGACGACATGGCGGATGACGCCGAATTCGTCTGAAATGCCGTTGCCGCCCAGCATGTCGCGCGCCGTGCGGGCGATGTCGAGCGACTTGCCGCAGGAATTGCGCTTCATGATCGAGGTGATCTCGACCGACGCCGTGCCGTCGTCCTTCATGCGCCCGAGGCGCAGGCAGCCTTGGAGTCCCAAGGTGATTTCGGTCTGCATGTCGGCCAGCTTCTTCTGGATCAGCTGGTTGGCGGCCAGCGGGCGGCCGAACTGCTGGCGGTCGAGCGTGTATTGGCGCGCCGTGTGCCAGCAGAACTCGGCGGCGCCGAGGGCGCCCCAAGCGATGCCGTAGCGCGCCGAGTCGAGGCAGGTGAACGGCCCCTTGAGACCGCGCACGGTGGGGAATTCGCTTTCCGCCGGCACGAACACCTCATCCATGACGATCTCGCCGGTGATCGAAGTGCGCAGGCCGACCTTGCCGTGGATGACCGGCGCCGAGAGGCCGGGCATGCCCTTCTCGAGCACGAAGCCGCGGATCACGCCGGCATCGTTCTTGGCCCAGACGACGAAGATGTCGGCAATCGGCGAATTGGTGATCCACATCTTGCTGCCTGACAGCCGGTAGCCGCCGTCGACCGAACGCGCCCGCGTTTCCATGCTGCCGGGGTCGGAGCCGTGGTTCGGTTCGGTCAGCCCGAAACAGCCGATCCATTCGCCACTCGCCAGCTTCGGCAGGTATTTCTGCTTCTGCGCCTCGCTGCCGAATTCGAAAATCGGCACCATGACCAGCGACGACTGCACGCTCATCATCGAGCGGTAGCCGGAATCGACGCGCTCGACTTCGCGGGCGATCAGCCCGTAGCTGACGTAATTGAGCCCGGCGCCTCCATACTCGGGCGGGATGGTCGGGCCGAGCAGGCCCATGGCGCCCATTTCGCGGAAGATGGCCGGGTCGGTTTTCTCGTGGCGGAAGGATTCGGTCACCCGCGGCAGCAACTCGCCCTGGCAATAGTCGCGTGCCGCATCGCGGATCATGCGCTCGTCCGCGGTCAACTGCGCGTCGAGTAGCAGCGGGTCTTCCCAGCAGAATTGCGCCTTGGCCATCGTTCGTCTCCTGTCGTTCGATTGTTTTGGCGATTGTAATCAAGTTGGGTGCCGCAGGCAGGTTGTTGCGGTCGACCGGCTAAAATGGCCAGAATCCGGATTTTGCTGGAGATCGCGCGGCACGCGTCGTATCATCACGGTGCTCGCAGCCGCTACAGAATCAACTGAAAGGGGATAAGACAATGAGTCGTTATTTCCGCAGCGTGACACGCATTTCACTGCTTCTCGGTGCATTGTTGTCCGGCCCTGGCCTCGCCTTCCAGGTTGATGGTTTCTGGACCGGCATGAGCACGCAGCAGTTGGTCGCCGTGGCTGCGGCGTATGGTCTGGTGGCGCGACCGGGCGCCGGCGGATACTGGTTCGTCGGCACGTCGTCGCCACCGCGCCTTCTGGGTAAATTCGGTTTCTGCGGAAACTACCTGGTGTCCTACACCCGCAACATCCATTCCGATGCCGACTATGCCAATACCTTGGCGGCGATCTTCGCCAACTACGGCCCGCCGCGCAAAATGAACTTCAGCGGCGACGTGGAGAGCGGTTCGGCGGACGGCGCTTTTCGCGCCAGCGGGGAAACCCGGTGGCAACGGGGTCATGACCGCGTCACGATGGAATCGTATTTCGACTGGCGCCTCTACCGCGGTGAATTGCAGCGTGAGCAACCCGCCAGCGTCCGATACGAAACGCGCAATCCCTGCAGCGGTTTCTGATCGAGATGATCTTGCCGAGGAGACAAAACCATGAGCGTCCCATTCACCATTAGCCGCCTGCTGAGGGCGCCACGCCAACTCGTGTGGGAGGTTTATACGCAGCCGCAACATCTGCCCAACTGGTTCGGTCCCAAGGGCTGCACCATGCCGCAAAACACGCTGGACCTGCGCGTCGGCGGCACTTTCCACTATTGTCTGCAGATGCCTGACGGCATGCAGATGTGGGATAAGTGGAATTTCAAGGAAATCACCGAGCCGGAAAAATTGGTATTGGTGCAGCATTTCTCCGATGCGCTGGGGGCAGTCACGCACCACCCCATGGCGCCGGGCTGGCCCAGCTACACGCTGTCGACCACCACGCTGACGGCGCAGGGCGATAACACGCTCCTGGCGCTGGAGTGGACGCCCCTCGATGCCAGCGCCGAAGAAATCGCCTTGTTCGACGCCAGCCACGCCAGCATGAACCAGGGCTGGAGCGGAAATCTGGACGTATTGGAGGCCTACTTGTCCTTGTTGCAAACCAAAGCCTGAATCAGGGGCTACCAAGATGGCACGCGTCAGTACCTACCTCAATTTCAACGGCAACACCGAGCAGGCGTTTCTGTTCTATCGCGCCGTGTTTGGTGGGGACTTCACCAGCCCGATTCACCGTTTCAGGGACGTTCCAGCCGCCCCCGGCCAACCGCCCATGCCCACGGATACCGAGGATATGGTGATGCATGTTGAGCTGATGCTTTTGGGCGGGCACATCCTGATGGGAACCGATGCCCCGGAGTCGATGGGCTTCACGGTTGTTGCGGGAAACAACGTGCACCTCAATCTCGAGCCCGATACGCGCAGCGAAGCCGAACGCCTGTTCAATGCACTGGCAGTCGGTGGCACGGTCGACATGCCCTTGCAAGACATGTTCTGGGGCGCCTATTTTGGCAGTCTGACCGACCGGTTCGGCATCCACTGGATGGTCAACTGCGCCAGTAAAGCATAGGTTTCCCGAGCCATGGATCCTTTAACCTCCGGGGCGCACTCCAAGGGCACTTCCTTTGGAGCGCACCCCAAGGGTACTTCCTCCGGGGCGCGGTCGACCCCGAAAAGTGGTTGATTTTCAAAGGCCGTTGCTGGCCGCTAACCCTTCGTTGCGTTGTCCAGCCACAGCCGGCGCCAGCCCTCGTGGCCGAGCCGGCGCAAGGTTTCGACGTTGCGCTCGAAAATGTCGGCGGCGTCGGGAAAGGCCGCGACGGCTCGATCGATGCTCGCCTCGCGCAACAGGTGCAAGGTCGGATATGGCGAGCGGTTGGTGTAGTTGTCGATGTTGTCGGCGTCGCTGCCCGCGAACTCATATTGCGGATGGAGGCTGGCGATCTGGATGACGCCGTCGAGTTCCAGTCGCCTGATTGCCGCGTCGGCTTCGGCGAGGAAGAAATGGAAGTCGAGAAAGTCGCCCATGACCTCGGGGTGGATCAGCAGCGTGGTGTCGTGCAACTCGGGATCGGCCGCCGCCAGCGCCTGCAATTCTTGTTCAAGTTCGGCCAGCAGTTGGTCGGCAGTCTGGGCTCCGGTAACGGCAAAGCGAATTTGCTGCTTGACGTGCACCGCCTTGGCAAACGGGCACAGGTTAAGGCCGATGACCGCGCGTTCGAGCCAGACCCGCGTGGCGGCGACCACCTCGGCGGTTATGGCCGGGTTGGCGGGCGGGATCAGTACGTCAGGCAGGGCGGGCATCGGTTTCCGCCGCGCGGACGATGACCGGCGCCGCGGCCAGGCGCTGAAACAGCTTGCGCTCACGAATCAGCGGCCAGCGGTCGTAAAGCAGAATCTCGGCTGGCCGCCACAGCGCGACCCAGGCGAAGATGATAAGGCTCTGCTCGATCGTTTCGAAGAAGCTCGACTTGGGAAAGGCATTGGTCAGGGCGATACCGGCCAGTGTCGCGAAAAGCATGACCAGTAGACCGACCACCAACCCCTTGCGGCCCAGGCGGCGCAACTCGTTCAGTTCAATTTCCTGCTCGCGGGCCCGCAGTTCGAAGTGGTGTCCGATTGCGGCTGCGAGTTCCTCGGCCAGCGTCGGCGCTATCGTGGCGGGCGGCAAGTAGATGACAAGCTCGACGGGACTGCTGGTGGCGGCTTCGCGGGTATAGGAAACGATATGCCGTTCGGCATCACGGTCGAGTTCGCGTTCGCGAAAAGGCGCGGGATCGAAGCTGTTGAACAGTTGTTCGACACTTTTAATCCGGATTTCGATTTCTTTGGCGTTTGTCATTTTGAAAAATGGGTAACCATCGTTATGTTTGAATTTGCGGCGGTCGGCCTGACTCAGGGAACGACCGTCGTGAATAGGTAGACCGCAAAGATGACGAGATGAACCGCGCCTTGCAGCACGGTCGTGCGGCCGGTACCCAGCGACAGGGTGGCAACGAGCATCGACAGGACCAGGAATACGGTTGATTTTGCGTCGATGCCCAGGGTGAGTTCCCAGCCGTTGACGATGGAGACCATCGCCACCGCCGGAATTGTCAGGCCGATACTGGCCAGGGCGGAGCCGAGCGCCAGATTCAGACTGTTCTGCAAGCGGTTGGAACGCGCCGCCCGAAGTGCGGCCAGCCCTTCCGGCATGAGCACGACGGCGGCAATGATGACTCCGACCAGTGCATTCGGCGCACCGATGCTCGCCACGCCAGCTTCGATCATCGGCGAGATCGCCTTGGCCAGCAAAACCACGGCGCCGAGTCCGACAAGCAATAGCACGGCGCTGATCAATGCCGCCTTGTTCGAAGGGGGCGGGGCGTGCGATGCCTCGTCACTGGCGGCCTCGGGCGGCAAGAAATAGTCGCGATGGCGAATCGTCTGGACAAAGACGAATGTACCGTAGAGCACCAGGCAAACAAGGGCAACGAACCCGAGCTGACTGGCGCTATAAACCCGCCCCGGAATCGTCGTTGTGTAGTTCGGCAGGATAAGCGTCATCACCACGATCGTGGCCAGCGTGGACAGTGACGCGCTGACGCCGTCGAGCCCGAAGCGCTGTTCGCCAAAACGGGTCCCGCCGACCAGCAGGCACAAGCCGACGATGCCGTTGAGAATGATCATGACGGTGGCGAACACCGTATCCCGGGCCAGCGCCGAGGTTGCCTCGCCCCCGGTCACCATCAGCGTCACGATCAGCGCAACCTCAATCGCCGTCACCGCGGCAGCCAGAACCAGCGTTCCATAAGGCTCCCCAACCCGGTGCGCGACAACCTCGGCGTGATGCACCGCAGCCAGAACGCCGGCCAAAAGCCCGACGGCAAGAAGAAACTGGTAGGCGCTACCGAAGCCCAGCCCCTGCCCGGCCAGCAGAAGCCAGCCAGCGATGGGTGCGGCAATGGTCCGGATGGGGAGTAGCGGAAGTGCCTTCATCGTGCTGATTGATCCTGAGAATATGTCATTTAACGAGTCGTGTTGGCCCGCAGCTATCCGCTGGATGCAACTGAACTCCGAACATGCTGCCCGATGACGACCGCCAGCGCCACGAGTACCAGCAGCGGGTCGAACAGGGCATCCCAGAGGTTGGAAATGAGACCGCTGGCGTAGCCGGCGAGGTCGAGCGCCAGGATCAGCAACCAGCAGTCCAGGCGGCGCCACCAGAGCAGCGCCGCGAGCGGGATGCTGGCGGCCAGTAGCGGCAAGGGCTGGTAGCCGAGCGCATAGGGGTCGAGCGGCCCGAGGCCGAGCGCCATCGCGTAAAACGGGAGTGCGAAGGCGATCAGGATCAGGGCGGGTCGATAAGCCAGCGGCGAAGGTGTTCGTCCGGCAAGCTGCCAGATGGCGAGCGCGAGCAGGGTCAGTGATGGCGTGCCGATGATGCCGTGCATGAACGAGGCGATGCCGGCGACCAGCGCAACGGGGATTGCTGCAAGGGCCAGAATCCGCCGCTTGCTGCCGAGCTGCAGCAGCGCAACGAAGGCCCCGAAGACGATGCCGTGTGTCAGGAAGCCGTAGATGGCGGTCGGGCTCATGGCGTCCCTCCGTCCAGCCAGGCTTCGTTGAACGCCGCATGCTTGATGCCCTGGCGGCGCCAGGTGTAGGCAAGATGGATTTGGCCGTCGCGGGCCTGGAGCAGCGCCGGGTAGGAAAACTCAGCATTCGGGTCGGCGAGGTTTTCGACGGTCGGCGCCGGACGCCAGTTCTTGCCGTCGTCATCGGAAATCCAGAGCAATAATTGGTTGCGGTTGCCGGCTCCGTTGCCGGCGATCAGCAGACGGCCGCCGTGCAGGCGCAGCATGGCGACTGAAGCGTTCGGGTTGGGCAGGGGCAGGGCATTTGCCGCTGTCCAGTGCTGCCCGCCGTCATCGCTCGTCGCGCTGCGAATCCGGCCGGGGCCGGGCCCGCCGTCACGCAGGATGGCCAGGGCATGGCGCTCGTCGAGGGCAGCAATGGCCGGTTGCAGCGTGCGCTGATCATGGACCATCCGCACCTTGTCGATAATCATGCCGTCCGCCGAAAGACGGAGCCATTCGCCGTGTTTGGCGATGAATTCGTGATAGGCCGGCAAGCCGAGGCCACCGTCCGCCAGCTGCAGCGGCGGCGCGCGCACCAGTGTGCTGATATTGAGGAAGGGCGAGGTCTGCAATCTGGCCGGCGGCGCCCACGTGCGGCCATCGTCCTGCGAGACGCTGTGGTTGAGCGAACTGCCCGCCCAGCCACCCAGCGCAACGCTGACGTACCAGAGGTGGAGCCGCGTTCCCTCGGCATAGAGGACAGGATTGCCGATTTTGCGCACGAAGCCGAGGGTCGCATCGGCCGTGCCTTCGCGCGTGGCGATTTGCCGAGGGATACTCCAGGCGCCGGCATCGAGCGTCGTGAACCAGACGGCGACATCGGCGGCGCCTTCGCGGGCGCCGGCAAACCAGGCAGCGGCGATGCGGCCGTCTGGCAACTCGGCCAGTGTCGCGGCATGGGCGGAAGGCGCGGCCGTCGGCAGCATGGCGGCGGCGAACGAGGCTGGCGCGTCATTTTTCGCTAAGGCAGGCGGCGGCAAAAACGCGGGTGCGCTCGGTGTCGGTGCCCGCCAAGCTGCGCCGGCAACGGCCAGTACAAAGAGGAGTGGTAACAGCCAGCGCGGCAGGGTCATCGCTTGTCGATCTCGAACCAGACGATGGTCGTCATCAGCGGCGCCAGATCACGAGTGGCGAAGGCTTCCTGCCAGTCGGCAAGCGTCGCGCCCACCTTGGCGAAGCGCAGGCCGGAACCATGCGAGGCCAGGTTCCGGTAGCTGCCGACCTCGCGGTCGCCAAAACCGGCACTCGTCACCGCCTGCTGAAAGCGCGGGATGTCCTTGCTTTCGAGAAAGACCAGTGCGTTCAGGGCATTGAGTTCCGCCAGGTCATGGCGATCCATGTTTCCATAATGACGATGCGCGCGCTGGCTGAGAATCGGCAGCAACGCCGGTTGCGGGCCGTCGAACATGGCGATGTCACGGCTGCGCCCAAGTTCGCGGACGCTTTCGGGAACGGCGTTGACGCCGATTGCCGGGAAGACGCCCCAGAGCAGGGCCAGCCAGTAGATGGCAGGGGCGGACAGGGTGTGCCCGAGGCTGCGATGTTGCCACCAGGCCCAAGCGAAGTAGGCGGCGGGCGGTAACAGCCAGTACCAGCCGCCGAGGCCGAACCAGAAGGTGAAGGCGGCCAGTCCGGCGCCCACCAGCAGGGCCGCCAGCAGGCCAAGGCGAAACGGCCAGCGACTGCGCATCCCGGGCAGTGCCAGCGCGATCAGGATCGCCAGCGGCACCAGCGAACCGATCAGGTAACGGTCGAAGGTCTTGATGAAGGCGAAGGGCAGGAAGGTGGCGAAAAACCAGAACAGCACGAGGCGGTCGACTGCCGGGCGCTTCCACGCCGCCCACGCCGCAACGGCAAAGACGAAGACCCAGGGTAGCGCAATGTTGAGCAGGCCAAGGACGATGCCGGGCGAGAAATTGAAGAACTGGCGCGATTCGAGTTCGTCGGCCAGTACCAGATTGGCGGCTTCCGGGTACAGGGCGCGGACCACGAAGAACCATGGAAAGGCGAGGGCGGCGATCAGCAGCGCGTGGCCGGCCAGTGGCCAGAACTGCTGGCGCAAGCTGGCCAGGCGCAGGCGGCCGCTGGCCAGCAGTGCGAGGCAGCCACCGCCGCAGACGATGGCGACGATCGGCCCCTTGGTCAGGAATCCAGCGGCGAGCAGCATGCTGGTTGCGGTCAACCACATTTTCTTGCCCGAATCCAGCCACACCAGCAGGCTCCAGAAGGCGGCGGTGGACAATGCGGCCACCGGCACGTCGAGCATCAGGCGGCGTGCCTCGCTGGACATGCCGAGGCAGCCAAGCAGGATGCAGCCGGCGATCCAGCCGGTTTCGGGCTTGCCAGAAAGGCGCCGGGCGATACCAGCGGTCGATACGATCAGCAGGGCGGCGAAGAGCACGGTAACCAGGCGGGCGCTGGTCAGCGATATCCCGAAAACCTCGAAGCTGACGCGGCCGGCCCAGTAGAGCAGCGGCGGTTTGCGGATGCGCGGCGCGCCGTCGAGGAAGGGCACCAGCCAGTGATCGCCCTCGATCATCTCCATCGGCGTGCGCAGGCCGAGGAAAAATTCATCCTTGCCGGTCAGCCCGGTCGCTTCCCAGATGCCCGGCAGCAGTACTGCGATGGCGAGCAGGAACAGCAGCAGGGTCTGGCGGGCGGGTGAGAGGGCGGGCATGGAGCGGGATTTTACCCCGCTTCGCTTTGCTTGCCTTGTGGGAGGTTAGGCGACGATCTCGGCGCCTAACCTACATTCAGAAGATCAAGTGGAGGTCATCAGGCCGGTATGTGCCCCTATGGATGGGCAGCGCGCATTTCCTGACCAAGACGCTCGATCGGGTGAGCACAGAAATGGGACTGCATGTGCTTGCCTACAATCTGAAGCGAGTGATGAAAATACTGGGAAACGATGCACTGATTGCAGCGATGAAGGCCTGAGCAGGACTTGTTCACCTGTTCGTCAGCGGCTTCAAGGAAAGGATTCCGAAATTCAACCATCGACGCGACGCGTAAAATCGCCAGGCGCTAAATTCATCGGCGTTTTTACACAGTCTGGGCCGGGTGCGGCCTGCTGAACTTCCGCGCTAGCTGACATCCAGACTATAGGCAGTTTTCGGGAAACGCCATCGGCAGCAGGCGGGTCACACATTGCCGCCGTGCTGCTAATGGGGATGCACTGAGAGAGCCTTTTCCATCCTCCGGTCTGGCACCAGCCACATCAATGCGACACCTACGAAAAAGGCCATGCCGGCCCAAGCGGAAATTGCCCAAGCCGCCAGAATCCCGCTCACATACAGTACCGGTGAAGCCTTGCCTTTCAAGTCGCCGGCCACTGCTTTCGCCAACAAGCTGTTGGGCCCGTTGAGCCGGATGAGGCAGGTCTGCAGCACATAGTAAGCTAGCGCACAGAGCAGCAAATTAAGGCCGTACAGCATGGTCGGCCAACGCTCGAAATGGTTCTCGCCCATCCAGCCTGTCGTAAACGGCAGCAGCGATAGCCAGAACAACAGGTGCAGGTTTGCCCATAGCACAGCGCCGTTAACCGATGTGACCACCCGCATCATGTGGTGGTGATTGTTCCAGTAGATGCCCACGTACACGAAGCTCAACAAGTAACTCAGGAATATGGGCAGCAACGGCCCCAGCGCAGCCAGATCAACTCCATGCGGCACCTTCAACTCCAAAACCATGATGGTGATGATGATGGCGAGTACGCCGTCGCTGAAGGCTTCAAGTCGGTTCTTTTCCATGGGGCGGTCCGCGCAGTGTTCAGGGCGGATTCCAGTATGCCAGCCAAGCGCCAATAGCAGACCAGCCTGTCCGAAATATTGTCATTTCGGGAGGTCGACCGCGACAGACGGCCGCCGCGCTCCTTGGGTGTGAAACACCGGTTCTGTCCCTAAACATCATCTCCGGCGCCACTGCAGGGCATCTATAGCCCCCGGCGATGGCGATCCATAAGCGATAGAAAGCCGATGACGCCAACGGTACCGATCACCAAGTATAGCGGCCCGAACAGCCAGAATGCCAACGGTATGGCGAACAACAATGTCCGCATTCCCAGGGCCAACATGTTCCCGGCTCGAACCAACCGGTCGGCAACGTGTTTCGGCGACAATATTTCATGCGCAGACTGGAGTTCCCGGGAGATGTTAATCATGAAGAGCACATGATTTGCCAATCGGATGGCGATGACGTACACAAAAAAGGCGATGAGGAAATCGAGCAGCAGACACATGACCTTGACTATCCAGAGTTCAGCCGAGTGCGAGCCGACGAAATTAATGGCGTGCCAACTGTGCGAGATGTTTTCGGTCTGACCGGACAAGGTCAGTGTTCCAATGATCAGGAGCGTGGAAGTCGAAACCATCAGGATCGGGTACATGATGAAGTTCCGCAATGTCTGTACCGCCATCACGTCTTTCCCCGGGTTGCTCATGACGCTTTCGACCCAGATTCGCCGGGTCACGTCGTTTACGTAGTGAATCGAATACGATGGATCGCGCCTTACGCGTATCCGATGTATGCCATAGTAGGCAATTACAAGCGAAATGCTGATGGCCACGCTTAGCGCATCCGCCCCGAACTCTCGAAACCAATTCAGAAAAGCCGCATTTTCCATATCGTTCTACCGTCGCCACGAAGTTATAAACTGAATGTACATCAGGGGTTCGCTGAATTATTCGTCTCGCCAGCGGCCCCAAGGGATACCGCCCCTGCTGGATGCCGGAATGACGTGGCCTTGGGCCGTGGCAAGATTGGGATAAATCAGTGCTTCCTTAATGGACATGATGCATGAATCGAACGAAATCACCCGCAAAGCCTTTCTTGACCCGTTGCCACCACTGGCTGTTTGTCTTCGCTCTGTCGATTGCGGGATGTGCCGGAACACAACCACGCGATGAAGACTCTCAAGGTGCCTCAAAGGTGGAAGCCGACCTCGCTGTTTCGCAGACTCCAAAACCTGTAGAGGCTTCATCTTCAACTGACAAAAATGCAAACGCCAGCGTTATCGACGAGGTCAATGTATATTTTAGCGCTGGTGTCACTGCGGTAGACGGCGCGGGGCAAGCGACACTGCGCAGACACGCTGACCATCTGAAAAAAAATCCGAAGAAAACGCTTACGCTGGTGGCGTACACCAACGACCTGGGGAGCCGAAGCTACAACCTGGCGATCGCCGAACAACGACTTTTGTCGGTCAGTAAATTGCTCAGGTCCTACGGAGTTTCGGCTCGCCAGATTCGACCTCATAGCGTCAGTAGAGAAAAAATTCCGGCCGCTTGCAAGTCGGCTGAGTGTTGGAAAATGGCGCGCAGGGTCGAGCTGGTGTATTCGCCTTGACGGCTTCCTGCCGCATTTTTGTGTTTTTCGGGAGGTCGACCGCGCCCCGCAGGAGAAGGGGGCTGTGGTTCAGGCACCCTCGGCGTGGCCTCGGGCCATGGGGTGCACCAGGTGGTTGGCTGGTCAGCCCACGGTGCCCAGCGTCGCCATCAACTCGCTTTGCGCGCTGTGCGGCTTGGCGCGTGTCCCCCTGCGGCGCTGGTAGTGGCCGTCGCCGTTCATGTCCCAGCTTTGCTGGTTGTCGGCGAGGTAGAACTTGAGCCCCTCGGTGATGACCCGCTTCTTGAGCTTGGGGTCGAGAACGGGGAAGGCCAGCTCGATGCGCCGGAAAAAGTTGCGCTCCATCCAGTCGGCGCTGGACAGATAGACCGTCTCCTTGCCGCCGTCGTAGAAGTAGAAGGTACGATGGTGCTCGAGGAAGCGGCCGATGATCGAGCGGACGCGGATGTTCTCCGAGAGGCCCGGCACGCCGGGGCGCAGTCCGCAGACGCCGCGAATGATCAGTTCGATCGAGACGCCGGCCTGCGATGCCTCATACAGCGCGTGGATGATCTCCGGTTCGAGCAGCGAGTTCATCTTGGCGACGATCATCGCCTTGCCGCCGGCGCGCGCGGTTTCCGCTTCGGCCTGGATCGCCTTGACGACATTTTGCTGCAGCGTGAACGGGGCTTGCCAGAGGTGCTTCAGCGTACGCGCCTTGCCCAGCCCGGTCAGTTGCTTGAACACTTCGCTGACGTCGTTGGTAATTTCCTCGTTGGCGGTCATCAGGCCGAAGTCGGAATAGAGGCGGGCGGTGCGTGGGTGGTAGTTGCCGGTGCCGAGATGAGCGTAGCGCTTGAGTCCGCCTTCTTCACGGCGGACGATCAGCAGCGCCTTGGCGTGTGTCTTGTAACCGACGACGCCGTAGACGACATGGGCGCCGACCTCTTCCAGCTTGGTGGCCCAGCCGATATTGGCCTCCTCGTCGAAGCGCGCCATCAACTCGACGACGACGGTCACCTCCTTGCCGTCCTGCGCGGCGCGGATCAGCGACTGCATCAGTACCGAGTCGGTGCCGGTGCGGTACACGGTCATCTTGATCGCCACCACCTGTGGGTCGCTTGCGGCCTGGTTGAGAAATTCAATAACCGGCGCGAAAGACTGGTAGGGATGGTGCAGCAGGATGTCGCTGCGGCGGATGCTGTCGAAGATGTTCACGCCCTTGCCGACTGCTTTGGGCAGGCCGGGAACGAAGGCCGAAAACTTGAGCTCGGGACGATCGACCCAGTCGGGCACCTGCATCAGGCGCGCCAGGTTCACCGGGCCATGGACACGGTAAAGATCTTCTTCCTTGAGGCCGAACTGGGAAAGCAGGAATTCGTTCATCGTTACCGAGCAGTTGTCGGCGACCTCGAGGCGCACGGCGTCGCCGAAGTGACGGAAGGTAAGTTCGCCCTGCAACTTGGTGCGCAGGTTGGTGATTTCTTCCTCATCGACGAAGAGGTCGGAATTGCGTGTCGCGCGGAACTGGTAGCAGCCGAGAACCGTCATGCCGGTGAATAGTTCGCCGACAAATTCGTGCAGGATTGACGACATGAAGACGAAGCCGTACTCGCAGCCGGCAATTTCCTCCGGTAGCCGGGTGACGCGCGGCAGGACGCGCGGCGCCTGAACAATTGCCGCGTTGGAACTGCGGCCGAAGGCATCCTTGCCTTCGAGTTCGACCGCGAAATTGAGACTCTTGTTGAGCACCTTCGGGAAGGGGTGCGAGGGGTCGAGTCCGATCGGCGTCAGCACCGGCACCATTTCGCGGATGAAGTACTCGCGAATCCATTCGCGCTGGACATCGGTCCATTTCGAGCGGCGCAGGAAGCGGATGCCCTGGTCAGCCAGAAGCGGCAGGATGACGTCATTCAGGTGGTGGTATTGCTCGGCCACCAGGGCATGCGCTTCGGCGGACACCAGACGGAACGACTCCTGGGGTGTCTTGCCATCGGTGCTGAGGCCGGGTGCGCTGGCCTTGATCTGCTCCTTGATGCCGGACATGCGAATCTCAAAGAACTCGTCCATGTTACTGGAGACGATGCACAGGAAGCGCAGGCGCTCGAGCAAGGGGATGCGATCGTCCTGCGCCTGGGCCAGCACGCGACGATTGAAAGCCAGAAGGCCGAGTTCCCGGTTCAGATAGTCCTCTGCCGGAAAACGCGGTTTGATGTGTTGACGGCTCATGAGATCTCTCCTCTTATCCTTGGAGTATATGCTTCAAGACCCTCATTTTGGTGTATTTGCATGGCCGGAATATGACACGGTAGCGCTGAAAACAACGCCGGTAAGGGGCTTCAGGCGAGGGCGCTGGCGTCGTGAGCCGGTGGTGCGCGGAGTGCCGCGAGCAGCGTGCCGATCTTGGCCTCGGTTTCGGCGAGCTCGTGTTCCGGATCGGAGCCGGCGACGATGCCGGCGCCGGCGTGCAGTTCGATGCGCTTGCCGTCGATCAGGGCTGAACGCAGGGCGACGTGGAACTCGCCATCACCATTGGCATCGAGGGTGCCGAAGCCGCCGCTGTACCAGCCGCTTCGTACCTCGCCGTGGCTGACCAGCCAGCTTGCGGCGGCCGCGCCGGGAAAGCCGCCGACTGCCGGCGTCGGGTGCAGCGCGCGGACGAGATCGAAGATCGTGATGCCGGGCGCCGTAATCCCGGTGACCCGGCTGCGCAGATGACTGATGTGCCCGGCGGCATGGATTTCGACCGGTCCCGGTCGCGGTGGCATGACGCAGCATTTCGCCAGCGCCGCGACGATGGCTTGCGTGACCAGCGCCTGTTCGTGGCGATTCTTCGGGGCATCGAGATCGAGCGACCCGGGCCACGCCGTTCCGGCGAGCGCATCGGCTGCGAGGCGCCGGCCGGCCAGGCGGACCAGCCGCTCCGGCGTGGCGCCGAGAAAGGCGCTCTGGCCGTTCCCGCAGGCGTAGATCATGGCGTCGGGCTGCTGCTCGATCAGCGCACCCAGCAGACGGCTGGCTGGAATCGGCGCATCGGCGTTCAGGTGGCGGCTGCGCGCGAGCACGATTTTGTCGATCTGTCCGCTGCCAATGTCACGCAGGGCGGCTCTGACCCGGGCGATCCAGGCGCGGTCAGCCAGCGCGTGGTCGTTCGCCGGCAGCAGGCGATAGTCCGCATGGCGCGCCGGGGTGGCGAGCAATTTTTGCCAGCCGGCGCCCGCCTGCGCGATTTTCCCGGCAGTCGTGCTGAGGATTGCCTGGCAGTGGCCCTGATGCGCTTCGAGGAGGATGGCGGGAATCGCCAAAAGGGCGTTGGCCAGGGGCGTCTGGCTCTGTTCGTCGAAGGCGAAGCCGCAAAAGGCGACCGGAGGGGCGTTGTGGCGCCAGGCGCTGGCCAGGCCGGAAAAGGCGTTGTCGAGCGCGGCGAAGCGGTTCGGCCCGGTGCTGCCGACCTGCAGGGCGTGGCCGATACCGAGGCGATAGAGGCCCTGCGCCGGCCGCGCCTGGTACCAGAACGGCCCGCTGGCGGGCAGGGCGGCGAGCCAGTCCGCGGCACGCGGGCCGAGTTCGAGCGTCAGGCTGAGCGGCGCCGAGGCCGGCGCGCCGGCGGCAAGCGCCTGCAATTGTGCGAGCAGCGCTGGATCGGCGAGGCGGCGGCGCAGCGCGGCGATCACGAGCGCGCCTCCCGCGCCAGTTGCCGCAATAGCGAGCGCTCGAGCTTGCCGGTCGCGTTGCGCGGCAGGCTGGCCAGATGCACGATGCGTCGCGGCTGCGCGGCGCCCGGCAGGCGGGGCCGGCACCAGTCGGCGATACCTTGCGCCGTGGCATCGCCGACCACCAGCGCGACGATCAGATCACCCCAAACCTTGTCCGGCAGGCCGGTGACAGCGATATCGCGGACGCCCGGGCAGCCGGCGAGACAGGATTCGACTTCCAGCGGATGCACGTTGCGCCCGCCGCTGATCAGCATGTCGTCGGCGCGGCCGGTTACGGTCAACCGTCCTTTTGCATCGATTTTCCCGAGGTCGCCGGTGGTCAGCCAGCCGTCGGCGTCGACGCCGCTGCCGTCGAGGTAACCGGCCATAACCTGGGGGCCGCGGATGCGGATGCGGCCATCGGCGCTTAGCGCAAATTCGCTGGCGCCAAGGGGCTGGCCGACCAGCCCTTCATGCCACGGACCGTCGACGGACGTGTACGTGGCCACCTGGGCGGCGGTCTCGCTCATGCCGTAACTCGGGTTGAGCGGCCAGCCAGCAGCCGTCGCCCGGTCGTGGAGGCTTGGCGCCAGCGCCGCGCCGCCGACCAGCACATGGCGCAGGCTGGCGGGCGGGAGGGCGCCGGTGTCGAGCAGGCGCGCCAGCATTGCCGGCACCAGTGACAGATGAGTCACTGGATAGCGGGTCAGGGCTGCGGCTACGGCTGCGGCGGCGAAGCCGTCGTGGAGCAGGACGCCGGCGCCGGCGCGGGTGCAGCGCCAGAGGATGGAGAGGCCGCCGATGTGATAAAGCGGCAGGCAGTCCAGCCACAGGTCGCCGCTTGCCAGCGCCAGGTGGCGGTTGGCGGCGGCGGCTGCGGCGTCGAGATTGGCGACGGTGAGCATGACGTCGCGCGGCTCGCCTTCGCTACCGCTGGTCGCGATGACGAGAGCGACCCCGGGGGGCAGCGGGATCCATGAAAAAGATGGCGGGGCGCACCCCAGGGGTCTTTCCTGCGGGGCGTCCCGCCAGGGGACTGGCTTCGCGGCGCGGTCAACCGGCTGGAATGGCCGATTCTTAAGGCTGCAGGCGAAGGCATGACGAGCCAGGTCGAGGCTGCTGCCAGAAACGATAAGGGTGTCGCGGGAAGCGTCGATGGTGTCGGCCAGCGCCGCAACCTCGGCCAGCCACTCTGGATACGTCCATTGCCGCTCCGCAGTACGCAGGGCCAACGCCCGCGGCCAGCGCGCGGCGGCGTCGGCGAGATGGCGGGCAAGCGAACGGACGGGTTCCATGGTCCCCGGATTATAGTTTCGCGGGACGCCGGATTGCGGCGAGGCAGATCAAGAAAGCCGGTATCCGTAATCCGCGGACAATTGATATTTAATGCTCGCCTTTCGTGCGCCGAATGCCGGCCAGCCGGTTGCCTTGTTTCTGCGGGCCGCCCTTCGGGAAAAGTTCGTGCAGGTGATGATTGTTGCCACGCTCCGGCCCCCACTGTTCACGAAAGCGCTTGATCATGTCGCAAACCTGAGCCTGTGTCTGGTGCTCCGCCTGGTGGTCGCGAATGAAACGGATGACATCCCAGTGTTCGCTGGTCAGCGACAGACCTTCAAGCGCAGCCAGCGCACCGGCGAAGTCCTCGGACCACTCGTCCATGTCCTGAATGTAGCCCTCTTGGTCGATCAGCACGGTTCGGTCACCGACCTTGAGTTCCTGGTTGTAGATGGCGTAAGGGTTGGCTGTCATGGTTTTCTCCGATTCAAGTTTGGGCCTTGGTCCAAGGCTTCAGGGTATCTACTGATTGCGGGGCGATGGAATTTGCAAATCCAAGTCCCGGGGTCTGCGGTAGCAACATCCGGCCGCCGATGATGGCGGGTGGATCGCCGGTGTCGGTCGCCAGCCACTCGGCCGTGGCGAGGCCGTGGCAGGCGTCCGGAGCGATGGCAGCGGCGAGATGGGTGCAGACGGTCAGTCCGCAGGCGCTTTCCAGGCTTGAAGTGACGATGCACTCGATGCCCGCTGCCTGGGCGCGCAGGCCGAGTTCGACGCTGGCCAGCAGGCCGCCGAGCCGGGCCGGCTTGATGATCAGACGCCGGACGGGTGGCGCCTGCCAGAAATCGCAGGCGATCAGGTGGATCGATTCGTCGATCGCCAGCGGGAAATCGACCAGCGCCTGCAACCGGCGCAGCGTGGCGATATCCGGGGCGTGCAGGGGTTCTTCGACGCCGTCGATTGGCAACGACCGACAGGCCTCCAGGAAGCGTTCGGCATCTGCGGCGTCCCAGGCGGCATTGGCGTCGAGGCGCAGGCGGATGCCGGCGGGCAGGGCGGCGCAGAGCATTTGCAGGCGTTCGATTTCTTCCGCCAGCGGACCGTTGCCGACCTTGATCTTGAGGATGTGAAAACCTGCCGCAAGCGAATCCTGAACTGCTTCCGGTGTCACCGTGGAAATTGCCCCCAAGGCGGCGTTGACCGCTACAGACGTCATCGGTGATGAACAGGCGAGCCAGGCGCCAAGTGGCAGGCCGGCGCGCTGGGCGGTCAGGTCGAGGCGGGCGCATTCTTCGGCGTAATCGCGGGCGGCGGCTTCGTCGATGCCGAATTCCGGCAGCGGGGCGCAGTCGCCCCAGCCGGTCAGTCCGTCATCGGTTTGCACACGGAGCAGCTTGCCATGCCGTTCGCTAATGCTGCCGCGACTGTTCTGCCACGGCCGGCGTAGCGGCAGGCAGTAGGGTAGCCAGTCGACCGTTACAATCTTCACGGACGCTTGCGATACTTGCCGAAGTTTGGCGGGCGCCGTTCGAGCCAGGCGTTGCGGCCTTCCTGGCCTTCCTCGCTCATGTAGAAGAGGCCGGTAGCGTTGCCGGCGAGTTCCTGGATGCCGGCCAGGCCGTCGGTGTCGGCGTTGAAACCGGCCTTGATCATGCGCAGCGCCATCGGCGACAGCTTGAGCATGTCGCGGCACCAGCTCACGGTTTCCGCTTCCAGATGTTCGACCGGTACGACGGCGTTGACCAGACCCCAGTCGAGCGCGGTGGCAGCATCGTACTGGCGGCACAGCAGCCAGATTTCCTTGGCCCGCTTCATGCCGATGGTGCGCGCCATGAGCCCGGCGCCGAGTCCGGCGTCGAAGCTGCCGACGCGCGGCCCGGTCTGCCCGAAACGGGCGTTGTCGGCGGCGATGGTCAGGTCGCAGACGAGGTGCAGCACATGGCCGCCACCGATGGCATAGCCGGCAACCATCGCCACCACCGGCTTCGGTAGACGGCGGATCTGCATCTGCAGATCGAGCACGTTGAGGTGCGGGGTGCCGCCCTCGTCGATGTAGCCCTCGTTGCCGCGCACTGTCTGGTCGCCGCCGGAACAGAAGGCCGCGCTGCCGGCGCCGGTGAGGATGATGGCGCCGATGCTGTTGTCGCGGTGGGCGCGGTGAAACGCATCGATCAACTGGCTGACCGTTTCCGGGCGGAAGGCATTGCGCCGCTCGGGGCGATTGATGGTGATCCGGGCGACTCCTTCGGCGGCGTCGTAGAGGATGTCGGAGTAGTTGACCTGGCTTTGCCAGGCTGGGAGTTTGCTGGTCATGGTGACACGCTGGGGTTCGGACAGGCAGTGAGTATAGCTTTCCCAACTGCCCGTGGATTTGATGTCGATCCGGTACGACAAGCGAAAGGAATTGCGGGGAAGGGACAAGCTTGATTACAATCCCGGGTGGATTTACCGGCGATTTCTCCGCATCTGCCTACAGGACTACAAAATTATCGGGCAGACGGGAATAAGAGAGTTTTTACGATTCATTCATTGAACTTCGATAGGGGACAACAGCATGCCAACACCATCCAAGACAGCAACCAAGACACCCGCCAAAGCCGCAGCCAAGCCGGCAGCCAAGGCAGTGCTCAAGACAACCGTCGCACCCGCCAAGGCCGCAGTCAAAGCAGCCCCCAAGGCAGTAGCTGCGGCCCCCGTCAAGACGGCAGCCAAGGCTGTTCCGGCTGCCAAGAAAGCCGCTGCGCCCGCCAAGGCCAAGAAAAAGGTGCCGAAGGTTTCGCCTGAACAGAAAAACAATTACGTCGAGATCGCCGCCTATTACATTGCCGAGCGGCACGGGTTTACGCCGGGTCGTGAGGTGGCGGACTGGGCCGAAGCCGAAGCCGAAATCGACCGCCTGCTCGGCGGCGGCCACTTCAACCCCTGATCTCATTCCGGCTTGCAGGGCAATCCTGCGAGCCGGTTCAGGGTGGGCGTGATTATCCTGCCGCCAGCGCGGCGGTGACGATGCTCTGCGCCTCGCGCACGATTTCCTGCAGGTGTTCGGCGCTCCTGAAGCTTTCAGCGTAAAGCTTGTAGATGTCTTCCGTTCCGGACGGACGCGCGGCAAACCAGCCGTTCTCGGTTGCCACTTTTAGGCCGCCAATGGGTGCATCGTTGCCCGGCGCGCGGGTCATTTTCGCGATGATGGTCTCGCCGGCCAGCGTCGCCGCGGCAACACGTTCGCCAGTAAGTTGCTTGAACGCAGCCTTCTGCGCCGGCGTGGCGGCGGCGTCGATGCGCACGTAATACGGCGTGCCGTGCTGCGCGGCGAGTTCCTGGTAGTAAACGCCGGGGTCCTTGCCGGTGACGGCGGTAATTTCTGCCGCCAGCAGGCCCAGAATGATTCCGTCCTTGTCGGTGGTCCACGCGCTGCCGTCGCGGCGCAGGAAGGATGCGCCGGCGCTCTCCTCGCCGCCAAAGCAGAAGCTGCCATCGAGCAGTCCGCCGGAGAACCACTTGAAGCCGACCGGCACTTCCAGAAACTTGCGGCCGAGACCATTGACCACGCGGTCGATCAGCCCGCTCGACACCAGCGTCTTGCCGACCGCGGCGCGTGCCGGCCACTGCGGCCGGTGGGTCAGCAGGTAGTGGATGGCCACCGCGAGGAAATGATTCGGGTTGAGCAGGCCGAGCGACGGCGTGACGATGCCGTGCCGGTCGACGTCGGCATCGTTGCCCCAGGCGATGTCGAAACGATCTTTCAGTTTGACCAGGCTGGCCATTGCGTAAGGGCTGGAGCAATCCATGCGGATCTTGCCGTCGTGGTCAAGTGTCATAAAGGCAAAGGCCGGATCGACCCGCGGATTCACCACCTCGATATTCAGGCCGTATTTCTCGGCGATCGGCTTCCAGTACGCCACCGCCGCGCCGCCGAGCGGATCGACGCCGATCTTCAGTCCGGCCTGGCGGATCGCTTCCATATCGATCACGGCGCCCAGATCGGCCACGTAGGCATCGACGAAATCCTCCTGCACGGTCGTCGGCGCCGCCAGCGCCTGGGCGTAAGGCAGGCGCCTGACGCCGCGGTTGCCATCCTGCATCAGCGCATTGGCGCGCTGCTCGATCCAGCCGGTGGCATCGGTATCGGCCGGTCCGCCGTGCGGCGGGTTGTATTTGATGCCGCCGTCGCGCGGCGGATTGTGTGACGGCGTGATGACGATGCCATCGGCGCGCGGCGCCTGCGGGTTGCGGTTATGGACCAGGATGGCGCGCGAAATGACCGGCGTCGGCGTGTAGCCGTCATCACTCTGCAGCCGCGTCTCGACGCCGTTGGCGGCCAGCACTTCCAGCGCGCTGCGCTGGGCCGGCTCCGACAAGGCATGCGTGTCCTTGCCGAGAAACAGCGGCCCGTCGATGCCCTGGGCAGCGCGGTATTCGCACACGGCTTGGGTAATGGCGAGGATGTGCGCCTCGTTGAAGCTGCCATTGAGGGCGCTGCCACGATGGCCGCTGGTGCCGAAGGCGACGCGCTGGGCAGGCTGGCTGACATCGGGCTGGTTGAAATAGGCGGCAAGCAGGGCCGGGATATCGGTCAGGACATCGAGCGGCGCGGGTTGGCCGGCAAGCGGGTGAGTCATTTTTAGTCTCCGGGAACGGCGAAATTATTTATAGTGCAATTCTACGTCGCCTGAGCCGGATGCGAACCGCTACTCGGATGGGGTTTTCCATTTGGCAAACTGGTCTGCTACGACCATAGAAGCAATGGCTGGCCCTAGGGTCGACCGTCGGAAACAGCTATTTTTCAGATTTTTGGTTAAGTTATGCGCATTCAACCCGAATGCCCCGGCAAAGGAGAGTCACCATGTTCAAGGGAATCCTGATCACCAAGGATGAGTCCGGCTACAAGGCCGCCGTTCAGCAGATCGACGATGCCGTGCTGTCGGAGGGCGATGTCACGGTGCGGGTCGAGTGGAGCACGCTCAACTACAAGGACGGCCTGGCGCTGACCGGAAAGTCGCCGGTCGTGCGGCGTTTTCCGATGGTGCCGGGCATCGATTTCGCCGGCACTGTCAGCGCGAGTTCCAGTCCGCTCTGGAAGGCGGGCGATCGTGTGGTGCTCAACGGTTGGGGCGTCGGCGAAACGCACTGCGGCGGTCTGGCCGAAGTGGCGCGGGTCAGGGGCGAATGGCTGGTGCCGCTACCGGCCGCGTTCACGGCGCGCCAGGCGATGGCCATCGGCACCGCCGGCTACACGGCCATGCTCTGTGTGCTGGCGCTGGAAAGGCACGGCATCAAGCCGGCTGATGGCGAGATTCTGGTCACCGGGGCCAATGGCGGCGTCGGCGGCGTGGCCATCGCGCTGCTGTCGAAACTCGGCTACACGGTGGTGGCGTCGACCGGTCGTCCCGCCGAAGCCGAACACCTGAAGGCGCTGGGGGCGACCGATGTCATCGAGCGCGGCGAACTCTCCGCGCCGGGCAAGCCGCTCGGCAAGGAGCGCTGGGCCGGCGTCGTCGATACGGTGGGCAGCCAGACGCTGGCCAATGCCTGCGCCACGACCAAATATCGCGGCGCCGTGGCCGCCTGCGGCCTGGCCGGTGGCATGGATTTCCCGGCGACGGTGGCGCCCTTCATCCTGCGCGGCGTGACGCTGTACGGCATCGACAGCGTCATGGCGCCGCTGGCGGTGCGTCAGGAAGCCTGGGCGCGCCTGGCCAGGGATCTCGACATCGCCAGGCTCGACGCCATCACGACCGAGATCGGTCTGTCGGAGGCCATCGCCACCGGCGCCCGCTTGCTCGAAGGCAAGGTGCGCGGGCGGGTCGTCGTCGATATCGGTCGTTGAGCGGCGAGGCGATCAGGCCGCGACCGGAATTTGGCCATTTTACGGCGTCAACCCTAGGGCCAGCCGCGCCCGGCAGGCTACGGGGCCTAGGGCTCAAGCACCCTTGAGGTGATGCTTCTATGGTCGCAACAGGCCGATTTCCTGCGCCGTTTCGGTGCCGATAACGGTGTCGGCAAGGCTGGCGGGGATTTCGGCGTGCTGCTCGTCGACCGGCGTGCGGCCGCCCATGATTTCCGCCTTGATTTGCGGCAGGCGGGGGCTGAGCGCCGGCTCGGCATAACCTGCCGGGTAGATTGGCTGCAACGTGGCGAGGTCGTATTTGTCGCGAGCGCCGAAGGTGTGCAGCAGTTCGTGGGCGATGACCACGGCGTTCTGCCGGCGTTGCGGCCGGCTGGCGAAGGCGTGGATGACACCGATCAGGCCCTTGTTCAGACCAGTCGAGTGGGGCAGGGCGCTCATCCGCTCGGGATCGTGGAAGAGCACGAAAAGACGAACCTGCGGTTGCGGGCCGTCGATCCTGTCGTGTCGCCAGGCCCACCAGCGCAGGTGCAGGCTCCACAGGATGGCATCGAGCGTACTCGGGCGTTCGGGCGGTAGCGGCGGCATGGCCGCGAGCGGTGGCGCGACGCGCAGGGCCACGGGCTGCAATACCGAACGCCCGTAGTGGTCGCTTTGTTCCTGCAGCCAGCGGGCAATGTCGGCAAAGTCATCGCCCGCCAGCTCGCCGATAAAGCGGCTTGTCGTCGGCGAATCGTCGGCGGCAATCGGGTAGATGGCAACATGAACCGTGTGTTCCCAGGCCGTCAGCCGACTATTGGCCCGCCACGCGCCAAGGGCGACGGTGGCGAGGATGAGCAACAGGATCAGGATGCGGATTTTGCGGAACATGCCTTCGGGAGGATGCGGGTTGCAGCGGCAGGATGGCTGTGAAAATGGGGCATTTTTTCCGGTTGACCGCAGGGATGGCGGTTCGCCGGGAAGCAGCCTCGTTCACTGGGTCGGGATGGCAATTATCGGTCATGTGGCGATCCGCCTGTGTCTCTTTCCTTACGAAGGCATGACCGTGACCGACGTGATCGACCGCGCCGACGAGGCCATGTGCCGGGTCATTACCGTTGGCAAGGGCAACTGTTCCCAGGCGGATACCTCAGTGCCCGAGCCGCTGGTGGTTTGGGTCGGGGCTTAGGCGGATGCGTGCTTTTCGGCCACTGCGGCCATTGGCGATCCAGCTCAACTGGGTCTGCAATGTGGAGGTCAGCAGCCGTAGGGCAAGACGGCGGCTTGAATGACCGCTTGGTGTCTTGGATTCAACCGGTCGACCCATTGCGGGCGCATGACATGGACAAGTGTGATGACGGGTTTCTGATCGTCTAGCAGCCCATCGATAATCCGGGCTACCGGGAGCCCGGAGTGATTCGAAGACCCCAGCCTCTGGCTATTAGCCAATCATTGGTTTTTTGCGGGCAAGGAAGCATCGGTATTGCGCTTCGGATATAGCGCAGCAATCCCCTCGGCTAGATCATCCAATATCTGCTGAACTTGCAATAGGGGGCTCTCAGGATTCTTCTGTCCCTGCTGGATGGACTCAGGGTCATCTAAGAAACGAGCCACCGATATCGAAACAGGGCCAACAATTTCGTCCGACACTCCGACCGCAACACTTCGAGCCTCCACTGAGGCATCCGCTCTGAATTTAACGCCACATTTTATCGGCGTCATTGGATCCCCTCGATCCACTACGAAGGCCATTTGGATCGTTCCGATCAGCAACACTGGACTAGCGGCCCGCTCGCTGATTTCGCGAAACCGCTTCTTGTCTTCGCCATCAAGTTCCGGGTTCTGGCGCACCAACGGAATCGTTGTCAGCGATATAGATTTGTGTCCACGAAGCTCAAGCTTTGATTTCACTCTCTTTTCAAGAAATGCGCTGTTGCTCTGAAGCCATTTGACTATGTCATCAATTTGACCGCCCCATTGATCCTTACATGAACTCACTTCAGAAGCATACATAGCACCCTGCGCGATTCCAATCGGAACGAATACAATCCCAAGGCCGTAAAGGTAGGGGAGCGTATATAAAAAGCCTCCGACTCCACCCAAGACGCCCATCCCCAACTCCGCCATGGCAGACGGCGTTTCTGCGGCGATAGGCTGTCCTGAAGGCACACGCAACACCAGTGGTGGAGTGTGTTCCGCTACGAACTCCAAAACATTCCCTCTCGATGTGCGAATTGGCGCCTCGCTGGCACATCCTTGGAGCACAAGCAGTAACGCAATCAATAATCGACGTATCCGCGGCTGTCTGAACACTCTCTCTCCCTGCTCTTGATGGCCCATTCTGTTTATTAGGCTTTGGAATGTCTCGATAGCTCGGATAATTCACCGCGGTTATCGGAGGTAGGAGTTAATAGCTATAAGCGGCCAATTATGGCCGTTCTCACCCACATCTCTTGGCGTCTGAAACGATCATATTTCTACGGCAACCGCTGTATTCTACGCTACGCTTTCCGCATAAGCAGGTCATCGGGATGTGGGAATGTTGGGTGCTGGAGACACCTACAGCTCCGGCCGGTAATTGGCTGAATCGACCGTCCGAGCCGGCTTGGTTTTTGCCTCGCGAGTGGCTACTTGTGGCCGGTAGGGTGAGTAGGAGCCTGCGCCAGTAAGCTGGTTCAAATTAATGACTCGGCAAAACGCACCGATTTCCAAGGTGGCCTGAGACACGCTGACATCCAGATTGACAACCGAAAGCCACTGTAGAATCTACAGCGCTTCAACCACTGAAAGGTTTGACCATGCCCTACACGCCTGAACTGCTCGATGAACTGAATATGCTGATTCGCTTCGACCTGGTGACTAATCAACAAGGCCTCAAGGTTCACACCCACACGGCTGATGCCAAGGTGATTTCCGCCACCCGGCGTCTGTACGACAAAGGGCTGGTTACGCAGCAGGATGGCGGCTATCTGACCAGTCTGGGGCGCAACGCCGTGGACCATGCGCATGCAGCGTTGGCCCTGCTGACCGAGGGCAGTGCACATGTTGCTGCGACGCCCAAACATGAAGTTGCGATTTCCGCCTGATCAGCAATTGCCCGGACGGACAACCAAGGCGGTCGTGATCGGTAGCTGAAACGCTGCTGAACGCGACCGCGGTTTAGTGCCCGTTAGTGCCCGTGCGAGCGCTTGTTGTGGGGCTTGGCGACCACCGGCTCGGGAACCTCGGGCGGGTGGCGAATCACTGCCACGAGTTCGTCAGGCTCGTACCAGAACTCGCCATGGGGACCACTGAGACGGCCAGTAATCAGCAGGATCAGACCATCCACCACATTGATCTGGGTGATCGTTTCCCAAGTGTCAGTTGGGTGTTTGCTGGTGCCGAGACCGTTGTAGATTAAATCACCGAGTTGGACTTCGGCCGCCGCAATCTTGATTCTGGTTGTCATACCCGCTCCCTCGTGAACCGCCTACCACACACGCACGGACATTGGCCGATCATGCGCCTTTCCTGGCGTCCGCGCCATGTTCTCGCCGTGGGCAAACAGGATCAGCGGGGAACTTCCGGCATTCCGCGCCGTATTTTTAGGCCACGAACCCGCTTCGGGAAGCGGCTTGGTTCACCGGGTCGGGAGGACAGTTATGGGTCATGTGGTGCCTTGGCCAGGGACATGACTTGCGGAAAGACATGCTAGCATCCTGAATCCGAGAAGGATCGCTCCTTTCTCTCGGCGTCGGATGAACGATTAAAAAATCTCTTTTGTTGAAAGGAATACCCCATGAAACCTAACACCCTGATCGGCGCGCTTGTGCTTGGCTTGAGCCTTGTGGGGCCGCTGGCCGCAACCGTGCAGGCACAAACCGGCAGCCCCGCAGCCCAGTTCGAAGGCCGGGTTGGCACGGTTGAATCCGTTCGCACCCAGGCGGTGCCGACTTCCGGTTCCACCCTCGGTACTGTCGGTGGCGCGGTCGTCGGTGGTGTGCTCGGCAATCAGGTCGGCCAGGGAAGGGGACGGACCCTCGCCACGGTGGGCGGTGCCGCAGGCGGGGCGGTGGTGGGTAACCGCATGACCAGCGGCACCTCGACGGTGTGGGTCGTCAATGTGCGATTCGATGACGGTACGACCGCCAATATCGAGCAGGCTTCCCAGCCGCCGGTGCGGGCCGGTGATCGCGTTCGTGTCACGAATGGCGGGCTGGAACGTCTTCGTTGATTTTCCAATGGTGATTTTTGCCGTTTTTTGCGGGTCGACCGCGACAGACGGCAATTTTCAGACATGAAAAAGCCCCCGGCTGGCGGGGGCTAGGCGATTCGGCGTCAGGGTCTGGAATCAGGCGCTGACCGGAATCTTGCCGATCTTGATCTGCCATTCCTTCGGCCCGGTGTTGTGCACCGAGATACCTGAAGAGTCGACCGCGACGGTGACCGGCATGTTCTCGACATCGAACTCGTAGATGGCTTCCATGCCGAGGTCGGCAAAGCCGACGACCTTTGCCGACTTGATGGCTTTAGCCACCAGGTAGGCGGCGCCACCGACGGCCATCAGGTAGGCGGACTTGTTGTCCTTGATCGCCTCGATCGCGGTCGGGCCGCGCTCGGATTTGCCGACCATCGAGATGAGGCCGGTCTTCTCCAGCATCATGCGGGTGAACTTGTCCATGCGGGTGGCGGTGGTCGGGCCGGCGGGGCCGACGACTTCGTCACGTACCGGGTCGACCGGGCCGACGTAGTAAATGACGCGGTTGGTAAAGTCGACCGGCAGCTTTTCGCCCTTGGCCAGCATGTCGGCAATGCGCTTGTGGGCGGCATCGCGGCCGGTCAGCATCTTGCCGTTGAGGAGCAGTTTCTGGCCCGGTTTCCAGGCGGCGACTTCTTCCTTGGTCAGCGTGTTGAGGTTAACTTGGGTGGCTGACTTGAGATCCGGCGTCCAGGTGACGGCCGGCCAGTCTTCGAGCTTCGGCACTTCGAGCTTGGCCGGGCCGGAACCATCGAGGTGGAAATGGCAGTGACGGGTCGCCGCACAGTTCGGCACCAGCGCGACCGGCAGGTTGGCGGCGTGGCAGGGGTAATCCAGCACCTTGACGTCGAGCACGGTGGTCAGGCCGCCCAGGCCCTGAGCGCCAACGCCGAGCGCGTTGATCTTTTCCATCAGTTCGAGACGCAACTCTTCCGGGCGGGTCAGTTTGGCGTCGGTGGCCGCCTTGGCCTTCAGTTCATGGATGTCGACCGGTGCCATGATCGACTCCTTGGCCAGCAGCATGGCCTTTTCCGGCGTGCCGCCGATGCCGATGCCGATGATGCCGGGCGGGCACCAGCCAGCGCCCATTTCCGGGATCTTGTGCAGCACCCAGTCGACGAGGTCGTCGGACGGGTTGAGCATGGCAAACTTGGACTTGGCTTCCGAGCCGCCGCCCTTGGCGGCGCAGATGACTTCGACGTGATGGCCGGGAACGATCTCGAAATGGACGACAGCCGGGGTGTTGTCCTTGGTGTTCTTGCGGGCACCGGCCGGGTCGGCCAGCACCGAAGCGCGCAGCGGATTGTCCGGGTTGCCGTAGGCGCGGCGGACGCCTTCGTCGATCATCTGCTGGATGCTCATGGTCGCATCCGGCCAGGTGACCTGCATGCCGACCTTGATGAAGACCATGCCGATGCCGGTGTCCTGGCAGATCGGGCGATGGCCTTCGGCGGCCATCCGCGAGTTGGTCAGGATCTGGGCGATGGCATCCTTTGCGGCGGGGCTTTCCTCGCGCTCGTAGGCTTCACCCAGCGCCTTGATGTAATCGAGCGGATGGTAGTAGCTGATGTACTGGAAAGCATCGGCAACGGACTGGATCAGGTCTTCCTGTTTGATGGCGGTCATGCAAGAACTCCGTTTTTAGTGGTGTTTTTGGTGTTGCAGGGCGAGGGTCTGGGTCATGGTCTTGTCCACAATGGCCATGGCCAGGGCCGAGAAAAGGAACACGACGTGAATGGTCACCTGCCACTGCAAGGTATGCTCGGTCAGGTTGGCGGCGTTGATGAAGCTCTTGAGCAGGTGGATCGACGAGATGCCGATGATCGCCGTCGACAGCTTGATCTTGAGCACGCCGGCATTGACGTGCGACAGCCATTCCGGCTGGTCTGGATGATCTTCGAGATCAAGGCGGGAAACGAAGGTTTCATAGCCGCCGACGATGACCATGATCAGCAGGTTGGCGATCATCACGACGTCGATCAGGCCGAGCACCACCAGCATGACTTCGGTTTCGGTGAAGTTGCTGCCGGTGAATGCGCCATGGACAAGGTGGCTCAATTCGATCATGAACAGCCAGCAATAGATCATCTGGGCGATGATCAGGCCGACGTAGAGTGGCGCCTGGATCCAGCGGCTGGCGAAGATAAAGGTCTCAAGGGGTTTGACGAGTGAATTCATCGTTGGCTGCGGGAAATGTGCGAAAGGCAAAAGTCTATCATGCTGGTTGTGAGGATCAGGATGCCCATTTGTTGCGGCGCAGCGTGATTTCGTAAGGGCTTTGTAAGAATATGGCCGTCTAATGTCGCGCTACCGCTGGCGAGGGGGGAGTGGCCGTTTCCCGGCTTGCGCGGCTTTACACAGACCCGGGGTTCTCCCGGGTTCCGGTCGGTTGTTTCAACATGATTGCGAAGTACCGCAGAGGAGAAGAATATGTCGAATGAGTCCGTGCAACTAATTTATCCGTCTGACGAAATGGTCAAGAACGCGGCGGTTTCGGGGATGGACGCCTACCGGGCGCTGTGCGCGGAAGCGGATGCTGACTACCCGGAATTCTGGGCCAAGCGCGCCCGTGAAATGATCACCTGGAAGCAGCCTTTCACGCAGTCGCTTGATGAGTCCAATGCTCCGTTTTTCAAATGGTTTGCCGACGGCAAGCTGAACGTTTCCTACAACTGCCTGGACCGCCAGGTCGAAGCCGGTCTGGGCGAAAAAGTCGCCATCATTTTCGAAGCCGACAACGGCGAAGTGACCAAGGTTACTTACAAGGAAATGCTGTCCAAGGTTGCCAAGTTTGCCAATGCCCTGCGCGGCATGGGCGTCAAGAAGGGTGATCGCGTCGTCATTTATATGCCGATGACCATCGAAGGCATCTGCGCCATGCAGGCTTGTGCCCGCCTCGGCGCCATCCACTCCATCGTTTTCGGTGGTTTCTCCGCTCAATCCCTGCGCGACCGTATCAACGACGCCGGCGCCGTTGCCCTGATTACCTCTGACGGTCAGTATCGTGGTGGCAAGGCTATCCCGCTCAAGCCGATCGCTGACGAAGCCTTCGCCATGGGTGGTTGCGAGTCGGTCAAGAACGTCATCGTCTTCAAGCGCACCGGCGCCGAAGTCAACATGGTTGCCGGTCGCGACTCCTGGCTGCACGACGTGGTGGCCAACCAGTCCGACGTCTGCGAACCGGAATGGGTCGAAGCCGAACACCCGCTGTTCCTGCTCTACACGTCCGGTTCCACCGGCAAGCCGAAGGGCGTTCAGCACTCCACCGGCGGCTACCTGCTGCATGCCATCATGACCATGAAGTGGACCTTCGACATCAAGCCGAACGATGTCTTCTGGTGCACGGCCGACATCGGCTGGGTTACCGGTCACACCTACATCACCTATGGCCCGCTCGCCTGTGGCGCGACTGAAGTCGTCTTCGAAGGCGTGCCGACCTACCCGGATGCCGGCCGTTTCTGGAAGATGATCCAGGATCACAAGGTTTCCATCTTCTACACCGCCCCGACCGCCATCCGTTCGCTGATCAAGTCTTCCGACACCAATCCGGCTGTGCATCCGAAGAGCTACGATCTGACTTCGCTGCGCATCCTGGGTTCGGTCGGCGAGCCGATCAACCCGGCCGCCTGGACGTGGTACTACGAGAACGTTGGCGGCGGCCGTTGCCCGATCGTCGATACCTTCTGGCAAACCGAAACCGGTGGTCACATGATCACCCCGCTGCCGGGCGCCACCCCGCTCGTTCCGGGTTCCTGCACGCTGCCCTTCCCGGGCATCCAGTTCGCCGTAGTCGATGAGACCGGCGCCGATCTGCCGTGGGGCCAGGGCGGTATCCTGGTCTGCAAGAAGCCGTGGCCGTCAATGATTCGCACGATCTGGAACGACGATGATCGTTACGTCAAGTCCTACTATCCGGCTGACTTCCAGGGCAAGTACTACCTGGCTGGCGACGGTGCGATCCGCGACAAGGACACTGGCTACTTCACCATCACCGGCCGTATCGATGACGTGCTGAACGTTTCCGGTCACCGCATGGGCACGATGGAAATCGAGTCCGCGCTGGTTTCCAACCCGCTGGTTGCCGAAGCTGCAGTCGTTGGCCGTCCGGATGACCTGACCGGTGAAGCCATCGTCGCCTTCGTTGTGCTCAAGGGTCAGCGCCCGACCGGCGACGATGCGACGCGGATCATCAAGGAGTTGCAGAACTGGGTGGGCAAGGAGATCGGACCGATCGCCAAGCCGAAGGACATCCGTTTCGGTGACAACCTGCCGAAGACCCGTTCCGGCAAGATCATGCGTCGTCTGTTGCGCGGTCTGGCCAAGGGCGAGGAACTGACGCAAGACACCTCGACGCTGGAAAACCCGGCGATCCTGGAACAGCTCAAGGGCTGATTCCGTATCGCTTCAGGGAGGCGGCGTGCTTGCCAAGCCGCCTCCAACGAATAATGGCAAGGAGGAGACAATGGTCGCCCCAAAGGTGGCCTCCCGTGTGGTCGTAGCGGACTGCATGCCAACATCGGCTGGCACGCTTGGCGTGTCGGCCGTTTTCTTTTTGGAGGGTGGCACATGAAGCGTGCAAATCCGGTGCGGCAGCGTCTGGCGGCGCTCAGCCTGCTCGGCATTCCCCTGCTGACCTATCCGTTGCTCAGTTTGCCGAATGGAAACTGGGATGGAATTCCGGCCGTTTTTCTCTACCTGTTCGGGGTGTGGACCATGCTCATTGTGCTGGCCGCCAGCGTTGCCGAGCGGTGGGGCAAGTAGGTGCTGTCAGCCGGCTTCATCCTTCTGCTGTCGGCGGCCTATCTGGGGCTGCTGTTCGCTGTTGCGCGCTTCGGTGATGCGCGGGCCGATGCCGGCAAGTCGATCATCTCGGCCAATGTCTATGCGCTGTCGCTGGCCGTCTATTGCACCTCGTGGACTTTTTACGGCAGCGTCGGGCGGGCGACCTCGGGCGGCCTGTCCTTCCTGACCATCTATATCGGGCCGACGCTGATGCTGATGTTCGTCGGGGTCATCGTCAAGATGATCCGCATCAGCAAGGCGCAGCGGATCACCTCGATTGCCGACTTCATCGCTTCGCGCTACGGCAAGAGCCAGTTGCTGGCCGGCCTGGTGACGGTGATCGCGGTGGTCGGCGTGGTTCCCTACATCGCCCTGCAACTCAAGGCAGTGGCCGCCAGCCTGGAGGTTCTGCTCGACCACTCGGGCAGCAGCTTCGTGCTGCCGATGCTCGACTCGACCTTCGTGATTGCCGCATTGCTGGCCGTATTCACCATCCTGTTCGGCACGCGCCATCTCGATGCGACGGAACGCCATGAAGGGATGGTGGCGGCGATTGCCTTCGAGTCGGTGGTCAAGCTGGTGGCATTCCTGGCGGTCGGCCTGTTCGTCACCTACGGCATGTTCGGCGGCTTTTCCGATCTGTTCCGGCAAGCCGCGGCGGCGCCCGAACTGGCGCGCCTGCTGCAACTGGATTCGAGCCGTGCCGGGACGTGGACCGCGCTGATCCTGCTTTCCGCTCTCGCCATCATTTTCCTGCCGCGCCAGTTCCAGATCATCGTTGTCGAGAACGTCGACGAATCACATCTGCGGCGGGCCGTCTGGCTGTTCCCGCTCTATCTCGTGCTGATCAACATCTTCGTCCTGCCGCTGGCGCTCGGCGGCCTGCTGCACTTCCAGGGCCAGGACTTCAACCCCGATACCTTCGTGCTGACCCTGCCGCTGTCGCGTGGCGCCGAGGTGCTGGCGCTGCTGGTATTCATCGGTGGTCTGTCGGCGGCGACCGGCATGGTGATCGTCGAGACCATCGCGCTGTCGACCATGGTCTGCAACGACCTTGTCATGCCCTGGCTGCTCCGCTCGCAATGGCTCGGTGTTGGTGAACGCAAGGATCTCTCGGGGATCCTGCTCGGCATCCGGCGCGCCGCCATCGTGGTGATCCTGCTCCTTGGCTACATCTATTTCCGGGCGGCGGGCGAGGCTTATGCGCTGGTCGGCATCGGGCTTATTTCCTTTGCCGCCGTCGCCCAGTTTGCCCCGGCCATGTTCGGCGGCATGTACTGGAAACAGGGCACCCATGCCGGTGCGGTGGCCGGGCTGCTCGGCGGTTTTGCCGTCTGGCTGTACACGCTGCTGCTGCCATCCTTCGCCAAGTCGGGCTGGATCGACAATGGCTTTGTCGAGCAGGGCTTGTGGGGCGTCGAAGCGCTCAAGGCGCAGGCGCTGTTCGGCCTTTCCGGTCTCGACGAAATCTCGCATAGCCTGTGGTGGAGCCTGCTCGCCAATATTGGCCTCTATGTGCTGTTTTCGCTCAACACCCGGCCGGATGCGCTCGAAGCGGGGCAAGCCGAGCGATTCGTCGATGTCTTCAGGCACGGGGTGCGCGAGAGCGACGCACGGCTGTGGCGCGGCACTGCTTCGGTCGAGGAACTGGTCGGCCTGCTCGAACGCTTCCTCGGTCCGGTCCGGACGCGCCAGCAACTCGCTGCCTTTGCCGCGGCGCACGGCGCCAATGACTGGAAGGTGTTGCCGGCCGATGCCGAATTCGTTCGCTTCGCCGAGGCCCAGTTGTCGGGTGCGATCGGTTCGGCCAGCGCCCGGGTCATGGTGGCTTCGGTCGCGCGGGAAGAGAATCTCGGACTCGAAGAGGTGCTCGACATTCTCGACGAGGCGACCCAGGTCAGGGCCTACAGCCGCCGGCTGGAGATCAAGTCGCAGGAGCTGGAAGCGGCTACCACGGGACTGCGCGAAGCCAACGAACGGCTGCGCGAACTTGACCGCATGAAGGATGATTTCATCTCGACGGTGACCCACGAGTTGCGCACGCCGCTGACCTCGATCCGCGCCTTTTCGGAGATGTTGCATGAGGATCCGGAAATCGACCTCGCCGACCGCACCCGCTTTCTCGGCATCATCGTCAATGAAGCCGAACGGCTGACCCGGCTGATCAACCAGATTCTCGACATGGCCAAGCTCGAATCGGGTCGCGCCGAATGGGCAACCGAGGAGGTTGATATCGGCGAAGTGGCACGCGAGACGATGGCGTCGCTCGGCCAGCTTTTCCGTGACCGGGGAGTCGCGCTGGAGAGCGAGATTCCGCCGCTAGGGCCGGTGGTGCTGGCCGACCGTGACCGCCTCACCCAGGTCATGATCAACCTGCTGTCCAATGCCGTGAAGTTCGTTCCCGGCGCGACCGGTCTGGTCAATGTGCGGGTGACGGCCAATGGTCGCGAAGTGCGCGTCGAGGTCGAAGACAACGGGCCGGGGCTGACCGCCGAGGAGTCCCTTGTCATTTTCGAGAAATTCCGCCAGGGTGGGAACACGATGACCGACAAGCCGCAGGGCACCGGGCTCGGTCTGCCGATCAGCCGGCAGATTGTCGAATACTTTGGTGGTAATCTCTGGGTTGAAAGTCGGCCTGGCGCCGGCGCAAAATTCATTTTCACGGTGCCGTTGCCGGCGCTGGAGAAATAACAGGGGAGACTGAATTCATGGCGCACAAGATACTTATCGTCGACGACGAACCCAATATTGTCATTTCGCTCGAGTTCCTGTTGAAGAAGGAAGGTTTCGAGGTGGCGGTTGCCAACGACGGCGAAGAGGCGCTGGCCAGGGTGGCAAGCTTCAATCCCGACCTGATCCTGCTCGACGTGATGATGCCCAAGAAGTCCGGCTTCGAAGTCTGCGAGGCGTTGCGCGCCGACCCCAACCGCGCCGGCCTGCAGATCGTCATGCTCACCGCCAAGGGGCGCGACACCGAGGTGGCCAAGGGCCTGGCGCTCGGCGCCGATGCGTATGTCACCAAGCCGTTCTCGACCAAGGATCTGGTCGCCAAGGTCAAGGACATGCTGGCGCGCTGACCCCGATGCACTGTTGCGGTCGACGGCCGCAACAGACCGAAATCCATTCCGGATGATCGTCATGAAGGCAAAACATCGATTCGTGCTTGCAGTGATCGTGCTGGGTCTGCTGATGACCGGGCCATTTACTGTCACCGTGCTGCTGGTCTGGCTGGACATGAAAGACAGCGAGCGTGAGCTGCTGGGCCAACTTCTGCTGTCCCGCTTGCCGATCGGCGTGATGATGACCGTGTTCGGCTTCGCGATTGGCGTGGTAGTGCTGAACAAGTTGTTCAAACAGTATGTCAACGGGCTGATGCGCATGTCCGAAACCTTGCGCCTGATGCTTGGCGCCAACCGCGATTTCCGGGTCACGCCGGAAGGTCCGCCCGAGGTTCAGCAGCTGGCCCGCGCTGCCAACGATATGGCGCAGCAGCGCGATGCCCTGATGGACGATGTCGAAGCCCAGATTGCGACGGCCAAGGCGTCGGTCGAAGAGGAGAAAAACCGCCTCGCGGCGCTGATGTCGGAGCTGGCCCAGGCCGTCGTCGTCTGCAATCTCGAGGGCCGCATCCTGCTCTACAACAACCGCGCCCGCCTGCAGTTCAAGGCGCTGGCGCAAGGGCCGACCTCGGCTTCCGGCGGCGCCCTGATCGGTCTCGGGCGCTCGATCTTCTCGATCCTTGAGCGGAACCAGGTCCAGCACGCCCAGGACGTCATTCGTCAGCGCCTGAGCGCCGGCAAGACGGCGCTGGCCAATTTCATAACCACCTTGCGCGGCGGCCAGTTGCTGCGCGTCCAGATGGTTCCGGTGCTGGCCGCGGCCGAGGGTGGTGACGGGATGTCCGGCTACGTGCTGACGGTAGAGAACATCACGCGCAGCATCGAACAGGAAGCACGGCGCGACCAGGTCCTGCACTCGCTCACCGAAGGCAGTCGCGCGGCGCTCGGCAATATCCGCGCCGCGGTGACCAATCTGATCGACTATCCCGACATGGAGGGCGAGCTGCGCGAGCGTTTCCTGAAGATTGTCGGCGACGAGGTTTCCGGCATGAGCCAGCGCCTCGATCAGACGATGGCGGATTTCTCGGATTCGATGAAGACGCGCTGGCCGCTCGAGGACATTCTCGGCATCGATGTCATCGCCGCCGCCCAGCGCCGCATCGAGGACAAGCTCAAGCTGCCGATCAAGACCGAAGAGCTTGATGACGCACTGTGGGTCAAGGCCGACAGCTTTTCGCTGGTTTTCGCGTTGCTCTTTCTTGCTTCCAAGCTGCAAGACCACTACGAGCCGCGTGAATTGCGTTTCCGGCTGTCCTCGGAAGGCAAGCTGGCCTATCTTGATCTGATCTGGGCCGGGCCGGCGATGTCGTCGGAAACTTTCTACACCTGGGAAATGGAATCAATGCAGGCTGGCGGCGAGACCACGCCACTCAGCCTGCGCGAGGTCATCGACCGTCATGGCGGCGAAATCTGGTACCAGCGCGAAAAGGCGGCGCACCGTGCCTTCTTCCGCTTCGTGCTGCCGGTCGCGTTGCCGGAGCTTGCCCAGGAGGAAGATCGGGCGCGCGGTACCGGCCGTCCCGAATATTACGACTTCGACCTGTTCAATTTCGCGGACAAGTCCATCGATCTCGACCGCAAGCTCAGCGATCTGACCTACACCGTGTTCGATACCGAGACCACCGGGCTGGAGCCGTCCAACGGCGACGAAATCATCCAGGTCGGCGCCGCGCGCATCGTGAACAATCGCCTTCTGCACCAGGAGGTTTTCAATCAACTGGTCGATCCCGAGCGTCCGCTCAAGCCCGAATCGATTCCGATTCACGGGATCACCGAGGACATGGTGCGCGGCCAGCCGAACATCGATGTGGTCCTGCCGGCCTTCCACGAATTCTGCGAGGACACGGTGCTAATCGCCCATAACGCGGCCTTCGACATGCGCTTCCTGCAACTGAAGGAGGAGCGCACGGGGATTCGCTTCACACAGCCGGTGCTCGATACGTTGCTGCTCTCGGCGGTCGTTCATCCGAACCAGGAATCGCACAAGCTGGACGTGATTCTCGAGCGTCTCGGCGTTCACATCGAGAGCCGCCACAATGCGCTTGAGGATGCCCTGGCAACGGCCGAGGTCTTCCTGAAGATAGTGCCGCTGCTTGAGGAAATGGGCATCGTTACGGTGCGTCAGGCGCTCGCAGCCTCGGAGAAAACCTATTTCGCCAGGGTCAAGTACTGACGTGCCCTGGTCTCTGGAAGGCGTGTTGCCCTGCCGCCGGCAACTGACACTGGAAAAGGAGCTGAATGCCCTCGCGTCGCTCGAGGAGGCGCCACGGCTCGGCGGCCGGATTCATGAATTCCTGCGCGATCTCGCTGCGCGGGGCCTCAGTGGCCGGTTGCTGACGCGTCTGATTTCGGCGTTCAACGACCGGCTTTCAATCCGCGTCATCGAACTGACCGCGCGCCGCCACCGCCTGCCGGCCAGTTCCTGGTGCTGGCTGGCGCTCGGTTCGGAGGGGCGCCACGAACAGACCTTTGTCAGCGATCAGGACAACGGGCTGATCTTCAGCGCGGCCGATCATCATGAAGCCGATGCCTTACGGGCGTTGTTCCTGCCCTTTGCCCAGGACGTCAATCGACGCCTCGCCGACTGCGGATTCAAGCTGTGCAGCGGCGGGATCATGGCCGGCAACCCGGCCTGGTGCCTGTCGCTCGATGAATGGAAGCAGAAGTTCATCGAGTGGGTGCGTGTTCCGGAACCACAAGCACTGCTCAATGCCAGCATCTTTTTCGACCTGCAGCCGCTTTGCGGCGACGCCGATCTGGGTGAAAGCCTGCGCAGCCAATTGCTGTCGTTGACGGTAGAGGCAACGGCCTTTCTCCACCTGATGGCCGCCAATGCCCTGCAGGTACAGATTCCGCTCAATTTTCGGGGCGATGTGGTCGCCGCTGGCGGAGCCTCCGGCAACGAGGTCGATCTGAAGAAGTTCGGCAGCCGCGTCTTTGTCGATGCGGCACGGATTTTCGCGCTGGCGAGTGGCGCACGTTCGGTGAATACCAGCGCACGGTTGAGCGATGCCGCGCTGGTCGCCGGTTTGCTGGCGACCGAGGTTGCCGCGGTCGACGCCGCTTTTTCTCATATTTTGCGCCTGCGACTGAGCCACCAGCTTGCCGTCGGGCCGGCTGCGGTCGAGGCTGGTCACGGCATTCCGCTGGACAGTCTGCACGACGTGGATAGGGCGATTTTGAAGGAGTCGTTGAAGCAGGCACGGCGACTGCAGCAGCGTCTCAAGCTAAACTATGGACTTTGAAGAACAGACGGGGTTTTCGTGAGTACCGAAGAAAAGGCAATCGGCCAGGCAGAAATGGAATTGCGGCAGCAAGGAAGCCGTCGTGTTGCAGGCAGCATCCAGAATTTTCTCAAACTGCATGCGCCGTTCGACAAGATGTCGCCCGAGGCGCTGCAATTGTTTGCCGACAAGGCGCAACTGGCGTTTCATGCGGCCGGGAGCGAGATCCTTGGGCCGGATACCGGCAAAGTCCGCTTTTTCTACCTGATCGAGAGCGGCAAGGTTCAGGCACGCCAGGCCGGAGAAGTAGCGGTGACCGAGTATTCCATACTCAGCCTCGGTCCCGGCGAAAGTTTCCCGATTGGCGCGGTGACCGCCGGGCGACCAACGACCAATACCTTCACCGCAGTCGAGGATACCTTCTGCTACCAGTTGCCGGCTGAGGATTTCATGACCCTGATGGCGACCTGTCGCGAATTCAATCTGTTCTGCACGAAATACATCGCCAGTTTGCTCCAGCAGTCGCGTCAGCAACTCCAGCAGCAGTTTTCCCAGCGCGCCAGCGAACAGCAGACGCTCAATTCGCAACTGGCCAACATCGGTTCACGTTCGCCGATCTCGGTAGCCCCGGAAATGCCGCTGCGCAACGCACTCGAACGCATGTCGAAGGAGGGCGTCGGTTCACTGGTGATTGCCGGTGAAGACAGGAAGCCAGTCGGCGTGTTCACCCGTTCCGATCTCCTCGATCGCGTCTTGCTGGCTGACCTGCCGCAGACGGCGCCGATCAGCCAGGCCATGTCGCCGGCTCCGTTCATGCTGGAAGAACAGGCGACGGCCTATGATGCGATGCTCGCCATGGCGACCCATGGCATCCGCCACGTGCTGGTCACCGATGCGGAAGGCAAGCTGACCGGTGTCGTTTCCGAGCGCGATCTCTTTGCCCTGCAGCGTGTCGGCTTGCGCCAGATTCGCCATGCGATCGAGTCGGCCAAGGATGTCGAGTCACTGCAACAGTCGGCCACCGATGTGCGTCAACTGTCCTTCAACATGCTGGCGCAGGGTATCGGGGCCGAGCAGTTGACCCAGTTCATCTCGGCGCTCAACGATGCGCTGACGCGTCGGGTCATCCAGCTCAACCTGGAAAATCACAATTTCGAAGGGATCGAATGGGCCTGGCTGGCCTTCGGCTCCGAGGGGCGCGACGAACAGACCTTCAGTACCGATCAGGATAACGGGATCGTCTTCGTCAGTTCCGATGAGACTTTGCTCGACGGGCTGCGCCAGCGCTTTCTGGTGTTTGCGCTCGACGTCAACAAGGATCTCGATCGCTGCGGTTTCCCTCTGTGCAAGGGCAATATCATGGCCAGCAACCCGCAGTGGTGCCTGAGCCTCAATGAATGGAAGAATCAATTTACCACATGGGTGCGGGCGCCGCACCCGGAGGCTCTGCTCAATGCCTCGATCTTTTTTGATTTCCGCGCGCTGTTTGGCAAAGCGGAGTTGGCGGAGCAAATGCGTCGTCACCTGCTCGCGCAGGCTGGCGGGAACGGACTGTTCCTGCAGGCGATGGCGAGAAATGCCCTGACCGTGTCGCCGCCGCTTGGCAAAATTCGCGATTTCATTACCGATCTTGAACCAGGGCAACCTGGCAAGATCGATCTCAAGAAATACGGCTCGCGCATCTTTGTCGATGTGGCACGCATCTACGCGTTGGCCACCGGTGTCCATAACACCAATTCGGTGCAGCGCTTGCGCTTGGTCGGCAAGCGGCTGTCCATTCGCGATGAGGAAATCGACGCCATCCTTGAAGGCCTCGATTTCATCCAGTTGCTGCGCTTGCGCCACCAGTATCTGGAAGGCGAGCCTGGACGTCAGGGCGACAACCTGATCGATCCGGACAGCCTGAATGAACTGGATCGCCGGATTCTCAAGGAAGCCTTCCGTCAGGCGCGCAAGATCCAGTCACGCCTCAAACTCGATTATCAGGTGCAGTGATGGCGTTCGGGCTCAAGAACTTCGGCTTCAAGGGTGGTGCCCGCTCGCCGGCGAACCTGCCTGACGGCGTACGGCAGGCGCTCGAATCCTGGCGCGCCAGTCCGGCGCCGGCGCTCGACGAGCCGCATTTTCACACGCGCTATGTGGTGATTGACGTCGCGACCACCGGGCCGCGTGCTGAAGAAAACGAGTTGCGGGGTATTTCGGCAGTCGGCCTGCAGACCGGGGCTATCGTTGCAGCCGATGCCTTTGCGCTTGATCTTTCCGGTGCTGATGCTGAAGACTCTGCACCTCAAGGGGACTTGACCATAGAAACAAGGTCTGGCCCCAGCCTGCGGGGCGCGGTCGACAGTCAATTGATGGCATTTCTTGCCTACGCGGCCAAGGCGCCCCTGGTGACCTACCACGCACCATTCGTCGGCGGCTTTCTGCAGCACGCCTACAAGGCGCGACTGGCGGTCGATTTTCAGCCGCAGTGGATAGACCTCGCCTGGTTGCTGCCGTCGCTGTTCAAGGACAAGTCGCCAACGGTGCGGCCGCTGGATGATTGGCTGGAAATCTTTGCCATTGACAGCGGCGGGCGGCGCGACACGATGACCAATACGCTGATGCTGGCGCGCCTGTTCCAGATGTTGCTGGTCCGCGCGAACGACCAGGAAATCCTGACCGCCGGCAAACTGATCGAGGAATCGAAATCCGCTTCCTTCCTGCGCCGCACCCATTGAGTAGCGGCCGATGCTGGACTCCATGACCAGGCTTCAGCGTTATTACCTGCTCTATACCGGCGGGTTCCTCATGTTTGTCGCGTCGCTTGCCGTGCTCGAGGAGCACGGCATGCCGCCGCGCTGGATCGGGTATGCCTTCCTGATCTTCACGATTCTGATGTACGCGGTGATCGGCATCGTCAGCCGGACATCGGATGTGTCCGAGTTCTACGTGGCCGGGCGCCGGGTTCCGGCATTCTTCAACGGCATGGCGACCGGCGCTGACTGGATGAGCGCGGCCTCGTTCATCGGTCTGGCGGGAACGCTTTATCTTTCGGGCTACCAGGGGCTGGCCTTCGTGGTTGGCTGGACCGGCGGCTTCGTTCTGGTGGCGCTTCTGCTGGCACCCTATCTGCGGCGTTACGGCGAATACACGATTCCCGATTTTCTGAGCGCCCGCTACGGTGGCTATGCGATTCGCCTGGTCGCCGTGGGCGCGGCGATTCTCGCTTCGTTCATTTACGTCGTGGCGCAGATTTACGGGGTTGGCCTGATTACCAGTCGTTTTGTCAGCCTGCAATTCGAGATCGGCGTCTTCGTCGGCCTGGCGGGCATTCTCGTCTGTTCGTTTCTCGGCGGCATGCGCGCAGTGACCTGGACGCAGGTTGCGCAATACGTGATCCTGATCGTCGCTTATGTGACACCCGTTGCCATCCTCTCGTGGTCGGTGACCGGCAACCCCGTCCCGCAAGTGGTTTATGGCCGGGTGCTGCAACAGGTTCGGCAACTCGAGGACAAGCTGTTCGACAGCCCGGCCGAGATCGAGGCACGAAGCCTCTATCGTGAGCGGGCCGACGAATATGCCCGGAAGATCATGCAGTTGCCAAATTCGCTGTCACTCGAACGGGAGCACCTGACCGCAGATATTAACGCGCTCAAGGCCGGTGATGCCCAGATGAAGGATATCGTGGCCCTCGAGAAACAGCGCCGCGACCTGCCGCACGATCCGAACCAGGCCCGCTTGCGCTGGGAAACCGCGATGTATGCAGCCGCGGAAAGGGCGCTGCCGCCGGTGCATCACGACGAAGCCTTCCCCGGTGATGCCGAGGCCAAATGGTCGCTACGCGTCAATTTTCTGGCGCTGGTGTTTTGCCTGACCATCGGCACCGCGGCGCTGCCGCACGTGCTGATGCGCTATTACACGACGCCCAGTGTCCGCGAAGCGCGGGAATCCGTTTTCTGGTCGCTGCTTTTCATCCTGTTTCTCTACATCACCGCGCCGGCCTATGCCGTATTCGTCAAATACGAGGTGTTCACGCATCTGGTCGATATCCCCATCGCCAAGCTGCCGGGTTGGGTCGCGGCGTGGAGCAAGGTCGGGCTGGTCAGCATCGAGGACATCAATCGCGACGGCATCCTGCAACTGGCCGAGCTTTCCCTCAATCCGGACGTGGTCGTGCTTGCCACCCCGGAGATCGCCGGCATGCCGTACGTCGTCTCCGGTCTGGTTGCCGCCGGGGGGTTGGCGGCGGCGCTTTCAACCGCCGACGGCCTGTTGCTGACGATCACCAGCGCGCTATCGCACGACCTCTATTACCGCGTGTTCCGCCCGCAGTCATCGACGCAGCTACGCCTCGTGATTTCCAAGTCGCTGCTTCTCGTGGTCGCCGTCCTTGCCGCCATGGTGGCGGCGCAGAAGCCTGGCACGATCCTCTCGATGGTCGCCTGGGCCTTCTCGATTGCCGGCTCAGCCTTCTTTCCGGCGCTGGTGCTTGGCATATTCTGGCGGCGGGCGACACGCGCCGGCGCGCTGGCAGGCATGATTGTCGGGCTTTCGGTAGCGATCTATTACATCTTCCGCATGGAATTCGACAGCATGACCTGGATTGGTATAAGCGGCCTGCGCATGGCGCCCTGGTTCCATGTCAACTCCACCTCGGCGGGCGTTTTCGGAGTGGCGGCCGGGTTCGTGACTATCGTCCTGGTCAGTCTGTTCACCAGGGTGCCGGAGAAGGAGGATGCGGCATTTCTCGATGCGCTTCGTCGCACCACGGTGCATGGACAACTGGTTACGGGCGATTCGTACTGGCTGAAGACACGGCGTCTCACCTTCTCGCTGCTCCTTATCTGGGTTGTCGTTACCTTCGGACTCAGTTGGTTTGCTGACGAATTGAATTCCTCAAGTTTCTTCGGATTTCCTCTTGGCTTCTACATGGCTGCCCAAGGGTCTCTAATCATCTATCTGGCCTTGATCTGGTTCTATAACCGGGAGATGCGGAAGCTCGATACCGAGCTTGGCATCGATGACGAGTAGGGGGCGGCTTGAAGAACTGCTCCAGCCGAGAAAGTCGCTTTGACGAACGAACCCCCTCTGCTACAATGCGCGCCTTCCGGAGAGGTGGATGAGTGGTTTAAGTCGCACGCCTGGAAAGCGTGTGTGGGATAACATCCCACCCCGGGTTCGAATCCCGGTCTCTCCGCCAAGTATACAAGATAAGCCCGTGATTTTACGGGCTTTTTTTGTTTATTTTTTAGAGTGGTATGCCATTTAGTATGCCATTTGTGCTGGGCCGCGATATCGTCGATATCGCTACTTGTTCTACATGGCGTGTGATTGACATCGTGCAGTTCGATGGACGTGAAATTCTGCCGCCTGTTTAATCGCCCTGTGTTTTGCAGTGAGTGGCTGCACCATGGCGGCTAGTGCCGACGCGACGGTAGGCGAACCGCTTAGTGGCGCTCGAAGCAGTTTTGCCAGATGAACATTCACTCTGGTGGGGAGATTTTTTCTGGAAGTGCGGATTTCTGCGTTTTTACACAGCCTACGGTAACAACAGGCCGTAGCAGCCTCTAAAAACCGAGCTGCGCGAACGGTGGCAGTTAACTCAACAAATACCGGCCGCTCGACCCGGTAGTAGGTCGGCACGCACTTCGGCCTCTGCGGTCAGTGAATTTCTGCGCCACCAACGACCGCAATGAATAGGTCAGCGGGTGTAGGCCAAGAAAGCGGCCCGAATGACCGCTCCGAGCTTCAGGCTATAGCCGGATCGTGCCCTATCCGGCCAGCTGGCTTTTTCCTTAGCAGCCATTCAGGCAAACCCAATTTCTGCGAGATGGAGCTCTAGGAAGCGGACGTTGGCGAC
>Ga0209048_10000183_pt1 | contig 67123 bp, 87 predicted proteins | sample FrelakmetCRP12CR_FD_187146 | JGI IMG/M metagenome (GOLD analysis project Ga0209048, IMG submission 187146) | Freshwater lake sediment microbial communities from the University of Notre Dame, USA, for methane emissions studies - CRP12 CR (SPAdes)... | ecosystem: Environmental > Aquatic >...
CATCTCAAGCATACCCTCGCCGGGATCGGGCCACCTCAAACGCTTCGATTTCTCACGCATCATGCCGATGGAATCGGGTAACTGCGGTTTTTAGGATCATGAACGCATCGTTGCCGTCCACTGCACGTCAATTCACCCTGGCTGAGATTGCCGAGGCGCTTAATATCACTAAGCAGGGGGTGGCGCAACGCGCACTGCGTGATGTCTGGCTATTTGAAGAAGCCGCCGTCCGTGGCGGCAAGAAACGCCTCTACCCCCTCGCCACCCTCCCCAAAGACGTCCAGACCGCCCTGCAGCAGAAGGCCATTGCCGCCGCCCTGCCCCTGCGCGCCCAGGAAATCGCCGCACCGATCGTCCTGCAGGCGCCGGAGGCCATGCTCACTGACAAGCAGCGCCTCGAACGCGATGCCCGGATCGGCGTCCGCGCCGCCATCGCCCGCGCCATGCGGGACGGCCATTGCAGCCAGGAGGCCGCGCTGTCGGCGCTGCTACACAACGCCCACACCGGCCTGCTCGACGGCGTCACCACCCACATGCTGCGCCTGGCCCGCGATCCGCGCGGCCGTTCCGGCGACGGATTTCCGTCGATTCGCACCCTCAAGCGCTGGCTGTCGGCCGCCGATCTGGCGCCAAAGCAGCGCCACCAGGACATGGCCGTACCGGCCTGGGCGCGTGATTTCCTTGCCGTTTACCAGCAGCCGCAAAAGCCGGCCGTTGAATCCGCCTACCGCGAGTTCTGCGCCGTCACACCGGCCGCTGGCCGCCCGAGCGTCCATCAGGTGCGCCGCTTCCTTGCCCGCCTCGGCACCGTCACCCGCGAACGGGGCCGCATGGGCACCCGCGAACTCAAGAACATCCAGCCCTTCGTGCGCCGCGACTTCTCGCTGCTCGAACCCAACGACGTCTGGTCGGCCGACGGTCATACCTTCGACGCCGAGGTCCAGCACCCCTTCCACGGCCGCCCGTTCCGCCCGGAAATCACCACCTTCGTCGATATCGGCACGCGTCGCGCCCTCGGCTGGTCCGTGGATCTGGCCGAATCGAGCATGGCCGTCGCCGATGCCCTGCGCAACGGCGTCGAGCGTTACGGCGTGCCGGCCCTGATCTACGTCGACAACGGCTCGGGCTACCGCAATGCCTTCATGCAGGATGCCGCCACCGGCCTGGTCGGGCGCATCGGCGCCACCATGACCCACTCGCTACCCTACAACTCGCAGGCCCGCGGCGTCATCGAGCGCCTGCACCAGACCCTGTGGGTCGACGGCGCCAAACTGCTGCCTTCTTATATGGGCGCGGCGATGGACCGCGAGGCCCGTCTGCAGCAGTTCAAACTGACGCGCAAGGCGCTCAAGGCCGGCGGCGCCATGCCGCTGATGCCCTGGGACCTCTTCGTCACCTGGTGCGAGCAGCGGGTCGCCGACTACAACGCCCGGCCGCACCGCAGCCTCGGCAATACCTCGCCCGACCTCGCCTGGAAATCCTTCGAAGCCCGCGGCTGGCTGGCGCACACGCTGGAAGCCGACGACCTGGCCACCCTGTTCCGCCCACGCGTCACCCGCACGCTGGCCCGCGCCGAGATACGCCTCTTCAACAACCTCTATTTCGCCCGCGAGCTGGAAGAGTTCCACGGCCTCGAGGCGCACATCGCCTACGACATCCACGACCCGAGCCGGATCTGGGTCTATCTCCCTGATGGCCGGCTGGTCTGCGAGGCGCAGGTCAACGGCAACCGCAAGCATTACTTCCCGGTACCGGTCATCGAACAGGCCAGGCAGAAGCGCGCCGAAGGCCGGCTGGCCCGGGTCGACGCCAAACGCGACGAGATTTTGGAAGAACTGCACGGCGGCGCCCCGATTGCGCCGCCTAAGGGCGGCCAGGTCGTTATCGGCGGCCGCGTCATCGATCACGACGCGCTGTCGTCCATGGCGCCGGCTACCGAAACAAAGGCAGCGCAAGCGCTTCCGGGCGCACCGGAAGAGCGCAAGCAGCGCGCCGCCCAAATCGTCCAGCCGAAGCCGCGCTCCGAGCGCCCCGCCGCCGACAACTACGCCGAATGGCAGGCCCTCGACACTCGCCTGCAGGCCGGCGAGACCCTGGACGAAGCCGACGCCCGCTGGCACCGCAGTTACCCGCAGTCGGCGCAATACCGCGCCATCGCCAAGAAAAAAGCCGCCGCGTAGTGCAAATACGCGACGGCCGGATGTAGCAGCACCTAAAGCAACCACATGGAGCCTTAACAATGTCACAAATTGCTCAGATTCACAACCTTGAACTGGTCCGCACAGCCGCCGAACGGCTGGCCGGGCGCACGGCCGGCCTGCCCGGCATGGCCGCCCTCTACGGCCCGGCCGGCTACGGCAAGACCACTGCCGCGCTGGCCATCGCCAACGAAAACCGCGCTTACTTCGTGCAGATGCGCAGCGCCTGGGGGCGCAAGGCCCTGCTCGAGAAGGTGTTGCTGGAAATGGGCGCCAAGCCGCACGGAACTATCCCGCAGATGCTCGACCAGGTCTGCGAGCAGCTCGCCACCAGCGGCCGCATGCTGATGATCGACGAGTTTGATTACTGCATCCGTAACGACAGCATGATCGAGCTGGTGCGCGACATCTACGAAGGCAGCCAAGCCACCCTGCTGCTGCTCGGCGAAGAGATGCTGCCGCAGAAACTCAAGCGCTGGGAACGCTTCCACAGCCGCATCCTGTCGTGGATCCCTGCCCAGCCGGTCAGCGTCGCCGACGCCGGCGCCCTGGTGCCCATCTACTGCCCCGGCCTGCATGTCGCCGGCGATCTCCTCGAGCACCTGGTCAGGGTCTCCGGCGGCAGCGTGCGCCGCGTCTCGGTCAATCTCGCCACCATCCACGAAGCCGCCAGCGTCGAAGGCTGGGACAGCGTCGACCGCAAGGCCTGGGGCGAACGCCCGATCTACACCGGCGACGCCCCGCGGAGGGCTGCCTGATGTCGCGTAAGCCCATCACCACCTACGCCGGCGGCAAAGGCCCGCGCCAGCGCATCTGGGAGGCGATCCGCGCCCAGCAGGGCGAGGCGTGGACGCGTTACCACATCGCCCGCGTCGCTGGCGTCGAGGACAATACTCTCACCACCTATGTGCAGGCGCTGCACAAGGCCGGCGTCGTCGAAAAGATCGGCGAGGCCCCGGTCGGCAACATCGCCGCCGAAGGCCAGTGGCGTCTGGCGCGCGACGAAGGTCTCGAAGCACCGCGCCTGCGCCGCGACGGCAGCCGCGTCACCCAGGGCTTCGCCCAGGAAGCCATGTGGCGCACCCTGCGCCTCGTCAAGGACGACACCAACGCCCGCGAACTGGCCGCCCATGCCGGCACCGAGACCATTCCGGTCGTCGAGGTCTCGGCCAAAGACTACCTGCAGGCCCTACTCCGCGCTGGCTACCTGATCCGCACCCGCGAAGGCAAGGGCCGCGGCAACGGCGGCATCCCCGCCCGCTACCGCCTCAATCCCGCCCGCAACACCGGCCCCCGGCCGCCCATGATCTGCCGCACCAAGGTCGTCTATGACCCAAACGAAGACAAGGTCGTCTGGGCGCCGGTCGTTACCGAGGAGGACGCGATCTATGGCACTTAACGCCCAAACCCGCGCGCTGGCCCTGCAGCTGCTGGTCGCCGCCGTCGCCGCCAACAAAAAAGGCAAGGCCGGCGTCGCCACCCGCCTCGACTGCAGCCGCACGCTGCTCGCCCGCGTGCTGTCGCCGAACGACCCGCTGGAAATCTCCGACAAGCTCATCGCTCGCGTCATGGATATCTACCACGTCGTCCGCGCCTGCCCGGCGACTGGAGGCGAAATGCCGCGCAGCGAATGCCACCGCCTAGCCAGCGCCCCAGCGCCGATGCACAACCCGCAGGCGATGCGCACCTGGAAAACCTGCCAGACCTGCCCGCATAAACCCGTTCAAGGAGTAGCGAAATGACTACCGTTCAAACCGCATCTGCAACCCATCAGACCTGGCGCGTCGGCGAAGCCACCCGCGCTGCGGCGCTCGACGACTTCGACCGCCGCTTCGACAACCTCAAGGCCTGCGTGCGCTGGCTGGTGGCGCAGGGCGTCAGCGTCATCAATGCCGACCTGCGCCGCCACAACCCGAAGCCGCGCATCACCGTGGTCGCCTCGCCCTTGTTGCACATCCTGTTCAAGGATGACTGCGCCAGCGCCGGGCAGCACTGGGACATGCTCCTGGGCCGCACCCTGCACGACTGGGTGGCGGTGCGCTTCGAATGCGAAATCCGCTGGGAGGAAGCCAAATGATCCGCCCGATCAAATGCAGCCTGCGCCGGATGGCCAACTTCGCCGAACGCGTCAGCCATGCCTGGCGCCTGTGCAGCCGCCTCGGCTTTTCATGGGCCCACGCCTGGCGCATCGCGGGGACGTGGCAGTGAAACCGATCACCGCTGATTCCGCCGTCGGCCGTTTGCTGCTCGCGCTGCGCGGCGCGCCCGGCGGCCTTGACGCCTCACAGCTCAGCGAGCGTTTCGCCAGCAGCTATGGCCTTGATTTGGCGCGCAGGGTCGGGCTGGTCGCCTGCGACGGCGATACCTACCGCATCACCGAGGCCGGCCGTACCGCCTGCCCATTCCGCAACCCGCTGGCGGCCAAGCCAGCAACACCGGAGAAATTAACCATGCCACAAGGCGAAACCAAACTCACGCGGCAGCAAGTGCTGGCCGCCATCAAGGCCACCGGCGCAGCCGGCATCACCCGCAAGGCGCTGATCGACAAGTTCTCTGACCTGGTCACTGAACAGGCGGTCGACATGCACATCACCGCGCTCAACCGTGCCCTGCCGCCGGTCATCTACAAGCCGCGGCTCGGGCTGCTGGTGGCCATCGAGTTTCAGGCCGCGCCGGCCCAACCCGCCGCGCCCGTCCCGCCAGGTGACTTGCTGCGCAGCGTCACCCACGGCGCTGCACTTGAGCCACAGGCCCCTTCGCCTTCGGTCGACATCGACGGCGTCAGCCTGACTGTCGATCACCACGACGCCGCCGATCTAGCCACCGCCGACCTGGCCAAGCAGATGGCGCAGATCGGCGACATCGGAGTCGCCGAGTTCGACCTCGAATCTATCACCATGCCGGAAGAAGCCTATTTCGAAGCGACGCCGCGCTACGCCGTCGCCTTCCCCAGCGACTTCCACGGCAGCGTCGATTCCGCCATCGCGGCGGCATTCGAGAACTACGAAAGCGACTCACTCAAGCACGCCGTCATCGTCGCCTGCACACCGCTCGGCCGCATCGAAGTGCGCCCGGTATTCATCCCGGAGGCCGCATGACCTCCTCTTATATCGCCCTCAAGACCGCGCCGGTGCGCCGCCACGGCATCGTCGTCGGCTCGCTCGACCACCAGATCCTGCTCGCCCTGCGCGCACCCGGCGGCATGACCAGCGAACAGGTCTATGCCCGCTTCCCGCGCTCGCCATCGCAAGCCATCTGCCGCCTCAACCGCGCCGGGCTGATCACCACCGGCGGCATGGGCAAGAAGGGCGAAGGCGTCAGCCTGACCGACACCGGCCGCGCCCTCGTCGATCCCGACGGCGACCTCGCCCGCAGCAAGACCCTGATCAACTACTGCCACCTCTAGGAGCCGCCATGGCCAAGACCAGAACCCGCATCAAATCCGCCGCCGCCGCGGTCGACGTCCCGCAGAACCGTGAATCCGCCGCTGCCGCGATCGCCGCCATCGGCATCGCCAACCGCGAGCTGCAGCGCATCAATGCCGACATGAACGACGCGCTGGCTGCCTGCAAGGAAGCCTATGAGATCGAGGCCGAGCCCTACCGCCTGAAGATTTCGGAACTCACCGACGGCCTGCAGATCTTCGCCGAAGCCAACCGCGCCACGCTGACCAACGGCTACAAGGTCAAGACCGTCGCCCTGACCAGCGGCGAAATCACCTGGCGCATGAACCCGCCCAGCGTGCGCCTGATCGATACCGAAGAAAACGTCATCGCCGCCTGCGAAGCCGCCGGGCTGCGCGAATTCGTGCGCTACACGCCATCGGTCAACCGCGAGGCGATGAAAGCCAACCCGGAAGAAGCCAAGCATGTCGCCGGCGTCCGCATCGGGCAAAGCGAAGCGTTCGTCGTGACGCCGTTCGAGGCTGAACTGAGCGAGGCCGCTTGATGACCCGAGAGCAGAAGCTTGAAAAGGTGCTCATAGACCTGTTGACCACCATTGATCTGCACACCGACTGCATGGATGGAAGCATCGACAGTAAGGCGCTGATAAACGATATCGACGCTGCAGAAAATCTATTGGCAGAAGAATTGGAGGCCGCCTGATGTCCCGTTACATCATCAAGATCAACACCGCCGGCAGTTGGGCCAACCTGGTCAGTTGCCCACCCGACCGCCTCGACGCCGTCAAGGATGCCTGCGCCCGGCTCGCCGCCCTCATCGACCACGGTATCGCCTTCAAGGTCATCGACGCCGCCAGCGACAAGGTCGTCGCCCATTTCAACACCCGCCCGCGTACCGGCGAGCCGCACGGCTGGTACAGCATTCAATGAACCTTCACCCAAGCGGCCCGTGGGGACATAACGGCCGCAGCGGGAGGAGAAAAAGCAAAGGCCGACTCAGCCGTACCTTTCCGGCAAACCAGGCGCTCTGATCCCGCACCATTTTATTAACCACAGGAGCAACACCATGCACTACAGAAACGGCCGTGAGGCAAAGAACGGCGACTGGTTCGTCCGCTTGAATGGCGGAAAGATTGATTCCTTTGGCGTGCTGCACAGCGCAGTCGCCGGGAACGATTACTGCAACGGCAATATCGCCGTGATCCAGCAAGCAAACGAGCTCGCCTGTATGTGTGACTGTCTGCACATCGACGATCTGGCTGAGCTGCTGGCATCCAACGGACTGGGCAAGCGCCCGGCCGGCATGTAAGGAGCATCGCCATGAACCAATCCGAACTCGTAATCAAGACCGCCCAGGTCTCAGGCGTCAGCAAGAAGGACGTCGAGCACGTCCTCAAGACCGCCGGCGATGTCATCGCCGCTGCGCTGGTCGAAGAAGGTGAAGCAGTGCTACCGGGCCTCGGCAAGCTCTCGATCAAGACCCGCGCCGCACGCACCGGCCGCAACCCGGCTACCGGCGAGACGATGCAGATCGCGGCCAAGATGGTGCCGCATTTCGGAGCGACCAAGGCGCTGAGGGACGCCGTCGCTGGCTAGACCCTCGCTTCAAGCCCGTTAATCGCGGGCTTGGGGAGATGGTTTTAACGGAGATCAGCATGAACCAGGTCATCACCCGAGAAATGCGCCGCCAGCTGGAGCGCGACAACGCCAAGTTGCCGTTGCAGTTCGCCAGCGTTCCGCCCAAGCAATGGCCGAAGGTCGACTATAGGAATCCGCCTTGCGCGGTATGGCGTAACCGCTTCTTCCTCGTTCAGGAATTTAACGAAGTGTCGGCACTCGGCCCGGTCAAGCGCCTGACGGTAGCCAGAACGGTCATGCAGAGTAATGGCCGATGGGAAGATGGAATTACGTGGAACGACCTGCAAGAAATCAAGAGTGAGATTGGCTTTGGCGACCACTACGCTATCGAGATATTCCCGCGCGATCGCGATGTGGTCAACGTAGCGAACATGCGCCACTTGTGGTTTCTGTCGTCGCCACTCGACATCGGGTGGTTCAAATGACCCCCGCCCAATCCCAAGGGATACCGGCCAGTACGCTGGCCATAAAACGCGCCCTGTTCCCCTTACGCGGTCCGCGCTGGCAGACGCTCGGCTGGTGGCCGGTCGCCGTCGCGGCGGCTGCGGTCGACGGCTATTACGAGGCGTTTTTCATGGCCCTCAAGCCGAAGGGCCGGCCATGAGCAGCATCGGCCTGCGCAAGGCCGCGCGCATCAAGGCCATTCATGCCGCCTGCCGGGCGCAGGGTATCGACGACAGCGAGCGCAAGCGCCTGCAGATGCAGATCACCGGCAAGGGCAGCCTGACCGAAATGGGTTACGACGAGGTCACCAAGGTGCTCGACCACCTCAACCGCGCCGGTGGCTACAAGGAATACGCCGGCAAGCCCAAGGGCATCGACGTAGATCCGCAACTGCAGAAGATCGAGGCGTTGCTCGCCGACATGAAACTGCCGTGGGCCTATATCCACAAATCGTCGCACGGGCCGACCATGGTCAAGCGCCTGACCGGCAAGGATCGCATCGAATGGGCCGATCCTGTCGGCAAGCAAGCCGTCATCGTCGCGCTAGTCAAGCGCCAGCAGAAGGTGCAGGGCTGAGATGGATTGCCCCGTCGAAGCGCGTTACCTCCCGGGCATTCTGCAGGAGATTGCCGCACTGGTCGGGCTGTCCGCCACGCTCGTGCTGGTGCGGTCCTACGGTGGCACGCGGCTCTACGTCCCCAAGCGCTTCGATCCGGACCACCCGATCGTCAAGCTGATCGGCCATCAAGCCGCCGCCATCCTGGTGGAGAACTTCGGCGGCCTCGACCATTTCGACTTGCCGAAGGGCGAGATCGCCGTCAAGGCGGCGCGCGACAAGCAGATCCGCGCCGAACGCGCCGGCGGCGCCACGCATGCCCGACTGGCCGTCAAGTATGGGCTAACCGAGCGCCAGATTCGAAACATCCTGGGCCCGGAAGAGGATGACAGGCAGGTGGGGCTGTTTTAAGCTGCTGGATTTTTACAGGGGGGGATGTGATGAAAGTTTTGATTTCGTTGGCACTCGCGGCGATGGTTGCCGGGTGTGGTCAGGAAGAAGCACCAAAGCAACAGGTCGAGGTGCCGGCCAAGGTCATTCCGGCAAAAACGGTCGAGTTACCCGTATCGGTCAGAACGCTCCCTTCGCTTCATGTCTCAAAGGACGCGGTATTAAAGGGTCTAGAGGACGCTGTCACGAGGGAAGACCCGGGCCAAATGAAAGATGGAAGCCCGCGCGATATGGTTTACTTGGGCAAGCACGTCATCGTCGATCTGGCCGGTAATCCGGGAGACCTGGAACGCATTTCCATTACTTTCGATGTGAATGGGGAGAAAGCGACTTCGGTCTTGCTCGTATCCCTGATGCGCAACATTTTTCCGGAATGGAAAGAGTTCGGGCAGTGGTTCGTAAGTGCCGTGGATGAAGCAATCGAGTCCGGCGTGAAGAACGCCAATGGGAGAGGCGAAGCCAATACGATCCAGGGAAAACGTCTAGTGAGCATGTTGGCCTATCCCGATATGGGCATGGTCATCCTCGAAGTCGTCGCCCTCAAGAGGTGATAGCCTAGCACTCCCCCCCACCAGCCCCGCTTCGCCGGGGCTTTTTCATGAGCCTGCGGAAGGGTTTCCGCCTTAACCGCTGCCCGCGCGCGCGCGAACATGCGGGCATGCGCCCAATCAATCTCGTCGTCATTCACTGCTCGGCCAGCCCCGACGGCCGCCGGAACACCGTCGAGGATATCGACAGCTGGCATGCCGCGCGCGGCTTCCATCGGGCGCCGGAATGGCGCGCCCGGCAGAACCCGTCGCTCATTGCGGTCGGTTATCACTACGTGATCTATACCGACGGCACGGTCGTGACCGGCCGTCACGTCGATGAAATCGGCGCCCATGCCTTTGGTTTAAATGAGCAGAGCATCGGCATCTGCATGGTCGGCACCGATCACTTCGCGCCGGGCCAGTGGGCCAGCCTGCGCCATCTGCTGGTGGCCGAGGTTGCCCGCATCACTGGCATCCCCGGGCCGTCCGACCGCAACAGCAGCATATCGCCGGCCACGGCGCTGGCCGTGGCGGACAAGGCGCGGATTGCCATCCACGGCCACCGCGAACTGCCCGACGTGCATAAGGAATGCCCCGGTTTTGACGTTTCTGAATGGCTCGCCGGCGGCCTGGCGCCGTTGACGGCCCACCTCCTGGAGGAGAAAAGCGCATGAAGATGATCTGTCTGACCCCTGCCGGAAAATTCTGGCTCGGCTATAGCCTGGTGCTGGCCCTAGCCGTCGCCTGGTGGGTGTGCCAATGAACCCGCTGCTGATCGGCCCGATTTTTCAGGCGCTCGGCGCCATCTTCGACCGCATCTTGCCGGATCCGGAAAAGAAGGCGGCGGCTCAGATGGAGCTGCTCAAGATGCAGCAGAACGGCGAATTCAAGCAACTCGAATCCGACCTGCAGCTGGCGCTGGCGCAGAGCGCCACCAACACGGCCGAAGCGGCGAGCGGCAGCGCCTACGCCGCCGGCTGGCGGCCGACCATCGGCTATATCTGCGCCGCCGGCCTCGCCTATCAATACCTCGCCCGCCCGCTGCTGGTCGGCCTCGGCCACTTCGACGCCCTGCCGGCGCTCGACGGCAGCCTGTTCGAACTGATCTTCGGCATGCTCGGCCTGGCCGGGATGCGCACCTACGAGAAGATCAAAAAAGCCACGTAACCCAAGGAGCCCTCCATGAAAAATATCCGTCTCAAGCTGGCCGTACTGTTACTCGCCGCCTTTGCCTCGTTCGGCGGCATTTTCTCAAGCGCCGCCCACGCCGGCGCCCTGACCGACTTCGGCGAAAACAAGCTGGTCGACGCGCTGCTGCGCGCCCAGGCCATCGGCACCCCGGCCACCTGGTACATCGCGCTATTCACCGACACTTGCACCGATGCCGGCCCGGGCACCGAGGTCTCCACGTCCGGCACGGCCTATGCCCGCCAGGCGGTCACCGCCGCACTGGCGAACTGGGCCGGCACGCAGTCGGCCGGCTCGACGGTCGCCAGCTCGGGCACCACCGGCACGACCAGCAACAACAACGCGATTACCTGGTCGGCCTCCACGGCTGCCTGGGGCAACGTCCAGTCGGTGGGCTGGATGGATGCGGTCAGTGCCGGCAATCGCTGGATCTGCATCAACCTGACCAGCGCGCTCAACGTCTCCGGTACCGGCTTCACCGTATCGTTCGCGGCGGCCCAGCTCAGCTTCCAGATCGACAACTAAACCGCCGCCATGCTGCTCCTCACCAGCACCACCGACCTGCTGCGCCTCGTCACCGGCGCCGCCGCCAACATCACCTGTTCGGTGGCGGCGCTCGACAACACGGCCGGCGTCATCAGCGTCCCCGATCTACCGCCGCTCGCCGCCATCTCCTCGGCAACGACGACGATAATCTGCGCCGCGCCTGCCTCCGGGGTGCAGCGCAACGTCAAGGCCATCTTCATCACCAACAACCACGCGACGGCCTCGTCGCAGGTCACGGTGCAGCGCTATAACGGCACCAACGCCGCCGACCTGATGGGCGTTACGCTGCTCCCCGGCGAGAACATGATCCTCGACGATCAGGGTGGCTGGCATCACCATGACGCCCAGGGTGGCGAATACACCTCCGCCGGCCCGCTGACGCCGAACCTCGGGATGTCCGGGGTACTGGCTGAAACGATGCCGCGCGAAACCTGCCCCGAAGTCAATACGGTCGCGCCGACCGCCTCCGGCACGCTGTTCATGCAGGCGATCTACCTGAAGGCCGGGACGCTGGTCTCGAACATCATCCTGTCCAGCGCCACTACTGCCGCCGGTACGCCGACCGCTGGCCGCGCCTGCCTGTACGACGCGAACCGAAACCTGAAGGCGCAATCAGCCGACCAGACGACGACCGCCTGGGCCGCCAACACCGTCAAGACGCTGGCCATGACCACGCCCTACCGGGTGCCGACCTCTGGCCTGTATTACATCGGCTTCTGGATGACCGCGACCACGATCATCACCATGAAGGGCGGCACCGCCAAGACCGGCGGCCAGCTCGCCGCTTCGACGCCGATCCTGCATGGCACCTCGACCATCGGCCTGACTACCACCGCGCCCGATCCCGCCGCAGCCATCACCGGCGGCCTCGTCTCCATCTACGCCGCTGTTTCGTAAGGAAGCTCAATGAATGTCATCAATCCCACCCTTGGCAGCCGCGCCGCGCTAACCGTCAGTGGCCTGGGAACGCTGGCGTCTACCAACTATGCGGTGTCGAACGCCTACGTCTGCAACACCAACAAGCCGGTCGATGTAGTCGTCGAGGTCGAAGTGGCGACCACCAACACGCCGGCCGGAAACAAGCAGCTCATGGTTTTTCTGAAGGAGTCGCTGGATGGCACAAATTACCGCTCCGGACCGGAGACCGGCGCCACGACGACCGACGAGCCCGACCTTCTGCCGCTCGGCTCGATCAAGCTGAACACGGCGACCACCACACACCGCGCGTCGTTCTCGGTCGCCCAGCAGCTCGGCTTCGTTCCCTATGGTTTCAAGGTTGTCGTGCGCAATGACCTCGGCGTCGCCCTGACCGCCGGCGCGGTCTACACCACGGAAGTCGCCGGCGTCATCAACTGATGATTTCGCCCTTTCGCCCCGGCCGGAATAAGCGGCAGCCGCTTGGCCTGCCACGGATCGACTGGTCGAATCCGATTACCAAAGGGCTATCGATCGCCGTTAATGGTGCGGAACCCTATGATGCTGTGCGTAAAATCCGGCCTGATGTGTTTACACAGACGGTCGGCCAGATGCAGGTCGGCTCCGCATTCAAGGTCGTTAGCGCCAGTTCGACGGATCAAAGATACTCGTCAAGCCCTATCGGGGGTGGGGATGTCACCTGTTTTGTGCTGGCGACGCCGACTGCCTATCCTGCGACCAATGGCGCCCTGTGCGCCATTGAAAATGTACCAAACAACGGCGGGCTGGAATTTGTTTTCAATCCGTCCGGAGAAATCCATCTATGGGCTGGCGTTGCAGCAGCCTGGACAGACCTCGCGTCCGCCAGAACCTACCCGTTAAATAGTCCATTTCGTGCTCTTTATACCTACGTCGGCACCTCTGGCGCGGCGTCGCTTTGCGTAAATAGCAACGTCCTTTCTTCCGGCAGCATTACGGCCAACGCTGCCGTATCGAACACCTTGACAATCGGTGAAATGGACGACGGAGCCGGCACACCATACCGGTTTTTTGACGGCGGAATCCATCTCATACTAATGTGGAACCGCATCCTGTCGGCTGCAGAGATAAGCGCCGTCATGGATAATCCATGGCAGGTTTTTGCGCCAAAACAGCTCTTTATGATGCCGAAGGCACAGGCCTATGTGCCGGTTTTCGGCAGCATGGGGCAATTCGACAAGGCCCTGCAGCTCGCTGGATGGTTCGACGAGGAAATAAAAGCCGCCGGCTGGTTCGACGAAGCGTTTCTAGTTGCCGCCAGTGGATCGCTCGCCGCTCAGGCAAGCGGCGCCGCTCTGGCTTCGGGCAGCGCAACCCTTTCCGGCCAGATTGGCCTGGCCGCGGTGGGTGTCGCCACGGCGGGCGGCAGCGCCAATGCCGGGGTATCCGTCCCGCTCTCGGCTACCGGTGTCGCCGTGGCCGGCGGCAGCGCCAACCGCGTCGCCACCATCACGATCTCCGCGGCCGGCCTGGCGCAGGCAGCGGGGCAGGCCGGGGTCTCTGCCGCCGTGCTGCTCGCCGCTGCCGGTGCCGCTGCCGCTACCGGCAATGGTCTGCTGGCTGGCCAGATCGTTCTGGCCGCTGCCGGTGCCGCCCTGGCCGCTGGCAATGCCACGCTCGGCGCCCAACTGGCGGCTGTGGCCGCCGGCGGGGATCAGGCGGGCGGCACCGCCGGTCTGACGGGTGGCCCATCCGGCGCCATCAGCGCGGCCGGCGGCGACATGGCCGCGGGTTCGGCCGTGCTGGTCGCCCAGATCGCCGCCATTGCCAGCGGGCTGGACACCGCCGCCGGTAGCGGCGTACTGGCTGCGAAACTGGCGGCCGTCGCCAGTGGCGCCGCGGTGGCCGGCGGCGCGGCTGGCCTGGTGGCCCTATTTTCCGCAGTCGCTGCCGGCGCCGACCAGGCGGCCGGCACGGCCAACCTGACCGGCGGCGCCCTCGGCGCGATCGCCGCCGCGGGCGGCGACCAGGCAGCCGGCAGTGCTTTACTCAAGGTAACGGTCGTCGTGGCCGCAACCGGCGGCGACCAGGCATCCGGCAGCGCCACCCGCTCGGCCACGGTAGCACTGACCGCCGCCGGGTTCGTCCAGGCGATCGGCGCCGGCCTGCTGACGGTTGCCGTCCCGCTTTCCGCCGCTGGCCAGGCGCATGCCGGCGGCAGCGCGGCGGCTACAGCACAGATGCAGGCGCATGCCTTCTGGCTGGCCGGCGGTACGGGCAAGGTCGGGCGCGCTGACGCCGCGGTGTTCTGCCCAGTCGATCTGGACGCGGCCGACCGGCGCCTGCCTACCGCCTTTGCCGGTTCAGGCCGCGCCACGCGCCTGGGTTGCACTGCCGCCCGAAATTTAACGCTCCATACCGAGGTGCTGCATGTCTGATGCCTACATCCCCGGCGAAGTCGCTCGCCTCACGCTGGCCGTGAGCAATATCGCCGGCGCCGCTGCCGATCCGGGCGCCCTGCGTCTCAAGATCAAAACGCCGGCCGGGGCGATCACGACCTACACCTACGGCGGCAGCGCCGATGTGGTCAAGGACGCCGTCGGCACGTACCACGCCGATATCCAGCTCGCCACCGCCGGCCTCTGGGCCTGGCGCTGGGAGCTGGACGCCCCCAATGCCGGCGCCGCCGAAGGGGTGGCCGTGGTCAACAAGAGCCGGGTGATCTGATGACTGACCAATTCGACCGCGCCACCGAAATCGAGGAAGCGCTAAGAGAGGATGCCTTGCAGGCGCAGGCCTGGCGCGATGCCACGCGCGGCAAGAGCGCTGCCGATTCCGCCGAAAACTGCGAACTGTGCGAGGCGGCGATCCCGCTCGCCCGGCGCGTCGCCGTCCCCGGCGTGCAATTGTGCATCGATTGTCAGGCCGACATCGAGCGGCAAGGTTTTTTTATTCATTGGAGAGGCCGGTAAATGATGCCGCTTGAATTTCGCGACTACCTGATGGTGATTCAGTTGATCGGCACCAGCGCCCTCGGCGCCTGGTTCTACATCGAAAAACGCAATGACAAGACCAACGAACGGGTAACTGCCATGGGCGACCGCATTGACGATATCGACCGCGAACTATCCAGCCTCGGTGCCAGCGCAAAAGGGGCGCCGACCCACCACGACCTGGCCAACGTCTATCACGCGCAGAACCGCACCGAAGAAAAGCTCAACCAGTTGATCGGCGAAACCCGCAGCCAGAGCGACCTGCTGCGCCTGATCATGGCGCAGATCACCAAAAAAGGCATGCAATGACCGAAAATGAATCCGCACGCCGCAAGGCACTGCTGGCCACTCTGTTTTTCTGGGCCATAGCGACGCCGTTCAAGCTGCGCCAGGAGATGGAGTCGGTGCACGGCATCGTCGCCAGCGCCGACCTGATCCGCGCCGACCTCGACTGGCTGGCTGAGATGGGCCTGATCCGCTGGAACGGCGAAGCTGCCCAGTGCAACGAGCGCGGGCGCGATGTCGCCGCGCTGCGCGCCAAGTTTCCGGGGGAATCCTGATGGCCCGCCCGCCTGAAGAACGCATGAAGCTGCGCACCGCCTACATCGGCGGCCTGCCGCTCGAAGCCGCTTCTGATAAGGCCGGCGTACCTTACGCCACCGCGAGGAACTGGTTCAGGTCGGCGCGCGAAGAGGGCGACGACTGGGACAAGTTCCGCGCCGCCTCGCTGATCGTCGCCGGTGGCGGCATCGAGCAGGCCATGGGGCGCATCATCGCCGCCGGGTTGATGCGGTGTGAGGCGCTGCTGGAGCACGTGGCGTTAATTGCAGACCCGGGCGAGGCCGTCAAGGCGATGGCGACGCTCGGCGATACGGTGGCCAAGCTGAGGGCAGCCGGCAAGTCGATGATGCCCGAGGCCGACAAACTGGCCGTCGCCATGGACGTGCTGAAGCGCCTGGACGCCTTCATCCGCGAGAACTACCCGCAGCACGCCGGCAACTTCGGCGAGCTGCTCAGCCCGTTCGGGCAGGAGCTGGCGAGGGCGTATGGCTGATCAACTGCTTATTTCCTATCTGGAAAAGACATTGGCCAGCATCCGGAAAGATGCCATTTCGGCAGAGGAAAGGAGCAAGAAAGAACTCGGAATTCACACGCCTTTTGCGCAATGGACGAATCGGGAGCAAGAACGGTTCCTGTCGGTATCAAGTGAAGAACGGTGTACACGCTCATTTGTCTGGCAAGACAAACAGGTCGCGCTGGAGGCCTCTGCCCATCACCTCGAGAACATTATTTTTAATGTGAAAAATGGCTGGTAACCAGACCTCCGAAAAAGACTTCCTCCTCGAACTGGAGGAGATCGCCCGCTCGGCGCGTGCCGAGGCCGAGGCGCGTTCAGTTGGTCTCGACCCTTCCCCAGCCGCCCGCGCCGAGCGCCGGCGCCGGGTGCTGCTCGATCGTGACTTCGAGTTCTTCGCTTACACCTACCTGCCGCATCACATCCGGCCGCCGGCATCGAACTTTCACCGCCACTTCTTCGAGCGTTACCCGCAGCTGCTGGACAAGCCGTCCGGCGCCAAGGAATGGTGGATCGCGCCGCGTGGCGAGGCCAAATCATCGCTGGCCACCAAGGTCGGCCCGGTGTGGTGCGCGGTGCGTGCGCTGCTACAGAAGGAAAGTATCTGCAAGGAAATCGGCTGGCCGACCGGCAAACCGCTGCCGTATTTCATCGACTACATCACCATGCTGGGCGCCGAGACGAAGCTGCCGACCAAGCTGCTCGAAGTCGTTAAGGTCGAGCTGTGTTTTAACGCGGCGCTGGCGCTGGATTTCCCCGAGGCCTGCGGCCCCACCAAAAACTGGAAGATCGGCGAATTCACGACCAAGGCTGGCGTGAAGATGGAAGCCTTCGGCGCCGAGCAGGCGATTCGCGGCACCTTCCACGGCGCCAGCCGACCCAAGCTGCTGCTGGGCGATGACCTGATCACCGACAAGGAAGCCAAGAGCCCGACCGAGCGCGACAACCGCTGGGACTGGCTGGAAAAGGCCGTCGACTTCCTCGGCCCGCCGGATGGCACGGTCAAGTTCGTCGGCGTCGGCACCATCCTCAACAAGGATGACCCGATCAGCCGGGCGAAGAAGGCCATCGGCCACCTGGTGCATCACTTCCGCGCCATCGAGCGCCTGCCGGATCACATGGATCTGTGGGAGCGCTGTCAGGAGATCATGCTCAACGAGGACAAGCCGGCCGAGGAAGAGGCCGCCGGCCGGGGCGCCGTCCTCGAGGAGCACCAGCTGCCGTCCTACGTGTACTACCTGGAACACAAGGCTGACATGGATGCCGGCGCCGAAATCTCGTGGTCAAGCGTGCGCTCGCTGTTCTGGCTGATGCGCCAGCGTGCCAAGAACGCACGGGCTTTCGGGACGGAAATGCAGGGCGAGCCGCGCAGCGATGAAGACAAGGTGTTTGCGCCGGTGAAGTTCTTCATTTCCCGGCTCCCCCACTTCATCACCTTCGGCGCCTGCGACCCGTCCATGGGCAGGGGTGAACGCTCCGACCCGTCGGCCATCGTGGCTGGCGCCTGGGACCGCGAGCGGCAGCGGCTGAGCGTCTTCTTCGCCGCGATAAAGCGCCGCGTGCCATCCAAGCTGGAGGCTGATCTGATTGACTTCCAGTCAGCAGAGCGCTGCGCAGCAATCGCCTTCGAGAACAACAACGCCTACGAACACAGCCGCCAGACCTTCGTTTCAGCCGGCCTGCGCAAGGGCGTAGCGCTGCCGCTGATCGGTATTACGGCCACGGTCGAGCAGGAAGTCCGCATCGAGAGCATGGAGCCGTACATCACCGATGCCTTCGAGCCGCGCATCCTGTTCAACCCGGCGCTGACCTTGTTGCTGGCCGAACTGGACGCCTGGCCGGAAAAGCAGACCGGCCACCACTTCGACGGCCTGTGTGCGCTGCACCTGCTGTGGGAGCTGGCCAGCACTCGGGGCAGAGGCCTCTTCGACTTCCAATCCACCGGCCGGGCGCGTACCAGCACCCAGATCGCCGATTTCCTGGGCTAAGCCATGTCCGAACTCGCCAAATTTGATCCGCTGCTGAAGGCCGAAGTCGCCACCGTCCAGAAGGACATCACCTATCCCGCCTTCCTCGGGATGAACCTGCTACGGCATCACGATGACACCCTGACCACCCGGGGCGGCAGCCGCAGCTATCGCATCTACGACGACATCGAGCGCGACTGCCATGCCTACGGCGTGTTGACCAAGCGCAAGCTGGCGGTGATCGCCCGCCCCTGGCAGGTCGATCCGGCTTCGCAGTCGCCGGCCGACGTCGCCGCCGCCGAACTGGTGCGCAGCCAGCTGGAGAATATCGGGGTCCCCGAGCTGGACAATCCCGAAGTGCAGATTGCCTGTCCGTCCAATTTCGACACGGTGTGCTACAACCTGCTCGACGCGCTGCTCAAGGGCTTCGCCGTCGGCGAGGTCATGTGGGACTACGAAGACGGCCAATACATCGCTCGCGAGGTCCGCCCACGCGATCAGCGCCGGTTTTCTTTCGACCTGGCCTACCAGCTGCGCCTGAAGAACTTCCATGACATGATCCTCGGCGAGACGGTACCGCCGAAGAAGTTCCTGGTGCATAGTTGGGGCGCCAAGGACAGCAGCCCCTACGGCCTCGGCCTGGGCTCCCGACTGTTCTGGCCCTCCTTCTTCAAGCGCACCGGCATCACCTACTGGCTGACTTTCCTCGACAAGTTCGGCAGCCCGACCGCCCTCGGCAAATACCCGAACGGCACCCAGCCATCCGACCAGGTCAAGCTGCTGGATGCGCTCAACGCCATCGCCCAGGATGCCGGTATCGCCGTGCCGGAAGGCATGGAGGTCGAGCTGCTCGAAGCCACGCGCGGCGGTACCGCCGGCTACGAGGGCTTCTGCCGCTACATGGACGAGCAGATGAGCTATGCCGTGCTGGGCGAAGCCGCCGGCGCCCAGAACAGCGGCGGCGCGCTGGCCAGTGTCGCCATCCTGCGCAACGAGGTGCGCCTCGAGCTGGTGCAGGCCGATGCCGATCTGCTCTCGGCCACCCTCAACTCGACGCTGATCCCCTGGATCACCTACTTCAATTGCCCGGGCGCCAAGCCGCCCAAGGTCCAGCGCATCGTCAAGGCGAGCGAGGATCTGAAGGTCCGCTCCGAGCGGGACAAAAACCTGTTCGCGATGGGCTTTCGTCCGACCCTGGCCCACGTCCAGGAAACCTACGGCGGCGAATGGGAGCAGGTGCAACCCGCCAGGCCCAAGCCCGCGCTCGGCGGCGACCCCAACGACCCCACCGACTTCGCCGAGGCGTTTGGCGACCCCGGCCAGGATGCCCTCGACGCGGCGATCGCCGCGCTGTCGCCGAGCGAACTGCAGGCGCAGACTGCCGATACCCTGAAGCCGGTCATCGAGTTCATCCGCCAGGGCGGCGATCCGATCGAAGCCATGCAGAAGCTGGCCACCCTCTATCCGGCCATGGACACCGCGCGCCTGGAAGAGATGCTGGCGCGCGCCATCTTTGTCGCCGAGGTCTGGGGTCGGCTCAGTGCGGCAGACGCGTAAAGGGGCCGACGTGACATCTCCCGTCGATCTCTCCTTCGCGCTGACCCTGCCGCCGGAAAAGGCGATCGCCTATTTTCAGGCGAAGGGCTATGCCATCACCTGGCGCTGGACAGACCTGTGGCAGGAAGCCCAGGCCAAGGCCTTCACGGTCGCCGGCGTGACGCGCATGGACATGCTGCAGGACATCCGCGAGGCGGTCGACAAGGCGATTTCAAGCGGCACGACCTACGCCGACTTCGAGAAAACCCTGGTCCCGATCCTCCAGGCCAAGGGCTGGTGGGGCCGCGATGCCCAGACCGACAAGGAAACCGGCGAGGTCGCCGGCAAGGGCCTGACGCCCTGGCGGATGAAGACGATCTACGAAACCAACGTCCAGACGGCCTATGCCGCCGGGCGTTACAAGCGCTTCATGGATAACGTCGCCGACCGGCCGTACTGGATGTACTCGGCGGTCATGGACCGGCGCACCCGGCCGTCACACGCGGCCCTCAACGGCCTTGTCTTCCGCGCCGACGATCCCTTCTGGGACAGCTTCTACCCGCCCAATGGCTTCCGTTGTCGTTGTTCCGTCCGCGCCCTCGATGCCGAGGACCTCAAGAGCCGAAGCCTCGAATTGTCCCGCGCCCAGGGGCGCCTGGACAGCGTCGAGGTGCCGGTTTCCCGGCATTCCGGCGCCGAGACGGTCGAGGTGGCGCGCTTCGAATACGCGCCGAAGAAATTCATCACGCCCGACCCTGGCTGGAGCTACAACCCGGGCAAGACCGCGTGGCAGCCCGACCTCGGCAAGTATTCCGGCGACCTGGTGAAGCAATACGATGCTCGAAATAAAGGTCGATAGCGCGCGAGCCCTGCAGGCCCTTCAGCGCCTGGCGGCGGCCTCGGCCAACCTGTCCCCGGTCATGCGTATCCTCGCTGGCGTCATGCACGATGCAGTCATGGAGAACTTCGCCCAGCAGGGGCGGCCGCGCTGGGCCGGACTCAAGCATCCGAGCGACAAACGCAAGGGCGGGATGATCCTGCAGGACACCGGGCGACTCAAGAACTCGATCGAGCAGCACGCCGACGCCAGCAGCGCCATGGTCGGCACCAACGTCAAGTACGCCGCCATTCACCAGTTCGGCGGCAAGACGAAAGCGCATGAGATCAGGCCGCGCCTCAAGAAAGCCCTGGCCTTCGGCGGCCGCGTGGTGAACAAGGTCAACCACCCCGGCTCGAACATCCCGGCGCGGCCGTTCCTTAAACTGGGCGCCGACGACGAAAACAAGATCGTCTCCAAGGTCAGCGCCTATCTGCAGCAGGCCATCGGCTAGAAACGCGCCACAAGCGAAAATTTACCCTCGGGTGGCATGTAGGTATTGCCCGACCCGAGAAAAGCGAAATTAACGCGGTAGTAACGCTATTGGCGGGGCATCATGGGGGCGCGGGAAAGGCGGGTTTGAGTGGTTGCCCGGAAAGGCGCTCTCCGCTATCCTGAAAAAAGCTGCCCGCGCCGGCGCGCTTTTGGCGGAATCGCTTCCGCCTTAACCCCTTGGGGGTGAGTCGCCAAACTGGCGGCATGAGCACAGCTAACCCCATCCAGATTTTCCGGCCCGGCCGGCACACTGCCATGAGCGGTGCCGTGCTGGCGTTTTCCGAATCCGACCTGCAGGCATCGGCGGCGGCCTACGATCCCGCCAAGCATGAGGCGCCGCTGGTCGTCGGGCATCCGAAGCATGACGCCCCGGCCTACGGCTGGGTCAAGGCGCTGTCCGCCAGCGACGGTCTCCAGGCCGAGCCGCACCAGGTCGATCCGGCCTTCGCCGAGATGGTCGGCCGCGGCGCCTTCAAGAAGATTTCCGCCAGCTTCTACGCCCCGGACTCGCCGCAGAACCCGGTGCCTGGTGTCTATTACCTGCGCCACGTCGGCTTCCTCGGCGCGCAGCCGCCGGCCGTCAAGGGCTTGCGCAATCCCGAGTTTTCCGACGCCGAAGAAGGCGTCGTCGAATTCGCCGACTGGTCCGACCTGCAGAACGCCTCCCTCTGGCGCCGCATGCGCGACTTCCTGATCAGCCAGTTCGGCCTCGACAAGGCCGACAGCATCATCCCCGACTACGCCGTGGCCAGCCTTGAAACGGAGGCTCGTCAGGAGTCCGCCGATGAAAACCTGGTTACTGCCCCCGCTTTTTCCGACCCACCCTCAAGGAGCCCCCTGGTGACCCCTGAACAAAAGGCCGCGCTGGAGGCCGAGAACGCCCAGCTCAAGAAAGACCTGGCTGACCGCGATGCGGCAGATAAGGCGGTGAAGCATGCCGCCGCCCACACCGGCCACGTCGCCTTTGCCGAGGATCTGGCCAAGGCCGGCAAGTTGCTGCCTGCCCATAAGGAGATCGCGATCGCCACCCTCGATTTCTTCGCCACCCGCGAAGCGGTTGTCGAGTTCGGCGAGGGCGATGCCAGGAAGCCACTGCTCGATGCCTTCAAGACTTTCCTGCAGGGGCTGCCCAAGCAGGTGGAGTTCAAGGAAGTCGCCGGCGGCAGGATCGTCGAGGTCGACGACCAGGACCCCGCCGTGGTCGCCGCCAAGGCGGTCGAGTTCCAGGAAGCGGAGGCCAAGGCCGGCCGCGTCATCAACATTGCTCAGGCCGTGGCGCACGTCAACGGCCAGGCGCAGGCGTAAGGATCAGATCCCATGTCCAATATCCTCCTCTCCAAGAATTTCGTGGCCGCCGCGGCCATTACCGCTTTCACCCTGGTCAAGCACGCCGCGGCCGATAGCCAGGTGCAGGCGGCGGCCGCCGCGACCGACCTGGTCATCGGCGCCACCCAGGACGTCGCACCCGCCATCGGCGAGCGCGTCGACGTGTCCCTCGTCGGCATCACCTACATCACCGCCGGGGCCGCCATCACCCGTGGTTCCCGCTTGATGTCGGATGCCTCCGGTCGCGTCATCGCCGCCGCGGCCGGCGCCGGGTCCAACGTCAATACCGTCGGTATCGCCCTGGAGGCTGCTGCGGCCGCCGGCGATGTCATCCGCGTCAGCCTTGTTCCCGGCACCTTCCAGGGCTAACCCCCGGCCGGCCTTTTTCCCTACGGAGATTCAAACATGACTAACCGTCAAATCCGCTTTTTCTCCCTGGCCATGCTGTTCGCCTTCATCGTGGCGGCCATGCTCGGCTATGTGCATCACGACGTCGGCCTCGGCAGCCTCGGTGGCCTGGTCGTCATTGGCAGCACCACGGCCTTCCCGGTCAATCCAACCCTGACCTCGATCGCCATCGGCTACCGCAACCCGGATGCCAACCTGATCGCCGACCGCGTCTTGCCGCGCGTCCCGACCGCCAAGAAGTTCGTTTATTCGCTCTACAGCGCGGCGCAGGGCTACACGGTGCCGGATACCAAGGTCGGCCGCAAGTCCGAGCCGACCATGGTCGACTTCCAGGGCCAGCTGATCAACAGCGAAGTGGTTGACTACGGTCTCGATGACCTGGTCACGTTCGATGAAATCCAGGCGTTCGAAGACATGGCCAATCCGGCCTCCGGCGGTCCCATCGACCCGCAGGCCCTGAGCACCATGATGCTCGCCAGCCTGGTGGAGCTGGATCGCGAGATCCGCGTCGCCGGCACCGTGTTCAATACCTCCAACTATACCGGCGCCAATCAGGCGACGCTCTCGGGCACCAGCCAGTGGAGCGACTTCGTCAACGCCAACCCGCTCAACGCGCTGTTGGCGGCCCTCGACCAGACCCTGATTCGTCCGAACAAGATGGTCATCGGCCAGCAGGCCTGGACCCAGCTGCGCCAGCACCCGAAGATCGTCAATGCCGTGTTCCGCACGCCGCAGAACTCGGGCTCGGTGCCGAAGCAGGCGCTGGCCGAGCTGCTGGAAATCGACGAGGTAATCGTCGGTACCGGCTTCGTCAATACGGCGAAGAAGGGCCAGCCGCCGACCTACGTTCGCGTCTGGGGCAAGCACTGCTCCCTGATCTACTCCTCGCTGCAGGCGGCGCAGATGGCGCAACCCTGCTACGGCTTCACCGCCCAGTGGGGGACCAAGATCGCTGGCGCGATCCCCGAGCCGAAGTCCGGCCTGCGCGGCGGCAATCGCGTCCGCGTCGGCGAGTCGGTGCAGGAAGTGATCTCCGCCTCCGATGCCGGCTACTTCTTCCAGAACTGCGTCGCATAACGAATAACCCCCCCCCCGCGCTCGCGCTACCCCCGGCCGGAAGCCCTCCGGCCGGGTTGGGCGACCACCAGGAGTCAGACATGGCAAAAGCCAAAGCAGAAACAGTGATCATCAGCGGCGTCAAGGCGCTGGTGCCCGTCAATTACAGCGGCACCCTCTACGGTCCCGGCCTGCCGGAAGGCGATACCTTCGACTGCGACGAGCAGTGCATCAAGCAGCTGGTGGACGTCGGCGCCGTTGAAGTTCCGGCCCCGATCGTGGCCGCAGACCAGTAATACACGATGACCTACGCCACTCAGGATGACATGATCGCTGCCTTCGGCGCGCGGGAGGTGACCCAGCTCACCGACCGCGATCTGCTGGGGATCATCGACCCGGCCGTCCTGAGTCGCGCGCTCGCCAACGCTACGGTCGAGATCGATGCCTATCTGCAAAGCCGCTTTGCGTTGCCTCTGGTCAATGTGCCACCGCTACTCATTCAGATGTGCTGCGACATCGCCCGCTACCTTCTCACCGGCGCCGAGGCCCAGGAGACCGATCCGTCCCGCCAGCGCTACAAGGATGCCATCCGGCGCCTCGAGCAGATCCGCGACGGCAAGATGGCGCTGGGCATGGATGCCCTCGGCGCCGAGACCGGCACCCGTACCACGGTGCTGATCAGCGACGGCCGGCGGGCGATCAACGCCGATGCCCTGAGCGACTACTGACGTGATCAGCCAGATCGAAGACGCCTTCCTCGACCGCTTCAAAGCGGCGAACGACGGCCGCCTCGGCTACAAGTGGGCGACCATCGAGACCTACGGCGGCGAGTTCGACGACGAAATCACGCAGGTGGTGCGCCGGCTGCCCGGTGTCTGGGTCGTCTATGCCGGCGGCGGCAAGCCGGAGGCCTATGGCACCCAGCGCACGCAGTGGAAGATGCCCGCCACCTTCGCCGTCATGGTCGGCGCCCGCAGCGTGCGCGGCGAACCGTTCTCGCGGCGCGGCCTGGAGGCCGGCGGCGAGGTCATCGAAGTCGGCGCCTACCGCATGCTCGAGGACGCCCGCCGCATCCTGCTCAACCAGGACTTCGGCATGGAAATCGCGCGCCTCACGCCCGGCGCCGTGAAGACCCTCTACAACGTCAAGCTCAACGGGCTGGCGATGTCCATCTTCGCCCAGGAGTGGCACACGGCGTTCATGGTCAAGCCGGAGACGGAAGCCCTCGACGACTGGCTGACCACCCACCTCAATTACTACCTGGCGCCGGATGACGGCAAGGCCGACGCCAGCGACACCGTCACTCTCACTTAAGGAGCTGCCATGCAGGTTTTAGCCGCCCCCGGCCTCAAGGTCCCCCGCGAAGGAAACCCCCGGGACTACGTCACCGATACGCCACCGGAAGGCGCGGTCGGCTTCACCGTTGCCGACGATTCCGCCTATTACCAGCGCCGCATCATGGAAGGCGACCTGGTCGTGGTCGCTGCCGATGCCGCCCCGTTAAAAAAAGCCAAGGAGTAACGCATGGCCTCCCCGAACATCAATTTTGACCAGATCCCGGCCAGCATCCGCAAGCCGGGGAAGTATTTCGAGTTCAACACCAAGCTCGCAGTGCGCACGCTGCCCGGCAATCTCCAGCGCGTACTCATCGTTGGCCAGCGTCTGGCGGCGGGCACCGTCCTCGCCAATGTGCTGATGGATGTTTTCTCGGCGGCCGATGCGTCGACCTATTTCGGCCGCGGCTCGATCGCCCACCTGATGGTGGCGGCCGCCATCCAGGCCAACCCCTACCTGTCGCTCCAGGTCATCACCCTGGACGACAACGGCGCTTCCGTCGCCGCGACCGGTACGGTGACGATCACCGGCCCGGCGACGAGTGTCGGCGTGCTGACCGTCCAGGTCGGTGACCAGTTGGTGCAGATCGCCATTGCCTCCGGCGACGCGGCGAACGCGATTGCCACTGCGCTGCAGGCGCAGTTTGCCAAGCAGCCGGATCTGCCGGTATCGGCCAGCGTGGCGACCAACGTCGTGACGCTGACCGCGCGCAACAAGGGTACGCTGGGCAACGGCATCAAGGTCGCCAGCACCGTCACCGCCACCGGTGTGGTCGCGACGGCCACCGCCCTGACTGCCGGCGCGACCGATCCGGTGCTGGCCACTGCGCTGGCCACGGTGTTCGCGGCCGGCCACAACATCATTATCGTGCCGTGGAACGATACGGCCAACCTGACGGCGCTGCGCACCCATCTCGACAACGCCGGCGGCCCCCTCGAGCAGCGCGGCGCCTACGGCGTCTATGCCCACGTCGGCACCTTGTCGGCCGCGACCACGCTGGCCGGCACCGTCAATGGCGGCCGCCTGACCTGCGGCCTGCTGCCGAGCGCCTACGATAACGTCTACGAACTGGCGGCCGCCTACGGGGCGGTCATTGCCAGCGAGGAAGACCCGGCGCGCCCGCTCAACACGCTGGCCCTGACCGGCATCATGGCGCCGCCCCAGGCCAACTGGCTGGATCGCGTCTCGGTGGAAAACGCCCTCTACAACGGTGTCACGCCGCTGACCGTGGGGCCCGGCCTCAAGGTGCAGATCGAGCGGGCGGTCACCACCTATACGCTGGACGCCCAGAGTATCCCGGATATCTCGCTGCTCGACCTGACCACCATCCGCACTTTGGATTACGTGCGCAAGGCGATCCGCGATCGCATCAGCCTGCGCTTCCCGCGCGAGAAGCTCTCCGACCGGACGGCCGTCAAGGTGCGCTCGGAGATCCTCGACGTCCTCTACAAGCTGGAGGAGCTGGAGATCGTCGAACATGTCGCCGCCAACGCCGCCGGCGTCATCGTCGAGCGGGATCTGCAGGACCCCAACCGGCTCGATGCCAAGATTCCGTGCGACGTCGTCAATGGCCTGCATATCTTCGCCGGTCGTATCGACCTGCTGCTGTAATAGGAGACCACCGCAATGGCACTACAAGAATACCTGGGCGCGATCGTCATGGAGATCGACGGTCAAGAAGTCGAGATCGAAAGTCTCGACGTCACCAACAAGACCGGCCGCAAGCTGGTCAAGACCATGAACAAGCTGGGGCGCGCCCGCGGCGTCTCGCATGGCATCGCCGAGATCGATCTCAAGATCACGGCCGTCATTCCGCTTTCCGGCGAGCCGGACTGGGCGTCGATCGAGGGCTCGAAGATCACCATCTACCCCCTCTCGGCCAGCGATGCGCGCACTGCCTATCATGACTGCTTCACGATCGACGTCGGCAGCAAGTACGTGGTCGACGGCGAGGCCAAGCGCGATCTGACCATGGGCGCCCTGCGCGAGGTGATCGAGTGAGCGAACTCCTCGCTCGGCTGAAGGCGGGACGTGCAGCGCTCGGCCAGGTAACTCTGGACGGCGTGGCCTTCGGTGTTCGTCTTCTCTCGGAGCAGGATTATCTGGAGGCGCAGATAGCTACGGAAGTAGCAATGAAGGATGCGGGTCTCGATCTCTCGGTGTCGACCGCAGAAGCATTCGAATCGGAGAAGGCCAGCCAGTTGCTCGCTCGAGCCCTAGTCGATCCCGATTCCAACAAGCTAGTGGCCGGCTCCGCCAAGGGGTTGCGCGAGGCCATCAGCCGCGACCAGAAGGCCGTGCTGATCGAGGCCTACCTAGCTCATGAAAAAGTGTACTCGCCGTCTGAGCGAACGCTCACCGAGGCCGAACTGTCAGTGCTACTGGATGAGGTAAAAAAAAATCCAGGGATGACGTTTTTGAACGGTTCAAGTACCGACACGCTGAAAAGGCTTATCACTGCTTTGGCATTCCCGCCAACCAGCTAACCGATGGGCAGTGGCTATGGCTTCTCGGGATGGCAGTAGCCGAGTCGGAATCTAGTGCGCAGGCGGGGGGAGGGGCTGTCGAGACGAAACGCTATCATTCCCAGCGCCGCGTGCGGCAGAAACCAGTGCCAGCAGGGTCAGAATCAGGTGGCACACCCCGATGACCATCTTTTCCACTAGCCACAGCACGCCCAGAACCCCTCCAAATATCAGATCGGGCAGGAAAACGGCAGCGACGAGAAGTAACAGGCACATTTCAAGCATAAGGTCAGTATAGATCATGAGCGCCAATCTCGACATCGCCCTTTGGTTGCGCCTTCATGGCAACGATGCAGCCGCTGCCGGCATGCGTCGATTCACCGAGCAGACAAAAAAAGGCTTCGGTCAGGTCAGCGCCAGCGTCAAGCAGGCATGGCAGGACATGAACGGCTTTTCGACGGCCTCCAAGCTACTCGTCGCCGCCGGCGGCATAAGCCTGATCAAGAGCGCCCTGGACGCCAACCTGGAGTTCGAGAAGAAGATTCTCGAAATGAAGCAGCTGGCGGACATGACGCAGGCCCAGGCTGCCGAGATGAGAAAGCTGGCGATCGACAAGAGTCGCGATGCGCTGGCCACGCCGATGGAGATTGCCGAGGGGCTGCGCACCCTGGCCAATGCCGGCATGAAGTACGAGCTGATCGCGCCAACCATTGAGGAGGCCGCGCGTGCTGCCATCGTCTTCCGGTCGACGGTGCAGGACATCGCTAACATGGACTTCGATATCGAGCAGAAATTCAAGGTCGACCCGAAGGACCTGGCGGCCGTTCATGAAATGCTTTACTACCATTCCAAGATGGGTCGGTTCGAGGCGGTCAGCCTGTCGCGTGAAGCGCCGGTCTATCTTAACGAGATGCAAAAGATGGGCATGGGCGGCGTCACCGGCCTCAACTTCGCCGGCGCCATGACCCAGGTCATGCAGCAGATTGCCCCGGCCACCCAGCCGCAAGAGGTGTCAACGCTGATCAAGCACGGTCTCGGCCACATTACCCAGCCACACTACGTCAAGGGGCTGGAAAAGGTCGGTATCGACATCAAGAAATACGCGCCCGAGGGGAAATTCTACGGTGAGGGCGGCGTTCAGGGGCTCCTCGATCTCGCTCGCGAGATGAAGGCGAAGGGGCTCCTCGATCCGTTCAAATTAGGCGCCGCCGGGTTCCGTGAGCAATACACGCAGAACTTCTGGCGCCAGCTGATGTTGAATACCGATGATATCGAAAAGCAGATGGGCGCTGCCAAGGAGGCATATAAAACCGGCCAGATCGACAAGGACCGGGAAGAAATCAAGAAAAGCAATTTCGGCAAGGTCAAGGGCCTGCAGATCGAAACCGATAAAGCACAAGTGGGTGACACGGCTACCGGCGGCGCTGGCTTCCTGGCGAGCATGGCCGAACATGCCGCCGATCATAAGGGCCAATATGTGGGTGCCGGGGTGTCGGCACTGCTGCTTGGTCGCTACGCCTATAACCGTTACCGCAACCGTGGGGCGGGTGGCGGCGTGGCGGGGTTGCCTGGTGCTCCTGGTGGCACCCAGCAGGTCTTCGTCACCAATTGGCCAGGCGGCATGCTCTCCCCCGGCGAAGTCCTCAATCAGAAGCGCGGCAATCTGCCGGGCGGGTCAGCCCCTGATTCGGGTGCTGGCGGAAAGACCGGCAAGCTGGCCAAGGCTGGCAGCGCCCTGGGTGCAATCGGCGCTGGCGTGTCTGGTTGGGAGCTTGGCTATAACGTGATCGGCCCGGTGATCAACGATGGCGTCAACTCCCTGGTCTCGGCTCTTTCCGGCAAGGAAAACAGTCTTGGCGGCATGGTCTATGACCTGCTGCATCGAGAAAAGGAGCCGACCAAGGTCGAGGTCGCGGTCAAGGTGGAAAACGGCAACATCACTGCGCAGGTGAATGAAGCCAACGAACGCAGTGCCCGCCGTAACTGACCACCGCTGACCTTGCGGCGGAAGCGCTTCCGCCTTAATCGCCCTCCCTTGCGCGCGTAACCTGCACCCCATCATGGCGTGGGTAGACACTCTCCTCGAAGCCTCGTTCCGGGGCCTGACGTTCGACATCGTATCGGTGGAGGACGTGCTCGATCGCGCCACGGCCGAGCACACTTATCCCTATGTCGATGGCGCCGATCTCGAAGACATGGGCGCCGGTCCCCGCCGGATCGCCGTCGAGGCGGTTTTCTGGGGCGACGACTACGAGAGCCAGCTGCAGGACTTTCTGGATACGTTGTCCGACAGCGGCGATGGCGAGCTGATTCATCCAGTCTTTGGCTACATCGAGCATGCCCAGTTCAAGCGTTATTCCATTCGTCACCAGGCTGACGACGTCGACCATGCCACGGTGCGCCTGGAGTTCGAGGAAGCGACGCCGGCCAGCCTGTTCTTCTACCGCACGCTGCCCAGCCAGCGGGTGGATGCCATCGGCGGTTTCGGCGACTCGGCGGTGTTTGCTGCCGTCACGGTACTCGGGAATATTGCTGCGGCGCTGCAGGCGCTCAACCCGCTGGCGCTGTTAAGCGGGCTGCGGCTGGCGATGAGCGGCCCGGTGCAGGCGTTGCAGCTGGCCGTCGCCGGCGTCGCGCTCTCCGGTCTCGATGTGGTTAACTTCCCGCGGGCCTGGGCGGCTGATGTCTCCGCCCTGGTCGGCGGCCTGCTGGATATGCAGGACCTGACGGTTGGCCCCATGCCCGCCTGGCGCCGCACCGAGAACCAGCTTGCCGTATTTGATACCTATACCGGCGGCACCGCGGTCCCCGGCCCCTGGTTGCCGGGCGCCCAGCCGTCCGAGGCGCAGGCCGTCGCCGTGGTCCAGGCGACCCTGCAGGTCGCGGCCGCTGCCGCCCATGCCGATGCGGCGACCCTGGTGCTGGCCGCCGAGGTCGATACACCGACCCTGGCACCGGCTGATATCGAGATAGTGACCAACGCCGCCCGCACCCGGAGCGAGGCAGCCATTACCCAGGCGCGCGCCACATTCCCGCTGGAGACCGCGCGCGCCATCGCCGAACCGCTGCGGTCGCAGGCTCTTGCCTTGCAGGAGGCGGCGCGCGCCATCATCGAAGCCCGCCCGCCGCTGTTGTCGCGCGCGGTCGACGCGCCGGGCAATTTCCGCCTGATCGCCCATTGGTGGTACGGCGACCATACCCGGGCGGCGGAGCTGTTCCGCCTCAACCCGCTACGCCTGCCGAACTTCATCCAGGCCGGAGACCGGATCGATGCGTACAGTCGCTGAGGATACGGTCGCGCTGCTGGTCGCCGGCAAGACCCACGATAACTGGGAGAGCTACGAGATCGACTCCGATCTGCTCATTCCTGCCGATGCCTGGCATGTCTCGGTCGGTCTGCCCGGGGGCAAGTTCCCGACCGAGATCTCCGCCGGCGTGCCGGTCGAGGTCAAGGTCGGCGGCGACACGGTCATGACTGGGCGGGTCGACGAGCTTTCGCTGCGCGTCGCCAAGGGCAATCACGCCCTGTCGATCTCCGGCCGCGATGGTGCCGCCGTCCTGGTCGATTGCTCGGCGCCGATCTTTGTCGCTCGCATGTCTACCCTGGAACAGATCGTCGCCAAGGTGGTGCGTCCACTCGGCATCCAGAAAATTCGTATCGATGCCGACAGCACCCGCCTCCGCGAGAAGGTCAATGTCGAACCCGGCGACACCGCCTGGGATGTGCTGGCCCATGTGGCCGAGGCCAACGGCCTGTGGCCGTGGTTCGAGCCCGACGGCACCCTGGTGATCGGCGGCCCGGACTATGCCGCCGAGCCGGTGGCCGACTTGGTGCTGCGCTTCGATGGTGACGGCAACAACGTCGAATCGTTCGACTTCTGCATGTCGATCGCCGAGCGCTACTCGGTCCTGACGGTGCTTGGCCAGGCGCACGGCACCGAACTGGAGGCGGGCAAGCACTCGCTGGCCGCCCGCTGGATCGACCAGCGGATGGAGAAGATCGCCTACCGCCCGAAGATCGTCATCGATCATGAGTCGGACAATCACGCCGTCGCCAGCGACCGCGCCCGCAAGCTGCTTTCCGATGCCCGTCTCAAGGGCACTACCCTCACTGCTAGGGTAGCTGGCCACCGCATCGTCGCGCCAGGGCGGCCCGGTGACGGCAAGCTGTGGAGTCCTGGTCAGCGGGTCAATCTCTTGTCCCAGCCGCACGGCATCGAGGGGGTCTATTTCCTGATGGGCCGGCGCTTCATCCGCAGCCGCCAGGAAGGCACGATCACCGAGCTGACCCTGAAGGAAGACGGCGCCTGGGTGCTCGATGCGCATCCGCACAAACGCCGCCACCGCCGCGGCAAGAATGGCCTGCCGGACGATTTCAAAGAAGAGGTGATGGCGTGATCGCAACGATCGACCGCCGCATCCGGCGCTTTCTCGGTTCGATCCGCCTGCCGTTTCGCGGCGTCGGCAGCTCGGTGAACAGCAACGCCCCGGTGCAGCTGGCCGACGGCGACGGCATGGCCACCGAGAAGATTCGCGCCGCCGAACTGATGCAGCACTACGGCTTCACCAGCCATCCGCCCGCCGGCTTTTTGTACCTGTGCGTGCCGGTCGGCGGCAAGACGGCCCACGGCATGATGATCGCGACCGATCACAGCTCCCGCCTCAAGGGGTTGGCGCCGGGCGAACTGGCGCTCTATACCGACGAGGGCGACAGCATCGTCATGAAGCGTGGCCACATCGTCGAGATCAACACCCAGACGCTGCGCATCAACGCCAGCACCAAGGTCGAGCTGAACACGCCCAAGGTGCAGATGAATGCCCCGCTGGTGGCCGCCACCGGCAGCCTGGTCATCGATGAGGATATCACCGACCGCAACGCCCATGCGGACGCCCGCACCATGCATGGCATGCGGACCTGGGCGGCGACGCATACCCATCACGAAAACGACGTGCACGGCGAGACCAACGTGCCGACGCAGCCGGTCTAGCCATGAGCGACGCGTTCATCAACCCCGTTACCGGCGACTACGTTTTAACGCAGTCTACGCCCGATCGCGACCCGGCCGGCGGTCTGGCCAATGCCGTCTATCTGCGCCTGATGACGCCGCTTGGCAGCTACTGGGCCGATCCGGCGCTGGGCAGCAAGTTGCACCTGCTGCAGCGCGAGAAGGATCTCGCGCGGGTAGCCGTCCTGGCCCGGCAATATGCCGAGCAGGCGCTGGCGCCGATCGTCAAGGATGGGCGCGCCAGCAAGGTGGTCGTGGCGCCGCAGCGGGTAAAGGTGGTTGATGGCTCGGGGCGCATGAATCTCCTGATCGAGGTCACCGCTGACAGCGGTGAGCGCCTCGATTTCATCCACCCCGTCAAGGTGCTCTGATGCCTTTCAATACGCCCGATTACCAGGCCGTCCGCGATGCCATCCTGCGCGATATCGCCAACCAGGTACCAGCCGCCAACACTGCCAGCGATGGCGACTATGCCATCCGGGCCAATGCCACCGGCGCTGCGGTCGAGGGGCTCTACCAGCACCAGCAATGGATCGTCCGCCAGGTCTTTCCGGACACCGCCGACGCGGACCTCCTGGAGCGCCATGCCAGCCTGCGCGCCCTGACGCGCAAGGTGGCCACCGCCGCCGCGGGCACCATCACCTTCAGCGGCACCGTCGGCAGTGCCGTACCGCTCGGCACGGAAGCCAAGACAGTCGCTGGCATTGCCTACCTGACCACCGCCGCCGATGTCATTGGCGCCGGGGGCACCGTCACCATCGCCGCCCAGGCGGAAGCGGCGGGCGCGGCCGGGAATCTGGCCGCTGCGACCGCATTGACGCTGACGGCCGCACCCTCGGGCGTTCTTTCTTCGGCCGTCGTCGCCAGCATGATTGGTGGGGTCGACGTCGAAACCGATGCCGCGCTGCTGGCTCGGCTGCTCTTCGTGCTGCGCAATCCGCCCTGCGGCGGTGCCGCGCATGACTATTACAACTGGGCCATGGCGGTCGCCGGAGTAACCGCGGCCTACGTCTTCCCGAACCGGCGCGGCCTGGGGAGCGCCGATGTGCTGATCCTGACGACGGGCGGCATCCCGGGCGCTCCGCTGGTGGCCGCCGTCCAGGCCTATATCGACACCCTGCGCCCGGTCCAGGCGGATTTTCTGGCGCTGGCGCCGACGGCGGTTCCGGTCAATATCGCCGGCGCCCTGACCCTGGCGGCCGGCTACACGCTGGCCGGCGTAGGGGCGGCGCTCAACACGGCGCTGGCTGTCTATTTCAATGTCCTGAAACCCGGTGACACCGCCTATCTCAGCCGCATTCGGGCCATCGTTTCAGACACGGCCGGCGTGGTGGATTACAACTTGACGGCGCCAGTTGCCAATACGGCGGCTCCGGTTGATGCAACCCATTCCCAGCTGGCCACCCTGGGCACGACCGCCTGGTCATGACCCACACGGATCTGCTCAAGCGCCTGTTGCCGCCGGCGAGCGTAGCGCCAAACGGCGCGGCCATCGCCGTCGAGCTGCTGGCCGAGGGCAATGCGCTCGACCTGGCGCAATGGAGCGTCGATCAGATTCTAGTCGAGGGAGACCCTCGCACGTGCGCGTTGACCCTGACCGACTGGGAAAGGGTCTATGGCCTGCCTGAAGCGTGCATCGTCCAGGCGGGTATTGCCCAAAGCATCTCCGAACGCCGCGCGGCGCTGGTGGCCAAGGTGACGATGCAGGGCGGGCAGAGCCGTGCCTTATTCATCGCCCTCGCGGCATCGATCGGCTACGCGATCACGATCACCGAGATGTTCCCGCAGACCACCGAACTCGACACGGAATTCCCGGTACAGGAAGACCAGTACCGCTTCATCTGGCAGGTCAATTCGGCGCTCTACAGCCTGCGCGATGAGACCACCGAGGATGACACGGAAATGGCGCTGGCGGTCTGGGGCAACCAGCTTTTGGAGTGTGTGCTCAACCGCTACAAGCCGGCGCACACCTACATTCTTTTCAGTTACACCTAAGGAGGCGTTATGCAACGCGTGAAACGAACGACTGCCGTTGTGGCACTGCCGGCAGCACCCGGTGGCGGGACGCCCGGCTACTTCGCCAACCCGAACCCGGGCGGCGGCGTGCCGGCGACGGTGCCGGGGTACGAGTGGTTCAACAATGTGCAGGAGGAGCTGTGCGCAGTGATTGAAGGGCAGTCCATTACGCCCGACGTTACCGATCACACGCAGTTGAGCAAGGCCATCGCCAAAATGGTAAAGAACATGGCCGTGATCATCGCCACCGGCACCTGGACAGTTCCCGCCGGCGTATACCTTGTTGACGCTGAGCTCTGGGGCGCCGGGGGCGGTGGCGGCGGTTCCGGTGGCGGCGGCGGCACGGCGGGTGGTGGTGGAGCCGGTGGTTACGCGCGCGGGACTTACGCGGTCACGCCGGGCCAGGTCATCTCCTGCACGATCGGCGCATCAGGGGCTGGTGGCGGCGCCGGCGGCGCTGGCACAGGCGGCGGCACCACCAGTTTCGGTGCCATGGCTTCGGCTACAGGGGGTAGCGGCGGGCAGATTAACCCAAGTGGCAATGGCGGCTCCGGCGGCAGTGGAAGTGGCGGCGCCATCAACATTGGCGCCTCGAGTGGATCGACCGGCGCGGTCAGTAACGTACAAGGTGGTATGGGTGCGTCCGCCCCGTTTGGTGGGGGTGGGGGTAGCGGTGCTCAAGGTACTGCGGGGAGCGGTGCGATCCCGGGCGGTGGCGGGGGCGGTGGCGGGACGTCTTCTACCGGCGGGGCAGGCGCTCGCGGTCAGATTCACATTCGGTATTGAGGGACAAAATGAAAAATTTCGCACGAATCGAAAATGGCAAAGTCGCCGAGCGGCTTGATGTCAATGCACTTCCCCCCTTTCACCCCTCCCTGCACTGGGCCGAATGCCCTGCGGAAACGCAGGAGGGATGGTTTTTTGATGGGGCAACATTCTCTGCCCCGCCGCCGCCCAGCGCTGAGCATATCCTGGCCACGCTGACTGGCGCCGTACAGGCGCACCTCGACGCCGCGGCGGCCGCGGTCGGCTACGACAGTATCTATACCGCCTGCACCTACGCGGATGAGCCGTCGGTGCCGCGCTTCCAGGCCGAAGGACGAGCACTGCGCGCTTGGCGCTCGGAAGTCTGGGCCGCCTGCCACGCCATCATGACCAAGGTGCAGTCTGGCCAGCGTGACGTGCCGACGGCCGCGGCGCTGATCGCCGAACTGCCTGCGCTGGTGCTGCCGTGATTCGCTACCCGCTCTATGCGCTCGCGACCATCTTCATGAACGTGGTTTGCTGCCTCTTCGCGCCGGCGCTGATACGCTTCGCGCGGCCCGCATATGGACCAACCAACAACGCCAATTCGTGGGGAACGGAGCCGAGGCTTCCCCGCGGGCTGTCCTGGTTCGGCCAGCCGGACAATTCCCTGTGGGGCGACGCCGGGTGGCAGACGATTCACTGCCCGGCATTCAAGTCCTACTGGGGCATGGTTCGGTGGCTCTGGCGCAACCCGGCACTGGGGTTTTCATGGTCGGTCTGCGCGCATGAGGTGACCAACACTACCGAGTTCATGACGAGGACTGGAGCGACTGGGCTGAATGTGGACAAGGGCCAGGATCTCTACGGCTGGTTTTTCATAAAAACCAACGATGGTGCCTTCCAGTTCCGCTTCGCGTACGCGCTGTGGGGCTTCGAGATATCCGGTGATTTCGGCTGGCTGCTCGACGTGTTCGTCAAGAACCCGCTGGCGTATCAGTACAACCCGCTGGCTCCCTGCCAGTTCAGCCCGAAGATCAGCAAGCTGTAAGCGCGCAATTTTATTGCGTGATTTGCAATTTCAGTTAGTGCCAAATATCTCGCAAATCAGTGCCAAATATCTCGCGCGCTTACACACAGGCACCATCTTGTACCCAAAGTTGTACCCTGAAGCACCAGAAAGCAAAAAGGCCAATCCGAAGATTGACCTATGTGCTTGTTCTGATTGGCGCGCCCGGAGCGATTCGAACGCCCGACCCTCTGGTTCGTAGCCAGATACTCTATCCAACTGAGCTACGGGCGCGCTGTCAGAGCCGCGCATTATACGGATGGGCGCGTAGAATGCAAGCCTTCCTGGAGAAACGCGGGCCATGAGTTTCATTTTTGTCCGGATGCCGAAATACCCGGAATGCTGGCAAAGCTGCGGCTCCTGCGCCAGTGGTGATGTCTTTATCCTGGAATTGCTGGTGAAAGTCGGCGACGTCGTCGCGCGTGACGACAACTTGCTGACGCTGGAGACCGGCAAGGTGGCGCTGGATATTCCCTCGCCGGCCGCCGGCCGCGTGGTGGCGGTCCATGTCACAGAGGGCGATACAGTTGCCGAGGGAGCGCTCCTGGTAAGCCTGGAAACAACTTGACCAGACCCTTCCAGATTCGCCCTGACTCGCCCTCCGCCGCTACTTTGGGAACTCGACCACCATGCCGTTGCGGATTTCCCGCACGCCCTTGATCCCGCTGGCCAGATCCAGGGCGCGCCGCAGCGAGTTTTCGTCGGGCACGGATCCAGCCACGGTCACCACGCCGGCGCTGGTGTACACCCGGAAACGACTTCCGGACAGGCCGATATCGGTACGTAGCAAGGTCTCCACCTTGTCATTGAGCATGGCGTCAGACGATTCCCCGGTAGTTGCCGAACCTTGTGGGTTGTCGATGGCGAATGCCGTCATCCCGATGCCGGCAAACAGACTGCCGGCGACGATGATGACTGGCACGAAATTGCGCATGGTCATGAGAGCTCCTTTTCACGTTGAACGTGATAAGCACTATGCGAAGTCCGTGCCAGGATATTTTTAATTCAATAAATCAAACAGTTGAAAAACAACGGGCATTTCTCAAGGGCAAAATCGTCGCCCGTGAGCAACAACTATCCCGCCCGCTGCGAGCAGCCGCTACTCGGGCGCCGGTTCGCCATCGCCGCGGAACATGGCCGGGGTCAGGTCGTATTTCTGCAGCAGCCGATAGAACTCGGTCCGATTGCGGTCGGCAATACGGGCGGCATCGGCAACATTGCCTTCAGTCAGCTTGAGCAACTGGACGAGATAATTGCGCTCGAAGCGCTGCTTTGCCTCGGTGTAATTCAGCGCCTCCATCGTCGGGACGCGCAAGGCGCGTTTTACGAGGGTCAGCGGAATCAGCGGCGTCGTGGTCAGGGCGCAGCTTTGTTCAACGACGTTGTAGAGTTGCCGCACATTGCCGGGCCAGGCAGCCGTTGCTAGCGCTTCCAGCGCATCCGGCGCAAACCCATGGAGCGGCTTGCCGTATTTGGCGGCCACCTGCTGGACGAAATGGGCCGCCAGCGGCGGTATGTCTTCCCGGCGCTCTTCGAGCTTTGGCAGGGTGAGCGAAACGACATCGAGACGGTAGTAGAGGTCTTCGCGGAACTGGCCCTGTGCCATGGCGGCGTCAAGATCGCGATGGGTCGCGGAAAGCAGGCGGACATCGACCGCTTCGGTCCGCGTCGCGCCGACCGGACGCACCACGCGTTCCTGCAACACGCGCAGCAGTTTGACCTGGAGCGCCAGCGGCATGTCGCCGATTTCGTCGAGGAACAGGGTGCCGCCATTGGCCGCCTGAAAAAGCCCGCCCCGTGTATTGCCGGCGCCGGTGAACGCGCCCTTGACGTGGCCGAACAGCTCGGATTCGAGCAATGGCTCGGGAATCGCCCCGCAGTTGATGGCGACGAACGGCCCCTTGGCGCGCGGACTGGCGCGGTGAATGGCGCGCGCCAGGACTTCCTTGCCGGTGCCGCTTTCGCCACGAATCAGCACGCTGGCATCGGAAGCCGCCACCATGCGCGCTTCCGCCATCAGTTCGGCCATGCGGGAGCTGCGGAAGACCATGCCGACCAGCCATTCCTCAGGCTGCCCGCCGGTGGCGAGCGGCTCGGCGGCCCCCTCCCCGCCGCTTGGCGCCGAGAGTTGCAGGGCCTGGTCAATTTTTTCCAGCAGTACCTGGCTGTCGAAGGGTTTGGTCAGGTAGCCGAAAACCCCCCTCGAAGTGGCGTCGACCGCGTCAGGGATAGTGCCATGCGCGGTCAGCAGGATGACCGGCAGCGTCGGCCGGGTACTGCGGATTTCCTCGAACAGCGCGAGTCCGTCGCGCCCCGGCAGACGCACATCGCTGACCACCGCGCGCGGCGGATCGACGGCGATGCGGGCCAGCGCCTCTTCGGCCGAGGCAGCCGTCGACACGCGGAATCCGCGGGCGCGCAGACGGATGGAAAGAAGTCGAAGAATGTCCTCGTCGTCGTCGACCACCAGGATGTGGGCGCCGGCGCTCGCCACGGGATTCATCGCGTGCCCCCGACAGGGCGCGTGGCGCGCGGGCGTTGCGGCAGGGTGCGTTCGATGTCGGCCAGCTCGTCGATTTTTTCCTGCAATTCGACGGTCTTGCGCTGGCTGTCCTTCAGTTGCTGGCCCTGTTTTTCGAGCTGCGTTTCCAGCTTCTGGCGCTCGCTGTAGTTGTCGGCCAGCAGGCGCGCCAGCGGATGCAGACTGACGGAACCGGGATCGGTGGATTTGAGAACCCCTTCGAGCAAGGCCAGCGCCTTGGTGAAATCCTGCTGCCCGCGCGGATGACCGAGGACCATGGCAGTCCGCACCTGGGTGTTAGGGGTTGGCGGCAGCGCGGCAAGCACCATGCGTTCACGATTGACCTGCGCCGACGTCATGCGCTGCAGCATCTGGTAATACGCCAAGGTCGGCAGCGGTCCGGCGTCCTCGCTGACGGTAACGAGTGGCGCGGCGGGCGGCACGGCGTGCGGAGTGGCGGCACAACCGGCCATCAGCACCGCCAGCGCGAATATTGATGCCCGGATGGCCATCCCGCGGAAACGCGCGCCAAGCAAGCTACTATTTCTTTTCATCTGGGATTTCCACGTAAAAATGCGCGCCTACAGGGCTGGTCAGCAGGCCGACGCGACCGCCCATGGCGCGCGCCAGCTCGCGGACGATCGAGAGTCCGACACCGCTTCCCTGCCTGGGCGCCGCTGCCTTTCGTCGGCCCTGAACGAAGGGTTCGAAGATTCGTTCCCAGTCTTCCTCGTCCACGCCCGGCCCCTGATCGATGCACTCCAGACGCAAGTTGCCGTCGCCCGCTGTGGCGAGCAAGCGGATCTCGCCCCCGTCGGGACTAAAATCGATGGCATTCGAAAGCAGGTTATCGACAATTACGGCCAGCTTTTCGCCATCGACCGAGACGACCAGATCGGGCGCCTCGATCCGCAGCGTCAATTGTCGGGCCTGGCTGTGCAACTCGCGACGGCGCGCGGCGTCGGCCAGAAAATCATGAATGCCGATCGGCCGCCGGACCAGGCGACTGCTCTCGAAAGCGGCCGCATTGAGACTCAACAGACCCTCGATCTGGCGCTGCAGGCCGATCACGTTGTGCTGCAGGATATCGACCACCTCGCGCTGGGCGCTGCCGAGCGTGCCGGGAACCTCGTCCTGCAACAGCGCCACGCCTTCACGCAGGGCGGTCAGCGGCGTTTTGAGTTCGTGCGAGACATGGCGCAGGGTGCGCTCGTGGTCGGCTTCCAGTTCGGCCAGACGCTGGCGCAGCCAATCCAGTTGCCGGCCGAGTTGTCTGAAGTCTGCCGGTCCGCTGACGACGACCGGCTGGTCAAAGCGCTGTTCCCCGAGCCGTGCGATCGCCCGCTCAAGATTGCGCAAGGGGCGAACCAGCCACCAGCCTACCGCCAGCACAACGAGCAGGGCTCCGGCAAGCGCCACCAAAATCTGTCCACCAAGACGCAGCCGGCTGGCCTCCAGTTCCGCGAGAAGCGCACTGTTGCGGATGTCGATCCAGTGCTGCCCGGCCCCCTTCAGCAACCCGTTGATTTCAGCCAGACGGCTCATGACAGGCGTTAGCTCAGCCGCCGGCGTGCCTTGATCAAGGCCGCGGCGCAGGGCCTCGGCCCATTCCCGCCAATCGCCCAGCAGCGATCTGAGCGGCTTGGCGTCAAGCGCATCGAGGCGATCAACGACCGCCAGCGCCTGTCCCAGATGGTCGTCGAAACGCTGGCGGATCGCCGAATCCTGAAGCACCAGAAATTGCTTGGCGCTGCGCGCCACATCGACCGTGCGCTCGCCAAGTTCCTGTATCGAAGCCGCGACCTGTAGCGCCTGCTCGCCATTCTGGCGACTTTGCTCGACAAAATGTTCGACCACCAGCCAGCTACGCAGCGACGCGCCGCCAAGAAGGAGAACGATCATCAAAAAACCGGCCAGCATGCCTTGGCGGAAAGAAATTCGAATCATGCAAAGCGTTTTTCGCAAAATTGGAGTGTAGACCGCAACAGCCGGAATTGCAGCCACCGGGCGCCGCGCGCGGATCTGAAATCAAGGTATTTCCGTAACATTAATATCATTGTAAATCATATAGTTAAATCCATGTCGCCTTTTGCCGACAAGGCTCTGACGCTGGCCGTCAGTCTTTGCCGGCCGATGCGGAAATAACTGTCGCCATTCCACGACTGATAGCCCGCCTGCGTCCCCGAGCCAAGTCACGACTTGACTTCAAGCAATTGTTTCGATGAATATTTTTTATGCTGGCACGCTTATCGCTGCTGTTTCTCCATTTTTCAAGCGCAGCCAAAGGAAACGTCATGTTCAACAAGCCAGGCTTTATCAAACCCAACGATACGATTACCCGCAAAGACGTACGTAATGTGCTCAGCTCCGGCATAACCGTCACTACCCAACCGGTTGCCGACCTCACCACAAGAGCCGCACTCCAGGCAGAAACGAACTCCCAGCCGCCAGGCACTCCGGCGTCGGCGCCCGTGGAGGCAACGCCCGTCGCCGAAAGCAACACATCCGAGGCCCGCTTGATCGTTGGTCCCGATGTCAAGCTCAAGGGGGCCGAGATTCTGGATTGCGACACGCTGGTCGTCGAAGGCCGCGTCGAAGCCACGATGGACAGCCGCGTTATCCGCATTGCCGAACAGGGCGCATTTACCGGCAAGGTGAGTATCGATATCGCCGAGATTCACGGTGTCTTCGAGGGCGAACTCACCGCGCGTTCCCAGTTGATCATCCATGCCACGGGCCGTGTCAGCGGCAAGATTCGCTACGGCAAGCTGGTGATCGATGAAGGTGGCGAACTGTGTGGCGACATCAACACGCTTTCGGCCGAGAAGTCACTGCAGCAACGAAGCCGTAGCGAGGCGGCGCCCGCATTGAGCGCCGTGGGGACGTAACGCGCCCCGCTCGCCTGCTGGACTGGCGAGCGTAATCCGAGGAAATCCGGCATCCGCGCAAGCGGTGCCGGATTTTCTGGCGTTAACGGAGGTGGCAAGTTAGGGCTGGTCATTCGTCGCCAAGCCTCGTAGACTTCGGCGTTACCGATTCAAGCCGAAAACTCATGAAACCGAACACCTCACTAATTTCCCGTCTGACCGTGCTGACCCTGAGCGTCATGCTGGCAAGCACCTCCGCCTTGGCTGACAAAGGTGGCAAGCACGGGCATGGCAACAAGCACGAGGATCAAGACCACGATCGCTATTACCAGGACGACCGGCCTGACAATGTCTCGATTCAGATTTACTTCGGCGACAATGATCGCCGAGTGATCAACGATTATTACGGGAATGAATTCCGTTCCGGCCATTGCCCGCCCGGGCTGGCCAAGAAGGGCAATGGCTGCATGCCGCCGGGCCAGGCAAAGAAATGGAAGAAGGGGCATCCCCTGCCCGCCGGCGTTGCCTATTACGAATTGCCCCCCGACCTGATTTATCGCCTACCCCCGCCGCCTCCCAGGCATCGTTATGCCCGCGTCGGTTCCGACGTCCTGCTGATTTCGATCAGTTCCGGCATCGTCGTCGATGCCATGGTCAACATCGGCCGCTAACAATTTCCAGGTTTCGTCATACCAACTAAATAACAGGCTAATTCAATGGCTCAATACGTCATGTCCATGCTCCGCGTGAGCAAGATCGTCCCGCCCAAGCGGCAAATCATCAAGGATATTTCCCTCTCGTTTTTCCCCGGCGCCAAGATCGGCCTGCTCGGCCTGAACGGCTCCGGCAAATCCACCGTGCTGCGCATAATGGCCGGCGTGGACAAGGAATACGACGGCGAGGTGCAGCATCTGGCCGGTGTCTCGATCGGCTACCTGCCGCAGGAACCGCAGCTCGATGCGGCCAAGACTGTGCGCGAGGAAGTTGAGTCAGCCTTGGGCGAATTGATGCAGGCGCAGGCCAAGCTCGATGAGGTCTATGCTGCCTACGCCGACCCGGAAGCCGATTTCGACAAGCTGGCTGAAGAACAGGCCCGTCTCGAGGCCATCATCGCTACCGCCGGCTCTGATACCGAAGCGCAGATGGAACTGGCCGCCGATGCGCTGCGTCTGCCGCCCTGGGATGCCGTCATCGGCGTTCTGTCCGGCGGCGAAAAGCGTCGCGTCGCGCTGTGCAAGCTACTGCTCGCCAAGCCGGACATGCTGTTGCTCGACGAACCGACCAATCACCTCGACGCCGAATCGGTCGAATGGCTAGAGCAGTTCCTCGTCCGCTTCCCGGGCACCGTCGTCGCCGTCACTCACGACCGTTACTTCCTCGACAACGCAGCCGAGTGGATTCTCGAACTCGACCGTGGCCACGGCATTCCGTACAAGGGCAATTACTCGTCCTGGCTGGAGCAAAAGGAAGCCCGCCTGGAAACTGAAAACAAGCAGATCGACGCCCACATGAAGGCGATGAAGCAGGAACTCGAGTGGGTACGTTCCAACCCGAAGGCCCGCCAGGCCAAGTCGAAATCCCGCATCGCCCGTTTCGAGGAACTGTCCAGCCAGGAATACCAAAAACGCAACGAGACGCAGGAAATCTTCATTCCGGTCGGCGAGCGGCTGGGCGGCAAGGTCATCGAATTCAATGGCGTCACCAAGTCCTTTGGTGACAAGCTGCTGATGGACAATCTCAGCTTTAACGTGCCGGCCGGCGCCATCGTCGGCATCATCGGCCCGAACGGCGCCGGCAAATCGACGCTGTTCAAGATGATCACCGGCCAGCAACAGCCGGATTCCGGTGAAGTCGTCATTGGCCCAACAGTGAAGATGGCCTACGTCGACCAGTCGCGCGATTGCCTCGACGGCAGCAAGACGGTGTTCGACGAACTGGCACAAGGCAGCGACATCCTGCAAATCGGCAAGTTCGAGATGCCGAGCCGCGCCTACATCGGCCGCTTCAATTTCAAGGGCGGCGATCAGGGCAAGCTGGTCGGCAATCTCTCCGGCGGCGAACGTGGCCGGCTGCATCTGGCCAAGACGCTGATGACCGGCGGCAATGTGCTATTGCTCGACGAACCATCCAACGACCTCGACGTCGAAACACTGCGCGCACTGGAAGACGCGCTGCTTGAATTCCCTGGTTGCGCGCTGGTCATTTCCCACGACCGCTGGTTCCTCGACCGCATCTGCACGCACATCCTGGCCGCCGAGGGCGATTCGCAGTGGAGCTTCTTCGCCGGCAACTATCAGGAATACGAGGAAGACAAGCGCAGGCGACTGGGAGAAGAAGGCGCCAAGCCAAAGCGGATTCGCTACAAGCCGATCACCCGCTGAACAATCCTGCACCCCAAGGATACTTTCTGCGGGGCGCGGTCAACGCCGCCGCAGAATGCAGAACGGGCGCCAAATGGTGCCCGTTCTTTTTTCTGCCCCCCGCCAGCGCGCGAGGCTGAAACCTGGATTCTAGTGCCAGCCTCTGGGTCTGTGGTATTAGTGCCTGAGACTGGCGGAAAAAACCGCCTTGGTCTTTTCCGGAAAGTGGAATTCGTTGAAAGCTCGGTCGATCTCTGCTTCGTTGCGGCCATCGGAGTGATCTTCGAAGCTGATACCGATGATCTTGCCATTGGCGGCCAAGGTCTGGAAGGCGTAACGCCAGCGTTGAGCTTCAGCCAGACGCTCGCGCAGTTCGGATTCGTTGGAAATCGTAATGCCGGCTTTCTTAAGGGAATCCAGAAACTGCTCAAAGGATTCGTTACTCAAACTGCCCATTTGTCTCTCCGTATATAAGTTCGGTGTTGGATCACCATGAGCCTAATAACGACGCGTTTTCAATTCGGTTGACACGAAAGTCATAGAAGTTTGAATGCGATAATTGCGCCATATGAAAAAGCCGAGCCCACCCGCCACGATCCCGGAAATCCGTCCCGGGCAGTCCATCGAACTGCTCAAGGAACTGCATATCCTGACCCGTGACGGCAAACTCAACCAGGACACCCGACGCAAACTGAAACAGGTCTATCACTTCTACCAGTTCATCGAACCGCTGCTGGATGGCGCCGAAACGCTGGTCGACCACGGGGCCGGCAAGTCCTATCTTGGCTTCATCCTCTACGATCTCTGTATCAAGAACCGTGCCAGTGGTGAGATAATCGGCATCGAAAGCCGTCCGGAACTCGTCGAAAAATCTCGCGAACTCGCCGCCCGGCTTGGCTTTCCGCGCATGCGCTTCCTCGCCTGCACGGTCGAGGAAGCGCTAACCTCGCCTGAACTGCCCGAACGCGTCGATGTCGTCACCGCGCTACACGCCTGCAACACGGCGACCGACGACGCCATCCGTTTCGCGCTGACCAAGAACGCCAGGCATATCGTCCTCGTGCCTTGCTGTCAGGCCGAAGTCGCCGCCGCAATGCGGGCCAGAAAGAACGAGTCGCTGGCCAGAACCCCGCTGTCCGAACTCTGGCGACATCCGATCCATACCCGCGAACTCGGCAGCCACCTGACCAACGTGCTGCGCTGCCTGCTGCTCGAATCGCATGGCTACGACGTCACGGTCACCGAACTGGTCGGCTGGGAACACTCGATGAAAAACGAGTTGATCATCGCCTCGAAATCGGCCACAAAAGGCAGTCGACCGCGACAGATTGCCCGCGAGCGCGCCGAAGCCATCCTGCGCGAATTCAACATCGAAGATCTCGCGCCGCGCTTTATCTACTGAACCACGATGCACCCCCAACACCCTCTAGAACTCCTCGCCCCAGCCAAGAACGCCGATTTCGGCATCGAAGCGATCAAGCACGGCGCCGATGCCGTCTATATCGGCGGCCCGTCGTTCGGTGCCCGTTACGGCGCCGGCAACGATGTCGCCGAAATCCGACGCCTGTGCGATTTTGCCCATCGCTACCGCGCCAATGTCTTCGTCGCGCTCAACACCATCCTGCACGATGACGAACTGGAAGGTGCCCGCCAACTGGCTTGGCAACTACATGAAGCCGGCGCCGACGCGCTGATCATCCAGGACATGGGCCTGCTGGAGCTGGAACTGCCGCCGATCCAGCTACACGCCAGTACGCAGACCGACAATCGCAATGCCGACAAGGTGAGGTTTCTGCAGAATGTAGGCTTCTCGCAGGTCGTTCTGGCGCGCGAACTCAGCTTAAACGAAATTATTAATATAGCGTCGCAAGCAACTGTTGCATTGGAGTATTTTGTTCACGGCGCCCTCTGTGTCGCTTATTCCGGACAGTGCTACATCAGCCACGCCCACACCGGACGCAGCGCCAACCGCGGCGAGTGTTCGCAGGCCTGCCGTCTGCCCTACACGCTGGTCGACGACAAGGGCAAGACGATCACCGAGAACCAGCACCTGCTGTCGATGAAGGACAACAACCAGACCGAGAACATCCTGGCGCTGGCCCAGGCCGGCGTCTGCTCGTTCAAGATCGAAGGCCGGCTGAAAGACCTGTCCTACGTCAAGAACATCACCGCCCACTACCGCCAACTGCTCGACGAGGTAATTGCGACACACCCGGAATTCACTCGCGCCTCTAGCGGCAAGAGCAGCTATACCTTCACGCCGCAGCCGGACAAGACTTTCAACCGCGGCTATACCGACTACTTCGCCAACGACCGCCAGGACGACATCGGCGCCTTCGACTCACCGGCTTTCGTCGGCGAATTGATCGGCGACGTGGCCGAGTCCGGCGACGGCTGGCTCATCGTCAATACCGACCAGACCTTTCACAACGGCGACGGCGTCTGCTTCTACGATGCCCATGGCGAAGTGCTCGGCATGCGCATCAACCGTGCCGAAGGCAATAAGCTGTTCCCGGCCGAGATGCCGGAAGAACTGACCGAAGGCGCCACCCTCTTCCGCAACCGGGACCAGGAATTCGAGCGAGCGCTGGAAAAGGGTTCGGCCGACCGCCGGGTTTCGGTCAAACCGGTATTCGCCGAAACCGCCGATGGCTTCCGCCTGACACTAATTGACGAAGATGGCGTGACTGTTGCGGTCGACCTGCCCCACAGCAAGGAAATCGCCCAGAACGCCGAGCGCGCACTGGCCACGCTGCAGGACAACCTTGGCAAGTTCGGCAATACGATGTTCGTCGCCGAGCCGGTTGAGTTGAAACTGTCGCAAGCGTGGTTCCTGCCGGTTGGGACGATCAACGCCCTGCGCCGCGAAGCCACCGAACGGCTCGAAGCGGCCCGCTTCGCCAGCCATCCGCGCCCGCCGCGCGCCAAGCCGGCGGAAAACCCCGTACCTTATCCGCAGGAAGAACTGACCTACCTCGGCAATGTCTTCAACGCCAAGGCCCGCCAGTTCTACGAAAAGCACGGTGTCAAGCTGATCGAGGAAGCCTACGAGGCCGGTAATGAAAAGGGCATGGTCTCGCTGATGATCACCCGCCATTGCCTGCGCTACAGCTTCAATCTGTGCCCGAAGGAAGTGAAGCACCTGAAGCCGGACCCGATGACGCTGATCAACGGCAACGAAAAGCTGATCCTCAAGTTCGACTGCAAAGCCTGCGAAATGCACGTCATCGGCAAGATGAAAAAAGGCGTCAAACTCAACCTCGGCACCATCCGCCCCGCATGAATCAGCCCACTGCCTGCCCTTCCTGCCGCCAACCGATGGTGCAGAAGACTTTCGAGCGCCAGTTGCTCGGTGAAGTCGAACTCGACCTCTGCTTTGCCTGCCAGGGTATCTGGTTCGACGAATTCGAGAGTCTGCAGATCACGCCGGGCGGCATCATCGAGCTGTTCAAGCTGATCCACGAGCACCGCGACGACCAGCGACTGCCCTTGAATGCCGTACTCGACTGTCCGCGTTGCCACGAGCACCTGCTGCACGTACTGGACGTCGCCAAGGGCGGCCATTTCAATTACCACCGCTGCCTGCAGAAACACGGCCGGTTCACGACCTTCGCCCAGTTCATGATCGAAAAGGGCTTCGTGCGCCAGTTGACCGCGGCAGAAATCAACGAGCTAAAGCAAAAGGTCGGTGTGGTGCGCTGCACCAGTTGCGGCGCACCGGTCGATATCCGCCTGGATAGCGCCTGCGGCCATTGCCGCTCACCGATTTCGATCCTCGACCCGGAAGCCGTCGAACAGGCGCTGGCCCGCTACCAGCAAGCCGAAGTCAAACGGACGACGCTCGACCCGGAAGGCCTGGCCGACGCTATCCTGATGACCGAAAAGGATCGCCTGCGCCGACAACGGGAAAAGAAGGCCGACGCGCTAGAGACAATGGACATCGGCGATCTGCTGGTTTCAGGCGTCGAGATGGCCTGGAAGTATTTCCGGCAGCCAAAGTAACGGGTATCCGGCAACCCGTGCTTGATACCAAACCGCAAGTGCGTCATGCAGATACGCCGCGATCCACAAAGGTGCGCAACCTGCCAGTGGCAAATTCCCGCTGACTTGACCACGTAACCTCAGCGACTACTACTCTTCCACGTGCCCACACAATTTTTCTTGAAGTACGTAAGCGCTCGATCCATGTAGGTATCTGGCATCTGTGCGTCATTGTCAGCCAGATGAATTTCTGCATCCGGCATCAGATCTTGCAGCCACATTGCCTTGAGATCCTCCCGTTGCTCGAACGGGGCGTGATCATCGACAAATGCCAGCACGGCTTTTGAGTCGAATCCTTTTTCACGGAAGCCTGAAATAATCGCCTTCGCGTCCTTAAGCAATGCTGCCGCCTTGGGCGGGTGTCCCGTCGCAACGCACAAGAAAATGGTTGCCAGCACCGCTGGATCATCCGCGTCACCCTTGGTGATTCGTACCCATTCTCGGGCGACGAGTTTGTCATAAGCGACAACTTCCTCTTCCGGCACCTCGCGAATGAAGAATGCACCTTGTGCCTCGGCATGCAGAATTTCATCCGCTGACTTTTCCGACGCCTTAAGTCGTGGAAGTACCACGTCGATAAATTCGCGCATGGCCTGGCGAGTCAGTTCACTGAATGCCTCGGGCGCCTCCCGAAGCAATCTATCGATTGACCCTTGCTTTGGCTTGAACGATTTTTTGCGGAGTGTTTCGACGAGCTTGACGAACCCCGTCTTCGACGGCATTTCCAAGGTCTTGTCGCCAACGAACAGGACGAGCATTGCCGAGCGAATGACTTCTTCCGCGCTGAAGTGATCGTACTCATCAGACGTTGCGTTCATCTGCCGTCCCAACCAGCGCGCAAAGTCAATCCGCATCTGGTTGGCCTGGCATTGCACTACCTGTTCCCGGTAGTTGGCAACGGTCAATGGGAAGGCAAATGTTCGCTCATTGACGAAAGCTTTCTGTGCAACCGGATCAGCCAATCGCGGCAGCAAGCTGGTATCCGTAGGCATCGCGTGCAGTCGCTTCAGCATCTCTGAGCCGCCACGCGAGTGGGAAAGCAGCGTATTGTCGCGTAGCGAGATGGCGGCAGCCCCCAAGTCGCCATTCGAGCTGTCTTCCAGATACAGACTGATCAAATTTGAAATTCGCACTGCAGCCGTCTCCAGATCGGTACGCAAATAGGCCGTACCGAAATGATCAGCAATCTGGACGATCCCTTTGGGACCGTCTGCTTCCATTTTATTGATGCTCTCCTGAGTCAGAAGCAAATGCTCAAGCCCGTAGCGGACGGCTTTTTCGAAGAATGGTCGATCATCAACAATCGCAACCGAGTTTTTCATGTCACCGCTCCATCACAGTGCCGATTCCTCTTCTGCATGCGAAGCGACTTTGCCTGGCTGCGTCCCGGTCGCCTCCGGTTCCTCGAGTTCTTCGATGCGATGAATCATCCGGTCACGCAAGGCGATCACGATCTGCTCAAAAATATCCGATAGCTCATAGCGAAGCACCCAGGCGGTTTCCATCCAGTCACGGTCGGAAACTTCCGAACGCGACACCTTGGGACGGGAGTTGGTGACTGAATCCCCTTCATGGAGTGCTTCGTCAATCTCCTCGATTTTTTCGTTCAGCCAGGTGATCGATCTGGACTCCAGGCCATGTTCGGCATGAAAGTCTTCGGAGAACTGGCCTGACATTGCAAACGACAACAGTTCTTCATCCCGTTCGCCGAAATAATCCGTCAACACCTGGTAGCCGCCTTCGATTTCGCCAATTGCCTCAAGATATTCGGCCGTCAGATCTTCATCCCGGTAGATAACTGCATTCATCATGCCATGCAAGGCCCTATGGGTTTTGTCGCCATAACGCGATTCAAGAACAATGGCGCGCGCGAATTGATCCGGCGTAACGACCATATTGATGATCGTCTCTTTCGAACCGTCGAAACCACGCATGATGGCCAACAGGTCTTTCGCGGGAACATCGTTCAAGACCTCGACCAACGCCTCGTCACCATCCGCTTCGGCAATGGCGGTTAATGCCATTTCAGCCCCTTTGAGGTCACCTGCAAGAATGAGTTGGGATGTCTTGATTACGACGGGATGTGTCATGTCATGCCCTATTGAATATTTCGGATTCTGTTTGCCATTGCGGGCGATTTGTCATGTTTGGATCAAGCCTTGAATGAGTCGAAGCCTTGCTCTGCCAACCAGTCATCGCCCATCTCGGCAAGATCCTGATCCCCGTCGTCACCGCCGTCACCGTTTTCCCCGTCGGATTCTTCATCAACGGCAACTGGCACGGGGGCTGAGCTATCAAATTTCCGGATGAACTCCAGACAGGCCGCCGTTACCATGAATGCCCCACCGGCACTTTCGGCCAGCACCGCATCCACCAGGGGGCGAGCCCAGGTTTCAACCGTGATGACTGAAGACAAATCATCCCAACCCGGAAAATCTTCATCGTCCGGTTCGCACATGGTGGCGGCAACCATGGCCTGCGGGTCAGGGAAGGAAAATCCGTCGTAAAACACCGGCAGCACCATCTCCGGGCTGAACTCGATCATCGGCAAAATCGACTTGATTTCCATGCGTTTCTCCATCAGCCGGGTTTTAAAAACCGAGTTTCCTTCAGAGTCTGTCAGCAGGTCGTTGATCTCCGCATCATACGAAAAGGACAACTCGGAAAAATAGCGTGAATTTTTCACTTTCGAATACTCCCCATGTAGCCTGACCAGATTTCACGTGCGACGACGAGCGGATCATCAACCAGGCTTGACCGACGAGTCTCGTCGTAAGCTTTCCGGCGATCTGCATCGGTCAATGATTCGTAGGCTTCTTGTACCTCCCTGAATTTGGCGGCCGCTTCCGGCGCTGGATTACGATCAGGGTGAAACTGAGCCGCTTTTCGCCGGTACGCCGACTTGATGATATCTGCTGACGCATCGGGCGCTACCCCAAGTAATCCGTAATAGTCTTTCATGTGCTCTTTTCATAGTCGTCGCCTTCTTCGTCGACATCGCCGATCAAGGTTTCGGCGTTACGCTCGAAATACAGTTCAAGCGCCTCGCGCAAATTATCGAGCGCCTCAACGTCAGTCGCTCCGTCGCTCGAAACGGGAATATCGAGGCATCGCGCGACAAATATCTCACCTTCTGGACAAACCTCATATTTGATCTTGTACGGGACAGGTTCATTCATGGCGTCTTGGGCGAAGTTTTTAGCTTCGCATGGGTGGAAACGATCGATTATCGGCTAAGCGCAAGCCAAGCAGCAAGCCACTGGTGTCGCTTGTCGGTTGTGGAAAAAGCCGGAAAGGCGAAATCGCCTCGCCAGCGCCGCCGGCAACTCCAGCAAGGCGCTCATCAATGGTGGAACGAGAGCGAGCTGCCGAATGGAATCAATGCGAGCTGCCGAAGGACGGGTCCAGCGTCCCCCGTGGCAGCGGCAAGCCCGCGATGCGGCTCGCCTGCGCGATAGGCCCGCCCGGAAACAGTTCGAACAGGCGGCGGCGGTCGACGTGATCGAACAACTTGTGTTCGATATCGCGCAGCAAGGCGCCGGCAGTGGCGGCGCCGCCCTGGTCGCGAAAGCGCTGGCGCAGGTAGAAAATCACCAGCCAGTGATCGTCGTCGAGCACCAGCCCCTCGGCTTCGGCGAGACGCCCGGCGACAATCGGCGACCAGTGATCGAGATCGTAGAGGTTGCCGTCCGGGTCCGTTTCATCCAGCCGCTGGTTGGTCAGATACTTGTTGATGTCGAGCATGATGTTTCTCCTTCATTTGGGCCGTGTACCCTGTTGTTGGAGTAATCAAGCCGGAAAGAGTTGCCGGTCAGTCTGGCGGCGAGCAGTTTATTGTCCGTCCGGCGGAATCAGAATCTTGGGCGTCATTTCGACATGCTGGTCGTCGCTGCCCAGCCAGACCACGCCGTCCTGGATCGTGCATTGCAGGCGCATGTTGCGTTGCGCCAGAGCAGTCAGCGCCTGGGAATCCGCCGGGCTCAGCGCGAGGACGCGCAGGTTCTTCTGGCCGGAGACCTTGCCGGCGGTCTGTTGCCACCAGATGTCGGCGGCCCGGCCCCCGTAACTGAGCACAAACACATGGCGCGAGCGGTTGCAGGCGCGGCGAATGGCCTTTTCATCGGGCAGGCCGACGTCGATCCAGCGTTCGATGCTGCCCGTGGCGTCGAGATCCCGCAGATCTGCTTCGTCCTCGGCCGACAGACCGCGCCCGAAAGCCAGCGTTTCCGAGGCGTTGAGTGCAAAGGCCAGCAGGCGAATCATCATGCGTTCGTCGGTTTCCGACGGGTGACGCGCGAGAGTCAGCGAATAGTCGCCAAAGTGGGAACGGTCGAGATCGGCGAGTTGCAGTTCTACCTTGTAGATCGTCGATTTCAATGCCATGCCCGCCCCCGTGAAAAGCCGGCATTATCACACGACGATTCCGGGAAACCGGGGCGCTGATGAGCCGCAGCAGTCATGTATAATTAGCATTCGCTTATTTACGAGGTCCGCCATGCGCCAATTCCTGCTTTTCTGCTGCCTTGCGCTATCCGCCGTTGTGGCCCGCGCCGAGGTCATCGATATCGACAATGCCGAACTGGCGCAACTGATGAAGAGCGGTGTCGTTGTCATCGATATCCGGACCCAGCCCGAATGGGAGGAAACCGGCGTTCTGGCGGGCAGCAAGCTGCTTACATTCTTCGACGAGCGCGGGCACGCCGATCCGGCAGCCTGGCTCGAAAAGCTCAAGCCGATGGCCAAGCCGGGCGACCCGGTTGTCGTTATCTGCCGCTCCGGCAACCGGACCAAGCCAGTCAGCCAGCTTCTCTCGCAGCAGGCGGGCTATGCCAAGGTCTATAACGTCAAGAATGGTATGAAGGGCTGGTTGCGCGACAACGGGGTGGTAGTTCCGGCCAAGCAAAGCATCGCCACCTGCAGCCCCGGAAATACTTGCTGATTCAGGCTGTCGACCGCAAGCGCTGCGCCAGCTGCGAACGCTGGCGCGGCCAACGGCAACCCGGCGCAACGCCGGGCACCGTGGCAGTGGAAGCAGAAACCGTGACCGGCCTTTGCATCGGCGGCGGCTGGGACGGCTCTGAGCGCCGTGCCCGCTCGGCATGCGGCCACTGGCAGATATGGCTGGCGCTCGCCCCGGCGGGCAACCCGACACTCCGGTAGAATGCGCACTCCAAGGCTTTCCGGCGGCGCTGCCCCCGGCGATCGCCGCCACCTCTCCGGAAAAGCCCATGCATGACCAATCACTGACCGACCTACTGCAGGCCGCCTTCGCTGCCCGCCAGCCGCTCATCGAACGCCTGCACGCCGAAGACACCAATGCCTACCGACTGTTCAACGGCAGCACTGAAAACCGGCCCGGATTGACCGTCGACCGCTACGGTGACCTCCTGCTGATCCAGACTTTCCACAACGCGCTTGACGGCCACGACCGGATTGCCATTGAAGCCTTCTACGCCGACGTGCTGCCCGGCCTGACGGCTATCTACAACGACCGCAGCCATGCCAACTCGCGCATCAGCAACCCGCTGCCGGCCGATGTGCTGGCCGAAGCGCAAAAGCCGCGCGAGTTTCACGAAATGGGCGTCCGCTATGTCGTCCAAGCCCGCCACGGCGGCCAGGATCCGTGGCTCTTCCTCGACATGCGCGCCGGTCGCCGGCGGATCATGCAGGAGGTTGCTGGCAAATCCCTGCTCAACCTGTTCGCCTACACCTGCGGCATCGGCGTCGTAGCCGCCAAGGCCGGCGCCGCACATGTGGTGAATATCGATTTTGCCGAGTCGAACCTCAAGGTGGGCAAGGAAAACTCGCGACTCAACGAGCTGCCGATCCGCCAGCGTTTCGTGCACAGCGACGCCTTCGCCGCCATGCGCCAACTGGCCGGCATCGGCCAGCCGAAGATGGTCAGGGGCAAGCACATGCCCGCCTTTCCCAAGCTGGAAAAGCATACCTTCGACGTCGTTTTCCTTGACCCGCCGCGCCATGCGAAAAGCCCGTTCGGTGTCGTCGACATCGTCAATGACTACGCCGCGCTGATGAAGCTGGCGCTGCTGTGCACGACCGAGGGTGGCACGCTGATCTGCTGCAACAATGCGGCGGAAGTATCACGCGAGGCGTGGGCCGATCAGCTCACGCGCTGCGCCGCCAAGATCGGGAGGACGATCCGCGAACTGGAATGGATTGCGCCCGAGGACGACTTTCCCAGCCACGACGGGCAACCACCACTCAAGATTGCGCTGTTGCGAGTATAGGAAAGTACAGCATGCACCCACGCAAGATCCATACGCTCCACCGTGCTGCCAGCAAGAAAACGGCTGCGCCCAACCTGATATTCGTTCATGGCGGCTACATGGATTCCCGCTGCTGGGACATCCATTTTCTGCCCTACTTCACTGCGCTTGGCTACGACTGCCACGCGATCGACCTTTCCGGCCACGGCCTGAGCGACGGCAAGGACGCACCTGACGACTTCGGCATCGACGACTTCGCCGACGACTTGCGCCAGGTCATCGCCAGCCTGCCGGGCGCCGCCGTGCTGATCGGCCATTCGATGGGCTGTTCGGTCATCGAACGCGTTCTCGAACGAGGCACCGCGCATGCGGCTGTCTTCATGGCGCCGGTGCCAACCACCGGCACCCAGGGTTCGATCATGCGACTCGCCCTGAAGCACCCGGAACTGTTCACCGAAATCGTTCGCATCAGCCAGGGCAAGTTCGGCCCGAACAGCCTGGCGCTGATGCGCGATGTCTATTTTTCGCCGGTTACCGAGCCGGAAGAACTCCTCGAGTTCGCCCACCTGATCCAGCCAGAGTCCGAACGCGCCGTCTCCGACATGCTGATGCTCGGTACCAGGCTCCATCGCTCGCGCGCCAAACTGCCCGTATTGGTCATCGGCGGCCAGTGCGACGCGGTTTTCCCGCCCTCCAGCATCGGTTTCACCGCCGTGCGCTGGCACGCCCAGCACAAACGCATTGCGAACTGCGACCACATGCTGATGCTCGAGCACCAGTGGCGAACCGTCGCCGACTCCATGGCGCACTGGCTGGCACCATAAAACCAGGGGGCTGGCACTAGAGACCACATGCCGCCGCCAGGCATATGTCCAGGCCGATGGCCAGCTGACTGGCAACGAAAATGGCCGCGCAGGCGCCAGTTAAGGAAACATTAATCTGGACAAACTAGACTCGGAGACTGCGTCTTCGTGAGTCCAGCCATGCCCCGAGTCATCTCCTTTTTCCCGCGTTTTCCTGCACTTCTTTTCGCTTTATTCACTGGCGCGGCAGGCGCTGGCGAGCCGCTCCTGCTGCAGGCCGCGCAGATCAGGGCGCTGGGTATCGAAACGGCAATCGTCGGCCAGGCGGATGCGCAGCGCCCGGGTGTTTATCCGGCCCGCGTGCTGGTCCCCAACGAACAGATGCGCGTCGTCGCCGCCCCGGTCGCTGGCATGCTCGAAATGCTGGCTGTGGCCCCCGGCTCATCTGTCAAAAAAGGCCAGGTGCTGGCCCGCCTGGCCAGCCCGCAGACGCTCGAACTGCAACGCGACGCGCTGCAGGCGGGCAGTCAATCGGCGCTGCTGCAACAAAACCTGAAGCGCGACCAGCAGCTTTTTGCCGAAGGTCTGATCGCCGAGTCGCGTCTGCAAGCCACGCGCGCCGCCGCCGGCCAAGCCGCCACTCAGGCCGCCGAACGCCAGCAGGGCCTGGCGCTGGCCGGCATCGCGCCGGGCAAATTGGGCGCTTCGCTGGCGTTGACCGCACCCATCGACGGCGTGGTGCTCGAACAGGGCGGGCAACTCGGCCAGCGCGTCGAAGCGTCGGCGATGATCTACCGCATCGCCAAACTCACGCCGCTGTGGCTGGAAATCCAGGCGCCGCTCGAGGTGGCCGCCGGTCTCAAGGAAGGCATGGCGATCAGGATCGCCGACCGCGACATCAGCGGCAAGCTGATCGCCATTGGTCGTGCGGTCGACGCAGCCAGCCAGACGGTCTTGCTGCGCGCCGAAGTCGACAAGGGTGCCGACGCCCTGCATGCCGGCCAGGTGGTCGAAGTGGCAATCGCCACCCCGGTCGGCCAGCATCAGCGGCTGCCGGCCGCCGCACTGGCGCGTCATGACGGGAAGACCTACGTATTCGTGCAAACGGCAGCCGATGACAATGGCGTGCGCTTCACCGCCCGGCCGGTGCGCATCGTCAGCCAGGGCGGCGACAGCGTGCTGGTCGACGGCGTGCAGGCCGGCGAGCGCGTCGCCATCAGGGGCGTTTCCGGGCTCAAGGCAATGATGACCGGCGTCGGCAGCGAATAATGCTGGCCGCGCTGATCCGCTTTTCGCTGACCCAGCGCCTGTTGCTGCTGGTGCTGACCGCCATGCTGGTCGGCGCCGGCGTTCTGGCCTTTCGTGGTCTGCCAATCGACGCCTTCCCAGATGTGTCCACCACGCAGGTCAAGATCATCCTGAAGGCGCCCGGCATGACGCCGGAAGAGGTCGAAACCCGCCTCGCCGTGCCGGTCGAGCAGGAAATGCTCGGCATCCCGCACCAGCGCCTGCTGCGCTCGACTTCCAAATACGCGCTGACCGACATCACCATCGATTTCGAGGACGGCACCGACATCTACTGGGCCCGCCAGCAGGTCGGCGAGCGCTTGGCCGCCGCCCAGGGCAACCTGCCGCCCGGCGCCACCGGCGGCATGGCGCCGATCACGACGCCGCTCGGCGAGATGTTCATGTTCACCATCGAGGGCGACCTGCCGCTGGCCGAAAAACGCGCCCTGCTCGACTGGGTGATCCGCCCGCAGTTGCGCACCATTCCCGGCGTCGCCGACGTCAATAGCCTGGGTGGCGAGGTGCGTACCTTCGAGGTCGTGCCGCAGCCGCAAAGCCTCGCCGCGCGCGGCCTGGCGCTGAAAGATCTGCAAGCGGTTCTCGAAAGCAACAACCGCAACGACGGCGCCGGCCGCCTGAACGATGGCGAGGAGTCACTGCTGGTGCGCGCCGAAGGGGCAATCCGCACGGTCGACGACGTAAAAGCCATCGTTTTGCAGGCCAGGGACGGCAAGGTGGTGCGTGTCGGCGATGTCGCCGAAGTCCATTTCGGCGCCCTCACCCGCTATGGCGCGGTGACCCGGAACGGCCAGGGCGAAGCGGTGCAGGGGCTGGTCCTCGGCTTGCGCGGCGCCAATGCGCAGGGCGTGGTAGCCGGCGTCAAGGCGCGGCTGGCCGAGATCGCGCCGACCTTGCCGCAAGGCGTCACCATCGAACCCTTCTATGACCGCAGCAACCTGGTCGGGCGCGCCGTCGGCACCGTCGCCAAGGCGCTGCTCGAAGCCATCGTCCTCGTCGTGCTGCTGCTCCTCGCCTTTCTTGGCAACCTGCGCTCGGCGCTGGTCGTCGCGCTGATGTTGCCGCTGTCGGCCCTCGCCACCTTCATTTTGATGCGCATGTACGGCCTGTCGGCCAACCTGATGAGCCTCGGCGGCCTCGCCATCGCCATCGGCATGCTGGTCGATGCGGCGGTGGTGGTCGTCGAGAACGTCGAAAGCCAGCTTGCCGAAGCCCAGGAAAACCTGCCGACGCTGCACCTGATCTTCCGCGCCGCCAGCGAAGTCGCGGCCCCGGTAACTTCCGGCATCGTCATCATCATCATCGTCTTCCTGCCGCTGCTCACCTTGCAGGGGCTGGAGGGCAAGATGTTCGGGCCGGTCGCGCTGACCATCGTCTTCGCGCTCGCTTCTTCGCTGCTGCTGTCGCTGACCGTGGTGCCGGTGCTCGCCTCGTACCTGATCAAGCGCGGCGCCCACCACGAACCGTGGCTGGTCAAAAAACTGGCCACCGCCTATGACCGCGTGCTGACCTCGGCCCTCGCCCACAGCCGGACTTACATAATCGGCGCCCTGATCGCGCTGGCCGCTGCCGCCGGCGCCTTCCTGCTGCTCGGCAAGAGTTTCATGCCGACGATGGACGAAGGCGACCTGATCATGCAGCTGGAAAAGCTGCCGTCGATCGGCCTCGATCAGACCATCGCCATCGACAGCCGTGTGCAAAAAGCCATTCTCGAAAAGGTGCCTGAAGTGAAAGCCATCGTCGCCCGCGCCGGGGCCGACGAACTCGGCCTCGACCCGATGGGCCTCAACCAGACCGACACTTTCATGGTGCTGCAGCCGCGCGACACCTGGCGCAACGCCGACCCCGCCTGGCTGGCCGACCAGTTGCGCGCCGTGATGGCCGACTTCCCCGGCATCGGCTTTTCCTTCACGCAGCCGATCGACATGCGCGTTTCGGAAATGCTGACCGGCGTGCGCGGCAACCTGGCGATCAAGGTCTATGGCCCCGATCTCGCGACGCTGAACCATCTGGCCGGCGAGATCGTGACGACGGTAAAGAAGGTGCCCGGCGCCGAAGACACCTTCACGCTGAAGAACGACGGCGTGCAATACCTGAAAATTGCGGTCGACCGCCTCGCGGCAGGCAGATTCGGCCTCAATGTCGACGACATCCAGAACGATCTGAAGGCCCTGCTCGAAGGGCGCAACGTCGGCATCGTCATCGATCAGGGACGGCGCGTGCCGGTCGTTCTGCGCGGCCCGCAAAGCCTGCTCGCCTCGCCGGCCGATTTCGAGGCGCTGCGCCTGAGCGTGCCCGGCGGTGGCAGCGTGCCGCTGGCCAGCGTCGCCAAAATCCAGCGCATCGATGGCCCGGTCAAGGTCGACCGCGAAAATGCTCAGCGCTACGTCGTCGTGCAATCCAACGTTCGCGACCGCGACCTGGTCGGCTTCGTCGAGGATGCCAAGGCAGCCGTCGCCCGCGACGTCAAGCTGCCGCAAGGCTACCGCCTGGCCTGGGGCGGCCAGTTCGAAAACCAGCAGCGGGCCGCAGCGCGCCTGATGGTGGTGGTGCCGATGGCGCTGTTGCTGATCTTCTTCCTGCTGTTCTCGACCTTCCGCTCGGTGCGCCAAGCGTTGCTAGTCCTTTCCAACATCCCGTTCGCCATGATCGGCGGTGTCTTCGGCCTGCTGCTCGCCGGCGAATACCTGTCAGTGCCAGCCTCGGTCGGCTTCATCGCCCTGCTCGGCATCGCCGTGCTCAACGGCGTGGTCATGGTTACCTACTTCAACCAGTTGCTGGCGCGCGGCCTGCCGGTCGCCGAAGTTGTCGTCGAAGGCGCCAAACGCCGCCTGCGGCCGGTGCTGATGACCGCCAGCATCGCCGCCTTCGGCCTCGTGCCGATGTTGTTCGCCAGCGGCCCCGGCTCCGAGGTGCAGCGTCCGCTGGCGATCGTCGTTATTGGCGGTTTGCTGACGTCGACCGCACTGACCCTCGTCCTGCTGCCCATCCTGTTCCGCCGCTTCGGGGTCAAATCCACTGTCAGTTTCAACGAGGAACGCCATGGCTGATGTCCTGCTTTCACTGACCATGCCCAACGACGTCGCCCAGCACGTCGAGGACTTGTTACTCTCGCGGCCGGACTTGGTACGCGGTTTCACCACCAGCCTGGCCGACGGGCACGGCGCGGTCATTCCGCTGGTCGAACCCGGCGAACTGGTCAGCGGCCACTCGCCGCGCACCCAGATCCGCATGGTCGGCCCGGAAGAACGCCTGCGCGCGGTGCTGGCGCTGATCAAGGCCGACCTGCCACAGGCCAACGTGTTTTTCTGGCTGGTGCCAGTGATCGAGATGGGACGGCTATGAAAATAGGCCATTTTTTGCTGTTGACCGCAGCATTCGGCGCTACCGCTGCCATCGCCGCCGAACCGACGCCCAACCTGCCGCCGACCGAAGTCGTCGCCCGCGTATTGCGCGCCAATCCGTCAGTCGACGCTGCGCGGGGCCAGGTTCGGGTCGAGGAGGCGAACAAGGACCGCCTCGAAGCCGGAAGCTACGAATGGAATTTGCGCTTCGGCGCCCATCAGCGCAAGGTCACGCCACCCACCGGCCAGGAGGAGCGCTACAACGAATGGAATGCGCAACTGGAACGTCCGCTGCGCCTGCCCGGAAAGGCTTCCGCCGATGCCGAACTCGGGGCAATCGGCGTCGCCATCGCCGAGACAGCGCAAGGCGATGCGCTGCACGAAGCGAGCCGCGCGCTGCTCAAATACTGGTTCGTCTGGCTGAAGGAAAGTGCCAGCGCGGAACAATGGGCAGAGCAGTTCGCGCTGCTCGAGAAGCAGTCGAGATCGATCCAGCGCCGCCAGCAACTCGGCGATGCTGCTCGCCTCGAAGCCGTCCAGGCGGAAGCCGCCCTCGCTCAGGCCGAGGCCCAACTGGCGCAGGCCAGAGCGCGCCGGAACAGCGCCGCCGAAGACCTGCGCCGGCGCTTCCCGGGCCTGGAACTGACCGCGCCAGGAAGCATTGCCAAACCGTCGGCGATCACCGGCAGTGAGAGCGAATGGCTGGACCTGATCCGCGAACACAGCCACGAGCTCGGCATCGCGCGGGGCGCGGCGCAGAAGGCGCAGCTTGCCGCCGGACGCGCCGGACGCGAACGGGTGCCCGACCCGACGCTAGGGGTCCAGATGGCGCGCGAACGTGGCGGCGAGGAACACATCCTCGGCGCCTACATCGCGATCACATTGCCCGGCGGGGGCCGCCAGGCGGTGGCCAGTGGCGCCCTGGCCGAGGCCGGTGTCGCAACCAGCCGCGAGGCGGCGGCCACCCAGAAAATCAGCGCCGAAGCCGCCGCCCTCTATCATTCGGCAATCGGCGCGCTGACCACCTGGCAGGCGAGCGGCAGCGCCGCGGAACGCCTGAAGCGCGCTGCCGACATGACGGCCCGCGCCTACCAGCTGGGCGAAGGCGGCCTCAACGACCTGCTTGCCGCCCGCCGCCTGGCCAACGAAGCACAGCTCGCGGCGCGGCTGGCCCAGCTCGAAGCACTGGAATCACGCTACCGCCTGCTGCTTGACGCGCATCAACTGTGGGATCTGGATTGATCCCGATTTTCCATTGCCCCAAATCCGATTGCCCTGAGCTTGTGGGAAAAGGGTTTATGGTTCGCCACTCGCCGCCAGCGGTCTCCGGCACCACATTTCACTTCGCTCATTCCGGGCGATAATCAGCCTGACGCTGTATCTCCAGTCCAACCCCGCTCATAGACCCCCCAACGCATGAATTCTGCCACCCCGCTGGCTCGACCTCTGAAGCACTACGCCTGGCTGTCGATCGCTGCGGCAATTGCCACCATCCTGCTAAAGGGTATTGCCTGGAAGCTGACCGGTTCGGTCGGCCTCCTGTCCGATGCCATCGAATCATTCGTAAACCTCGCCGGCGCGCTGATGGCCCTCGCCATGCTCACTCTGGCAGCGCTTCCCGCCGATGACAATCATGCCCATGGACACAGCAAGGCCGAGTATTTTTCCAGCGCTTTCGAAGGCTTTCTGATCCTGCTGGCCGCACTCGCCATCGGCTATACCTCGATTGAACGCCTGATCAATCCCCGACCGCTCGAAGCGGTGGGCGTTGGTCTGCTGGTTTCCGTCGTCGCTTCGGTGATCAATCTGGCGACTGCCAAAATATTGATGAAGGTCGGCCGTGAGCAAAACTCCATCTCCCTGGAGGCCGATGCACATCACCTGATGACCGATGTCTGGACCTCGGCCGGCGTCATTGCCGGGGTCGGGCTGGTCTGGCTCAGCGACTGGCTCTGGCTTGATCCGGTCATTGCAATACTGGTTGCCCTGAATATCCTGTGGACCGCCTGGCAACTCATGTACCGTTCAGCCAGCGGCCTGATGGATGCATCGTTGCCCGCGGAACAGTTGAAGCGGATCGAGACGCTATTGGCCGGCTATCGCGAGCAGGGGCTCGATTTCCATGCCTTGCGCACCCGTCAGTCAGGCAACCGTAACTTTGTGACCCTTCACGTTCTGGTGCCGGGACACTGGACCGTCCAGCTGGGGCACGACTGGGCAGACCGGATCGAACTGGAAATTGGCAAGGCCATCCCTCGCGCGCACATCACCACTCACCTGGAACCCATGGAAGATCCGGTGTCAATGGTCGATCAAGGCCTCGACAGGCCGTTGCCCTGAACACAATCGCACCCGCCTGAGCAGCCGCCGTCCCGGGGCAGGCAACAGGCAAGGCGGGAATGCTGGCTGTTGTATCATTGCCAGAGACGCAACCCTGGCACACCCATGAAAAACCCCGTCCCTGTCATCGTGCTGGCGCAACTTTTCGGCACCTCGCTGTGGTTCTCGGCCAACAGCGCCGCCGATGACCTGGTTCGTACCTGGGGCATCGCACCGGCCGCCATCGGCACGCTGACCAATGCCGTCCAGCTCGGCTTCATCCTCGGCACGCTGAGTTTCGCCGTTTCGGGACTGGCGGATCGCTTTGCGGCGAGCCGGATCTTTGCGCTATGCGCGCTGCTCGGCGCGCTCTGCAATGCGGCTTTCGCTCTTTTCGCCACCGACCTGGCAAGCGGAATCCCGCTGCGCTTCGCGGTTGGCCTTTGTCTGGCCGGCGTTTACCCGCTGGGCATGAAACTGGTGGTCAGTTGGGTGCCGGAACGTGCCGGCGCGGCGCTGGCGCAACTGGTCGGCATGCTGACGCTGGGCACCGCCCTGCCGCATGGCATCCGTCTGGCCGGCGCGGGCTGGTCATGGCAGGCCACGATCCTTGTTTCATCGGGCCTGGCGCTGATTGCCGCGGCCATGATCTTCCGGCTCGGCGACGGGCCGCATCTGAAGCGCCGTCACGATGCCCCGCCCTTGCGCCTGGGGCAGGTGTTCTACGCATTTTCAGGGCGCGAATTTCGCGCATCCGCGCTGGGTTACTTTGGCCACCAGTGGGAGCTTTACGCCTTCTGGACGCTGGTTCCGTCGCTGCTGGTCGTCAGCGGATTGGCGGCCACCCAAACCGCCGCGCTCTCCGGCCTGTCCTTTGCGATCATCGGTATCGGCGCCCTCGGCTGCGTGCTGGGCGGCTGGTGGAGCCAGCGCGCCAGCAGCGCCCGGGTTGCGGCAACGGCGCTTGGCTTGTCCGCCCTGTGCTGTGCGCTCTTCCCGCTCAGCGAGGCATGGCCGGCGGCGGCAAAGATCGGCCTGATGTTGTTTTGGGGGGCCAGCGTGGTAGCCGATTCACCGCATTTCTCGGCACTTTCGGCGCGCGCCTGTCCACCCGAAATCGTCGGCAGCGCGCTGGCCATCCAGAACTCCATTGGCTTCGCCATCACGATGATTTCGATTCATCTCGGCACGGCCTGGATTGGCGACTGGGGCAGCCAAATCGCCTGGCTTCTCTTGCCCGGGCCGCTGCTCGGACTAATCGGCCTTTATCCGCTGTGGCGGCCAGCGAAATAGGCTATCCGCGACGAGCGCGTAATTTCGCCGTTAACGCGGCCTTAAGTTTGGCCTAAGACGCGGTTAAGACTGACTCTGTAGACTCCTTCTCCATGATGAGAACAAGGAGAACCACGATGAGAGTCCTGCCCGTCCTGTGCCTGCTGCTCGCCAGCGTCGCCGTCCACGCCGAAACAGCGCAACGGATCGGCCAAACCTATGCCGCCGAGGCAACCGCCCGGCAAGCCGGCTTCATGCCTTCCCCCAATCGCGGCGACACCCTTTTCCGCCAGCGCTTTAGCAACAACGACAAGATGCCGGCGTGCACCAGTTGCCATACCGACAGCCCGTTGAATGCCGGCCAGCACGCGATCACCGGCAAGGCCATCCGTCCGCTGGCGGTCGCCGCCAACCCTGAACGCTTTGCCGACCCGGCCAAGGTGGAAAAATGGTTCGGTCGCAACTGCAAGGAAGTCGTCGGTCGCGCCTGCACGCCGGCCGAAAAGGCCGACTTCGTGGCCTACATGAGCGAGGTGCGCTGACATGAAGAGAATTGCCTTTACCCTGATGCTGGCCATCGCCCTGCCGGCCCTGGCTGACCGCGTGTCGCTCCCCGCGAACACGCCGGCCAGCTACACGGCCGAATGCAGCAGTTGCCACATGGCCTATCAACCTGCCTTGCTCTCGGCGAACGACTGGCGGCGAACGATGGCCGGCCTGAAGGATCACTTCGGCACGGATGCCACGGTTGACGGCCCGCAAAGGCAGGAAATCAGCGCCTTCCTCGAACGCAATGCCGGCGACGCCGGCAAGCTGGGCAGCGCCGGCGAACCGCCGCGCATCACCCAGACCGCGCGCTTCATTCGCAAGCATCGCGAGATTGCGCCCAAATACTGGAACGACCCGCGCATCAAATCGGCGGCCAATTGCGAAGCCTGCCATCGTGGCGCCGCCGACGGCAATTACAGCGAGCACGACATACTGATTCGCGAACTTCGGAGATAAACCATGCAAAAGATACTCGTCTGGGACTGGCCGGTTCGCCTCGGCCACTGGCTGATGGTCGGCGGCTTTATTCTGGCCTGGCTGACCTCGGAAAGTGAAACCTTCCGCCTGGTGCACGCCGTATCCGGCGCCACCGTGCTCGCCGTCGCCACCTTCCGCCTGCCGTGGGGCCTCATCGGCAGCCGCTATGCGCGCTTTGTCGATTTCGTGCGCGGGCCGGGCGCCGTCAAGGATTACGCGGTTAGCCTGCTCAAGCTGGAACCGGCACACCACGTCGGCCACAATCCGGCCGGCGGCTGGGCCATCGTGCTGCTGCTCGGCCTCGGCATCCTGACCGGCGTCTCTGGCTGGGCGATCTACAACGACATCGGCGGCCATCTGCTCGAAGAACTGCACGAAGGGCTGGCCACGGCGATGCTCACCGTAGTCTTCATCCACGTTGCCGGCGTACTCTCCGGCAGCCTGATGCACGGCGAAAATCTGGTGCGCGCCATGGTCAACGGCCGCAAGCAGGGAATGCCGGAAGAAGCCATCGGCTCGGCCCGGCCGCTGGCTGCTGCCCTCCTGCTGGCCTGGATCGTGGCAACCGGCTGGTGGATTGCCACCTGATAGAATCGCGCCATGCGCATCCTGCTTGTCGAAGACGACCCGGAACTTGGCGACGGCCTGACCATCGGCCTGCGTCAGGCCGGTTTTGCGGTCGACTGGCTGAAAGACGGCAATTCCGCCGACCACGCGCTGCAATCGGAAACGTTCGATCTGGTCGTCCTCGACCTCGGCCTGCCCCGCCTCTCCGGCATGGAGGTCCTGACCCGTGCCCGCAGCCGCGGCCAGAGCATGCCGATCCTCATCCTGACCGCGCGCGATGCAACCGGCGACAAGGTCGTCGGTCTTGATGCCGGGGCCGACGACTACCTCGTCAAGCCGATCGACCTCGACGAACTGACCGCCCGCATCCGCGCCCTGACCCGGCGCAGCGCCGGCCGCGCGGCGCCGCTACTGACGCACGGCGAAATTGCGTTCGATCCCGCCGCCCATTGCGTAACCCTGGCCGGCCAGGCCGTCGAACTATCCAGCCGCGAGTTCTCGCTGCTGCAGATGCTGCTGGAAAACGCCGGCCGCGTGCTGACCCGCACCCAGCTCGAACAGTCGCTCTATGGCTGGCGCGACGAACCGGACAGCAACGCGCTCGAGGTGCACATCCACCACCTGCGCAAGAAGCTGGGCAGCGACCTGATCCGCACGCTGCGCGGCGTCGGCTACACGATAGCCAAGTGACGACCGTCTGGTTCTCGCTGCGTCGCCGCCTGCTCGGCCTGCTGCTCGGCGGCGTCGCTGCCGCCTGGCTGGTGACCATGGTCTTCAGCTACATCGACGCTCACCACGAGGTCGACGAACTGTTCGACGCCCAGCTCGCCCAAGCCGCGCAAACCCTGCTCGCCCTGGCCAGCCACGACGGCGGCGACGACATCGAGGATCTCGGCGATGTCGCCCACAAGTACCAGCGCCGCCTGCGTTTCCAGATTTGGCGTGGCGACGGAAAACTGCTGATGCGCTCGAAAAATGCCCCAGAAACGCCGTTGACCGCAGCCGACGGTTTCTCGGAAGCGCGTGGTGATGACGGTCACTGGCGCCATTTCAGTCAGTGGAACGACGACCACAGCCTGCAGGTGCAGGTCAGCGAAAACCATCACATCCGTGACGACCTGATCGGCCACATCGCCTGGCGCCTGCTTCTGCCGGCCCTCTTCGGCCTACCGCTGATCGGTCTCTGGGTCTGGCTGGCCACCCGCCAGGCGCTGTCCTCGCTGGACGGCATCGCCCGGCAGATCGCCAGCCGCGCGCCACAGCAACTGCAGCCGCTGACTCCCGCCGCGGCCCCGGAAGAAATCCGCACCATGCTGGAGGCACTGAACGGCCTGTTTCAGCGGGTCGAAACCGCTCTTGAGGCCGAACGGCGATTCACCGCCGACGCCGCCCACGAACTGCGGACGCCACTGGCGGCACTGCAGGCGCAAGTACAGGTTGCCCTGCGTGCGCGTGACAGCGGCGAACGCGACCGCTCGCTGGCACAACTGCAAAGCGGACTGACCCGCGCCTCGCATCTCGTCGACCAGATGCTGCAACTGGCCCGTCTCGACCCCGAATCCGGCCTGCCCAATCCGCAGCCGGTCGATCTGGCGATGCTCGCCGAATCAGTGTGCGCCGATCTCGGCGCCCAGATACTCGACAGAAATCTTGATTTCGCACTTGATGCGATGACAGGCTGTACGGTCACCGGCCAAGCGGAATGGCTGCGCGTACTGATCCGCAATCTGGTCGACAACGCCATCCGTTACACCCCGAATGGCGGGACGGTCCGCGTCCGTGTTTCCAGCGCCCATGGCCAATGCCGGCTGTGCGTCAGCGACAGCGGCCCCGGCATTCCGCCAGCCGACCGCGACGCGGTGCTGCGCCGTTTTCATCGCCTCGATCAGGGTTCCCAGCCCGGCAGCGGGCTAGGCCTGGCCATCGTCGCCCGCATCGCCGAACTGCACGGAGCCGACCTTGATCTCGCGACCGGAGAAAACTCGCAAGGATTGAAGGTCACGGTCACCTGGCCTACCCCGACCCAAACCTAGACAGCAGGGACGACGCGCAATCCTGCAGAAGCCTGGTCCTGTGCTGTTCACGGTTTTTCACCCTTTTTCACCGTCGACCGCGCCAGGCAGGAAATCCCGTTGAGGGGCAATCAATTGTCTGTGTTCGACCCCTATGCACAGTTTGAAACTATGTGCAGTCGGTGTTTCTGGAAACCTTTCAGGTCACGTGTGGCAGGGGATTCGGTGAAGTAGCGTGATGGAA
>Ga0209048_10000184_pt1 | contig 67086 bp, 61 predicted proteins | sample FrelakmetCRP12CR_FD_187146 | JGI IMG/M metagenome (GOLD analysis project Ga0209048, IMG submission 187146) | Freshwater lake sediment microbial communities from the University of Notre Dame, USA, for methane emissions studies - CRP12 CR (SPAdes)... | ecosystem: Environmental > Aquatic >...
CTGCTCGACCGTCCGGTTCGGCAGCTGGTCGGTCGGCAGCCGATCAGTGGATGGCCGATCGCGGCGCGGACGAATGCTCGTCCCGACGCCGGAGCCGCGACGCGGGTGATCGTCGCGGGCGCCGGCCTGGCCGGCTTGAGTGCCGCACTGGATTTCCGGGCGGCCGGATGGGATGTCGTGGTGCTCGAGGCGCGCGATCGCGTCGGCGGCCGCGTGCACACGATCCGGCATCCGTTCACCGACGGGCTGCATGCGGAGGGCGGAGGCGAATCGATCGACGACAACCACGATCACATCCAGGCCTTGATCAAGCGATTCGGTTTGAGCACCGAACGGCGGTCGACGAATCGCACACGCAACGCGATCGTTTACTCCCAGGGTCGTCGCTACACGGAGGAGGAGTTTGCCGGACTCCGGAACGGACGCGTCGGGGCGGACTACCTGCGGTTCGCGACCGAGAGCGAGAAGCTGGCCGCCGGCCTCGACCCGGAGCATCCCGATCGGTTCGTGAGGGCCGACGAGCTCGACCGCCGGAGCGTCGCCGACTTCATCGACGGCCTCGCCCTCGTGTCCGAGGCCCGATTCCTGGTGGAGCTCGAGCAGCGTTCGGAGTACGCGGCCGATCCGCGCGACATCTCCTTGCTCTTCTACGCGCAGCAGTATGCGGTGACCGCCGACGTACCCGACTCGGCCGTCGAGACGATGCGGATCCACGGCGGCAACTCCCGACTGGCCGAGGCCATGGCGAAGCACCTCGGATCGGTCGTGAAGACGCGCTCGCCGGTCACCGCCATCGAGTACACGAACGGCTCCGTCAGGGTGCGCGCCGGCGGTCGCACCTACTTCGGACGCCATGTCGTATTGGCCACGCCGCCGCTGCCACTGCGCCGCGTGCGGTTCACGCCGCGGCTACCGGAACGAATCAGCGCCGCGATCGACGGACTCGATCTGGGGCCCGTGGTGAAGGTGATGACGCAGTACCCCGAACGGTTCTGGGCGAGGGCCGGCGAAGCCGGCGAGATCGTGACCGACCTCCCCTTCTCGCTCTCGTGGGACGCGACGGATTCGTCCGCGAGCAGGGCCGGGATCCTCACGACGTTCACGACCGGCAGCCCCGCGGTGCAGCTCGGCGAGCTCTCCGACGCGTCGCGGATCCGCGAGGTGCAGCGCGAGCTCCGACAGCCGATGCCGGCCGTCGGGCGGTACCGGAAGCCGCCGAGCGCGACGGTGTCGTGGATGCGTGAGCAATACACCGGCGGCGGGTACGCGGCGTACCGGCCGGGGCAGTTCCTCGCCTTCTGGCCCGTGTTGCGGGCGGGCTCCGGGCCCATCAAGTTCGCGGGCGAGCACACCGAGACGCTGGCCGGTTACATGGAGAGCGCGGTGCGCAGCGGCCGGCGCGTGGCCCGTGAGATCGGCGTCCCGGGCCGTCGGTGAGCCGAGGATCCCGGCGGCGCTCTACGCTGCGGCCATGAGCTTCTCGTCTGATGTCTTCACCATCGAACGGCACGATCTCACGGCCACGCTGTGGCTCGACCGGCCCGAGAAACGCAACGCGATGGGCGATGCCTTCTGGGCCGACCTGCCCGTTGCGATGGCCGAGCTCGGCGCCGACCTCGACGTGCGGGCGATCGTGCTGGCCGCGCGGGGCCTGCACTTCACGGCCGGTCTCGACCTCGTCGAGTCGGGCAGCTTCCTGGCGCCCGCCGACGGCGAGTCGAAGTCCGCGTACCAGCGTCGCCTGTACCAGACGATCAAGCGGTTGCAGGCGTCGATCTCGTCGGTGGCCGAGTGTCCCAAACCCGTGATCGCCGCGGTGCACAGCTGGTGCATCGGCGGGGGAGTAGACCTCATCACCGCGTGCGATATCCGGCTCGCGTCGGCCGACGCGCAGTTCTCCGTCCGCGAGACGCGTCTCGCGATGGTCGCGGACGTCGGCACGTTGCAACGGTTGCCCCGAGTGCTCGCGCCCGGTCACGTCGCCGAGCTCGTGTACACGGGCAAGGACGTCGGCGCGGCGCGCGCCAAGGAGATCGGTCTCGTCAACGACGTGTATGCGGATCGGGAGGCGGTCATCGCCGCGGCCCGAACGATGGCCGACGAGATCGCCGCCAACTCGCCGCTCGCGGTGCAGGGCGCGAAGGCGGTGCTCCGCGCGGGTGAGAGCCAGACCGTCGAGGAAGGCCTCGAGCACGTGGCGCTCTGGAACTCGTCGTTCGTCCAGAGCGACGACCTCACCGAGGCCATCACCGCCTACTTCCAGCAACGCGAGCCGAAGTTCACCGGTCAATAGGCGAAGGCCGTTGCCCGGCCGAAACCGGCCGGAGCGCGGTGTGGCGGCCGGATAGGCTCGCCGCCATGGCAGAGATCCGAGCCGAGATCGCGGCGAACGTGTGGCAGGTCGTCGTCGAGGAGGGCCAGATGGTCGCCGAGGGCGACGAGCTGGTGATCCTCGAGTCGATGAAGATGGAGATCCCCGTGGTCACCGAGGTGCCCGGCGTGGTGCGCGAGCTGCACGTGGCTCCCGAGCAGCAGGTCCAGGAAGGCGATCTCATCGCCGTCATCGACGAGTCGTAACGAATGATCCAATGGGAGACGCGCGGCCGGGTCGGTCTCGCCACCATCGACCGTCCGAACCGGCGCAACGCCCTGAACGCCGAGTTGTGTGACGATCTTCGCGGCGTCATCCAGGAATCGAACGGCCTCCGTGCGCTCGTGGTCACCGGCGCGGGCTCCGCGTTCTGCGCCGGCGCCGATCTCGTGACCCGAACCGACGATGCCGTGGGCGGCGGAGTCACCCATGGCGGCGGTGACACGTTCCGGCCCGCCTTCGAACGCCTGCTCGACGCCATCGTCGAGTGCCCCGCACCGGTCATCGCGGCCGTCAACGGCGCTGCGCTCGGAGCGGGAACCCAACTCGCCGTCGCGTGTGACCTTCGGATCGCGTCGCGCCGCGCGGTCTTCGGCATCCCCGCGGGCAAGCTGGGCGTGTTGCTCAGCGCCTCGAACATCCAGCGGCTCGCGTTGCTCGTGGGCCAGGGCGCCGCGCGGGAGATCCTGCTGACCGGACGAAGCTACGACGTCGACCAGGCCGCCGGCATCGGGCTCCTGCATCGGGTCGTCGACGACGCGGCGGCGGACGCGCTCGCGTGGGCCGAGGAGATCGCCGAGCTGGCGCCGCTGACGGTCTCGGGTCACAAACGGGCGCTGAACCTCGTCGCGCGGGCCCAGGGCATCCCGTTCGGGCCCGATTCCAGCCCGCTCGCCGAGCTTCGCGCCCTCGAGGAGCAGGCCTTCCGCAGCCGGGACCTCCAGGAGGGCCTCGCGGCCTTCGCCGAGAAACGCCCCGCGAACTTCGAGGGCCGCTGACCGCGACGAGTCCGCACGCCCGGCGTTCCGGTTCGCCGGCATCCCGGCGTATCAGTCGGCGGCGAACCAGTTGCCGTGGAAGCCGAACGGCACGCGTTGCGGCAGATGGATGGCGGCGACCTGCTCGAGTGAGTGGGCGTCGAGGATGACCGCGTCGCTCGTGTCCTGCGTCCGGTCGTAGACGTAGGTCAGCAGCCAGCCGTCGTCCTCGCCCGAGCCCGTCGGGTCCGCGGCGAACACCGGCTCGCCGACGACGAACCGCTCGCCCCACTCGCGCGCCTGCGACGTTCCCGCCCGTACGTCGTATTTCACGATCGCGTCGAACTCTCCGACCTTGGCCCGGTCCGAGCTGAAGGAGGCGAGGTAGCCGAAGCGGTGCCGGCTACCGGCGACGCGGTCGTTGATGCGGCAGAAGTCGGCACCGCGATCGTCGAGCGGTTCGGAGCCGGCCGTTCGGGCCGCGAGGTCGACAGTGAACCGAGCCAACCGACCGACCGTGCCGAGATCTTCGACGTCCGACGCGATTCCGATGTTCATCCGGTCGAGTCGGGCCGCGTCGATGGTGATCCGGTTGCCGTCCGTCCATCCATTGAGGAAATGGAAGACAAAGCACGGGTCGAGGTCGCACCACACGATGTCGGTCGTGTCTCCGGCGCGTGGCATCACCCCCAGACGCGTGGCGCGTTCCGGACGCCACGACAACATGGGCCCACCCCGGAAGAATCCGTGAAGGTCGAAGACCGCCGGCGCGTCGAGAAACACCACGTGTTCGTTCGTCAGGACGAAGTCGTGGATCATCACCGGATCGGGGAGCGTGATGTCGACGCTGCGTACCAACGTGCCGGTCGCGTCGACGACGTGGTACCGGAGGTACGGGGGCGCGAAGTCGTACCCGAAGAAGTGCATCTCGCCCGTCAAGGGATCGATCTTCGGGTGTGCGGTCATCGGACCGACGAGCCGGCCCCGGAAGTCGAACTCGCCGATCGTGTCGAGCGAGTCGGCGACGAGCGTCGGCTTCGCGACCTCGAGCAGCGTGTAGATCCGACCGGCATGGCGCACGACGTGAGTGTTCGCGCTGTTCTTCAACCCTCTCGCGTCGCCGACGAGCGACGGATCCGGGAACACCGGACTCTCCATCCCGCCGTAGAGCGCACGTCCCGCGCGTTCCTCGGCGGCCAGACCTTTCGAGCGGATCCAGCGGTTGCGGTACCGCGCCCGGCCGTCATCGAGCCACAGGCCGTGGAGCATGCCGTCGCCGTCGAAGGGGTGGTACGGCCCGAGGGGTTCGAACATCGGATTTGGTCCGTTGCGTACGAAGCAGCCGGTGAGCTCCGTGGGGATCGCACCGGTCACCGGCAGCTCGGCGACGTCCACTTCGTCGGCCACGGGTGCGTAGACGCCCTCGAGGTACGGGCTGCGCTGCGCGTTGATGACCGTCATCGTCCCCCCACTGCCCCGGAACCCTTGACGGCGCAGTCGGCAGGGCCTTGACTTTACGCTGTTTACTTGCTGCTTGACCAGGACCGGAACGGGAAGATCGCCGGGTTCACGTCCGAGCGCTCCGCCACCACGAAAGGTCACGAGATGCCACTTCCTGTCTCACTCCTGTCGAAGGACGAGTTGCAGGACCATGACTTCGACGTGTTGCGCGGCTCGTGGCCGGACGACCTCACCGGCGAGCTCGTCATCAGCGCGCCGCATCCCGAGACGTTCGGTGGTCCGCACGCGTTCTTCGGCGACGGCATGCTCTACCGCCTGTCGCTGCAGCCCGGCAGCTTCGGCGCGGCACCGGGAACCTTCGCGTGGCGACAACGCCTGCTCGACACGCCCTCCGCACGCCTACGGGCGAAGCGCCCCGACGTGTTCAACCCGACGATGGTGGGGCTCAACTCCCCCTTCGGGCTCACGAACGCGGTGAACACCGCGCCGCTGCCGTGGGGTGACCGCCTGTTGGTGACGTGGGACGTCGGGCGTCCGGCCGAGATCGACCCGGTGTCGATGGAGTTTCTCGGCGAGGTCGGTCGCCGGGAGGAGTGGCTCGAGATGATCCCGCACCCGGTGCTCCCGATGGTCGCCACGACCTCGCATCCGGTCATCGATCCCGACCGCAACGTGCTCTGGGGCGTCAACACCCTCTGGGGCCAACTGCACGTCATCCGATGGGACGGCGAGGGCGCGGTGCAACGATGGCCGATCGCCGGCGCCACCGTCCCACAGTCGGTCCACACGATCACGCAGACGCGCGAGTGGCTCATCGTCGCCGACTGTGCCTTCAAGGTGGAGCCCCAGGTGGTCTTCGGTGGTGAACGCACCGAACCGGCGAACGCCGACGAACCCGTGTACCTCATTCGCAAGGATCGCATCGAGGCGACGCCGCCGGGTCACGAGGTCGGGTACGACGCGGTGTTCACGCTCGCACCCGAGACGAACCACTACTACGCGAACTACGAAGACACCGACGGCATCCGCGTGCTGTTCGAGCACACGCAGAACGCCGATCTCGCGATGGCGCAGGGTCCGGGTGACGTCGATGCGCTCGGCCGCCCGTGCGATCCCCGCCGCAAAGGCTTCTACGGCATGCCCATGAGCCCGACTCGGACGACGTTCGCGGAGCTCGACCCGTCGACGGCGCGACTGCGCACGACGGCCGAGCTCTACGAACCGGAGCTGCTGTGGTCCGGTCAGCTCAGCGCGATGGACTGGAGCAAGGAGGGCATGGAGCACCGCACGCTCCACCACATGGTCTTCCAGGGCTGGCATCCCGAGGCCATCACGCAGAAGATGCTCGCGTTGTACAAGGACCGCGTGGACCGATCGTTGTGGCCGACGGGCGATCGCCCGGCGGTGGTGGCTTCGATGTCGGTTCCCGATCTCCGGCTGGCCGCGCACCACGAGCTCGCGGTGGGTGACTTCCCGTCGTCGCCCATCTTCGTGCCGAGCGATCCCGGCGTCGACAGCTCCAAGACGAGCTACGCCGGCTCGGACCCCGGGGGCCACGACGGCTACCTCGTGGTGCCGGTGATGAACGACGACGGGTTCCGGGTCGACGCCTACGACGCGGGCGACGTCTCGAAGGGGCCGATCGCGTCGATCGGCACGCGAGGTGTGACCATCCCGTTCTTCCTGCATTCGGCGTGGATGCCCCGCGTCGTCGAGGCCCCCGACCTACCACGCACTCGGTTCTCGGACGAGCTCGATCGCGCCGACGAGTTGCACGACGATCTGGCGGCCGTCGCGCGCGAGGTGGGCCGGGAGCTCGACGAGCGCGTGCCGATCGGCTGATCGGTCGATTGCGGGCTTCGGCGTGTGAGCGGTGCGCGGCGGTACTGAGAGGCGCGCTCAGAGATGGGCTTCGAGCTTCCCGGCGACCGGCTCGAAGTACGTGAAAAAGAAGAACAACACGATGGCGAACGGGATCGCGCCCCCGAACCAGGTGGTCCAACGCGAGTACCGGTGGAAGACGAGCCACCACAGCCCCCCCACGATCAACGAGAGGACGCCCCAGAACGCGATCGACGAATCGGACACACCGGTATCGCCCGTCTCGTTCACGAGTTGGGTCGGCGCGGTGCTCTGCTTCGCGGGCGCAGTGGTCGTGGGCGGCGTCTGCGGCGGTGGGCTCGCCGAGTTGTCGAGCATCGCGTGGATCACGAGCCGGGTGCTCGCCGAGTACTTCGGATTGCACGTGGTGAGCGTGAGCTCGGCGACGGACGGGTCCTTGGGCGGGGCGATCACCTCGACCTGCTCCGGTTTCACCACGAGCTTCTCGGTCACCGCATAGTGGTAGATGCCGAACAACGTTCGGACCTCGATCGTGTCCCCGGTGTTCAACTCGTCGAGCCGGTTGAACGGGGCGCCGTAGGTGGTGCGGTGCCCGGCAATGGCCGCGTTGCCGAGCTGGCCGGGCAGCGGTGTCTTCGGATAGTGGCCGGGACCCTTGCGGAGATCGGGGACGTCGACGCCCTGGACGACCCACTTGCTGACCCCGATCCTCGGGATCTTGATCAGCGCGACGGCCCCGCCGGCGGGGGGTGAGGGTTCGGCGGCGGCCGTGGTGCTGGTGGGTCCGGGCGACGACGTCGGATCTGCGGTCGTGGTCGTTGCGGCGGCAAGGGCCCGCTGCTCGGTCCGGAACTGGCTCGCGAGGTCCGATTGAGCGCGAGCTTCGTAGATCCCCGTCCCCCAGAGCTGGTAGGCGACGAACAGCAGGATGATGATGCCGGCCGTCACCAGGGTGCGGCCGATGAATCCGATGGTCCGGCGCATGGTTGCCGAGGCTATCCGGGTCCGGTTCGACCGCCCGACCAGCCCCTCCGTACACTCGCCGGGTCCGCAAGGTGTCCCGGAGGCGTCGTGCCGCTCGTCGTCCGTCTCCGCTCCGCCGTGTGCCTGATCGACCGGTTCCCCGCTCTCGCGGGCGTCGACCTCGACGTCGAGGAGGGGGAGGTGGTGCTGTTGTCGGGTCCCAACGGAGCCGGCAAGACCACACTGCTCCGCATGCTTGCCGGGTTGCTCCCGATGCACAGCGGATCCGGCGAGGTGTTCGGTTGCGATCTCCGTTCCGATCGCCGGGGCGCCCGTCGCTCGCTGGCGTTGGTCGGTCACGAGACGTTCTGTTACGACGACCTCAGCGTGCGCGAGAACCTGCGGTTCGCAGCCCGGGCGTCGGGCCGGCCGGCGAGCGCGTCCGACGCGGCCATCGATCGCCTCGGTCTCGCTCCGATCGCCGACGTCACCCACGCGCGCCTCTCGGCGGGTCAGCGGCGCCGGCTGGCGCTCGCGGTGGCCTTCGCCCGTGAGCCGCGGCTGCTGTTGCTCGACGAGCCCCACGCCGGCCTCGACAGTGTCGGCCGCGAGGTGCTCGATTCGATCGTAGAGGCCGCGCCGAACGAAGGGCGCACGGTGCTGCTCGCGTCGCACGAGCTGGAGCGGGCGCGGGCGTTGTCGGGCCGTGAAGTCGTGATCGCGGCGGGACAGGCCGGCGGCGGCGTGCTCGAAGGGCCGGCGGCGGGGTCGGTCCCGGCGCCACCGTCGAGGGAGACGGCCGGTCTCGCATGAACGTCTTCCAGGAAGCCGCGATCGTTGCCGGCAAGGACCTCCGCATCGAGGCCCGCTCGCGCGTGACGATGACCCAGATCCTGCCGTTCGGCGGCGTGGTGTTGCTGTTGTTCGCGTTCGCGCTCGATCAGAAGAAGATCCTGCGCCAGGTCGCGCCCGGGCTGTTCTGGGTGTGCGTGCTGCTCGCCGCGCTGCTCGCGGTCTCACGCTCGTTCAGCATCGAGCAGCAAAACGGCGCGCGCGACGGGCTGCGGCTCTCCGGGCTCGACGGCGCCGCCGTCTTCCTGGGCAAGGCCGGCGCGATCGGCGCCGAGCTGCTCGTGCTGGAACTGGTCCTGGGCATCGGGGTCGTGGTGCTGTACGGGATCGCTCCGGCATCGATCGGCGTCCTCCTGCTCACCGCCGTGGCCGCGACCGTGAGCGTGGCGGCCACCGGTACCCTCTACGGCGTGCTCGCTGCCGGACTCCGAGTGCGCGAGACGCTCGTGCCGCTCCTGCTGTTGCCGGTCGTCGCGCCGGTGCTGTTCGGGGCCACGCGGGCGTTCGAGCTCGCGCTGCATCTTCATCCGCATTCGCACGCCTCCGACGCGTGGCCCTGGGTGGGGATGCTCTCGTTGTTCGCCGTCATCTACGCGTCGGCGGGGACGCTCGCGTTCGGAACCCTGTTGGAGGAATCGTGAGGTTGCTCGGGCGGAGGGCGACCACGGCATTGGGCGCGGCCTCGCTGGTCGCGCTCGCGGTGCTCGTCTACCTCGGGCTCTGGGCGTCGCCGCCCGACGTCAACCAGTCCGACGGCGTCCGTCTGCTGTATCTGCACGTGCCGTCGGCGTGGCTTGCCTACCTCGCCTTCTTCGTCACGGCGATCTCGTCGGCGCTGTATCTCTGGCCCCGTACGCGCTCGGTCGTGTGGGATCTCGTCGCCGGAGCCTCCGCGGAGATCGGCGTGATGTTCACCGCGTTGACGCTCGTGCTCGGCTCGCTCTGGGGCCGTCCGGTCTGGGGGGTCTGGTGGGCGTGGGACGCCCGGCTCGTGACCACCGCGGTGATGTTCTTCCTGTACCTCGGTTACCTCGCGTTGCGTCGTATCCCCGGAGGTGCCGAGGTGCGGGGCAAACGCTGCGCGATCGCGGCGTTGATCGCGTTCATCGACGTTCCCATCGTGCATTTCTCGGTGAACTGGTGGCGCACGCTCCATCAAGAAGGCAGCATCTTCAACGACGAGATGAAGGCCCACATCCACGGACTGATGGCGTTCACCCTCGTCTGGGGTGTCATCGCGTTCACGGTGCTGTACGTGTACCTCCTGTCGCGCCGGTACCGCCTGGCCGCGATCGAGGAACAGATGGAGGAGCGCGAGATCGACCGCGCCATCGCCGAGCGCATCGAGCGGGACACGCCGGTCCTCGAAGCGGGAGCCCGTCCGTGAAGTTCGCCGGATACGTGCTGAGCGGTTACGCGATCACCTTTGCCACGATCGGGGCGTACTGGCTACGCGTGGTCCGGCGTACGCAACGGGCCGAATCCACCCTGCCCGAAGAGCTTCGCGACTCGTGACCGCGCCCGTGGGGAGTCCGGCCAAGCCGAAACGTACCCGGTACGTCGTGGCGGTGGCCCTGTGCGCGGCGGCGATCGTCGCCATCGTCGTGCTGTCGGTGATCCTGTCGAACAACGTCGTCTACTTCCGTACGGTCTCGGAGGCGGTCAAGGAACGGCCGCACGACACCGGCTCGCGGTTTCGCATCATGGGCCAGGTCGTCAGGGGAAGCGTCCACGAAACGCGCGACGGTGTGCGGTTCCGCGTGACCGACGGACATCAGACCGCCACCGTGGTACACCACGGCGACCCGCCCGATCTGTTCCGGGCCGGTGCACCCGTCGTGTGCGAAGGCAAATGGTTGCGCGGCTCGTTCGATTCCGACCGCATCATGATCAAGCACGGCAGCGAGTACACACCGCCCAAGGTCACGACGACCGCCGGCACGTCATGAAGGCCGCGCTCGGCATCGTGGCGCTCTTGGTCGGCGTCACCGGCTGTGTGCTCGGCGTCACCACGTTGCTCCTCGGCATTCGCCGGCACGACGCCCGGCTCCTGCACCTCGGACGGCAGTTCGTGTTCGTCGTGTTGTTCGCCGCGATCGTTGCCACCGGCGCGATGGAATGGGCGTTGCTCGCGCACGATTTCTCGCTGCGGTATGTCGCCGAGAACGGCTCGCGGGGGACACCGACCCTGTTCACGATCACCGGGCTGTGGGCGTCGCTCGAGGGTTCCATCCTCCTGTGGTTGTTGATCCTGGGTGGCTATCTCGCGGCGGTCGCGCGCAAGTTCCGTTCCCGTGCCCACGACCCGATCGTGGCGTGGGCCACGATCGTCGGGCTCGCGGTCGCGGCGTTCTTCTTCCTGCTCACGCTCGGACCGGCGAATCCCTTCCACGTCCTGTCGTCGGTTCCCGCCGACGGTCGGGGTCCGAACCCGTTGCTCCAGAACCATCCGCTCATGGCGTTCCACCCGCCGATGCTGTACCTCGGTTACGTCGGGTTCACGGTGCCGTTCATGTTCGGCATCGCCGCGTTGATCACCGGCCGGTTCGGCGAAGGATGGCTGGCGGACACACGCCGCGCCACGCTCGTCGCGTGGGGTTTCCTCACCGTCGGCATCATCCTCGGCGCGTGGTGGAGCTACGAAGTGCTCGGGTGGGGCGGCTACTGGGCATGGGACCCCGTCGAGAACGCATCCCTGTTGCCGTGGCTCACCGGCACCGCGTTCATCCACTCGGTGATCGTGCAGGAACGGCGCGGCATGTTGCGCGTCTGGAACCTGTCGCTGGTGATCGCGACGTTCTGCCTGACGATCCTCGGGACGTTTCTCACACGGTCGGGGATCATCAACTCCGTGCACGCGTTCAGCGTGTCGTCGATCGGGCCGTGGTTGCTGACGTTCCTGGGCATCGTCGCCGCGGTCGGCATCGGCCTGGTCGCGTGGCGCGGCGATCGGCTGCGATCGCCGGGCCGGATCGACTCGGTTCTGTCGCGTGAAGCCGCGTTCCTCGCCAACAACCTGCTGTTCACCGGCCTCGCTTTCGTGGTCTTGCTGGGCACGGTGTTCCCGCTGATCGCCGAGGCACTGCGCAACCGGCAACTCTCGGTGGGTGAGCCCTATTTCGATCGCATGACCACGCCCCTCGGGCTCCTGCTGCTCTTCTTCATGGCGGTCGCACCGGCCCTTCCGTGGCGGGCGGTGAGCGGTGATGTCCTCCGCCGCCGACTCATCGTTCCCGCGTGGGTGGGCGGCGCCGGTCTCGTGCTCGCCGTGGTCGCGGGCGTGCGAGGCATCAGCCCGGTGGTGGCCATCGGGCTGGCGTCGTTCGCGTTCGCCGCGATCGTGCGGCAGTTCGCCGTGGGCGTGCGGGCGCGCATGCGAAGCAATGCGGAACGTCCTCCTCGTGCGCTCGTCCGCATGGTGCGGGCCAACCCGAGGCTGTACGGCGGGCTCGTCGTGCACGTGGGGGTGGTGCTCGTGGCCCTCGTGCTCGCGTGTTCGTCCACCGCAGGTGTCAAGCGCGAGGTGCGCCTCGTCAAGGGTCAGTCGGTGACGGTGTCCGGATACCGCCTCACGTACATAGGCGCCTCCAGCTCGCGCTCCGCGCAGCGGTCCACCGTTTCGGCGCGAGTGCGCATTTCGCACGGTGGCCGGGATCTCGGAACGTACGCGCCCGCGGTGTCGTCGTACCCGAACGCGATGACCGGCATCGGGACGCCGAGCGTGCGCACCGGCCTGGTCGAAGACGTCTACCTCACGATCGTGTCGTTGCCCAACGCGCGGGGTCGCGTCACGATCGCCGTGTTGGTCAACCCGATGGTGCTGTGGCTCTGGATCGGCGGCGGCGTGATGGCCTTGGGCACGCTCATCGCCCTGGTTCCCGGCGGCCGCCCGGGCCGTCGGCGCGCCGTGCTCGCCGACGACGCCACGCCGGAGGCCGCGGGGACGCCGGTCGAGGTGCCGGTGTGAAAGGGATCTCGACGCGCTGGATCGCGATCGGAGTCGCCATCGTCGTCGCGGTGTTCGCGATCGTGCTGGCGACGCAGGTGAGCACGGATCCCCGTGCCGCGGCGAACCGCAGCAACCTCGTCGGCCGTCCCGCGCCGAAGTTCGACCTCCCGGCGTTCGACGGGACGCGCGTGCGGCTGGCCGAACGCGCGGGCAAGACGGTCGTGGTCAACTTCTGGAACTCGTGGTGCATTCCATGCCGGCAGGAGGAAGGAGCGTTGCGGGCCTTCCAGCGCGAACACGCGCGCGACGCGTCCGTCGACCTCGTGGGGATCGTTCGAGACGACTCCACGTCGACTGCTGGCGCGTATGCGAAGTCTCACTCCTTGAACTGGACGATTGCGTCGGATCCCGGATCCTCGGTGGCGGTGAAGTTCGGGACTCGGGGCCAACCCGAGACCTACGTCATCGGGCCGTCGGGTGTCATCGTTGCCGCGCACTACGGGCCCCTGACCGTCGCCGAGCTCGACGCTCTCGTTGCTCGTTCCCAAGGCGTGCAGTGATGAGGAAGTGGATCCCCTGGGTCCTGCTCGCCGTCGTGGCGATCGCGACGATCACGGTGGCGGCGTGGCCGTCCGGGGGGAAGCAGTCGGCGTCTGCTCGGGCTCACGGCCTGGCGGCCGAACTGCGGTGCGTGGATTGCGAGTCGCTCTCCGTCGCCGACAGCTCGACGGTGTCGGCGCGCGCCATCCGCGCCGACATCGCGCAGCGGATCCGCCACGGCGAGAGCGATGTCGACATCCGCGCGTACTACGTCGGCCAGTACGGCGAGTCGATCCTGCTCAAGCCGGCGAGCAGCGGCATCGGTGCGTTCGTGTGGATCCTGCCCGTGCTGGTCCTGGGCGCCGGGGCGGGTGGTCTCGTGGTCGCGCTTCGCCGCTGGCAACGCACACCCAGACTCCGGGCGTCGGACGAGGACCGCGCGCTGGTGGAGCGTGAGCGGGAGCTGGACGCGTGAAGCCGGAAGCGCTTCCCGACGACGCGCTCGAGCGCGAGCGCGAGTTCCTCCTCCGGTCACTCGACGATCTCGAGTCGGAGTACGCGGCCGGCAACATCGATGACGAGAACTACGCGACCTTGCGCGACGACTACACGGCGCGGGCCGCCGGTGTCATCAGGGCGCTCGACGGTGTGGGGGCGCCGGTCGCGGACGATGCGCGGCCGTCCACGCGCCGACGCGTGCTCACCGCGCTCGGCGTCGTGGGCTTCGCCGGTCTCGCCGGAGTCCTGCTCGCCTCGGCACTGGGCGCCAGACTCCCGGGGCAGACCGTCACCGGCAACGCGCAACAGGCGGTGTCGAAACAGTCCGCCGGTGACGCGCTGGCCCGGGCGGCGAAACAACAGCCCGCGAACTTCGCGGCCCAGCTCGCCTACGCGAAGTTCCTGGACGCCAACCACCGGCCGGCGCAAGCGGAACGAGCGTACGAAGCGGCGCTGAAGCTCCAACCCGGCAGCGCCGACGCGCTCTCCGCGAGCGCCTGGTTCCTCTATCGAGCGGCGACGTCGACCACCGATGACTCGTCGCGCCGGACGCTCCTGGACGCGGCCCGCACGCGCCTGGACCGGGCGGTCGCGGCCGACCCGGGATTCCCTGATGCGCACGTCTTCCGCGGGGTCGTGTTGTTCCGCGCCTTCGACGACCCGGCGCACGCCGTACCGGAATTGCAGCAGTACCTCGTCGCCCAACCCGACGGCCCGATGTCGAGCATGGTCCGGAGCGTGTTGGCCGAGGCGCAGCGAGCGCTCGACGCTTCGTCGAGTACCGTGCCGGGCGCCATCCCGACCCCCGAGTCGACCACTTCGAAACCGTGACGTCAGGAGAACCCGTGCCCCAGCCCCCCGACTACCAGATCGACGGCTCCAAGATCTACCGCGTGACGATCGCCACCGACCGGGGCGACATCGTCATGGACCTCGACCCGCAGCTCGCGGCCAACACGGTCAACAACTTCGTCGGCCTCGCTCGCCAGGGGTACTACGACGGCCTCACGTTCCACCGTGTCGTGCCCGATTTCGTGGTCCAGGGCGGTTGTCCGGAAGGCAGCGGCCGGGGCGGCCCCGGGTACCAGTTCCGCGACGAGCCGGTCGTCGCCGAGTACACGCTCGGCGCGGTCGCGATGGCCAACGCGGGCCCGAACTCGAACGGCTCACAGTTCTTCATCTGCATCGACGACTGCACCCGCAAGCTCACCAAGGACTACAACCTGTTCGGGTACACCGTCGAGGGGGTCGACGTGGCGCAGGCCGTCAAGGTCGGCGACGTGATGAAGTCCGTCAGCGTCGAGGAGCGCGACCGCGCGTGAAGCCGAAGCTCGGCGCAGAACGCGGATGTCGGCGTCGTTATCCGCCGGCTTCGTCGATCAGCCCGTAACGGCGCCGTACCGCTCGTTCCAGCGTGCCGAAGACGGCGGCGTCCACGGCTACTCCGACCACGAGGATCACGATCATCACCGCGAGCATTCCCGTCGAGTCGAACAGCTCCTGCTGGTTGTGGAGCTGTTGGCCGAGCGCGATGTGTCCGGGCACCGTTGCGATCAGCTCGGCGGCCAGAAGGCTGCGCCATGCGAATGCCCAACCCTGCTTGAGCCCGCCGACGAACGAGGGAAGTGCCGCCGGCAGTATCACGTACCGCAGTGCCGACCAACGCTTTGCTCCGAGGACCCGCCCCGCCCGCAGCAGCACCGGCTGGATGTGGTCGATGCCGGTGATGAGGCCGTTAGCGATCGCCGGCGCCGCGCCCATCACCACGACGAAGAAGACCGCACCTTCGCCGAGCTGGAACAGCAGGATCGCGAGCGGAAACCACGCGACCGACGGCATGGTCTGCAAGCCGGTGATCATCGAGCCGATAGCGGCGCGGAGGATGCGGCTGCGCGAAACGCCGGCCCCGATCGTGGCGCCGATGACGATCGACAACAAGAAGCCTTCGACGCCGCGTTGCAGCGTCGTCCACGCCGCGTCCGCGTAATCGGCGAAGTTGTGGAAGAGATTCGAAAAGACGGGGCCGGGAGGCGGCAACAGGTCCTCCCGACGCCATCCGCTCCACACGACGATCTGCCAGACCAACAACGTGATGGCGATCGCGAGCAACTTCGGCCAGGCCGACGACCACAGCCGTGCTCGGAACGAGGGCTTCGTCGGAACCGGCAGATCGAGTTGATCGAGCCCGGCCAGGTCACGTTCCAGGAGTGCCATGGCGGCGCACCTCCTCGCGCAGTTGCTCCGTGATGTGCACCGAGAGGTCGGCGACCTCGTGCGACTCGATCCGGCGCGGCCGCGGGATCTCGACGCCGAACTCCGCGGCGACGCGTCCCGGTCGGCTTGAAAGCAAGATGACGCGATCGCCGAGGCGAACCGCCTCCCGCACGTTGTGGGTGACGAAGACAACCGTGAGACCGGTGTCGGACCACAGCTTCTCGAGCTCTTCGTGCAGGAGATCCCGTGTCATCGCGTCGAGGGCCCCGAACGGCTCGTCCATGAGGAGAATCTCGGGCTGTTGCGCGAGCGCCCGTGCCAACGCGACTCGCTGACGCATGCCACCCGACAGCTCGTGAGGTCGCTTCTTCTCGAAGCCCCTGAGGTGCACCATGTCGAGCAAGGCGGCAATCGTCTGTTCGCGGTGGGGCTTGGTCATCTTGCGGAGTTTCAACGCGAGCTCGATGTTGCCGCGAACGGTGAGCCACGGGAACAGGGCAGCTTCCTGGAACATGAGCGCGGTGCGGCCGCCCCGAACTTCGAGGCGGCCGCTGGTCGGTCGATCGAGGCCCGCGACGAGATTGAGCAACGTGCTCTTGCCGCACCCCGAGGCGCCGAGCAGGCACAGGAACTCGCCCGGCGCGACGTCGAGTGACACCTGGTCGAGGGCGTGGACGGCGCTGCCCGCCTGGCCGTGGATCTTCGAGACTCGCTCCAGCGAGATCGCGGGATGGGTGTCGAAGTCGACGGGTGGGAGCACGAGCTCGTCGGGGCTGATGGTCACGTCGCCTTGATCGCCTTCTGGCCCTTGGTCGTCAACACCTGGTTGAGGAGCTCGAGGTCATAGATCCCGTTGAGGTTGACCGGTTTGATCAATCCGAGCGACACCGCGTGCTTCGCCGAGGTGGCGAGCGACGATGCGATCGGGTCGTTGGTGAAGGTGATGTGCTGGAACGACGCGGCCACGAGGTCGGGCTTGATCGGCTTGCCGGTGACCTTCTCGATGCCCCGGGCCACGAGCTGCCGGGCCTGTGCCGGCTTGCTCTTGATGGAGTCGTTCGCCGCGACCTGTCCGGCGATCACTTGCTTCACGACGTCGGGGTGCCGGCGAAGGAAGTCGGCCTGCACGATGACCTGCGTGGTCACGTATCTGCCCCCCGGCCACAAGTCGGCTTCGTTGACGAGGACCTTGCCGTTGCCTTCGTTCACGAGACGCGTGGCCCAGGGTTCGGGCACCCAGGCTCCCGAGATCGCGTTGGAGACGAATGTTTGGAGCGTCACCGCGTTCTCCTGGGGCACGACCGAGACGTCGCCGCCACCGGAGGTGTCGGTCTTCAGGCCCTTGCTCGCCAACCAGGTGCGCAGGGCGACGTCCTGGGTGGCGCCGAGTTGCGGATCGGCGACCTTCTTGCCCTTGAGGTCGGCCGCGCTCTTGATGTCGGGCTTCACCACCAGGAACGCGCCGCCCGACGCCGATCCCGAGATGATGCGGATGGCCTTCGACTTCGCCCACGCGTTGATCGCCGGGCTCGGACCGATGTAGCCGATGTCGAGCGCACCGCTGAGGAGCGCTTGGACTTCGTCGCCCCCCGCGTTGAACGTCGAGGTGGCGAGCGCGTTCTTGCCGAGCGCCTTCCGGAAGAGGCCACCCTCGACGCCGACGATGGCCGACGCGTGGGTGACGTTGGGGAAGTAGCCGAGATGGACCGTGACGGGCGGGGCGGTCTTCTTGACCGGTGCAGCGGTGGTGGTCGTCGTGCCCAAGGACGCAAGGAGCGCGAGCGACGCGGTGGCGGCAGCGAAGGAACGGCGGACGAGAAGGGAACGGGACACGGAAGGAAACCTCCAGGAGAGCGACGGGTGGGGCGACGGCTGCGGCGGAATCGCCGGCCGCCGGTCAGGCGTGGGCCCGACAGCGCTCGTCGAAGGTCTCGCGGGTGAGCTCGCCCCAGGTGTCGTTGCTCTGGGACCCCGGCGGTCGGGATGCCATGACGGGGCGAGCGGTCATGGCCGGCCAGGCTAGACGCCGAAACCCGACCTGACAACTCGGGTTTAGAGGGATGCCGGGGCAAATTGTCCGGAGCGTCCACTTGCGTGTGCGAGAATCTCCGTATGATTGGCCTCCTCATCGTGCTGCTCTTTGCCGCGGTCGCCGTCGGTTGCTACCTCGGCTACCAGGCGAGGCAGCAGCGCCGGGCGGCTCTGCTCGCGGTGGCCGCGAAGCTGGGCCTGCGGTTTTCCGCCGAGGACATGCTCGGGACCGTGAACCTCCCCTTCGGCCTGTTCGGGAAGGGGGACGGGCGGGGGGTCGAGAACGTGATGTACGGCGCGGTGGATGGCGTCGACGTCCGCCTGTTCGACTACTGGTACTACGACGAGACGCGGGACTCGAAGGGCGTTTCGTCGGGGTCGTACAAGCGGTTCACGTGTGCGATCTCGGAGATCCCGGCCGACTGTCCGCATCTTTCGGTGCGCCGCGAAGGCGTGTTCAGCCATCTCGCCGATCACCTCGGGATGGCCGACATCGCGTTCGAATCCGACGACTTCAACCGCGAGTTCGAGGTCCGGTGCTCCGATCAGAGGTTCGCGTTCTCGCTCGTCGACGGCCGCATGATGGAGTGGCTGATGCAGGCCGCGACGGCGGCGCAGTTCGAGACCAGGGGCCCAATGGTGTTCGTCGCAACGGGCAAGCTCGACCCGTCCGGCTGGCCGAGCCTGCTCGACTGGCAACGGCAGTTCCGTGAGCACGTGCCCGAGGCGCTGCGCTCCGCGCCCCCTCCGACCGTCGACGGCCTGAGCGGCTCATCGACGTGAGTCCGGGAGATACCGGCCGGTGACCTCTCTTGCCGGTGTGCGCGTCGGGCTGGCGATCCTGCCCGAGCACCGCTGGCGCGACGCCGCCGCGATGTGGCGCCGGGCGGAGGAGTGCGGCTTCGACCACGCGTGGACCTACGACCATCTGGGTTGGCGGACGCTGCTCGACGAACCATGGTTCGACGCGGTGCCGACGTTGACTGCGGCCGCGACCGTCACGGCGACGATCCCGCTCGGGCTGCTGGTCGCCTCACCGAATTTCCGTCACCCGGTCCCTTTCGCGCGCCAGCTCCTCGCCCTCGACGACATCTCCGGTGGGCGGTTGCTGATCGGGATCGGCTCGGGTGGTGGTGGCGGCTACGACGACTCCGTGATGGGGAACCCGTCACCGACCCTGTCGGATCGCATGGCCCGCTTCCGCGAGTTCGTCGAGTTGACGGACCTGTTGTTGCGCCAGAGCCGCACGACGTTCGCGGGGCGCTTCTTCTCCGCCGTCGATGCGCGCAGTGTGCCGGGGCCGGTGCAACGCCCCCGGCCCCCGATCGTGGTCGCGGCCAACGGACCCAGATCCATGCGTATCGCCGTCGCCCACGGTGACGCGTGGGTGACCACGGGACCGGTGACCGATCACATCGATGAGTGGTGGCGGGGCGTCGGCGAGCTCGCCCGACGATTCGACGAGGTTGTCGATGCCTCTGCGGGCGGCCGCGCGGACGGGCCGATTCCCATGGATCGGTATCTCCACCTCGATGCTTCGCCGCAGTACTCGCTGTCTTCGCTCGGATGCTTCGCCGACGCCGTGGGCCGGGCCCACGTGTTGGGGTTCACCGACGTGATCGTGTGCCGGCCCCGCCCGTCGGGCGTCTATGCGGGGCGCGCCGAGATCCTCGACGATGTCGCGGCGGCGCTCGCGTCGAGGCCGGACGCCAGCCGGCGATAGCCTCCGTCACAACAGCGGAGTCCGAGCGTCACCGAGCGCGCCGTTCGACAGGAGTTCCCATGAGCGACAGCACCGTTGGACCGACCACGCCCACGGGCCTCGTCGAGCAGGTCTACATCCGATTCGCCGAGCGGGTGGAGATCGCCCGCCGTCGCCTCGGCCGGCCGGTGACGTTCGCGGAGAAGATCCTCATCGCCCACGCCGACGATCCCGAGACGATCGGTCTCGGCCGGGCCGTCGATTACGCCGACTACCGGCCGGACCGTGTCGCCATGCAGGACGCTACCGCGCAGATGGCGCTGCTCCAGTTCACGACCGCGGGACTGCCGACCGTCGCGGTGCCGAGCACCGTGCACTGCGACCACCTGATCCAGGCCCGCGTCGGCGCCGACGCGGATCTCAAGGCCGCGATCGACACCAACGCCGAGGTGTACGAGTTCCTGCGTTCGGTGTCGGCCAAGTACGGCATCGGCTTCTGGAAGCCGGGGTCGGGGATCATCCATCAGGTGGTGCTCGAGCAGTACGCGTTCCCCGGCGGGATGATGATCGGCACCGACAGCCACACGCCCAACGCCGGCGGGCTCGGCATGGTCGCGATCGGCGTGGGTGGCGCAGACGCCGTCGACGTGATGGCCGGGTGGCCGTACAACACCAAGGTTCCGAAGCTCATCGGCGTGAAGCTGACCGGCGCGCTCTCCGGGTGGGCGGCGGCGAAGGACGTGATCCTCAAGGTTGCGGGCATCCTCACCGTCAAGGGCGGCACGGGCGCGATCGTCGAGTACTTCGGTCCGGGTGTCGAGTCGATCAGCGCGACCGGCCGGGCCACGATCTGCAACATGGGCGCCGAGATCGGTGCCACCTGCTCGCTGTTCGCCTATGACCACCGCTCGGCCGAATACCTGAAGGCGACCGGGCGCGAGGCGATCGCTGATCTCGCCGACCGCAACGCCGGGCACCTGCGGAACGACCCCGAGGTGGATGCCGACCCCGAGCGCCACTACGACCGGGTGATCGAGGTCGACCTCTCGGCCCTCGAACCGCACCTCGTCGGTCCGCACACGCCCGACCTCGACCGACCCATCTCCGAGGTGCGCGCCGCGGCCGAGCGCGAGGGCTATCCGATCGAGATCTCGGCCGCGCTCGTCGGGTCGTGTACGAACTCTTCCTACGAGGACATCGGCCGCGCGGCCAACATCGCGCGCCAGGCGTCGGCTCGTGGATTGCGGGTCAAGACGCCGTTGATGATCACGCCTGGTTCGGAGCAGGTGCGCGCCACCATCGAGCGCGACGGACTGCTGAACGACCTCGAGGCGATCGGGGCGACGGTGCTGGCCAACGCGTGCGGCCCGTGCATCGGGCAGTGGCAGCGCGATGACATCGCGACGGGTGAGAGCAACACCATCGTGTCGTCGTTCAACCGCAACTTCCCCGCCCGCAACGACGGCAACGCGTCGACGTTGTCGTTCATCGGTTCGCCCGACACCGTCGTCGCGCTCGCGCTCGGGGGGCGCCTCGACTTCGACTTCACCAGGGAGGCGCTGACCGCGCCCGACGGTTCGTCGGTGACCCTGGAGGCGCCGACGGCCGACGACCTCCCCTCGAAGGGGTTCGACCCCGGCGAGTCCGGATTCGTCGCCCCGGCGGCCGATCCGTCGACCGTCGAGATCGTCGTGAGCCCCACCTCGGACCGGCTGCAGCTCCTCGAACCGTTCGCGGCGTGGGACGGCAAGGACTACACCGGCCTGCGCGTCCTGCTGAAGGCCGCGGGGAAGTGCACGACCGACCACATCTCGATGGCCGGGCCGTGGCTCAAGTACCGCGGCCACCTCGAGAACATCTCCGGCAACCTCTTCCTCGGAGCCAACAACTCGTTCACGCCCGGTGAATCGGGCCAGGGCATCGACGCGCGCGACGGGTCGAAGAAGTCGTTGCCCGAGCTGGCCAAGGAGTACAGGCAGGCCGGTATCGCGTGGGTCGCCATCGGCGACGAGAACTACGGCGAAGGGTCGTCGCGTGAGCACGCGGCGATGGAGCCGCGGTTCCAGAACGGCAAGGCGATCATCGTGCGCTCGTTTGCCCGCATCCACGAGGCGAACCTGAAGAAGCAGGGCGTGCTCGCGTTGACGTTCGCGGACCCGGCTGACTACGACAAGGTCCGCGCCGACGACGCCGTCGACATCGTGGGCCTTGCCGACCTCGCGCCGGGCAAGCCGGTTGCCGTGGTCCTGCACCATGCCGATGGGACCGCCGACGAGATCCAGACGACGCACACGATGAGCGACGAGCACATCGCCTGGTTCCGCGCCGGCTCGGCCCTCAACGTCCTGCGCCAGCAGTCCTGACTGCGGCCCGGACCCGCGGCCCGGCCCGGCCCGACGTTGCGTGGAATTCGCGCGATAGCCGCGCGAATTCCACGCATCATCGCGGTTCGGGGGACTCCCCGAAGCCGAGACGTCGGTGGATGGCTCGCATCCAGCGGGGCGCCCACCAGTTGTACGGTCCCGCGATCTTCATGAACGCGGGGACCAGGGTGCCGCGGATGACGAACGCGTCGACGAGAACCGCGAGCGCGATGCCGATCCCGAGCAGCTTCGACGACGTCACCCGCGTGATCGCCATTCCCGACATGACCACCGCCATGAGGGCGGCGCAGGCCGTGACCACACGGCCCGTGTGCTGAAGGCCGACGGCCACGGATTCCTCGTTCTCGCCCGTGCGGTCGTACTCCTCCTTGATGCGCGACAGGATGAACACCTCGTAGTCCATCGAGAGGCCGAACGCGACCGCGAGGATGTAAACGGGGATCTGGAGATCGAGGGTGTCGAGCGGCGTGAAATGCAAGAGCCCGCTGAAGTGGCCGTCCTGGAAGATCCAGACCATGGCGCCGAACGTCGCGCTCAGGCTCAGGACGTTCAGCACGATGGCTTTGATCGGCACCAGCACGCTGCCCGTCATCAAGAACAACAGGACGAACATGCTCGTCGCGAGGATCGCGGCGAGCCGGGGGACGCCGGCGTCGATCGCGTTGCGGATGTCGACGAAACGGGCCGAGAATCCGGCCACCTGCACCGTGAACGGTCCGTGCCCGCGACGGACGGCGGCGACGAGGGCGGCACCCCGTTCCGACACCGGCTCGACGTTGGGCACGACCCGGAACCACACGCCGTTCGTGCCGGCGTAGCGCGCCGCGGTGATGTCGGGCTCCCGGATCCGATTCCCGCGGGCGTAGGTGCCCGTCAGGGTCTGGACGTCCGCCACTCCGTCGAGCTCCGACAACGTGATCGCGTAGCGATGGATGTCGGCCTCGCGGGTTCGGGCGGCACCGATGCCGGGGGCGACGACGCTCAACGCCCGTGCTTCGTCACCGTTGAAGTACCTGCGGATCTCGTCCTGCGCCCGTCGTGCGGGTGCCGTCGGAGGGAGCTGGCGGTCGTCGGCCACGCCGCCGCGGAGGCGGAGGAAGGGCGCACCGAGGAGGAACAGGATGCCGCAGACCACGACGACGGTGAGCACGGGTCGGCGCATCACCCGCTTGGCCGTCTGGTACCAGAACCCGTGTTCGCGGGGCTGGAGCGATCGCCTCCAGAAGACGCCGGCGTTGACGCGTGGGCCGAGCAGCGCGAGGAGCGCGGGGAGTACGATCACGGCGCCGAACACCGCGGACGCGGCGCACGCGGCCCCGGCTACCGCGATCGAGCGGAACATCGGTATCGGCATCACGGCGAGGGCCGCGAACGAGATCGTCACCGTCAACCCGGAGTAGAAGATCGTGCGTCCGGCGGTCTCGACCGTGCGGGCGGCGGCGGCGAGCGGGTCTCCGGTTCCGGCCAGCTCTTCGCGGAATCGCGAGACCGCGAGCAGGCTGTAGTCGATCGCGAGTCCGAGCGCGAGGAGGGTGGCGATGTTCATCCCGAAGATCGACGTGTCGGTGAACAACGTGAGGATCCAGAGCGTCAACAACGTGGCCACCGTGGCGATCGCGGCCGTGATGAGGGGCAGGAGCGCCGCCACGATGCTGCCGAAGACGAGCAGCAGGATGATCAGCGCGATCGGCATGACGTAGAGCTCGGCGCGGGTGGCGTCCTCCTTGGAGAAGCCGGCCAGCTCCCGGATGCTTTCGACCTGTCCTCCGATGGCGACGGTCAACGCGCCGTGCGTGCCGCGGTACGTGCGAACGATGCGGGCCGCGGCCGGTTCGTTCTGGCGGTCGGAGCCCTCGGCGAGGGCGACGACGATCAGGGCGTAGTGCCGATCGCGGCCGCGCAACGTTTCCAGACCGCCGAGCGTCCAATAGGAAGCGGCCCGTTGCACGCCGCGCTCGGCGGCGATTCGTTGCGTGAGCTCGGTTCCCGCCTGCACGATCGACGGGTCGTCCACGGTTCCTCTGCGGGCGTGCACCACGACCGCGAGGTCGACGGTGTTGGCCGGGAAGAGGCGCCGGAGCGTTGCGACGGCGCGGGGAGCCTCGGCGCCGACGGGTTCGAACCCGCCACTGCTCAGCCGGCCCGGTGCCTGGGCTCCGAGTGCGCCGGCGACGGCCAGGCCGATCGCGGTGGCGACGAGGATCGCCACCCGTCGCCGGACGACCCACGTCCCGAGCTCCTGCACCGATCCCGCCTCCCGCCCGTCGCTCGAAGTGCTCTGTCGGCGCCAGGATGTGCCACCTGGGGATGACATGGTGGCACGGGCCGGGGGCAACGGCGCGCGGCCCGATATTTCTTTTGGTGCGCGATGTATTTATTATGGGGCCCATGACCAATGACCTTGCGAACGAGACCCTGCTCACCATCACCGACGCGGCCCGCACGAAGGTGCTCGAAGTGCGGGCCAACGAGCCCGAACCCGAGACGCTCGCACTCTGGTTGGAGGTCAGTGGCACCCAGGGCGACGCCTACACCTACGACATGTACTTCCAGGAGTCCGACAAGGCCGGCGACGGCGACGTCGTCCAGGCACTGGCGGATCTCCCGCTGGTGATCGCGGCGGACAGCGTCGACAAGGTGCGTGGCGCCACGCTCGATTTCGTCGGTACCGGGATGGTCATGCAGAACCCGAACCGGCCCGAGCCGCCGGCTCCCCTCGCGATCCCGAAGGGCGACCTGTCGAGCGACGTTGCGCAGCGGATCATCAAGGTGCTCGACGAGCACGTGAATCCGGCGATCGCTTCGCACGGTGGACGCGCCGAGCTCATGGCCGCCGAGAACGGCATCGCCTACATCACGATGAGCGGCGGCTGCCAGGGCTGCGCGATGTCGGCGCAGACGTTGCGGCAGGGCATCGAGGTCGCGATTCTCGACAACGTCCCCGAGATCACCGAGGTGGTCGACGTCACCGATCACGCGGTCGGCTCCACGCCGTACTACTCGTAACCGTTGCCGCCCGCGCCGGGCGGTTACGAGAAGCGGCCGGTCACGAGAAGCGGGCGATCTCGGCGTCGAGGTCGAGCGGCGCGACCATCGCGGTGTGTTCGGCTTCGCCCCACTGGTCCCGGGGGACGGCGAACAGGATCTCGAACTCGTTGCCGTCGGGATCGTGCCCGTAGATCGACTTCGATGTGCCGTGGTCGCTCTCGCCGACGTACGCACCCAGCCGGAGCAGGGTGTCCTTGGCGACGGCGAGTGATCGGATCGCGTCCACCTGCCAGGCCAGGTGGTACAGGCCGACCGATCCGCGCGGGGCGTGCGGTGCGCCGGGGCCCACCGAGAACAACCCCAGGTCGTGGTGGTTGTCCGTTCCGGCGGCCCGCAGGAACACGGCGCCGCGCATCTCCCCGACGACCTCGAAGCCGAAGGCCTCCTGGTAGAAGGCGGCGGTCACCTTCGCGTCGCGGACGTACAGGACGGCATGGTTGAGCCTGGTCACCGGGATCATGTACCTCGCAACCCCCGCAGTCGCTCGACAATTCCCGGGAACACCTCCAGGAAGCGACCGACGTCCTCGGACGTGGTGTTCCATCCGACCGAGATCCGCAGCGAGTGATCGGCATCGACGCCCATCGCCTGCAACACCGGCGACGGTTCGAGGGTCTCGCTCGAGCACGACGAGCCCGAATGGGCGGCCACGCCGTGTTGATCGAGTCCGAGGAGTATCGGCTCGGCTTCCACGCCCGCGACCCCGAAACAGAGCAGGTGGGGGAGTGCGTTCGCGGGATCGCCGTAGCGCGTGGTGCCGTCGACGGTCCCGAGGATCTCGGCCGCTCGGGCGGTGAGTGCAGCCGACGAGGCCTGTTCGGCGGCCCCTCGTTCGGCCCGCTCGACGGCCAGCGCGCCGAAGCCGACGATCGCGGGGACGTTCTCGATGCCGCCGCGGCGGGCCCGTTCCTGCGCGCCGCCCACGATGAACGGGGGGAGCCGCAGCCCGCGGCGTACGAGCAGGGCGCCGGCGCCCTTGGGGCCCCCGACCTTGTGGGCGGTGATCGAGAGCAGGTCGGCGTCGAGCGCGGCGAAGTCGATGTCGACGTGGCCGAACGCGGCGCACGCGTCGACGTGTACGAGCACACCTCGCGCCCGGGCCGCGGCAACCGCCCCGGCCGCGGGCTGGATCGTGCCCACCTCGTGATTCGCGAGTTGCACGCTCACGAGCACGGTGTCGTCACGAATCGCGGCCGCGATCTCGCGCGGGTCGTAGCGGCCGACGTGATCCACCCCGACGGCAGTGACGTCGCAGTCGGTGCGGCGGCACGCGTCGAGCACGGCCGAATGCTCGACGGCCGTGGTGACGACGTGACCGCGGCCTCCGGCACGCGCGATCGGCCCCCAGACTGCGGTGTTCACGGCTTCGGTCCCACCCGAGGTGAAGACGACCTCTCGTGGCCGGGCACCCAGGCCTGCGGCCACGTGTTCGCGGGCCTGCTCGATCGCGACGCGAGTCGCATGGCCTTCGGCGTGGAGCCGTCCCGGGTCGGCGTGGTGCTCCCGCAGGTAGGGGAGCATCGCGTCGAGCACGGCGGGGCGCAGTGGCGACGACGAGGCGTGATCGAGGTAGGCGCGGCTCATCGGAGCCAGGGTAGGCCGAGACGCTCGGTGACCACGCGGGTGCTCACGCTTCTCGCTGGGCCTCTCTCGCGGACGAGTGCGATCTCAACAGACGCCGTTCTCCACATCGATCGCGGTGAACCGGAGAACAACGTGGCGGACAAGATGCCGATCGCGATCATCGCGAGCGTCCGGCTTCGATGATCGCGCATCTTTTCCGTCCGTCGCGCGTCCGGATACTCGGACTCGGGTGTTCGGGCCCGGATGCTCAGACGCGGGTGACGCAGTGCTCGTCGCCTTCGGGTCTCGATTCCGAGAACTCGGGTTGGGTGTCGCCGTAGAGCCCCGCGAGCATGCCGCGGATCATGCCGCGATCCACTGCGCACACGACGTGCGGATAGCTCGTGGCCGCGTCCCCGAACGGGCAGCACTCCGACACGATGGACATCGTGTCGCCTTCGGTCTCGGCTCGTGCCGCGAACCCGTGGGCGGTGAGCGCATCGGCCACCACGCCGATCGCGCTGCGCACCGAACGATGGCCCTCACCCGGGCCCATCTTCGCTGCGAGCGACACGCCGTACTCGAAGCCGACCTCGTCGGCCATGGCGGCGGCCCGGTCGGGCCCGAGAAGATCGAGTGCGCGCGCCAGGAGGTTGGCGAGGATGTCGTCGCGTCGGGGCGGGAACGTCAGCGCCGCGTCGACATCGCCGGCGCGGTATCGCTTCGATGGCCGACCGGCCGCACGCGCGCCGGGGCTCCGGCCGAGATCGACGGTGAGATACCCGCCGCTCGTGAGCTTCTCGAGATGGTGACGGGCCACGTTCTGGTGCAGCTCGAAGCGCTCCGCGACCTCGGCCGTGGTGACGCCGGTACCGGCGCGGGTCAATTCGCGCGCGAAGAGGTAGATGTCGCGGCGGGTCGGGTCGCCGAACGCGCTGGTGACGGCGGTGACCGCGGCCGAGAACTCGTCCGCGCTCAGCTCGCGATCGGGATCGGAAGCTGCGGCCGTGTGGTCGGCCGCGCTCGGGTCGTCCATCGGCGCGGCGACCACGGGCACCGGCACCCGGTGGGAGCTGCTCGAGACCATCCCGGTATTGTACCTATGTCGGTAGTGGAAATAGACCGGAGGTCTCCCATGCCACCCGAGCACCGCGTCAATCCCTTCACCGATTCACGAACCCGGGTGCTGGCCATCGCCTCCGGAAAGGGTGGGGTGGGGAAGTCGTCGGTCACCACGAACCTGGCCGTGGCACTGGCGCAGAAGGGTCACCGGGTGGCCGCGGTCGACGCGGACGTCTGGGGATTCTCGATGCCGAGAATGCTCGGCATCACGAGCCCGCCCGAGGTGGTCGACGAGGTCATCATCCCGCCCGTCGCCCACGGCGTGCATCTCATCTCGATGGGGTTCTTCGCCCGTGAGGACCAGCCGGTGGTGTGGCGCGGGCCGATGTTGCACAAGGCCATCGAGCAGTTCCTCACCGACGTGGAGTGGGGTGAGCCCGACTACCTCGTGGTCGACATGCCCCCCGGAACCGGCGACATCGCGCTGTCGATGGCGCAGTTCCTCCCGCGCGCCGAGGTGATCGTGGTGACCACGCCGCAGCCGGCCGCGCAGCGCGTCGCGCAGCGCGCCGCGTTCATGGCGCAGAAGGTGAACCTCAGCGTCGTCGGTGTCATCGAGAACATGTCGTGGTTCCGCGGGGACGACGGCAAGGCGTACGAGATCTTCGGGAGCGGCGGGGGACGGGAGCTCGCCGACCAGCTCGAGGTGCCGTTGCTCGGGCAGGTGCCGTTGCTCACCGCCCTTCGCCAGGGAGCCGACGAGGGCCGGCCGATCGTCATCGAAGAGCCGGACGCCGAGGCGTCGGTCGCGTTCCGGTCGATCGCCGATCAGGTCGAAGGAATGGCCCCGCGCAAGATCTACCGGCCCGAGCTGAAGATCCACTAGGTCGAGAGGACCAGAGGTTCGGTCCGGAGCGCGAGGTTCATGAGCATGCTGCTCGTCGCATCGCAGCCCGATCTGTTCTACGCGCGACAGCAGATGGCGCTGTCGCTCGGGTTCCACATCGTGCTCGCGTGCATCGGGATGGCCTTTCCTGCGCTCGTGCTCCTGGCCGAGTGGCGCGGGCAGCGCACCGGCGACCCCGTCTACGCGCAACTGGCGCGTCGCTGGGCGAGAGCCCTCGCCGTGCTCTTCGCGGTCGGAGCGGTATCGGGCACGATCCTGTCCTTCGAGTTCGGGATCCTCTGGCCGCGCTGGATGGGTCGTTGGGGCGACGTGATGGGCCTGCCGTTCGCGATCGAAGGGTTCGCGTTCTTCGCCGAAGCGATCTTCATCGGCATCTACCTCTACGGATGGGAACGGCTGTCGCCGCGCCGGCATCTGCTCGTCGGGATACCGATCGTGATCGCCGGAGTCGCGTCGGCCTTCTTCGTCGTCGCGGCCAATGGATGGATGAACACGCCGACCGGCTTCACGCTCGGCGCCGACGGGCGTCCTCGGCACATCGACCCGTGGGCCGCGTTGTTCAACACGTCGCTGTGGCCGGAGGCGACGCACATGATCCTCGCCGCTGCAATCGTGACCGGGTTCCTCGTGGCGATGGTGTACGTGCCGGCGCTGCGGAGCGGAAGGGCCACGAGGTATCACCGGGTGGGATTCCTGTTGGGCTTCACCGTCGCCGCCGTCGCGGTCCCATTGCAGCTGGTGGTGGGGGATTGGGCGGCCCGCCACGTCGCGACCCATCAACCCGTCAAGCTGGCCGCGATGGAGGGCGTCACTCACACCGAATCCGGTGTGGCGCTCCATCTCGGTGGCTTCTTTGTCGACGGCCATGTCGTCGGCGGCCTTCCGATCCCCGACGGTCTCTCGTTCCTCGCGTTCCACGATCCCTCCGCGAAGGTGACCGGCCTCGACTCGGTCCCGGCCCGGGATCGTCCTCCGGTCAACGTGGTCCGCACTGCGTTTCAACTGATGGTGGGGATCGGGACCGTCATGCTCGGGCTCGCGGTGTGGTTCGCCATCGCGTGGCGACGGCGGCGCGATCTCCCGTCGTCGCGCTGGTTCCTCCGGGCCGCGCTGCTCGCCGGCCCCGCGGCGGTGCTCGCACTCGAAGCCGGGTGGGTCACGACCGAGGTCGGCCGCCAGCCGTGGATCGTGTATCGCATCATGCGCGTGCGCGACGCGGTGACCGACGCGGCCGGCATTCGTTATGGCTACTTCGGGCTGCTCGTGGTCTACGCCGCGTTGACGGTCGCGACGGTGCTCGTACTGCGCCGGTTGGCCGGCCGCCCGCTGGCCGCGGCCGACGACGAGGGGCCGTCGTGACGGTCGCCGAGTTCCTGTTGGTGGCGCTGTTCGTCGGCCTTTCGGCGTACGCGCTGCTCGGCGGGGCCGATTTCGGCGCCGGGTTCTGGGATCTCCTGGCCGGCGATGCCGTTGCCGGCCGAGCGCAGCGCGACGCGATCGAGCACTCGATCGGTCCAGTCTGGGAGGCGAACCACGTCTGGTTGATCTTCGCTCTGGTCGTGTTGTGGACGGGCTTCCCGCGCGCGTACGCACCGATCATGTCGACGTTGTACGTACCGCTGACCCTGGCCGCCGTCGGCATCATCCTGCGCGGCGCGGCGTTCGCGTTCCGCAAGGCGGTCACAACCTTGACGCTGCAGCGCGCGTTCGGTGCGACGTTCGCGCTGTCGTCCGTGTTGACGCCGTTCTTCCTCGGCGCGGCAGTCGGAGGGATCGCGACCGGTCGGGTTCCGCCCGGAGAACAGTCCGGGGACGTCATCACGAGCTGGGTCAATCCCACCTCGATCCTCGGAGGCACGCTGGCCGTGGTGACGTGTGCGTTCCTCGCCGCGACCTATCTCGCGGCCGACGCCCGTCGTGCCGGAGTCGTCGAGCTCTCCGAAGCGTTTCGCTCCCGCGCGCTGGTCGCCGGGGGCGCGGCCGGCGCCGTGGCGGTCGGCGGCATCTTCGTGCTTCACGCCGACGCGCCGACGCTGTTCCACGGCCTCACCCACCGGGGGCTTCCGCTCGTCGTGATGTCGGCCGCTTCCGGTGTGGCCGCCCTCGCACTGCTCTGGACCCGGCGGAACGCCGCGGCTCGGGTCGCCGCCGCGCTGGCTGTCGTCGCGGTGCTCTGGGGATGGGCCGTGGCCCAGTACCCGTTCCTGCTCGAAGATCGGCTGCGCATCAACGCGGCCGCGGGATCCCACGCCACGCTCGTGGCGATGAGCGTGTGCATCGCCGTGGGCGCCGTGCTGCTCGTCCCGTCGCTGCTCGCACTTTTCGTGTTCGCTCAGCGCGGGGAGCTCCCCGGCGAATAGCTTGTGGATTCCCGGGGCTGGGTACGATGCCCGTACCTGCCTCATCCCCATCGGCCATTCGAAGGACGCGTGCGCATGGAAGTCAAGATCGGCGTTGTCTACACGCCCAAGGAGCTCTCGGTGGAGAGCGATGGCGATGTCGACGAGCTCGTCGCGCGCCTCGAATCGGCGCTGAAGGACGGCGAGCCGGTGGTCTGGCTCACCGACACCAGGGGCCGTCGCGTCGGGGTCCCGGCCGACAAGATCGCGTACATCGAGATCGCGAACGAAGACGCCACCAAACGGGTCGGATTCGGTCGCGGCTGAGTCGATGGGCACAGCGCCCGAGCTCCTGCAGCGGCGACTGCTCTTCTTCACCGGCAAGGGCGGTGTCGGCAAGAGCACGGTGGCCGCGGCAATGGCATTGCTCGCGGCGCGGCACGGCAAGCGGGTGCTCGTCGTCGAAGTCGACGCCAAAGGAAACCTCGCGACGCTCTTCGAGCATGCTCCCGCCGGTTTCAAGCCGGTCGAGATGCAACCGGGGGTGCACGTGATGACGATGCACACCGAGGAATCACTGCAGGAATACCTCCGGCTCAACCTGAAGGTCCCGGTACTCGGGCGCATCGGACCGCTCGCGCGCATGCTGGACTTCGTCGCGTCGGCCGCGCCGGGCGTGAAGGAGATCCTGACGGTCGGCAAGGTCTGCTGGGAGGTGAAGGAGGCGATCGAAGGGCGGGCACCCTGGGACCTCGTCGTCGTGGACGCGGCGGCGACCGGCCACGTGCTCGCGCAGCTCGACGCCCCGGCGGCCATCCAGGAGCTGGTGTCCGTCGGCCCGGTCCGCGCCCAGACCGAATGGATGGCGCAGATCCTCTCGGATCCCGCGCTCACGGCGCTCAACGTCGTCGCCACCCCCGAGGAGATGCCGGTCAGCGAGACGATCGAGCTGATCGCGCACGCCCGCGCCGAGGTGAACGTCCCACTCGGCGCGGTGATCGTGAATCGCGTGTTGCCCGAGCTGTTCACCCACGCCGACGAGCTCACGTTCGAAGCGCTGCGCGAGCCGGAAGTGGAATCCCAGCTCGTGAGGGCCGTCGGGCCGGGCACCACGGCCGTGCTCGACGCCGCCCGCCTGGCCGTCTCGTTGCGCCGCACCCGGGCGACGCACCTGGAACGGCTCCGGGCCGAGGTCGATCTCCCGATGCTCTATCTCCCGTATCTCTTCACGCGCAGTCACGGCCTGCGCGTGACCCGCATGATGGCGGACGCGCTCGACGAGGAGCTCGGCCAGTGAGCCCGCGCGCGGGTGCCGACCAGACCTTGGAGTCGTTGTTCGCCACGAAGGAGATCGTCGTGTTCTGCGGCTCGGGCGGCGTCGGCAAGACGTCGGTGGCGGCGAGCGCGGCGCTCGAAGCGGCGAACCGGCTCGGCGGCAAGGTGCTGGTGCTCACGATCGATCCGGCCAAACGGCTCGCGTCCGCGCTCGGGCTCGAGGGAATCGGCAACCTCGAGAAGCGGGTGCCGACCGAAGCGTTCAAAGCCGCCGGTCTCGAACCGCGCGGCGAGCTGTGGGCGGCGATGCTCGACACGAAGCAGTCTTGGGACGATCTCGTGCTGCGTCATGCACCCGACGAGCTCACGGCCTACAAGATCCTGGACAACCGGCTGTACCACAACATCACCGCGAGGTTCGTCCAGAGTCACGACTACATCGCGATGGAGCGGCTCTTCGAGATCCACTCGAGCGGTACGTACGATCTCATCGTCGTCGACACTCCGCCGACACGCAACGCGCTCGACTTCCTCGAAGCACCGAAGCGTATGTCGGAGTTCTTCGGCGGTCGTTTGCTGCGATGGCTCACGCTTCCGTACCGGGTGGGCGGCAAACGCAGTACGCGAATGCTCAATGTGGCCAGCCGGCCCTTCTATCAAATGGCCGACCGCATCCTGGGCGGGAAGTTCCTCCAGGACATCGCCGAGTTCTTCTTGAACTTCGAGTCCATGTACTCGGGATTCACACAACGCGCGCAGGCCGTCGAGCAGTTGATGCACGATCGACGCACGACGTTCGCAGTGGTCACCACGCTCGAGGACGCGCCGCTGCGCGAGGCCGAGTTCTTCTGCGAGGAGCTTCGCCGGCGCTCGTTCCACCTCGGCGCGCTCGTGCTCAACAAGACGCTGCCTACCTATCTCCTCGACGAGGACGGCGCTCGGGCCGCCGCGCAACTGTGTTCCGACTCGGATCGGCTCGCGGCGATGCTGGATCCGAGCGGCCACGGCGGCCTCGACGATCCGGCCCGGACGTCGAGGGTCTTGCGGACCGTCGGCGACTCGTTCCACAACTTCGCGGTTGTGGCGAAACGGGAGGCCGAATTGCGGGCCGAGCTCGGCCGGGTCCCCGATGTCGTCGTGAACGTCCCGAGCTTCGACGTCGACATCTACGACGTGTCGGGACTCGTCCGCATCGGCACCGCACTGTTCTCGGACCAGTGAGCGGTCGGTTCACTCGGTGCCGGCCCACGTCCGGAGCGTCTGTGGACCCCGGGTAGCCTCTGTTGCTCATGGCCACGCTGCCCGAGCTGGCGCTGCTCAACACGACGATCGACGGCGAGGATCTCGCGCACCTGCAGCGCCTCGCGGGTTCGTGGCGCATGCTCGCCGACCTCTGCTTCTCCGATCTCCTGCTGCTCGCCCCCGTTGCCGGTGAGGAAGGGCACCGGTTCGTGGTGCTCGCGCAGGTTCGACCGACCACCGGGCAGACGCTCTATCCGGTCGACATGGTCGGGACCGTGGTCGACGAGGTCGAGCGGCCGCTCGTCACGCGCGGCTGGCGCCTGGCGGAGATCGTGGAGGGTGACGCGTCGGTGCTCGGCGGCAAGGAGCGGGCGCGACTGCAATGCATCCCGGTTCGGCGGAACGGTCAGTTGCTCGCGCTGGTGACGCGCGAAACCGCGACCACGACGGGTCGCCGTCACGGTGAGCTCGAGCGCTACTACCTCGAGACCTTCGATCGCTTCGCGCGCATGATCGCGGAAGGGAGCTTTCCATTCGGCCGCGACGAGGTGGTGTTCGAGGACACCCCGCGGGTCGGCGACGGCGTGATGGTGATCGATGCCGACGCCCGCATCCGTTTCGCGAGCCCGAACGCGGTCAGCTCGCTGCATCGCATGGGGATCCACGCGTACACCACGGGGCTGCGGCTCTCCGAGCTCGGTTTCGAGGAGGGCTCGCTTGCCAGCGCGACCCGAGCGATGCTGCCGGTGACCGAGGAGATCGAACGGGGCGAGACGTCGATCCTGCTGCGCGTCATCCCGTTGTTGGACCGGGGCCAGTCGGTGGGGGCGGTGATCCTCCTGCGCGACGTGACCGACCTCCGCCGCCGCGACCGCATGCTGCTGTCGAAGGACGCGACCATCCGCGAGATCCACCACCGGGTGAAGAACAACCTCCAGACGATCGCCGCGTTGTTGCGGCTCCAGGGACGCCGTCTCCGGTCTCCCGAAGCGCAACAGGCCATCGAGGAGTCCGAGCGCCGTATCCGCTCGATCGCCATCGTGCACGAGACGCTGTCGCGTGAAGCCGGCGACGTGGTCGCGTTCGGCGAGATCGTGCGTCCGCTGGTGCGCATCGTGGAGGAGAGCGTCGCGAGTCCCGACGCCAAGATCCGTTTCGACGTCGCGGGCGACGCCGGCGACCTGCCCGGGGAGATCGCCACGCCGCTTGCGGTCGTGCTCAACGAGCTGATGCAGAACGCGGTCGATCACGCGTTCCGGCGTGACGGTCCGGGCGCGGTCGACGGTCGGGTGTCGGTACAGCTCGCCCGAAGGGGTGACAACGTCGTGATCGACGTCACCGACAACGGTGCCGGGCTCCCCGAGGACTTCTCGATCGATCGGGCCAAGGGACTGGGGCTCTCGATCGTGCACGCGCTCGTGACGAGCGAGCTCGGCGGATCGATCGAGATGTACGACGACGGCGGTACGCGTGTGCACCTGGTGATCCCGGTGCGTCCGGCGCGCACGGTCGAGGTCTAGCGGCAGATCCGGTGGAGCAGCCGGCCGCCGGGACCGGCGGTGGCGCGCGGGGGAGGTCAGCTCGGAAGGTGCGTCAGCACGCGGCGCGGCGCTGCTTCGAGACCCAGTCCTTGCGGAGCTTGCGGCGCTCCTCCTCGGTCGTTCCGCCCCACACCCCGGCCTCCTGGTTCGTGGCCAGGGCGAACTCGAGACACTCACTTTGGGTGAGGCACGACGCGCAGACGCGCTTGGCCGCTTCGATCTGGTCGATCGCGGACCCGGTCGAGCCGACCGGGAAGAACAGGTCGGGGTTCGAGTCGCGACACGACGATCGGTTTCGCCAGGCATCCGCATCCCAGTCGTGGGTTCGAATCCAGGTGAGCGCCACAGGGCCTCCGCTTGCGAATCGGGTGACGTGCGACCCACTCGTGCGCACGTTCACAAGTGTCCTCGGAGACGAGCTCTCGAGGCACTGCCCAACGGTACTGTCGTGTTTGTCCGCGCCGCAAGGGGTCTGACCAGGTATTTTGGAGATCTCGGCCTATGCAGCCCGCCGTGGCGCCGTGGAGCCTACGATCCCGCCGTGGATCACCGGCCGCTCGTCCTGGGTCACCGTGGTGCGCCGCTCGCCGCGCTCGAGAACACGGTGGAGGCGTTCCGGATCGCCAGGGTCATGGGGGCCGACGGCGTCGAGCTCGACATCCGTCGGAGCGCCGACGGTGCGCTGGTGGTGCATCACGACGCGGTGGCGACCGGCATCGGCGTGCTCGCCGACCACCCGCTCGACGCGATCCGGGCCGCCCGCCCCGAGGTGCCGACCCTCGACGCGTGTCTCGATGTCCTCGAAGGCACGCTCGTGAATGTCGAGGTGAAGAATTTCCCCCACGACCCCGATTACGACCGGGCCCAGCGCATCGTCGACGATCTCCTCGAGCTGGTGCACGCCCGCGGCGGTCGCGACCGGATCATCGTGTCGTCGTTCAATCTCGAGACGATCGATCGGGTGCGCGCCGCGGACGCCTCGATGCCCACGGGTCTGCTGACCCTGTTGGGGTTCGATCCCGTCGACGCGGTGAGCATCGTCGTCGATCGAGGTCACCACGCGCTGCATCCCGACGTGCGTTCGCTCGAAGGGCCGATCGCGGACGCGGTCGTCGGCCGTGCGCGGGGCGCGGGTGTCGAGGTCAACGTGTGGACCGTCGATGCCCCCGACGAGATCACCCGGCTCGCCGACGCGGGTGTCGACGCGGTGATCACGAACGTCCCGGACGTCGCGTTGCGGGTACTCGGCCGGTGAGCGGGGCGCGCGGCGGTGCGCGTGCCGGGGCACAACGACTAGGGCACGACGAGCTTGAGCGCGTTGGGCTCCCAACGGAACGGTAGGCGCTCGACCTCGCCGAGGTAGTCGCCGTCGGCCTGCCAGGGGAACGGGCCGTGGCCGACGATCGTGAACCCCGTGAGGTCGCGCCGATGGGCGACGCTGCGGTGGCGGTGCAACGTCCGGCCCGAGGCCAGCGCGGAGATACCCAAGCGTGTGATGGTCACCGCATGCCGGCTGCGAAACGCGGTCAGGAACAGCGGCCGGTCGAGGTTCGCGTCGGGGGCCGCCACAATGGGTCGGGTTCCGAAGTAGGTGTACGGCGTCGTGTTGCTGACGATCGCGAGGATGCAATCGGAGATGACCTCTCCGTTGTCGAGCTCGATGTCGAAGCGTGGCCGCGAGTGGTCGTAGTGACGGAACCACGTGTCGAACGTCGCGAGGAAGAAGATCGGGTGGGCCGCGTAGCGTTTGAACGACGACTTCGCGGAACGCCGTTCCACCTGGTGCACGATCTCGGCGTCGAAACCCACGCCGGTGTGGAACAGGAAGTACCGGCCGTCGGCCTTCCCGAGGCCGACCCGCTTGCAGGCGTCACGTTCCAGCGAGCTCAGCAGTTGGCTCGTGGCGTCGATCGCCTCGTTCACGATGCCGAGGCTGCGGGCGAAGACGTTCGTGGATCCACCCGGGAGAGGTGCAAGCGCGGTGTCGGATCCGGCAAGCCCGTTGGCGGCCTCGTTGAGCGTGCCGTCACCGGCGAGGACGGCCACGACGTCGAACCCGTCGAGCGACGCGGCCCGGGCGAGACGGGTCGCGTGGCCGCGGCGCGAGGTTTCGGCCACCTCGAGCTGGTGATCCGCGCCGAGGGCCTTCTGGATCACCACGCGTTTGCGGGGGGTCACCGAGGATGCGGTCGCGTTGACGACGAGCAGGATGCGCACGGTGCGGCAGAGTAGTGCCGTGTCGGATCTGGACGAGCTGACGAGCGAGATCGTGGCGTGTCGGGCCTGCCCGCGACTGGTGGCGTGGCGCGAGCAGGTGGCCGAGGAGCGGCGGGCGTCGTTTCGCGACGAGGAGTACTGGGGTCGTCCCGTCCCCGGATTCGGTGATCCCGACGCGAGGGTCTTCGTGCTCGGACTGGCTCCGGCCGCGCACGGCGGCAATCGCACCGGGCGGGTGTTCACCGGGGATCGTTCGGGCGACTGGCTGTTCGCGGCCATGTTCCGCGCCGGATTCGCGAACCAGGTCATCTCGACCGACCGAGACGACGGGCTCCGATTGGCCGGCGCCTACGTGGCGGCGGCAGTCCGGTGCGCGCCACCGGCCAACAAGCCCACTCCCGAGGAACGTGATCGATGCCGGCCGTTCCTCGCACGCGAGCTCGTACTGCTCCCGCGCGTGCGCGTGATCGTGGCGCTCGGGAACTTCGCGTACGAGGCGGCGTGGCGGCTGCTCGGCGAGTCAGGCGTCGAGCTCCCCAAGCCGCGACCCCGATTCGCGCACGGCCTCGAAGTGACGACGCCGCGCGCGGTGATCCTGGGCTGCTTCCACCCGAGTCAGCAGAACACGTTCACGGGCCGGCTGACCGAGCCGATGCTCGATGCGGTGTTCGAACGGGCGCGACGGCTCGTGACGTGAAACGGGTGGGGACCGGCCCGTCGCTCGCTGCTACCGGACCATCGCAACGATCTCACCGGTCGCGTAGACGGCCGCGATGATGGCGAGGGTCACGGCGACCGACTTGCGAAGGTTTTCATCGGAGGCGCGCAGGGCGAGGAAGGCCCCGACTCTCGCCCCCGGGATCACACCGATCGACAACGGGATCGCGTACGCCCATTCGATGTCGCCGAGATACATGTGGGTCAGCGTGCTCGGGATGGCGAGAAGGCCGACGCAAGCGAGCGATGTCCCCACGGCCTCCTTGATCGGCATGCCGATCCACTGTGAGAACGCCGGCACCATGATCACGCCACCGCCGACGCCCAGCAGCCCGCTCAAGCCGCCCGCGGCGAGCCCGATGAGCGCAGCGTGCCAACCGGCGCCACTCACGTCGTGGCCGCCGCCGACCGGAGTCGCCGCCGGCTCGATGCTCTCCGGTTCCTGCTTGGAGGTGGACATGCGCCACGCGGTGAAGGCGACGAGGGCCGCGGTGGCGATCATGAGGACATGGCCGTGACCGGGGACGCGGTGGGAGAGGAACGACGCTCCGATCGCGGCGGCGCTGCCGAGGAGGCCGACCGTGCCCACCACGTGCCATCGGATGAGACGTTCGCGCCGGTACCGCAGCGTTCCGCTGATGGCGGAGGGCAGGATCGACGGCAGGGTGGTGCCGATCGCGTCGATCGGCCCGACGCCGAGCGCGCGGATCGCCGGGGTCGAGATGACCGCGCCGCCGACGCCGAACATGCCCGAGAGGATGCCCGTGGCGAACCCGACCATGAGCACGCTGATCGTCAGCCATGGCTGGTCCATGCCCGGAGGATACGGGGTCGCCCGGCGGTATCCCGAGCCGTCGCGAGTAACCTGGGTCTATGACCAGCGACCTCACGCTGCGAGGCGTGTACGTTCCCCTGATCACACCGTTCGCGGCCGACGGGTCCGTCGCGCTCGACGCCGTCGAGCGATTGGGCCACGAGTACCTCGACGCCGGCGCGGCAGGTCTCGTGCCCCTCGGTACCACCGGCGAATCCCCGGCGCTCGACGCAGCCGAGAAGCGCGCGATCGTCGAGGTGTGCTCCCGAGTGTGTACCGAGCGCGGTGCGCCGATGATCGTCGGCGCGGGGACGAACAACACCGCGACCACGGTCGCCGCGGTGCGCGAGCTGGCCGGCACGCCCGCGCTCGCGGCCACCCTGATCGTGGTGCCGTATTACGTGCGGCCGTCGGAGGCGGGCATCGTCGCCCACTACCGCGCGGTCGCCGAAGCGAGTCCGGTGCCGGTCGTGCTCTACAACATCCCGTACCGCACGGGCCGCGGGATCGGCTCGGCGTCGATCCTCGAATTGGCACGGACACCCAACATCGCGGGCATCAAGCAGGCCGTCGGCGGGATCGACGCCGACACGTTGGAGGTCCTTGCCAACCTGCCCGAAGGTTTCTCGGTGCTCGGTGGCGAGGATCCGTACTTGTACCCCACGGTGCTGCTCGGGGGGACGGGGGCCATTGCGGCGTCGGCCCACGTCTGCACGGAACGCTTCGTGGCCATGATCGAGTGCGGGCTCGCGGGCAAGCTCGACGAGGGCCGGGCCTACGAAGAGGCGCTCCTTCCCGTCGTACAGGCCTGTTTCGCGGAGCCGAACCCGTCGGTCTTCAAGGGTGTGCTGCACGCGCAGGGCCGGATCCCGACCCCCGACCTTCGGCTGCCTCTGCTCACGGCCTCGACGGACTCGATCGAGCGGGCCCTCGCCGCGATCGACGCCGTCGGCTGATCGTCCGAGCCCGATGACGCGTTGATCCGGTGCCGTTACGGCACTCGATCCCCGCATCATCACGGGACTTTCGTATCGAACGGGAGACGGATGCGTCTCGGAGGGAGAGACCGCGAGAGTCGGGCCTACGAACGACGGTGGCTGATCCTCGCGGTGCTGTGCTTCAGCCTGCTCGTGATCGTGCTCGACAACTCGATCCTGAACGTCGCCCTCCCGACGTTGCAGCGCGAGCTGCACGCCACCGAGAGCCAGCTGCAGTGGATCGTCGATGCGTACACACTGGTGTTCGCCGGCCTCTTGCTGACGATGGGCAGTCTGGGAGATCGGTTCGGCCGCCGGGGCGCGTTGCAGCTCGGCTTCGTCCTGTTCGGTGCCGGCTCGCTGCTCTCGGCCCTGGCAACGTCTCCCGGTCAGCTCGTCTTCACGCGAGGCTTCATGGGTGTCGCGGCCGCGCTGATCATGCCGGCGACGCTCTCGATCATCACGAACCTGTTCCCCGTGCCGGAGCGGGGCCGGGCCATCGGCGCGTGGGCGGGGGTCGCCGGTGTCGGCATCGCGCTCGGGCCGCTCACCGGCGGATTCCTGCTCGAGCACTACTACTGGGGCTCGGTGTTCCTCGTGAACCTCCCGATCGTCGCGGTCGGGCTGATCGCCGGCGTCATCCTGATCCCCACGTCCAAGGATCCGTCGGCTCCGAAGCTCGATCCGGTCGGGGCGGCACTGTCGATCTGTGGGCTCACGTCGTTGCTGTACGGCATCATCCAGGCACCGTCCGATGGCTGGAGCGACGCGACCATTGTGGCGGCGTTCGCGGTTGCGGCCGCGCTCCTCGTCGGGTTCGTGGTCTGGGAGCGCCGCAGTGACCATCCCATGCTCGACGTGCGATTCTTCCGGAACCCGCGCTTCACCGCGGCGAGCAGTGGCATCACCTTGGTGTTCTTCGCGATGTTCGGCTCGACCTTCCTGCTGACGCAGTACCTTCAGCTCGTCCTCGGGTACTCGCCGCTGGGGACCGGCGCGCGCATGGTGCCCTACGCGTTGGTCACCATGGTGACGGCGCCGTCGAGCTCTCGCGTGGTGAGCCGTCTCGGCACCAAGCTCACCGTGACCATCGGTCTCGCCACCGTCGCCGTGTCGCTCGTATGGCTCGCCGGAGTGGGCGTGTCGAGTTCATATGCGGAAATCGTCTGGCGGATGATGCTGATGGCGTTCGGCATGGGGTTGACGATGGCGCCCGCGACGGAGTCGATCATGGGCTCGCTTCCCCTGGCCAAGGCCGGCGTCGGCTCCGCCGTCAACGACACCACGCGCATGGTCGGCGGAGCGCTCGGTGTCGCGGTGATCGGGAGTGCGCTGTCATCGGTGTACAGCTCGAGGCTCGACGCCGTGTTCGCGGCGGCGGAGGTACACGGCCGCAGCCTCCCCGCCGCCGCGTCCGACGCGGCGCGTAACTCGCTGTACGGCGCGCTCGAGGTGTCGAAGCGGCTCCCCGCCCCGTACGGCGCGCTCCTGCGGGGCACGGCGAAGAGCGCGTTCGTCGGCGGGATGCAGCGCGGCGTCCTCATCGGGGCCGGTGCCGCGACGCTCGGCGCGGTCGTCGCCTGGCTCTGGTTGCCGGCGCGGGCACGCGCGGAAGACGCGGTGGAGCAAGCAGTGGAGTACGCCGCCGAGCATCCGGGCGCGCTCGCCCCGCCGCCGACCGAGCCGACGTAGGCGTCAGCCGTCGAGACCGGCGAACGTCGCCTCGACGAGCTGTCGTTGCTCCTGCTCGTGGACGTGAGAGCTGCCGCTTGCGGGGCTCGGGCTCGCGGGGCGGGCTACGAATCGAACTTCGACGCTCGGCGGGACGACGTCGCGGGTGAACGACATCGCGAAGACCCTCGCGCCCATGTTCTCGGGTTCCTCCTGGACCCACACCGCCTGTTCGAGCGAGGGGTAGCGCAGGACCGCGGTGGTGATCTCCGCCCGGGGAACCGGATACAGCTGTTCGACGCGAAGGATCGCGACGGGCGCCGCGAGTTCGTCGCGTCGCGTCGCCAGCTCGTGCGCGACCTTGCCGCTGCACACCACCAGGCGCCGGACCGTTCGCGGTTCGATGCCGGGATCGTCGACGATCGTGGTGCGAAAGCCGCCATCGACGAAGTCCGCGACGGGCGACGCGGTGGCCGGCATGCGAAGGTACCGCTTCGGCGTGAGGACGACCAAGGGCTTCCGGGTGGGGTCCACGACCTGTCGGCGCAGCGCGTGGAAGTACTGCGCCGCGGTGCTCGGGTACACGACGCGGATGTTGTCCTTCGCGCACAACGTGAGGAACCGTTCGAGGCGGGCGCTCGAGTGTTCCGGACCCTGGCCTTCGAATCCGTGGGGGAGCAGCATCGTGAGCCCGCTGCGCTGGCCCCACTTGTCCTCGGCGGCCACGATGAACTGGTCGATGATCGTTTGCGCGCCGTTGGCGAAGTCACCGAACTGGGCTTCCCAGCACACGAGCGCGTCCCGGTTGGCGACGGAGTAGCCGTACTCGAAGCCCAGCGCCGCGAACTCGCTGAGCAGGGAGTCGTGGATCATGAACGGCGCCTGCCTGGGGTCGAGGCTCTCGAGCGGCGTGTGCTCGGCCTCGGTGTTCGTGTCCACGACGGTGGCATGCCGCTGGCTGAATGTCCCGCGACGCGTGTCCTGCCCGGCGACGCGTACGGGAGCGCCGGCGAGGAGCAGGGAGCCGAACGCGAGGGCCTCGGCTGTCGCCCAGTCGACCTGGTCGTCTTCGAAATTCGTGCGCCGCGCGGTGAGGATCCGTTCGAGCTTGGGGTGAACGGCGAAACCGTCGGGAAATGTCGTGAGCGCGTCGATGATGCGCTCGAGGGTCGGACGGGGGACGGTCGTGTCGGCCGCGGGCCCGACGCGGATCGGTGCCGTCTCGGGTTCCGCCCACTCGCTGCCGTTGGCGTTCGCGCGCGTCTCCACGAACGCGGCGTCGAGCTTGGCGCGGTAATCGTCGAGCGCGGCTTCGCATTCCTCGATCGTGAGATCACCGCGGTTCACGAGGGCCTCGGCGTAGAGCTTGCGTACGGAACGCCGGGCGTTGATGAGCTCGTACATCCGAGGCTGCGTAAACGCCGGTTCGTCACCTTCGTTGTGGCCGTACCGCCGGTAGCAGACCATGTCGACGACGACGTCCTTCTTGAATCGCTGCCGGAACGCGAACGCCAAACGGATCACCCGGACCGCGGCTTCGGGGTCGTCGCCGTTCACGTGGAAGATCGGTGCCTGCACGGCCTTGGCGATGTCGGTGGCGTGAACGGTCGAGCGGGCGAAGTCCGGTGCCGTGGTGAAACCGAGTTGGTTGTTCACCACGATGTGCACCGTGCCGCCGACGTCGTAGCCGGGGAGCTCCGAGAGGTTCAGCGTCTCGGCCACCACGCCCTGACCCGCGAACGCGGCGTCGCCGTGGATCAGTACCGGAAGCACCCGCTCGCGGGCGGTGTCGTCGAGCCGGTCCTGCTTGGCGCGTGCCATCCCTTCGACGACGGGATCGACGGCTTCGAGGTGGCTGGGGTTGGCGGCCAGCGTGATCGCGGCCGTCCGGCCCGAAGGTGCCGTGTGGGTGCCGGTAGCACCGAGGTGGTACTTCACGTCCCCGCTGCCGGACGGGACGTCGGGGTCGAGCTCGCCTTCGAACTCACGGAAGATCTGGCCGTACGACTTGCCCACGATCGTGGCCAGCACGTTGAGGCGCCCGCGATGCGCCATCCCCATGACGACGTCGGCCATGCCCGCGTCGGCGGCGGCGTCGAGGAGGAACGTGAGCACCGGGATGAGCGTTTCGGAGCCCTCGAGGCTGAAGCGCTTCTGCCCCAGGTACTTCGTGTGCAGGAACTTCTCGAACGCCTCGGCCGCGTTCAGCGCCAGCAGGATCCGGCGCTTGTCGTCGGCGCCGAACTCGTTGCTCACGCCTTCGACGTGTTCCTGGATCCAGCTCTTCTCCGCCGGCTCCTGGATGTGCATGTACTCGACGCCGATCGTCCGCGCGTAGGCGTCGCGCAAGACGCCGAGGATGTCGCGCAAGCGCATCGAACGATTGCCGGCGAGGCCGTCGGTGGGGAACTCGCGATCGAGGTCCCAGATCGTGAGGCCCCAGTGCAACAGGTCGAGCTCGGAGTGCGTCTTGGGCTCCTTGCGGCCGAGCGGGTCGAGATCGGCGATCAGGTGGCCGCGCACGCGGTACATGTTGACGAGCTGGTGCACGTGCAGCGCCTTCTCGGCCCAGCCGAGCGAGTCGGTTTGCGGTGCGTCGTCGCGAACCCAACGGGCGGGCTCGTAGGGCACCGCGAAGCTGCGGAAGACGTCGTCATAGAAGCCGTCTTCGCCCAGCAGCAGACGATGGATCACGGCGAGGAACTCGCCGCTCTCGGCACCCTGGATGATCCGGTGGTCGTAGGTGCTCGTGAGCGTGACGACCTTGCTCACGCCGACGCGGGCCAGCGTCTCGGAGTCCGCGCCCTGGTATTCGGGCGGGAAGTCGATCGATCCGACGCCGACGATAACGCCCTGCCCGGGCATCAAACGCGGGACCGAGTGCATCGTGCCGATCATTCCGGGGTTTGTGATCGTCACGGTGGTGGCGGCGAAGTCATCGGGAGTGATCTTGCTGTTGCGGACGCGGCGCAGCAGTTCTTCGTACGCGGCGTGGAACGCGGCGAAGTCGAGGGTTTCGGCGGCCTTGATGTTGGGCACCAGGAGCGTGCGGGAACCGTCGGGCTTCTGTTGGTCGATCGCGAGGCCGAGGTTCACGTGCTCGTGTCTCGTGACCGACGGCGTGCCGTCGACGACCGAGAACGTCGAGCCCATGTTCGGGACGCGGTGCAGACCGCGCAGCACGGCGTAGGCCAGGAGATGCGTGAACGACACCTTGCCGCCGCGCGTACGGGCCAGGTGGTTGTTGAGGATCTGGCGATTGATCTCGAGCAGCTTCGCCGGCATCGTGCGCACCGACGTCGCCGTCGGAACGCCGAGGCTTGCTTCCATGTTCTCGACGATCTTCACCGCGACGCCGCGCAACGGTGTGGCGGTGTCGCCGGACGGCGAGGTGGGAGGCGCGGCGGCCCGAGGTGCGGGTGCGGTCGCCGGCGGCGCCGGTGCGGAGACCGGAGCCGGAGCGGGAGCCGCATCCGAAGGCGCGACCTCCGACCGCGCGACCTCCGACCGCGCGACGGACGAGGCCGCGGCCGGAGCCGAGCCGCGCGGCACGTAATCGGCGAAGAACTCGCGCCAGCCTTCGGCGACCGACTCGGGGTTCTCGAGGAACTGGCGGTACAGCTCCTCGACCAGACCCGAGTTGGGTCCGAGGTCTTCGAAGCGTGCGTCAGCCGCTTTCATGGCCGTCCTTTCCTCCGCCGCGGCGCCGCGTCCGGCGCCCGGAGCCCGAATCGGCTATCGGCGCAGGAGCTCGGCGACTTGAAACGCGAGGTCGAGTGACTGGCGGGCATTGAGTCGAGGATCGCACATCGTCTCATACCGCTGCTCGAGCTGATCGCCGAGCACTTCGGTGCTGCCGCCGAGGCACTCGGTGACGTCTTCCCCGGTGAGCTCGATGTGGACCCCACCGGGCCACACGCCCGCGGTGTCGCAGGCCGAGAAGAAGCCCCGCAACTCGGCCATCACATCGTCGAAGCGACGCGTCTTGTACCCGCTCGCGTGTTGGAACGTGTTCCCGTGCATCGGATCGCACGCCCACACCACCGGATGCCCGGCTGCGGTCACGGCCCGGAGGATCGGCGGGAGCTGCGTGCCGATCTTGGTCGCACCCATGCGGCTCACGAGGGTGAGTCGGCCCGGCTGACGTGCCGGATTCAACGTGTCGCAGAGCGCGAGCACATCGTCGGGTGAGATCGTGGGGCCGAGCTTGACGCCGACGGGATTGCCGACGCCCGACAGGAACTCCACGTGCGCGCCGTCGAGCTGTCGGGTGCGCTCGCCGATCCAGAGCAGATGCGCCGAGCAGTCATACCAGTCGTCGGTGAGGCTGTCTCGGCGGGTCAGTGCCTCTTCGTACCCGAGCAGGAGCGCTTCGTGCGACGTGAAGAAGTCGACCTGGTGTAACTGCAGCTCCGCGTCGAGATCGATACCGCACGCGGCCATGAATCGCAGTGCCCGGTCGATCTCCTGCGCGAGCGCGTCGTACCGCTGTCCTTCGGTGCTCGTGGAGATGAACTCCTGGTTCCACGCGTGCACCCGGCTGAGATCGGCGAACCCGCCCTTGGTGAACGCGCGGAGGAGGTTGAGGGTGGCCGCCGACTGGTGGTAGCCGCGCACCATGCGTTGCGGGTCGGGACGGCGCGCGCCGGGTGTGAACGCGAAGTCGTTGACCATGTCACCACGGAAGGACGGCAGCTCCACGTCGTCGCGCGTCTCGGTGTCCGAGGAACGGGGTTTGGCGAACTGGCCGGCGATGCGCCCGACCTTCACGGTCGGTACGCCGGTGCTGTAGCCGAGGACGACGGCCATCTGGAGGATGACCTTCAGCTTGTCGCGGATTCCGTTCGCCGAGAACGCCTCGAACGACTCGGCGCAGTCGCCGGCGTGCAGGAGGAACCCTTCGCCGCGCGAGACGGCGGCGAGCGACGCGGTGAGATTGCGGGCCTCGCCGGCGAACACGAGGGGCGGCATCCGGGCCAGCTCCTCGAGCGCAGCCTGCAACGCGGCGGCATCGGGCCACGCCGGTTCCTGCGCCGCGGGCCGGGCGTGCCAGGAGTCGGGGCGCCACTCCTTCGAGCTCTCCGGGGCGGTGTGGGTCACAGATAGGCCCCGTCGGCGCCGGGGGGCCGCCCACCCATCTCCAGCGCCCGTTGGCGGCGCATCTCCTCCATCTGACCCTGCGCCGCGACCTGCTGAGTGAACAGGGTGGCCTGGATGCCGTGGAAGAGTCCTTCGAGCCAGCCGACGAGTTGCGCCTGCGCGATGCGGAGCTCCGACTCGGTCGGGGTCTCTTCGGTGAACGGGAGCACGACCTCGGTGAGCTCCTCGATGAGGTCGGGCGACAGCACTTCCTGGAGCTCGGCGAGCGACCGCTCGTGGATCTCGCGCAACCGGCGGCGACCGGCATCGTCGAGCGGCGCGCGCCGGACCTCTTCGAGCATGTTGCGCACCATCGACGCGATGCGGATGAGCTTGGTGGGTCGGGTGACCTGCTCGAGGTTGTCGCCCGGGTCGGCCTCGGGCGCGGCGTCGAGAACCTCGGGAGCTTGGACCTGGGGGGTGTCGCCGGACGCAGTGGACGTCGGGCCGGCAGTGGGATCAGTATTCATCGACCACGAGGATAGAAGGTCGCGACCGTCCGGGACCCACCGATTCGGGTCGCGCTGGGCCCGTCGCTGCCGGCGGAGGTCAGTGGGGCCATTCTCGTTGGAGCAACTCCGGCGGTGGGGCGCCTTCGGCACCCGGGGTGCGGGGACCCGGCGCGTTGGGGAAGCGGAACGGCTCCGCGGCCCGGCCGGGCTGGCACACCCACGCTTCGCCGGTTCCCCCGCCGGCGACGACGTCGAGCACGGTCGCCGCGATCTCGTGCTTGTCGAGCAGCGGGAAGCCCGCCTGCACGAACTCGTCGCGTACCTCGGTCAGCAGTGGAGTGTCGACGAAGCCGGGACAGATGCAGTTGCACGTGATCGATCGGGCGGCGAGCGTCGGTGCGACGCTGCGGACCCATCCGACCACGGCGTGTTTCGTGGCGACGTACGCGGGGTCGGGGGGAAAGGCGACAAGTCCGGCGAGCGACGCGGTGGCGACGATCGCTCCACCGCCGCGCCGCGCGATCACGCGCGCCGCGGCCCGGGTGCCGAACACGACGCCGTCCACGTTGACGCGCATGATGCGGCGGTAGAGGTCGTCGGTGAGCTCGGCAACCTCGGCGACGTTGACGGTGATCCCGGCGTTGAGGAACGCGATGTCGACCCCACCGAGCTCTCGTTCACACGCGTCGAACGCGGCGTCGACCTCCGTCGACTCGCCGACATCCGCCGGGACGAACATCCCGTGCAGTGCCGACGCGACGATCTTGCCGGGTGATGCGGGGAGATCGACGATGCAGACGCGGGCGCCTTCGGCCGTCAGCCGTTGCGCGGTCGCCTCACCGATACCGGATGCGCCGCCGGTGATCAGCGCGACCTTGCCGTCGAACTCGCTCATCGGGGCCACCTCCGTCGCTTGGGCGTACTGCCCACGAACGGGGGGAGGCTACTGCGGCGCGGCGGGCGGTTTCAGCGAACGAGCGATAGCACGAGGGCGTAGTGGCAGATGCCCGCGCTCACGACCATGGCGTGCCACATCTCGTGGTACCCGAACACTCGCGGGTTCGGGTCGGGCCAGCGTGTCGCCAGCATGGCTGCACCCACCGTGTACAGCAGTCCGCCCGTCGCCAGCAGCACGAGCTGGTCGACGTCGAGTGAGTGCACCATCTGTGGGAGGGCGATGACGATGAGCCAACCGAGCGTGATGTACATGACGCCGCCGAGGCGGCGCAGCTTCTCCAGTCGCAACGCGGTGAGCGTGATGCCGATGATGGCGCCGGTCCACGCGAGTGACAGCAGGGTCACGCCCCACGCGGGCTTGAGCGCGAGCAGCGTGATGGGCGTGTACGAACCGGCGATCAGGACGTAGATCATCGAGTGGTCGAGGCGTTGGAGGATTCGTTCGACCGGTGGCGTCCAACGGCCGCGGTGATAGAGCGCACTGGTGCCGTAGAGGCCCGACAAGCTGACGGCGAAGACGATCGCGGCGACATGTCCGGCCGCACCGGCGCTCAGCACGACGAGCGCGACACCGGCCGGGATCGACGCGAAGAAGGCGATCTCGTGGAGCCAGCCGCGCAGCAGCGGTTTGACCCGACGAGGCGCATCTGTGAAGTGCACAGAGTCCACCATACGCCCATCTCATCGGCTCCGCCGATCGGCTTCTGAGCCCACGGTCACATCGTGCGTCTCTCGGCGACACATGGTGTTCTTCAGCTACACACGGCGCACTGATCAGTGCTGGATGATGACGAGGCGGGCTTCGGTCATCTCCTCCACGGAGTAGGCCGGGCCCTCCCGGGTGTTGCCCGAGTCGCGCAGGCCTCCGTAGGGCATCTGGTCGGCCCGGAAGGTGGGCACCTCGTTCACGAGTACCCCGCCGAAATCGAGCTCGCGGGTCGCGCGGAGACCGGTGGACAGGTCCCGGGTGAAGATCGCGGCCTGGAGGCCGTAGCGCGTGTCGTTGGCGAGCGCGATGGCGTCGTCGAGGTTCGTATAGCTCTGCACGGCGACGACCGGCCCGAACACTTCGAGCGCGCACACCTTCATGTCGGGCGTCACGTTGGCGAGCACCGTCGGCGCGAGCACGCCGTCGCGCAGGTCGCCGCCCGTGAGCACCTTGGCTCCGGCGTTCGTGGCTTCGTCGATCCACGCGGCGACGCGGTCGCGTTCGGAACCGGAGATGAGCGCGGACACGTCGGTGGAATCGTCGAGCGGATCGCCAACGACCAGCGCGTCGACCAACGGTACGAGCACGGCGAGGAAGTCGTCGACGATCGACTCGTGGACGTACACCCGTTGCGTCGAGATGCACGACTGGCCCGCGTGGCTGAACCCGGCGACGGAGATCTTCTTCGCCGCCGTTTCGAAATCGCCGTCGGGTTCGATGATGACCGGCGCGTTGTTGCCGAGCTCGAGGCCGACCTTCTTGTGCGGCACCTTGGCCCGGATCGCCCAGCCGACCTCGGGTGAACCGGTGAAGGTGATCATCGCGGTGCCGGGATGTTCGACGATCGCGTTGCCCACCGTCGACCCACTGCCCGTGACGACCGACAGATAACCGGCAGGGAGCCCGCATTCGTCGAGCAGGAGCTCGGCCAGTCGAATCGCCGAGAACGGTGTCTGCGAAGCCGGCTTGAGCACGACCGGGCAACCGGCAGCGATCGCCGGCGCGAGCTTGTGCGCGACGAGGTTGAGCGGGAAGTTGAAAGGGCTGATCGCGCCGACCACACCGATCGGGACGCGCATCGTGTACGCGAGCTTGCCCTCACCGACGTCGCTGGCGTCGAGCGGGATCATCTCGCCGGTCAACGTGCGGGCCGCCGCCGCCGCGAAGGTGAACGTGGACGCGGCGCGCTTGGCCTCGACCCGTGCGGTCTTGATCGGCTTGGCGGCTTCGGCCGCGATGATGCGGGCGAACTCTTCGGTGCGCTCGCTCAGCAGTTGTGCCGCTCGATCGAGGATCTCGGCGCGTCGCCAAGCCGGCAGCGGGTTGTCACGCAGCGCTTCGCGCGCCGCGGCCACGGCGCGGTCGACCTCGACCGCGGAACAGGCCGGGACGCGGCCGATCTCGTTGCCGTCGAAGGGCGAGCCCACGGCGATGGATTCGGTGCCGACGAAGCGATCGCCGGCGAGAGGCAACGCGGTCACGTCGGTCATGGCGCCGATCGTACCGACATGCTCGCTCGCGCAACAGGGCCCCGACCACGTTTCGGTCGACGTCCTGCTGCGCGTTACGTCGTTCCCCACTCGGACGAACGGCTGCCCGCGCCCGAGAGTCCGTCGTCAGCCGGGGATGACCCAGGTCTCGAAGAACAGGTCGTTCGACCCGAGGCCGCCGTCACCCCAGTTGGGACCGAGCGTCGTTCCCCGCTGCCAGGCGCGACCACCGGCATACGTGTTGGAGTCGCCCCGCAGGTTCCAGCCGTAGACCGTGGTGGCGGGGCAATCCGTGGTGACCGGGGTACTCAACACGATCGCGTACTGCTGACCAGCGACGACCCGAGCCCGACTGGCCAGAGGGATGTCGATCAACGTCGTGAGATCGGCGGATCCGGGCCCGGTGTAGGAACCCGCGCCGAGTTGGGTACCGCTCGGGGTGCCGTCGGATGCGACCGTCTGGATGCTCACGGTCAGGGCCTTCGCCGCGGCGAAGGGCTGGGCGACGAGCGACACCTGGTCCATCTGCCCGGTCCTGCCCGCGGTGAAGGATTGGGCCACGTCGTAGTACGTCACCGCGCCATTGCACTTGTAGTTGTCGTTGCGAAGCGTGAACGAGTACGACCCGACGTTCTGCTGGTCCACGACATGTGTCGGTGGAGGCCAGTTCGGCGGGCAGCCCGTCAGCACGAAGGCCAAGGCGATGACCCCGAGCGCCGAGCCCGCGCGGGTCGCGAGCCTGTGGTGTGAAGCGCTGTTCATGATCCACCTCCTCGACCGGCGGGACGCGCGGCAACGCCGAGCGGAAGTCCCTTCGGTTCCTGGGATCTCGCATGCTTCTCTTGCTCGCTCCATCGTGGGCCGCCCTGGCCGTCGGCCACAGGGCCCAAGGGTCGAACGTTCCGGGCACAAGTCACTTTGTCGGAGCGAGCGGTACGCCGAGGCGCACCGCTCGCCTTCGAGCCTTCGTCGCAAGAGTAAGGATTCGGACAAGATCGCGCCTACCTTGTCCAAAGTGCTCAATTGCTCCGGGCTCGGAGCCGATGACACCTTGCCGGCACGAGCCGGTCTCCACGGAAGGACGTGCTTCATGAGCATCTCGGCGGTCGGCGGCGCAGCCGCAAGCCACGCATCACAGGTCCGCCCGCAGCAGGCAGCCGCCCCGGCTCCCGCCGCGGCTCCGGCGGCACGAGGCGGCGATTCCGACGGCGACAACGACGGCAGCAAGGGCGGGACGGTCGACGTCCGCGCCTGAGGACATCGGAAACGCGCGCACCACCGGCGGGTTTGCACGTCAGCACACGGGAGCGCCCTCGGCAGGATTCGAACCTGCGCACACGGCTCCGGAGGCCGATGCTCTATCCCCTGAGCTACGAGGGCGGGAGACGAGAGGGTAGCAGCGCGAGCCGGCGACGATCCCGGGTGTTCCGGCAGTGTGCGGTCAGCTCGTCGGCGCCGGGGACCGCGACACGAGTCGGTTGACGGCGTGCAGCGTGGCGCGTGCGGCAGCTTCGATGGGGCTGGCGCCGGTCGCGAGGCCGTGGCGGTGCGCGTGGACTTCCGATCCCACCAGCCCCACTCCCACGAGGTAGGGCTCGCCGGCCGCGGACTCCAACGTGCGGGCCCAGCTCGCCTTGGTGTCGAGCTCGGGCAGGAACGTTGTGAGCGCGTCGAGCGTGGCCTCCACCGCGCCCAACAGGGCTCGGCTCGCGGCGGCGCGCCCGATGGCTCGTCTCCCGTCCAGCGTGAGGTGGACCTCGAGCTCGTCGGTGTCGGGGAACGTCAACACCGCGAGCAGGCGGACCCGGCGCTCAGCGGACTCCCGGACCGCGTCGGAGGTGCCGGCGGGCGTCTCGACCGACGGCGCGGCAGCGGTTGGCGCGGCAGCGGTTGGCGCAGCGGCGGTCGGTGCAGCGGCGGTCGTCGGGCCGACCGGTTCGTCGATCACGAGGGGCTCGGTGGTGGGCGACACTGCGGCCGGTGCCGCCGAAGCCGGCGTCGGCACCGGGACGTGCAGCGTCTTCCACCGCACGAGCTCCACCGCGACGGGCCGCTCCGAGTGTCGTGACGCGATGCGCGTCGCCTGGAGCGCGAGCCCGGGCTCGACGGTCTCGGGGACGATGTGGATCTGCACGAGCAGGACGTCGTCGCGATCGTTGAAGCCGATCGAGCGGACGCCGGGAAGCTTGCGCAACTCGAGCTCGAGGTCGTCGAGCGTCTCGGTGCTCACGGCCGGCCTTCTTTCGCTTGGTACAGGCGCTCGTCGGCGAGGCGGAACAGGCTGTCGAAGTCCTCGGCCTCGTTCGGACACACCGCGACACCGTACGAGAACGGTTGGCAGGGCGGCTCACCCTCGATCGGCGCGCCGATGCGCTCGAGCAGTGTCGGGACGTCGACGGGGTCCGTGCTCGGCAGGATCACGGCGAACTCGTCGCCACCGATACGGGCCGCGTTGTCACCGAAACGCAGGATGCGGGAGAAGCGCTCACCCAACGTCCGCAGGGCCGCGTCGCCGGCCGCATGTCCGTCGCGATCGTTCAGCTCCTTGAACCCGTCGAGGTCGATGAGCACGAGCGTGAACGGCCAGCGATAGCGCGTCGAGCGCGCGACGGCCATCTCGAGGAGACGGTCGAAGCTGCGACGGTCGTAGAGCCCGGTGAGCGGGTCGTGCCACGCGTCGTAGCGGAGCAGATCCAACCTCAGCGCGACCACGCAGAGCGATGTCAGCGTCGACGCGTCGAAGTCCGACGGCAAGACCGGATCCGTGTAGAGACCCGGCTGCGCGCCGAGCAACGCCTCTTCCTCGTCCTCTTCGAGCGGACGCCGGCCCGCGGTGAACACCTGGCGCCCGAGTCCGGGTTCCTCGATGACGAGGGCGGCGTCGTGCAACTCGTATTGGTCCACGAGGTTGTCGAGCGCCTGGTAGATGAGACCGAGGCCCGAGCGGTTGGCGGCCAGATCGGCCAGCAGGTCCGCGCCGAACGCGCCCGACGTTCCCTCACCGCTCGCGCGCACGACAACCCGCTCCGTGCGAGGTGCCGCGGCCTGCTCATGGAGATGGGCAGGAGGGAGCAGCGCTGCGAGGCCTCGCCCGAGCCCGCTCTGTCGCGCCACGCCGACCTCCCTTTCGTGCGCCCCACGCGCCACGCTCCGTCACCTTCGGGGGGTCCAGCCCCCGAAGGAAGTTACCGTCATCAGCATAGGCGCGGCGGGCGCCACGATGCATATGGGCATTTTATCCGTCCCAAATCCCGTGGTCCCGGTTGTGTACGCTGCCGTTTCGGCCACTGTTCCCTTCGATTTCCCTTGCCGCGGGCTTGGCGCTCCTTCCCGCGGCTGATGGGCCACGCTCAGTGATTCGCGACGAGATCCTCGCCTCCCTCCAGCACGCCCTCGTGGCGCTCGGGCTCCCCGAGCCGGCCCAGGGCCTCGCGCTCGAACCCGCTCGCCAACGGGAGCACGGCGACTGGCAGAGCAACGTTGCGATGCAACTCGCCAAAGGCGTCGGCCGGTCGCCTCGCGACCTCGCGGCCGAGATCGCCGCAGCGGTCGGGGCCTCGCCGCCGAACCATCTCGCCCGCGTCGAGGTCGCCGGCCCGGGGTTCCTCAACTTCCATCTGGACGGCTCGTGGCTGCACGACGTGCTGCGCGCCGTGGTCGCGGCAGGCGACGCGTACGGACTCGGCGAAGCGCTCTCGGGCCGACGAATCAATCTCGAGTTCGTCTCGGCCAATCCGACGGGTCCACTCCATGCGGGTGGAGGTCGGTGGGTTGCAGTCGGCGACGCGATCGCGAATCTGCTCGCGTCGCAGGGCGCCGAGGTGCATCGCGAGTACTACCTCAACGACGCGGGAACGCAGCTCGACACCTTCGGCCGGTCCGTCTACGCGGTCTACACGGGCACGCCGCCGCCGGAAGACGGGTACCGCGGTGCGTACATCGACGACATGAGTGCGCAGCTGCGCGCCGAGCTCGGCGAGGGCGTGGCGCTCGCGGACGTGACCGAGTGGGGTTATCGGCACGTCGTTGCCTTGTTGCACGACGATCTCGCCCGTCTCGGTGTGCATTTCGACACGTGGTTCTCCGAACGAGTCCTGCACGAGCGCGGTGAAGTCGCCGATGTCTTGAAGCGGCTCCGCGCCGCCGGGGCGACGTACGAGCAGGACGGCGCCACCTGGCTGCGCACCACCGATCACGGCGATCAGCGCGATCGCGTGCTCGTCCGTTCGGACGGTTCCACGACCTATCTGTGCAACGACCTTGCCTATCACCGCGACAAGTACGCCCGCGGGTGGACGCATCTCATCGACATCTGGGGCGCCGATCATCACGGTCAGGTGAAGTCGGTGCAGGCCGGGCTCGTCGCGCTCGGGCTCCCCGAAGGCGAACCCGAGATCATCCTCGGTCAGCTCGTACGACTCGAACGAGGCGGTGAGCTCGTCCGTCTCTCGAAGCGGGCCGGCGACATCATCACCCTGGCCGACATCCTCGACGAGGTCGACGCCGACGTCTGCCGGCTGACGTTCCTCCTCCAGAGCATCGACACCGCGCAGACCATCGATCTCGATGTCGTGACGTCGCAATCGATGGAGAATCCCGTCTACTACGTGCAGTACGCGCACGCGCGTATCGCTTCGATCGGACGCAAGGCCGCCGAGCGGGGAGTGGCGCTGCGCCCCCTCGGCGATGTCGATCTCGCGCCGCTCGTGCACGAGCGGGAGTTGGACCTGTTGCGCGCGCTCGCCGTGTACCCGGAGACGGTTGCGGAAGCGGCCGAACGCCGCGCACCGCATCGTGTCACCACGTGGGTTCGTGACTTCGCCGCGAAGTTCCACGGCTTCTACCGCGACTGCCGCGTGATCACCGACGACGAGGCCTTGACGCAGGCGCGCCTCTGGCTCGCCGAGGCGTGTCGCGTGGGCCTCGCCGATGCGTTGCGCCTGCTCGGTGTGAGCGCGCCGGAACAGATGGCGCGTCTCGCCGAGGACCACGACGCGGAGGCCGACGAGTACCGCGATGACGAGGGCGGTGCGGGCCACACCGACCGTGAGGTCGACGCGTGACCGGTTCCACGGTGTTCGACGTCACGCTCGTGCCCGAGGCCTTGCGATCCCTCGATCTCGGCGCGCTCGCGGAGCAGTACGGGACGCCCTTGTTCGTCTACGACGAGGATGAGCTGCGCCGACGCTGCCGCGAGTACGTGACACGGTTCGGATCGGGCCACGTCGCGTACGCGGGGAAGGCGTTCCTCTGCCGGGCGATGGTGCAACTCATCCGCGACGAGGGACTCCATCTCGACGTCGCCACCGGCGGCGAGCTGCATGTCGCGCTGTGCTCGGGCATGCCCGCCAACCGGATCGTGATGCACGGCAACAACAAGTCCGAACGCGAGTTGGCCGCGGCACTCGACGCCGGCGTCGGCCGCATCGTCGCCGACTCGTTCGACGAGATCGACCGTCTCGAGCGTCTCGCCGGCGATCGTGGAGTACGTGTGAACGTGTTGATCCGGGTCACGCCCGGGGTCGAGGCCCACACCCACGAGTTCATCGAGACGGGCACCGAGGAGTCCAAGTTCGGATTCACCGTCACCGACGGGATTGCCACCCGGGCCGCGATCCGCGTGGTGCAGAGTGACGCGCTCGAGCTCGTCGGTCTGCACTGTCACATCGGTTCGCAGATCTACGTCGTGGAGTCGTACGCGAGGGCGGCCGCGATCGTCGTAGGCATCGCGCGCGATATCGAGGACGCGACGGCTACTCCGGTCCGCGAGTTGAACCTCGGAGGAGGGCTCGGTGTCCGATACCTCACCGACGACCCCGAGGTGTCCATCGCCGAGTACGGCGCAGTGCTCCACGGCGCGTTCGACGAAGCATCCCGAGTCGCCGGTCTCGGCCGGATCCCGGAGCTGATGGTGGAGCCGGGTCGATCCATCGCCGCGCGGTCGGCGATCACGGTCTACCGCGTCGGCACGATCAAGCAGATCCCCGGCGTAGGCACCTACGTGGCGGTCGACGGCGGGATGAGCGACAACCCGCGACCCGTGCTCTATGGCGCGGGGTACGAGGCGTATCTCCCGGAGCGCATTGCCGAGCCGCGTCCCGTCGAGGTCTCCGTGGTCGGGAAGCACTGCGAGCAGGGCGACGTGATCGTGGCGGGGGCCCGGCTTCCGGCCGGTGTCGCCGTGGGGGATCTCCTGGTCACGCCGTGCACCGGCGCGTACGGGTATTCGATGGCCTCGAACTACAACAAGGTGCCGCGACCGGCCGTCGTGTTCGTGCGGGGCGGCGTGCCGCGCCTCGTGATCCGCCGGGAAACCGAGGACGACCTGCTCCGGCTCGATGAGCCGTCCTGACCCGCGCCGATGAGTGAGAATGGCGCGTATGGCTGACGGAGTGGTGCGAGTCGGGTTGCTCGGATGTGGTCACGTGGGTTCCGCGCTCGTTCGGCAGATCAGTGATCACGCCGACCTGATCACCGCGCGGGCGGGCGTGCGGATCGAGGTCACGCGGATAGCGGTGCGCAATCTCGCACGTGAGCGCGACGTTCCCCTGCCGGCATCCGTGTTCACCCACGACGCGCCGTCCGTGGTGGCGGACCCCGACGTCGACGTGATCGTCGAGGTCATGGGCGGGATCGAACCGGCGCGCGAGTTGATCACCGCCGCGCTGCGAGCCGGACGGCCGGTCGTGACCGCGAACAAGGAGCTGCTCGCGAACCACGGGCAGGAGCTCATCGAGGCGGCGGAGACGGCCGGCGTGGACCTGTTGTTCGAGGCGTCGGTGGGCGGCGGTATCCCGCTCATCCGGCCACTGCGGGAATCCCTCGCCGGCGATCGCATCCGGCGTGTGATGGGCATCGTGAACGGCACCACCAACTACATCCTCACGCGCATGGCGGAGGCGGGCTCCTCCTTCCAGGACGCGCTCGGCGAGGCGCAGGTGCTCGGGTTCGCGGAGGCCGATCCCACCGCCGACGTCGACGGCTTCGATGCCGCGGCCAAGGGTGCGATCATGGCGTCGATCGCGTTCGGCGCGCGCGTCGTGGCCGGCGATGTCTATCGCGAAGGGATCTCCGAGCTCACCGACGACGACATCGCGTCCGCCCGCGAGCTCGGATACGTCGTCAAACTCCTCGCGATCGCCGAGGAGATCGACGGCGAGATCGCGGTACGGGTGCACCCGGCGATGGTCCCGACGCACCACCCGCTCGCTTCGGTTCGTGAATCGTTCAACGCCATCTTCATCGAAGGTGATTCGGTCGGCGAGCTGATGTTGTACGGGCGGGGTGCGGGCGGGAGCCCGACGGCCTCCGCGGTCCTCGGTGATCTGATCGACGCGGCCAAGAACTTCACCTCCGGCGGGAGAGGGGCGACGATCGGCACGCTGGTCCGCAAGCCGATCCGGCCGATCGACGAGGTGGCGTCGCAGTTCTACCTGCTGATGGAGGTCACGGATCAGCCCGGCGTGCTCGCCGCGATCGCGAGCGCGTTCGGGCGTCACGATGTCTCGATCAAGTCCATGCAACAACGAGGCATCGGCGCCGACGCCCGATTGATCTTCATCACGCACCGGGCGCGCGAGGCCGACCTCCGGGCCACGGTGCACGAGGTCCGCGAGCTCGACGTCGTGCGACGCGTCGGCTCGGTGTTGCGTGTGATCGGCGACGAAGGATGAGCCCGACCGGGGCCCAGCCGCGCTGGCCCGGCTTGATCGCGAAGTATCGCGAGCACCTGCCGGTCACGGACGCCACACCCGTGGTGACGCTGCTCGAGGGCGGCACGCCGTTGCTCGAAGCGACGCGTCTGTCGGATCGCGTCGGTGCGCAGGTGTACTTGAAGGTCGAGGGTGCGAATCCCACCGGGTCGTTCAAGGACCGCGGGATGACCATGGCCATGTCCAAGGCGCTCGAAGAGGGAGCGAAGGCGGTGGTGTGCGCGTCCACGGGGAACACGTCGGCGTCGGCCGCGGCGTACGCGGCGCGCGCCGGTCTGGTGGCCGCGGTGTTGATCCCCGAGGGTCAGATCGCGCTCGGCAAGCTCGCGCAGGCGCTGATCCACGGCGCGAAGGTGTTGCCGATCCGCGGCAACTTCGACGTGGCCCTCGAGATCGTCCGCGAGCTCGGCGAATCGGGTTCGGTCACAGTGGTGAACTCGATCAACCCGTATCGGATCGAGGGCCAGAAGACGGCCGCGTTCGAGATCGTCGACGTGCTCGGTGATGCGCCGACCGTCCACTGCATCCCGGTCGGCAATGCCGGCAACATCACCGCATACTGGAAGGGCTACGGCGAATACGCCGCGCTCGGGCGTTCGACGCGCCGGCCCCGCATGTTGGGATGGCAGGCCGCGGGTTCCGCGCCGTTGGTGCTCGGCGAACCCGTTGCGCATCCCGAGACGATCGCCACCGCGATCCGCATCGGGAACCCGGCGTCCTGGGACGGCGCGATCGCGGCCCGTGACGAGTCGGGTGGCGCCATCGGCGCGGTGACCGACGCCGAGATCCTCGACGCCTACCGCCTGCTGGCGTCGCTGGAAGGCTGTTTTGTCGAGCCGGCGTCCGCCGCGTCGGTCGCCGGACTCCTCAAAGCCGCGGCGACGGGACTCGTCGAGCGGGGCGAGACGATCGTGTGTACCGTGACCGGGCACGGACTCAAGGATCCGCAGCGGGCGATCAGCGAGGTCGAGGTCGGTCCGGCAGTCGACGCCGAGACGGCCATCGTGCGAGCCGAGCTCGGTCTCGCCTGAGCCGTCCGCCGCGCCGGTACAACGAGGAGAGAAAGATGAGCGCAACAGCGTTGGTGACGGGCGCGTCCGCCGGCATCGGGCGAGTCTTCGCGCGGCGTCTCGCCCAACGGGGCGACGACCTCGTGGTCGTGGCTCGGGACAAGGCGCGTCTCGAAGAGCTCGCGGCCGAGTTGGCCAAGGACTACGGCGTGGCGGTGGAGGTTCTCGCCGCTGACCTCACCGCGGCCGAGGATCTCTCGGCTGTCGAGGCCCGGCTCGCCGACTCGACGCGGCCCATCGATCTGCTCGTCAACAACGCCGGGTTCGGAACCTTCGGCGCGTTCCACGAGTTGCCCGTCGAGCACGAGCTGCGTGAAGTCGAGCTCAACGTGGTGGCGCTGGTGCGACTCACGCATGCCGCGCTCGGACCGATGGTCGAGCGGGGACGTGGCGGCGTCATCAACGTGGCGTCGATCGCGGCGTTCCAGCCGGTTCCGAGGAACGCGACGTACGCGGCCACCAAGGCGTACGTGCTGCACTTCACCGAGGCGATTCACGACGAGCTGCACGGGACGGGCGTCACGGCGATGGTGTGCTGTCCCGGGTACACGCGAACCGAGTTCGCGGCGCGTGCCGGGGTCGAGGCGGCGTCCGAGTCGATCCCCAACTTCATGTGGGACAGCGCCGAGACGGTGGTGCACGCGGCGTTGTCGGATCTCGAGAAGGGCCGCGCCGTTTCCATCCCCACGATCAAGAACAAGGCGCTCGCGGGGCTCTCGGGAACGCTGTCTCACCGGGTGACCCGTCGGATCAGCGGGGCGATGATGCGCCGCGGGGGCGAGTTCCTCTAGATCGAGAACCGGCCGAGGTCACGCGCCGGGTCGGGCGTCCGCCGGTGACGTGTCGAACTCCCCCGGGTCGCCTCCCGCGCTCGACGCGTCCCTCCGAGGGGCCGCCACCACCTGGTTGCGACCCGCGTCCTTTGCCGCGTAGAGCGCGCTGTCCGCGGCGGCGAGGAGCGCGGGCCCGTCGACGCTGCCCGAGGTCTCGGCTGCGCCGATCGATACCGTGATCCCACGACGACCTGCGGGGCCGCCGTCGAGCGCGACCGCGGCCCGCACGCGTTCCGCCACCGCGAGCGCCTCGGCGAGCGGTGTCGCCGGCAGCAAGACGGCAAGCTCCTCGCCGCCGAATCGGTACACCGTGTCGCGTTCTCGCACCGACGCGCGGACGATGCCGGCGACGCGCCGCAGAGCCTCGTCGCCCGCAGGGTGCCCGTATTCGTCGTTGTAGCTCTTGAAATGGTCGACGTCGATCATCATGACCGAGACCGCGCGGTGGTCGGTGGCGGCGTCGATCAACGTGGCCGGGAGGTCGTTGCCCAGACGGCGTTTGTTGAATAGCCCGGTGAGCTCGTCGATGTGCGCGAGCTCGAGCGTGCGTCCGTGCGCCCGTGCCGACTCGAGGGCCGGGGCCGCGCAGAGCGCGAGCAACGAGAGGACCTGCTCTCGTTCGGCGTCGCGGGTCCCGCGGTCGGGGTTGGCCACGACGAGCACGGCGACGACCCGCCCGGCCGAAACGAGCGGCGCCGCGGTGACCTCGAGCGTGAACGGGAAGTTGGTGCTTCCGAGGAGCGGTTCAACGGTCGTCGTTGTCGACGTGACGATGGCGGCATCGATCGCCCGTCCGGCGAGCCCGGTGCCGACCGGAACACGAGCCGGTTCGCACCCCAGAGCCGCGAGGGGCACGAGCTCGGCTCCGACGACCTCGGCCAGCACGGCGAGGTCGGCGCCCGTCACCCGGCGGGCGTGCTCCGTGAGCGTCGTGGCGAGCACGAGCGGGTCGCCGATCGTTGCGAACCCGCGAGCCGTGGCGAAGAGTGAGGCGAACCGATCGGCGCGGCTCCTCTCGGCCTCGCGTTCCTCGCTCGCGCGTGAGAGATCACTGCGGGCGACGCGGCTCGCGGCCGTCGCGCCCAACAGGCTCACCGAAAGCACCACGGCGATGGCGCCGAGGAGCCGGGGATCCTCGATGAGCGGCGGCGATTCCTGCGCGCGAGCGGCGAGTCGTTGCGCCGCTTCGGCCCCGGAGCTCTGCTCGCGCTGGGCCCGGTCCACGATCCATGTCCACGCGCTCTGGTATGCGTGCGCGTCGAGATGTGGGGTGTGACCGGCGCGGAGCTTCCGCAGGGCGGGACCGAGTGGTGTGAACGCCTGCTCGGCTTCCGCCGGTGGGCGCAGCCCGCTGCGCTCGACGTCGCGCATCGCCTTCAACACCTGCGTGTTCGCCGTTGCCAGCTGATCGAGGAGCTGGTCCCGCCGGAACGTCGTCTGCAGCGATGCCGCGATGCCCTGCTGCATCTCGAGGGTCGGGGGCAGGGGGTACGAGAAGGTGCCGAGCGCGAGGAGGCGGGGGAGCTCGACGGCGAGGGTTCCCTGGGCGTCTTGGAGCCGGCGGGCCCGTCCGGCCTCGAGGGCGAGCCGCGCGCTGGTCTGCTGGTTGTCGTGGACCAACGTGAACGCCCACGCCGTCATCCCCAGCGCCGCGACCATGCCCGGCACCAGCAACAGCGGGACCCGGGCGCGTCGGAAGAATCGCACATGAGTTCATCGGCATCTGCCGGACGCGCTGGAGTGGAGGATTTCTCAGGGCGCGAGCCAAGGGTCACGCTTCGCGGGGTGACGTCCTTCTCGGCGGCTTCTCGCCGCCGAGAAACAACACTGCGTCCATGGAGCGTCCGCCTCTCGGCGCACGCTCTCAGGTCGGGTCGATGCGCAACACGCCGTCGCCCTGGGAGAGCACGTAGAGCTCGCCCTCGTTGTCCTGTCCGAAGCTCGAGATGCCGGCCGCATGAACGCCGAGCGCATGATCACCGGCCGCCGTGCCGTCCCGGGGCGTGAAGGCCCGGACCTCGCCGCCGCAGTAGTCGGCGTAGAGGTAGGCGCCGACGAGAGCGGGGATGGCCGCCCCTCGGTACACGAATCCGCCGGTGACCGAGCAGCCTCGTTGGTGCGAGTACTCGAGGATCGGGCGCCGGGTACCGGAGACGTTCTTGCCGAGATACCGGTGCGTCCCCTCGAAGCGGTTCCAGCCGAAGTTCGCGGCGCGGCCCGTCCTACCCGGCGCGAAGTCGATCTCCTCCCAGTGATCCTGCCCGACGTCGCCGATCCAGAGGTCACCCGTCGCTCGATCGAAGGAGAAGCGCCAGGGATTGCGGAGTCCGTACGACCAGATCTCGGGCCGTCCTCCGCCGTGGGCGAACGGGTTGTCGGAGGGAACGGAGTATGGATTCCCGTTCCGGGATTTCGGGTCGATGCGCAGGATCTTGCCGAGCAACGTGTCGAGTGACTGACCGTTGCCGCCGCGAACATGACCGTCGCCGCGGTCGTCGGCGGCACCGCCGTCGCCCATGCCGATGTAGAGCATGCCGTCGGGACCGAAGGCGAGTTGTCCGCCGTTGTGGTTCGTCTGGGGTTGCGCGATGGCGAGGAGCTCGCGACGCGACTCTCGATCGGCGACTCGTCCCCTTCTCATCGAGTATTCGTCGATGCGCGTGTCTCCGTCGCCGTTCGTGTAGTCGACATAGAGCTTCCGTCCGTCGGGCGAGAACGCGAGACCCAGCAGACCGCGTTCGCCGCCGGCGCCCACCCGGTCGGTGAGATCGAGCGCGGGTCGCCGCTGGAGCGCGCCGTTGCGGATGGCCCGCACGCGGCCCGCCTGCTCGGTGACGTAGAGGGTGTCGTCGCCGCGGCGCGTCGCGAGGGCCGTGGGTTCGCCGAGCGACGCGAGCTTCGTGAGCTTGACTCGCGCGTTCGAGAGATCGACCCCGCTGGTCGGCGGGGCGCTCGTCATCGGCAGCGACAGGTGAGTCGACGAGCCGCAGGCGGCGACCGCAAGCGCGACGGTCAGCACGGAAGCGCGACGCATCTCCCCACGCTACCCCACATTCTTTCGATGTTTGACCCGGCTATGGGCGGTCATTCATCGAAAGAACGGGCGGGGGTGCCGATACGATCGGGTGATGAAGTACGTCGTTCTCGTTCCCGACGGATGCGCCGACGAACCGCTCCCCGAGCTCGGCGGCCGCACGCCGCTCGAAGTGGCGCGCATGCCCAACCTCGCGCGGCTGGCGGCGCGTGGGGAGGTCGGTCGGGCCGTCGTCATCCCGCCGGGACTACCGCCGGGCAGCGACGTCGGCAACATGGCCATCCTCGGGTACGACCCGGCCGACTATCACACCGGTCGAGCACCCATCGAGGCTGCCGCGATGGGCGTGGAGCTCGGCCCCGACGAGGTCGCGTACCGCTGCAACCTCGTGACCGTCGACGACGCGGGAACGATGATCGATTTCGCGGCCGGGCACATCTCGAGCGAGCAGAGTCATCCGATCATCGCCGCGCTCGACGCTGCACTCGGCAACGGACGCGACGGTGTCCGGTTCCATCCGGGCGTCGAGTATCGGCACCTCGTCGTCGTGCCGCGCGAGTGGGCCGACGCCGAGTGCGTCCCGCCCCACGATCTCACCGGTCGGCCCGCGGTCGCGCCGACGGGGCCCGCGGCCGGCAAGCTGAACGCGTTGATGCAAGCGTCACGACCCGTCGTCCACGATGCCGCGGCCGCGGTGGGCTCGGTCGCGACACAGATCTGGCTGTGGGGCCAAGGCGTGCGGCCGCAGATGCCGCGGTTCGAGGACCGCCACGGCGTGGCCGGCCGGTTGAGCTCGGCGGTGGACCTCGTCCGCGGCCTGGGCGTGCTCACCGGCATCGAGGTCGTCGACGTTCCCGGCGCGACGGCCGGGTTCGACAACGACTACGTCGGGCAACGCGACGCCGCGCTCGCGAGCCTGTCCGACCGCGACTTCTTCCTGCTGCACGTCGAAGCCACCGACGAAGCGGGTCACCAGGGCCTGTCGGACGTCAAGGTCGACGCGCTCGAGGCCTGGGACCGCGACATCATCGGCCCGCTCGTCGCCGGCCTCGATGCGCTCGGGCCCTACCGCATCCTGCTGTTGCCCGATCACGCCACGCCCTGTGCGCGCAAGACGCACACCTCGGATCCGGTGCCGTACCTGTTGTTCGACTCGACGACCGATGGCCCGGGGGGCGACTACACCGAGCCGGCCACAGCGTCGGCCGCCCCCGTCCGGGCCCACGAGCTCATGGGCCGGCTGCTCGCGCCGGGCCGGTAGGCGGGGCCGGTCGTCCGCGAGCTTCGAACACGTTCCGCGGTAGAGCTGGCCGGCCTCGAGCGGTGTGAACCCTGCAATACCAGGCAACGAGGCGAGAACCCGTCGTGTTCGGGCCGACGGCGAACGCTGTGCGTGTCATCCACAAGCCGTCGCGCCCGATCCGTTCACAGCCGGGAGACGAATTCCCTCTTTTGCCGAGCGCTCCAACGGTCGTTACACTCCTCGACGAACCGCCGTTCGCTTCCCGCGAGGCGGGGACTCCCGAACTGCTGCGGTCCTCGGCGCGCCGAGTGGGCGAGCCGGATCACCGCAACCGGGAGATCGTCCCCGAGGTCCCGTGCCCGGTACTCCGCCCCGGCCCCGGCCTCTCGGATCGATCTCGCACTGCTCGGTCTTCCTTGCCAGCACCGCCCCCGATTCCGTCACGGCTCGGTCGGCGGCCCATGTCGAGACTCGCCCCGGCGCTCGCTGACTCGATCGCCGCCGGCTGTTTCCAGTGGGACCTCAGCACCAACGGCTCACCGCCACCGGGCGGCCGGCCGAACCACGCGAGAGACGCAGATGAACCGACACCACCAGGCCAGGGGATGCCAGCCTTCGACCGGCGCCGCGTGTCATCATGAGGTCCGCCGATCCGCTCCATCACGGTGTGCAGGTCACCGGGGCGCGGTCGTCGTTTCGACCTCGTGGGACTGCCCGTCGTTCCCGACGACGGGTCGACGCGCCGCTCCTCCGGCGTTCCACGTGCTCGTCTGTAGCGCACGCGTCGAACGGGCACCACTGCGCAGCTCGCAACAATCCGAAGGATCCGAGGGCGGGTCTCGATTCTGCTCGTCTTCGTACAACCGGTATCAACAAGGGGATTCCCATGAGTAGTTCCACCGGCCAGCTCGAGCGCTCGGTGCTCGAAGGCAAGGAACGCGAGGAGTTGCACGCGATCGCCGGCGCGATCGGCCTGAAGGGCATCACCCGCCTGAAGAAGGCCGACCTCGTCGACGCGATCCTCGGTGCCGCCCCCGCAGGGGGCAAGGCCAACGGCGACGACAAGCCCAAGCGGGTGCGCTCCACCAAGAAGGCGTCCGACGACCCGATGGCCGCGGCACTGGCGGAGGAGGAGTCCATCGCCGCGGCCGACGCGAGCGCGCAGGACGACGAACCGCTCCCGATCCGTCCCGTGCGGCGCCGGGCGGTGACAGCCGACGACGAAAGCAATGCCGGTGCGGCCTCGGCCGCCGCGACCTCGCAGGGTTCGGGATCGGAAGGTTCGGGATCGGAACGTTCGGGCTCGAACGGCGCTTCGAGGACGAGCGAGTCCTCGGGATCGTCCGGATCGGTCACGCAGCCCGCCCAGCAGCACCGCGGCGACGACGACCGGCAGGGTGGTGCCAGCGGCGAGGGGAACCGTCGCCGCCGTCGGCGCGGTCGGAATCGCGAGCGGGGGGATCGGCCGTACGAGGGTGGGGATACTCGACCGAACGAGCCCGTCGGCGAGCCCGTCGACGTGCAGGGTCTCGTGGACCTGCGTGACGAGGGCTATGGCTTCTTGCGCACCGCCACGTATCTCCCGGGCCGAAACGACGCCTACGTCTCGGCATCGCAGGTGCGCCGGTTCGGCCTGAAGAAGGGTGACTTCATCCGCGGCGCGGCGCGTCTCGCGGCGAGCAACGAGAAGTACCCGGCGTTGTTGCGCGTCGACGAGATCAACGGCATGACGCCCGACGAAGCTCGCAACCGCGTGCGGTTCGAGGACCTCACGCCGCTGTTCCCGGACTCGAAGCTCCGTCTCGAGCTCACCGAGGAGCCGCTCAACATGACCGGCCGCATCGTGGATCTGGTGTCGCCGATCGGCAAGGGTCAGCGCGGGCTCGTCGTGTCGCCGCCCAAGGCGGGCAAGACCACGATCCTCAAGCAGATCGTGTACGCGATCGAGCGCAACAACCCCGAAGTGCACCTCATGGTGCTGCTCGTCGACGAGCGCCCCGAAGAGGTCACCGACATGCGCCGGCACGTCCTTCGCGGTGAGGTCGTTGCGAGCACGTTCGACCGCCCGTCGGAAGAGCACACGCACGTCGCGGAGCTGACGATCGAACGCGCGAAGCGTCTCGTCGAGCTCGGCAAGGACGTTGTCATCGTGCTCGACGGCATCACGCGTCTCGCCCGTGCGTACAACCTCGCGCAGCCGGCGTCGGGTCGCATTCTCTCGGGTGGTGTGGACTCCACCGCGCTCTACCCGCCCAAGAAGTTCTTCGGCGCGGCGCGCAACATCGAAGAGGGCGGGTCGCTCACGATCGTGGCGACGGCCCTGATCGACACGGGGAGCCGGATGGACGAGGTGATCTTCGAGGAGTTCAAGGGCACCGGCAACATGGAGCTCCGCCTCGACCGTCGCCTCGCCGAGCGCCGGATCTACCCGGCCATCGACGTCGAGGCCTCGAGCACCCGGCACGAAGAGCTGCTCTTCGACCGCGACCAGCTCCAGCAGGTCTGGAAGCTGCGCCGGGTGCTCAACGCCCTCGAGGGCGGCGCCGGCCTCGAGCTGCTCATCGACAAGATCAAGACCACCAAGAGCAACGACGAGTTCCTCGCCGAGATCGCCAAGGCCCCCAGCCCCGGCGGCTGACCCCAAACCCCTTCGTTCTTTCGATGGCTCACCGCTTATAACCGGGTCAAACATCGAAAGAACGGGTGGGGAAGGAATCCGCTGACGCGATCTGGGCGTCAACCAGTAGACTGAGCAGCCTTATGAAGACCGGAATCCACCCCAACTACGTCGAGACCGCGGTGAAGTGCTCGTGTGGCAACACGTTCACGACGCGCTCCACGGTCCCCGACATGCACGTCGAGCTCTGCTCGGAGTGCCACCCCTTCTACACGGGCAAGCAGAAGCTGGTCGACACGGGAGGCCGGGTCGAACGCTTCCAGCGCCGGTACGCCAAGCAGGGCAAGGCCAAGAAGGCCTGACCCGGTCCCGACACAGACTGGGAGCTCGCGCCATGTCGAAACAGCCCGCACCGCGCTACATGGGTGGGCAGGCCGTCATGGAAGGTGTGATGATGCGCGGTGCCACGTCGTGGGCCGTCGCGGTGCGCACGCCCGAAGGTGCGATCGAGGTCGACGTGAACGCCGCGCCGCGCTGGGCCGAACGGTACGGGCACCTGCCGTTCGTGCGGGGTATCACGACGCTCGGCGAGTCCCTGTCGCTCGGGTTCAAGGCGCTCATGTGGTCCGCCAACCAGCAGATGCCCGAAGAGGAACGCGTGTCGTCGGGGGCG
>Ga0209048_10000185_pt1 | contig 66977 bp, 68 predicted proteins | sample FrelakmetCRP12CR_FD_187146 | JGI IMG/M metagenome (GOLD analysis project Ga0209048, IMG submission 187146) | Freshwater lake sediment microbial communities from the University of Notre Dame, USA, for methane emissions studies - CRP12 CR (SPAdes)... | ecosystem: Environmental > Aquatic >...
CTCCCAGTTCAAGGATGTCCGTTCCCCCCGAAATAAGTGCCCGGGCGATCCGGATACTGGTGGCTTTATCCGGATCTCCTGCAACCGTAAAACCAATGAATAACGGTCTTTTTCCCCGGCTGAATGCCGTCTCAATCCGTCCCATCATGAACATCCTTTCAAAGCCGCCACTTCAGCCACATCCTTATCGCCACGACCGGACATGTTGATAATCACGATATCATCTTTATCGAAACGATCACTGTTCTGCATCACATACGCTACTGCATGTGCTGATTCCAGTGCCGGGATGATCCCCTCTGCTTTTGACAGGAACATGAATGCATCGAGAACTTCGGGATCATTTACAGCCGTATAGGTCACACGATGGTTGTCCCTGAGCATTGCATGCTCGGGGCCAACACCCGGGTAATCAAGGCCGGCCGAGATGCTATGGGTGGGCTGTACCTGCCCATGCTCATCCTGTAAGAGATAGGAAAGCGTTCCATGCAGAACTCCTGCATCGCCGGCACAGAGCGTAGCGGAATGGTTTCCTGTCTCTATCCCCTCCCCACCTGCTTCTACACCGATCAATTCCACATCATCGGCAAGGAACGGATGGAAGATACCGATTGCGTTCGACCCGCCTCCCACACACGCAACCACCGATTTTGGAAGTCTGCCCTCTTTTCTTAATACCTGCTCCCGTGCCTCCCTGCCGATAACCGTCTGGAAATCCCGAACCATGAGAGGGTACGGGTGCGGACCGACAACCGAACCGATCAGGTAGTAGGTATTCTGCACGTTTGCCACCCAGTCACGGAGAGCTTCATTGATAGCGTCCTTGAGCGTTCGCGTCCCGGATTTGACGGGTATCACCTTTGCCCCCATCAACTCCATGCGAAAGACATTGAGTGCCTGCCGCTGTGTGTCCACTTCTCCCATGTAAACTTCCACAGGTATGTCGAGAGCAGCACCGACAATCGCTGTTGCAACTCCATGCTGGCCGGCACCGGTCTCAGCAATCAGCCGTTTCTTGCCCATCTTTTTTGCGAGCAGTGCCTGTCCCAGAGTATTATTCAGCTTATGGGAACCGCCGTGAACGAGGTCCTCGCGTTTGAGGTATATCCTGCACCCGAGTTCCCGTGAAGCATTCGGGCAGTAGGTCAGTGGTGTCTCACGCCCTGCATATTCAGTCTGCAATGCTGCAAGATCGCGGGCGAACTGTGGATCTTTTCTTACCCTCATGTAGGCCTCCTCGAGCTCAATAAGTGCGCTCATCAGGGTCTCAGAGACGTACTGCCCCCCATATTTTCCGTATCTTCCTTTTAATGTCAGGGTATTCACCTCTGTGCTGCTGCAATGAACGCGGCAATTTTTTTATGATCTTTGATACCCGGTTCTGTTTCGATTCCACTTGAAACGTCAACGGCGTATGGGTGTACCTGACGGATTGCATCCGCAACATTTTCCGGCGTGAGTCCTCCTGCAAGGATAACCGGCATTTTTGCCCGATGTACTACGTCTCTGGCATGAGGCCTGTCAAAGTCTCTCCCGCTGCCATGACTCTCATCAACAATGATTGCGTCACAGTCCAATGGAAGAGGATCATCTCTCCCAATTACCCGAATCAATTTCGGGCCGGGTTTTTTTTGGAATTCAAACCGGTGAGAGAGTTGAATTGCATCCGGGTGCATTGCAAGGATTTGTTCGAGATCATCATGCGATTTGGTGTGACTCACTGCGACCCTCGTGGTAAATGGTCCAACCGCATCAAAAATCTTCTGAGCCTGTTCTGGTGTAACCGACCGAACCGATTGCTGGGAAAAGACAACAACGCCAATCGCGTCAGTCCCGGCGTTTTCTGCAAACCGTGCATCTTCTGGTTTTGTGATCCCGCAGATCTTTATGCGCATACAAATTCCTCCAGTTTCTTCTGCGGGAATTCGTGCTCCATGATCGACGAACCGATAAGGAATGCATCACAATAGGGTTTCATCTCCCGGATATCATCTGCCGACCGCAGTCCACTCTCTGAAATGATCATTCTCCCAGCGGATCGAATACTCTTTGATAGACGTCGTGTCGTCGAACGATCTATAGTAAGAGTCGCAAGATCACGGTTGTTAATTCCGATCAGTGGGGCATGTGTAGCAAGCGCGGTTTTTACTTCTTTTGCGTTGTGAACCTCAACCAGCGGTTCGAGATCAAACTGCTGTGCCAGATCAACAAAAAGCGGCAGACGCTCTTTAAGGACTGCCGCAATCAGAAGCACTGCGTCAGCACCGAGTGACCGCGATTCAGCAATCTGTTGTTCGTCTATGATGAAGTCCTTCCTGAGGACAGGGATGCTTACAGCTGATTTCACCCGGGCGATGTCCTGCCCGGTACCACCGAAGAAATACGGTTCGGTCAGCACTGAGAGTGCCACGCAACCGCTTCCTGCAAGTACCCCGGCCATCATTGCCATATCAACATTTCGGCGGATGATACCACGGCTGGGAGATGTGCATTTGATCTCGGCAATTACCGCGTTCCCGCCATTGCTGTTCTGAATCGCATCAATCAGGCTGGCATGACTGAAAAAACCATTTTCCGGAAACTCCGAAGGAAGCAGGGCAACCCGTTTCTGAGTCCGCCTTATGATCTCATCGAGAATCATGCTACACCCTTTGTTGCATCAACCAGTGCATTAAGCCGTGCAGATGCATTGCCTGAATCGATGGATATGGCGGCAAGCTGTATCCCCTCATGAAGATCCCGTGCGAGTTCTCCCACATAGAGGGCAGCTCCGGCATTCATGAGTACAATATCCCGTGCAGCACCACGTTCACCCTGCAGTATATCATGGATGATACGGGCGTTCTGCTGCGCATCGCCTCCAGCGAGATCTGCCTGCTGTGCAGGTGCTATTCCATAGTTATCGCACCGGATTGTGTACGTCCGAATTGCTCCATTTTTGAGCTCAGCAATTACCGTATCTCCTGTGGTGGTGATCTCATCAAGACCGGATCCATGCACCACCATTGCCCGCGAAAGCCCCAGCATCCTGAGAACATCAGCCAATGTACCGGTAAGGTCTGGTTGGTAGACCCCGAGGACCTGTGCCTGTGCACCGGCAGGATTTGCCAGTGGGCCGAGTAGGTTGAAGATCGTTCTGCACCCAATCTCCTGCCGGGCGGCCATGACATGTTTCATTGCCGGGTGATAATTTGGGGCAAAAAAGAAAGCGATACCAACTTTTTCCACGATTCGAGCCTGCATCTCGATAGCAGGTGAGAGGTTGATCCCCAGTGCTGCAAGAACATCTGCTGAACCACATTTGCTGCTTACACCTCGGTTGCCATGCTTAACCACCGGGCATCCGGCCCCTGCAGCAATAAATGCTGAAGCGGTGCTGATATTGAATGTCTGCACCCCATCTCCTCCAGTACCACAAGTGTCAACCAGCATCCGCCCGGTCACTGGACGTACCATGATCGCACGATCCCGCATCACACGGGCAAAGGCTGCAATCTCATCGGCAGTTTCACCTTTCATATGAAGTGCAAGGAGCAATGCACCAATCTGCGCCTGAGAGGCCTGCCCTTCCATGATCATGCACATCATCCCTGCAGCTTCAGCAGGGTCGAGATCCTGTCGTTCTGCCAGTTTTGACAGTGTCTCTTTGAAAGTCATGATGCACCCCCGGTTCCATTCAGGAAATTCTGGATAATCCGGTCTCCTTCCTGCGACAGAATACTTTCAGGATGGAACTGGACACCTTCGATAGGGTACCGGGTGTGCCGGACCCCCATTACGTACTTGTCGTCAATACTGGTAGCAGAAACCTGCAGGTCCGCAGGAAGCGAATCCTCACGTGCAACCAATGAGTGGTACCGTGTCGCGGAAAATGGGGAGGGTACTCCGGTAAAAATTCCCTGCCCGTCATGCTGGATTAAAGAGGTCTTGCCATGCATCAGGTGCTGTGCCCTTACAACTTCGCCACCGTAAGCTGTGCAGATTGCCTGGTGCCCGAGACAGACACCCAGCGTGGGAATCTTTCTGCTCATCGTCTCTAAAACTTCCAGACAGACGCCGGAATCGTTTGGTGTTCCCGGCCCGGGAGAGAGGATGATTCGGTCGCAGCGAGTCTTTTTGAGTTCTTCAAGCGGTGTATCGCAGGTCATGACCAATGGATTGCCCCCGAGTTTACCAACCTGCTGGCACAGGTTGAAGGTGAAACTGTCATAACAGTCCACGATCAGGACTTTCATGACGACACACCTGCCCTCTCGATCGCACGAAGCATCGCAGACGCTTTGCTCTCGGTCTCCTTCCACTCAGTTTCCGGGACCGAATCAGCAACAATCCCGGCTCCAACCTGCACGTATGCCCTGCCATTGCGCACAATCACAGTGCGGATTGCAATAGCGAATTCAAGGTTTCGATCAAAACCGATATAACCCACAGCACCGCCGTAAATTCCACGGTTTTGGGGTTCTTCATCTCTGATAATCTGCATTGCCCGGATTTTGGGGGCTCCTGATAATGTTCCAGCAGGAAAACAGGATTTAAAGGCATCATAACAATCAAGGTTGTCCTGAAGTACGCCATTGACAGTCGATACAATATGCTGGACATGGGAAAATTTCTCCACCCCCATGAACTCTTCTACCTCTACCGAACCGAATCGACAAACCCGGCCGACGTCGTTTCTTGCCAAATCGACGAGCATCGTGTGCTCTGCCCGTTCTTTGGGATCGTTGAGAAGGTCATTAACCATCCGTTCATCCTCAAGGGCATTCCCTCCCCGTGGGCGGGTACCGGCTATGGGGACGGTTGTTACCCGTCGCTTCTCCACCCTGACAAGCATCTCCGGGCTTGCGCCGATAACCTGCTCGTCCCCGAAATCAAGATAATACATATACGGGCTCGGGTTGATCTCTCGGAGTGCTGCATAGATCGCGAACGGATCGTTTTTTACCATGCATTCCATCCTGCGCGAGATCACTGCCTGAAAAATGTCCCCCGCGACAATATGCTCCTTTACCCGTTCAACGGATTGTCCAAATGCTTCCTTGGATATGGACGGGATGTAATCCACTTTTTTATTTTTCTTTTCCTGTTTTTGCCCTGCTCCCGTACGTTTGCCCGACGCTAGCATTGCAATATGATCACGAAGCCTGAGTATCTTTGCAAAGCTCTTTTTATATTCTGATTTTAGATCAGCATCATAGGTCAGGAACGGGCTTGAGAAAATGTAGAGTTTTTGCTCAGCATGATCAAAGACGATGCAGTCTTTCGTGAGCATGAATCTGGCAGCATGATCCCCAAATTCCTGGTCTGTCGAGCCCGGATTGTATATCTGTTCATTTCTGACTTTTTCAAAAAGGGAGTATACACAGTCGTATGCGAAGTAACCCACCATGCCGCCAAAAAACCGGGGCGCTTTTACATTCATATAACAGAACCGGGAAAGGATCGATTTGATCTGATCAACCGGAGTCTCCCCCTCTGGATCTTTAACAATTGCAGTAAATGATTCGTTTCCCTTAATTTCAACGGTATTACCTATCGTTATTACGAACTCGGGATCGATTCCAATATAGGAGTATCGGGCAATTTTTTCGCTGCCCTCCATTGATTCGAGAAGGAAATCACAACCTTTTCTGGTGCTTGTGTAGAGGTCGAGGGGTGAAATATCTGGTAAAGGCAACTCAGCACAGAGTGGGATGATCAGTGGTTTTGGCTGGTCATGTACTGCTGTCATATATTCCTGCAGTGTAAGGTTTAATGTCAGGGAAGGTTTCATTGGGCCAATTCCAGTTCCGCGCCGTCACTTTCGTGAAATGCTCGGAAATTTTCTCTCTCAATTTGGCACCAATTTTCCGGGTATTTGTTCAGCGATCCAAAGAATATCCGGAAACAGTGGTATTAGTCTGGTACATACTTTAACTTTGTACATATTTATACATTGTTGTATTTTATTGGTTATTGGTGTATTTATTATTGCAATAAATGGCAGGAGCAAGGTATAAAAAGGGGATTTTAAATAAGGTAAAAAAATTTGAAATATATAATTATTGAGGAGTTAGACAGGTCTTTATAAGTGAGATATTCATTATTATTCGCCGGTGATCATTCGGTTTTTACCCCTCGTTCTTTCAATTCTTCAGACTTTTTTCTCGAGCACTCCTCGCAACGGAATTCGGGCTCATGATCATGTGTCCTGTCATAATCTCCTGACCTGACAAGCCGGTATCCCCGTGCGGTCTTGTGGCAGTCAACGCATGTGATATTGTCCTTCACTTCCCATTGTGCTGCGAGCGACTGGGATGTGAAGATGAACTGGTCTACCCAGAAAAAGATCAGGCCGCCAATCAGGTTTGCCACAATTGCTGTTAAAAGCGGACCCGCAGAGGTTAAGAGGAGAGCGATACCGGCAAGGAGAGGAGTGCTTGCCTGCCACCGGAGAAGATAGAGACCATACCGCTTGTAATTAACCTTCATACCAGTTGATCCACAACCCGGATAATAGGTCTTGTGCTGGCCATAAGAGCATGTGCGGTAATGTATATAGCGTCATTAACAAATTCAGTACTGCAATTTTGAGGCAATGAAATGTGGCATGACAGAAATAAACCGTTGAGCTGGATATTTGTTTCACGGATGATGCTAATCATCTGTTTTTTAATTGTAGTTGTCCTGGCAAATATCCTGATATTCTATGTGCCAAACCCCATTTATCAGTCCGGAGTCATGTTTTTAAATACAAATTTCTGGCTTTTCATTCTCATCGCCGTTATTTTCCTGGCTGCCGACCTGTTCGGGGCATTCCCGTTTCCCCTCAACCTACCAGCGCCTATCATCAGGGCATTTGGCAGCGTGTTTTGCATTGCATTTATTCTGCTTTTCTTTCAATGGTTTGATACCGTTTATGGCACGACACTCTACCAGTTCTTCTGGTTGATCTCATTTATTCTCGTTCCGATTGTTTTTCTTATCGTACTTGCAAGCGGCTATTACGAAATTATGCGAAAGCTCTGGTGGCAACCAAAGCTCGACCAGGAACCGGAAAGTGAAACTGTTGTGTTCCAAGGGGAAACTTCAGGGCAGGTATCACAAAATACATCTGATACGAAATCATGGGAAGAAGTCGGGCTTGAATTCAGGATGATGTTATTTGATATCTTCCACCGCTTCCGGGATGACATACGGAAAAAGTGATAATATCAGCGAGCAAAGGCGACTCACCATATTAAAGAATTCACTGAACGGGGGGTCGAATAAAAAAAAAAGGAAAATTGATAAAATCAGAACCGGGGTTTCCGGTGCTTCGGGAGGCAGTCTCTGCAATATACTGGCCTGCCCTCTGTTGGCTTGAAGGGAACTTCGCACTCTTTTCCACAGTCTGAGCAGACTGTCTTTGTCATTTCTCTGGGACCGAAATTTTTCGGACCACCATAACTCTTTTTCTCCATTGTATTACTCGTGCAGCATTAAATCTGCAAATAAATATTTCTGCCAAGTGTATAAATACATCTGCACCAGCGAATAGCTCCCAAAAACACTGTTCAGGGAATAATCTCGCACCCATTGAATTTTTCATGCGAAAAATCCGAAAGACAAATGACGCCTTCATCAATGAGGTCGTTAACCCGGGGAAGAGCACCAGTCAGGCCGTCATGAAGATTTTTCACGGTACTACAGACTGTCCTGCGCTCATCGGCCCTCCATGGTTTTGTAATATTTGAATAAAGACATCTTCCCCCGCAGAATCCGCGAATTTTACAATTTGTACAATCACCATTAACTTCAATAATCGGAAGGTCCAGCGGGTCTGCATCCTTTACATGTCCCACGTAATACTGCGACATACCGATCATCACCGGGCAGGGAGCAATGTGTCCATCGGTCATGATACTATAATTCGCATAGCCCGATCCGCACCTGAGAAGACTTTGGCGACCGTGAAGAAGGTCCTCCATGGGGTCAAGGAAGGGATACCACCGCAGGACTTTTCCATCTGTTTCCATATGATCGACCCAGAGTTTTATGAGTCTGACAATTCCCGGGTTGTAGTTTTCTGTTACCCACCCTGCAAATTGGCGATGGGAAAAATCATCAGCAAAATTTGCATCAAGTTGCCAGTGTATTGATGAAAAGGAATAATCCGGGTTATCATATAGCCATCGGACTGCATCAACAATATCGGTTCCCTCATTGACCGTCATGCGGGCTATGAGTTCCTGGTTATAGCCATTCCGGCGGATCCGTTTAACATTATTAATTATGGCACGATAGGTGCCCCGCCCCCGGTTTGCATTGGTAAGCGCCTCTTTACCGTCGATGGAAACAAGAATGGTAGAAAAACGGTTGATGATCAGCGGATCGAGACGATCGAGAAGAATTCCGTTGGTCTGCATCATGAAGCGGTGAACGGGAGCATCTTTTACTATGGTATTGATGAGATCAGCCCGCATCAGCGGTTCGCCGCCATAAAACGTCAGTGTGGATTCAGGATCTTTTTTTAAGAAATCGTACAGGAGGTTAAGATTAACATCAAGTTCTGAAGGCAGTGTAGGATCGATCTCTACCCGTGTTGAAGGATCGTCTTTTTCAACCGGTTCTTCGAAGGCTTTCGCACGGCAGTAGGTGCAGCACAGGTTACATTCATCAGTGAGGATGAGGTGGAAGTACAAGAGAATCCATCTCATAATGGGGTGCAGCGAACGATAAATTTAGGGCACAAGGCTGGTTATATTTCCTGATGCATATTTTAACATTTATGCTGTATGGCTCCAATTATCTTTAGAATATATCCATGAAACCCCCCGACCCCTCCCTAATGTATACTTGGAACCCGGCCGATTATAACAAATGTTCACCAGTTCAGCTGTTGTGGGCAAGAGAGCTGATTGCCAAACTGGACCTTCTCGGGTTTGAACGCGTGATTGATATCGGATGTGGTGATGGAAAGGTGACTGCAGCTATTGCATCAACGGTGCCTAAGGGAACCGTAACAGGTATTGATAGTTCACCGGAAATGATTGGGTTTGCCCGACAACATTTCCCCGGCACTTGTCATCCGAACCTTACCTTTATCCAGATGGATGCACGTCATCTTACGTTTTTTGAAGAGTTCGATATAGTATTTTCAAATGCCACGCTTCACTGGCTTTCTGATCACCGACCTGTACTGGAAGGCATTGAACGCTGTCTGGTAAAAGGTGGAAGGGTTGTAATCCAGATGGGCGGAAAAGGTAATGCGGATCAAATATTCAATGTGCTCGGGGTCATGCTGGACAATCCCCGCTGGAGAAACTATTTTTACAACTTTTCATTCACCTATGGTTTTTTTGATACAACAGAGTACCGGCAATTGCTGGTGGATGCGGGCCTTGTGCCGGTAAGGGTAGAGTTGATTCCTAAGGATATGGCGTACCCGACCCGGGAGGATTTTGCAGGCTGGATCCGTACTACCTGGCTCCCATGGCTATCGCGATTACCTGAACGTGAAAAACGGGTTTTCATTGAAGGATTAATCGAGGAATATCTCGCAACATATCCTGCCGATCCCAACGGGGTGATCCATATCGGCATGATGCGGCTGGAGGTAGAAGCAAAAAAAGGGGTTTAATCCAGTAGGTGCATATTTCGCAATCTATAAACCATCTCTGGCAATAATTCTCTCTCATGCCCCAAGATGCATACTACTCTCCGGAAATCGAGACTATGGAACGCAGCGATCTCGATGCACTTATCGATGAACGTGTGCGTTATACCGTGCAGTATGCAGCTGATCATTCCCCGTTTTACCGGAACTGGTTCCGCGAGAACAGAATCGATCCGGCAAAAATCAGAGTACATGAAGATCTTCTTAACTTGCCCGTGATCTCTGGAAAAACAATTCGGCAGCACCAGCCACCAGTGACAACCGAATTTGAATTCCTTTCCACTGACTGGAACGAGGTGTTTTCCATTCAGGAGACTAGCGGGACGAGTGGTACGCCCAAGGGATTTTTCCTCACATGGGATGACTGGAAACGGTATGCAGAGAAGTATGACCGAAGTTTTGTATCGCAGGGTTTTTCGGACAAGGACAGGATCGTGGTCTGTGCGTCATATGGGATGAACGTCGGTGCGAACACGATGACCATTGCTGCTCAGCGCATTGGCATGGGAATTATTCCCATCGGCAAATGTACATTCGAATCACGAATCCTAAAAAACTACAAACCAACAGCAATTGTCGGGAGTGTCTTTAAACTCCTCAGGCTTGCACGACGACTCTCGGCGGAAGGGATCAAACCATCTGACACTTCTATTAACAAACTTGTCACTGGCGGTGAAGCTTTTGCTGACGAATCACGTGCCTATCTTTCTCACGTGTGGGAAGTACCCGTCTATAACACGTACGGAAGTACAGAAGGGACGATGTGTGGAGAATGCACACGGATTACCGGGCTCCACGTTCCTGAAGATCTTGTCCACCTTGATGTTTATGATCCGCAGATGCAGTCATTTGTGAAAGATGGTGATTGCGGGAGAGGGGTACTCACTACGCTATTACCGGTTGGGGGAAAGTGCGGAATGCTGCTGATCAATTATGATACCGAGGATACTACGGTTGTTTTGAGCCGTGAGCGGTGCGGTTGCGGCAGGACACATATGCGCATTGTCAATCCCCAGAGAGAAGCTGAGACCATCTGGTTATTTGAAAACCCCTTTAACAGGGTTGATATAGAGTCTGCTGTGTTTCAGCATCAGAATATGGAGTATCTCACCGGGGAGTACGAAGCATATGTGTGTGTTGGGGATAAGCCAGGAAAAACTGTTTTGCGGGTTAACCTCGAATGTTTTGATCCTGATCATTGTGACCGGCACCTTGTTGAAGATCAGTTTGTTACGCGTTTCTTAAAATACAAATCAATGATTGCAGAACATTATCACGACCAGACTTTCACCATTGAATTCAATTTTACCGCTCCCCGTGGACTGGATTTCTATACCCAGAAAGGACGCCCGAAACGGCTTGTAGATCGAAGAGGAAACTAGCTGGATAAAAAATCGGTATATCCACGATAAAAAGATCTTTTTTTCCGTCTCTTCATAATTACCCCTTTGCTTTCTCTGGATATTGGTGTGGAGATCATGATCAGATGCTGGATAACCGGTAAGGAATAATAAAAATCCAGAATGTTGTTTCACTATTCATCACTATCTATTTTTTAAAGAACAGTTCCGATTATAGGGCCGGGGTGTCCCTGCCGCACGTCCCCCGATGAACACAGTATCAGACCTCTTCATAATGCGCTTCAACATCCGGTGAGCATAACTGCCTCGCTACTCATTTTAACCCGCATTGTCCAGAATTATCGCAATCGGAGCGATTAAAACGGTTTTTAAATCGGCGTGAATAGTGCGTCACAATACCAAAAATACCCTCAAAATTTTGGTAAAAATCCAGACTTCGACGGACTTCCGACGGAAACCTTTTATATTATCAGGCGTCAACTCTCATTATCAAAACCGAATTATGGTTTTGAGGTGTTTAAATGGGAACCAAAATTGGAAAAGAAAAGATTCAGCGCGAAAAGGGATATCTGTACTTTATTGGTAAGGATGGGTATGTCTGGGCCGCCCCGATGAAGCACAACAAGACCGGCAAAAAGAAGAAAGTCGGTACTGAAAAGATTGCAAAAGAATCCGGCTTCATGTATTACATTGGCAAGGACGGATTCGTCGCAAAAGCCAAGATGAAGAACGCATAACTTTACTTTTTACTATTGCACGCAGTCCGTCAGCCAGCGGGAAATCCCGACGGCGGGACTGCAAATATTTTCTCCTGACGGGATCGTATCACGCTCTCTAATCCTTTGACCTGTTTTTTAGGAGAATTCATGCCAGTTTTTTGGATTCATTAAAGGTCCCCAGCTATGCTGACCTAAAAATTGAATTGTGAAGACATGAATAGAAAATTTGCTACCGGGAATTTTTTAAGAGATGTGGTTCAATACCGTCAGCTGTTGATAAAAAAAATTTCATGAATGGACAAAAAGCCTCGACACCCATGATAGTATGGTTTCTCTCTTTGAGCATATCCGCGACATTCCATACTCGTTAAGTGCAACTATTACCGACTCAATAATATAGTCCGAACAGGTACTCATTGCAGGTAAAGGATTATGTGGTTCCAAGCATTACTTCCTGGGGATCTTAAACGAGTGCCTTATGGCATGAATGGAAGGAGAAATTTGCATGGAACATTTCCTGTTTGTTTTGTAATAAAAAAATAGTTATCCGGTCCAAATTCGGATCATAATTCCAAGAATCAAAAAAAATAGTTGGCTTCCGTGGTAAAATCCATGGGCCCGTCGTGATTCGAACACGAGATCTTCGCCGTGTGAAGGCGACGTCATAGCCAACTAGACCACGAGCCCGTATGCATCGACCGGGAATTGAACCCGGGCTATAGGCTTGGAAGGCCTAAGTCATACCACTAGACCATCGATGCAATGATGCTTTATAATTTTAGTGAGCAGTAGTAATAATCATTCCCATTTCCCAGTTTTAAAAGAGTAAGAATTATTCCATTAATAAAAGGGTTTTTTGGGGTTTTCTAACGTCGATCTCCAGTCGATGCCATACCTACAGGATAAATTAACTCGTCCCTTTTTTGAGAATTTCATCGTGATGGGGTATAATCGGGGTATCCTTTTTCCAGAGATGAATATCCCTTGCACGATCAAAGTAAAATTTTGATTCGTCTGTCTGCCCCATCTCCTTATAGCAAATACCTATATGATTCCATACACTTGCATTGTTGGGCATCTGGTTTGCCACCATCTTGAACGTCTGGATTGCCGATTCGAGATATTTGTTACTCATATACAGCACCCCAATCATTTCAAGAGTTTCACCGAGATTAAAGAGAAATTCGGGGTTCTCCGGCGCAAGTTCAACAGCTTTCAGTATTGATTTCAGGGCACCGATATTATCGCCCATCTGTCGGTAACAGAGGCCTCGATCATTCCAGACCTGCGGAAGCTTGTCGTCTACCTTCAATGCCTTGTCGAAGGCAGCAATCGCTTCAGGATACTTCTTATCCCTAATATAGAGGCGAACTCCATCCTCGTAAAATGATGAAGTTTTACCGAGAATTTTGTCAAAAATCCCGGGTGGTTTTGTAGTCGATTGTTGAGCAACAGCCTGAGCAATTTCTTCTGCAGCCTTCGCCGTATCATCCTTTATTACTAAGTCTTTAAACGTAGCTGTTATATCGCGTAACGTTCCGACCACTGCAATGAAGTTTCCCATCCCATCATAAACGGGCATAGCTTTTGTCCAGAGTGTCCACTCATTCCCATCCTTTTTTAACCCTTTGCTGACCGCGATAATCGGACCTTTTTCCACCCTGCTGATTATCATATAATTTTGTCGCTTAATCTCATCAGTAGGTTCGAAAATGAGATTTACCAGCATCTTTCTACGGACTCCGTAGAAAGGTTCTGCATAGATATTATCGCCTTTGCCGATTACGTCCTTGGCATTAACACCTGTCAACTGTTCCATGGAAACATTCCAGGCAACAACATTTCCATCACGATCTATGGCAAAACTTGGATCGGACGAAAAATTGATGAGATCCAGAATTATCCGCTGATTGGTTCCCAGTTTTGTACCTGCATAACTCTTCGCTGCTGCAGTTTTGACCATTTCGACAAGTTCACGGAACTTTGCCTGAGGGTCATCTCCTTTTTGTAAGAAAAAGTTTGCACCATTGTTAATAGCTTCGATAGCTGTCCGTTCATGGCCAACACCGGTGAAAATGATCACGGGTGTTGTGTCTCCTTCCGCTCGGAGAATTTTTAAAAATTCAATTCCATTGAGTTGTGGCATGTCATAATCGACAATGATGACATCGAAGGATTTTTCAGGAAGAAGTTTGAGTGCCTCGGCCGCGGATTGTGTGGTATGGACGCTCATCTCGCGGGAGCGTTCAGAGAAAAGCTTGAGTACTTCCAGCAAGGCCGGTTCATCATCAATGAGCAAAACAGAGAGCAAGGTCAGAACACCTTCAATTATTATTTCAATGATTTCTGTGAGATATAAATATAGGCATTCTAGTACGGCACGTCATTAAATGGCGGAAAAAAGCACATTGAAAGTGGTAAAACAATTTATGAAGCGAGTGATTTCTCGAAATAATGTGATGAGGAATTTGAAAGTTATTTAAAAAAGGGGTTATAAAAGACGATTAAAAAAAATTCAGACGGTATTAGTAACCATGCATCTCATCATCGATCATCTCAAGGTTTGCAATTCGTTTTTCAAGCGGAGGATGCGTGGAAAGAAGTTCCATAAAAGACCTCCCGGAGATTGCCGGGATAATGAAGAATGCATTAGCTGCTTCAACCTTTGCTTTTGCTTCTGGGGGTACTACATCCATCCGTCCACTAATCTTGCTTAATGCAGATATGAGTGCTTTTGGGTTATGTGTGATAAGGGCACTTCCCCGATCTGCTGCAAACTCACGATACCTGGAGAGTGCAAGAATGAGCAAGGTACTGACAGCGTACACGATAATTGAGACAAGCCAGATTATGATCGTCCCCCCACTCCCTTCGCGGCTGCGTCCCCCAAACAGTGCAGAAAAGAAAAAACTCTGCATTATCATCGATGCGATCATCGCGATAAAACTGGCCATTGTCATGGTCAGGATATCCCGGTTTTTCACATGTGCAAGCTCATGAGCGACTACTGCTTCCAGTTCATCTTTGTTCAACAGGCGCAGGATCGAATCCGTGCAGGCGACTACCGCATGCTTGGGACTCCTTCCTGTTGCAAATGCATTCGGTACCGGGCTCTGCATGATTGCAATCTTTGGGAGGGGGAGGTCTGCCTCCTTACAAAGCTTCTCGACAGTCCGGTGAAGTTCAGGATATTCATCGTCTGCCAATATCCGTGCCCCGGTTGACCAGAGCACAAGCTTGTCAGAAAAGAAATACTGGATAAAACCCATTCCTACAGCCAACACTACTATCAACCAGAGGCCAGCTCCGAATGCCAGGAGTATTGTCATAAACACCAGGTAAAGGATGAATAGTAAGAACATCGTAAGCCAGACTCTGCCCGTAAGGCCCCAGTCACGTTTCCATATCATAACTAGTACAATTTTGTTATCGACGCTCTTAAAACAATCGAAAATTGCAATTCCAGAGCAATAAACGGAGAAAAATATGAAACATTTAACAGGAATTCCTTTCATGAAAATCCAAATGATGGGTAGAAAAGAGGCAGGTATAGCAGGATCAATACAGAAACTATTTTTTTACTAACATCTGACTGGTATGCATGACCAATGTCGATCCCGAAGCTCTGGCTGATGTGGCATATGGCATCTTCGAGTACTCCCTGAACCGGGGGCTCCGGATTCGGGATAAGTACCTTTATGCACTTGTCGAAGGCGGGATTGACTTTAAAGCGGATCTTTCTGTGATTTTTAATGAGTTTTCCCTGGAATATCCACAACTTGCAGAAGTGCTGTTACAACGATTTTCCGATATTGATACGATTTATGGGATGCTCTGCAATGGTGAGGGGGTGGTTCCATCAAAGACTACACAAATGTACTGGATTGTACAGGATGCACCTGGTAGCGCACCGGAAGCTATCGAGGATGAAAAAGCCGGAAAGTGGCTGATTTTCCAGGAACCCGGACTGGCAGATGCAGCATGGAAGAAAGTTCGCGATGCGACCGTTGCACTAGAGCTTGGTATCTCAGCAAAGGTGAGCACGTCTAAACCGAATCCGGAGTCGCGTGACAACCGAAAAGTTATCTATGTTTATTCAAAAGACTGGGCAGATGAGTCAGATGTCATGCGGGTGCGCGAGAAATTACGTGAACTGGGCTTTGTTGACCGTATCGGGTACAAGCGCAATATAGAGACATTCGCAGGGGAATATGCAAAGAAAGGAAAACGGGTAACCTACTACTCAGCTTAGCAAGTGCCCGGATTTTTAAAATCAAATAATCACAAAAAAAAAAATATTGAAAAAGAAAATTACGCTTTTCTTTCCTTGTTCTTTGGGCGCAGGTTCTGATAACCGCACTTGCGGCAACTGGTCGCGCGAATTGCATTGCGGGCATTGCAATGCATACATATTTTTACATTGAGTAACCGGGCTTCGGCTTCGGGGAATTTTGCCATTGAAATACACTCCTGTCTGCCCTTATAACAAAGCTGTAAGACTTATTAACCGTTTGTGTCACTTTTTTAATTCATGGTATTCCTGCAAGAACCATTGCCGGAATGCAGTGAGTGCCAGCGCACGGTGAGAGATCCTGCTTTTCTCTTCAAGAGTCAGCTCTGCGAGTGTTTGCCCATTTATCTCAAAGATCGGGTCATACCCAAACCCCCCATTTCCCCGTGGGACGGTAATGATCCTGCCATAAATGGTTCCGGAAAAGTGACGGATCCCGTCTCCATCCACGAATGCAATCGCCGTTGTGAAGTGTGCGTTGCGATTCTTCACATCCTTCATGAGCTTAAGGATGCCGGTGTTACCGATCGAATCCAGCACATATGCGGCATACGGGCCGGGAAATCCCTTCAGTGCATCGATGGAAAAACTGGTGTCATCAACAATAAGCGGGGTGTGGAGCTGGTCATAAGCATATTGTGCCTTCTGCCGGGAGATAACCTCTACATCATCAGAACGGAGTTCAGGAATTTCAAGAGGCACATGAGTCACATCAAGAACCCCGCCAAAGAATTCTGCAACCTCCCGTGCCTTGTTGAGGTTGCTGGTAACCACCGTGATTTTCATAGATATCTGCCCCGCAATTCAATTTCGTGCTCACGGGCAATCACATCTGCAGCCCCCGAAAATGTCTCAGCATATCCTGATGCAAATGCAGTTTTGAGTACATCAGCATATTTTGGTGCCGTACTTTCCAGGGTCTGGTACAGCACATGGATATCCACTCCCCGCTGTTCAATATCGGAATTTACCTGTGCAAGTCCAAAATCAATCAGTACACACGCACCGTCTCTTTCACGAAGGATTATATTGCTGGTTGTGAGATCGCCATGCATAATACCTGAGGTATGTAATTTACCTACAATTTGGCCCGCTTTATGGAGTGCTTCTTCTGTGAGATTCTGGGTAAGGAGCTTCCCCGTTACCTGCTCCATGACAATCGTATCTTCAGTTATATCACTTATTACGGGAGTGGGTACGCCAGCTTTGCGTGCAGTGGCAATGAGGCGTGCTTCTGCCCGGGTCCGCTCTGCAATGAGCCGTGTATCAAGTGCGTGAACACGGTACCGTTTTGGGACACGGCGTTTTTCTGCAAGGCCGTCATGAAACGTAACAATGGCTTCTGCTCCCCTTTTTTGTGATTCAGATCCCTGCATAATTGTATTGACGGATAGGCTGATTTCAGGTTTCCACGTCACTTCAACATCATCCGAGCGAAATGAGGGTATAATCTGCGAGGATTCAATAGGAAGAGACAATCCTTTCTCCAGCATCAGTTTTCCCGTGTAGGCGATCATAGCCCCGTTATCCCCGAGATATTTCTGTTCGGGAACGAAGAACTGCGCCCCACGCTCCTCACACATCACCCGGAGCATTTCCTGCAACCGCCGGTTTGCCCCAACACCCCCGACTAAAAGCACCTCGTTTTTTCCCGCTAGTGACATCGCTCTCTCGGTGACCTCAACACACATCGCAAATGCTGTCTCCTGCAGGCTGTAACAGATATCGGGGAGGGCTGCCTTACTGTCTTTTGCTGCTGATACAAGGCCAGAGAAAGCGAGATCCATTCCCTTGACAGTATAAGGCAGTTCAATGTACTTTCCAAGTTTTGCCTGCGTTTCAATCATGGGGCCTCCGGGATGGGGGAGGTCTTTTGACCGTGCAAATTTGTCGAGTGCATTTCCGATGCCAATATCGAGTGTCTCACCAAAGATCCGGTACCGGCCGTTCAGGTACCCGATAACCTGCGTATTCGCCCCGCTTGCATAGAGAACGATCGGGTCGCGGCTGCCAGTGGCAAAACATCCGATTTCCACGTGAGCGACACAATGATTGACACCTACCAGGGGCACGTCCAGTGCAAGAGCAAGCGATCGGGCTGCGGTTGCAACTGTCCGAAGGCATGGTCCAAGCCCCGGCCCCTGCGAAAAAGCAACACCGGTGACCTTGCCAGGATCCTGAAGGATAGAAGAGATAAGCTCCTTCATCACCGATGCATGATGTTGTGCTGCTTCACGTGGATGGATCCCGCCCTGGGCCGGGCTATAGGGTCGGGATACAAGTGATATGAGATCACGGTCAAAAATGGCGGCACTGAGGTTCCATGCTGTCCCCTCAATTCCCAGTATCTGCCCAAAAACAGGCATTGAATCTTATTTTCTGAATTCAGTATATCCGCATTTGCCGCATGTGGTCCGGTCCTTATGATCGGCCATCATGACCCCTGGTCCGCAACGTGGGCAGTATTTTTTACTGGTAGTGACCTTCGCGCCTTCAACTTTGAAGTACCCGCTCCTCATTGGCCCCTTTGCGACTGCTGCCTTCTTTCCTGCAGCCATTATTATGCAGCCCCTTCTTCCTTAGGCTTGGGCATTCCGCGCGCCGCCAGGTACGGGCGCTCAGTTTTGTTCCTTCCTTCTTCGGTATCATAGATGCGCGCCGAACCGGTAGCCTCAGTTTTTCCGAAGCTGCTGTGCAGCGTGTCAAGAGTTATCTGGTTCTCTTTTACATTGAGCAAAGCACATAATTTACCAATAATCTGCATACGGGAGGGGGTCGCACCATCGTATTTGAGGCTAAACTGAACCTCTCTTCTGGATAAAAGCTCATTTCTTTTATCGCTGGTGATCTCAAAGTCCATCGATATCCTGTAATTATTGGAAACCGGGTTATTTATAATATGACCTTCAGATAGAGTAAAAAAATTCCAAAAAAAGATTTCACAATATACTATAATAAAAAAAAATTCACGCGTCAGTGCGGAGAAAATAGTTCAGTAAATTTCGCGCAGTCTTTTTTGCCTCAGGGTTTACCGTACGGAGAACTACCCCTTGGTGTGGCTGTCCGTACAGTACGATTGCTCCAACTGGAGCCGCCATCACCAGGGGAATCACCGCAAGATCTTCTTCGCCATCAACCAGTACCGTAACCGGTGGGTTAATGACAGCATAATCAAGTGCATGGATCAGGTCATCGGTCAATGAACCGGCGGGATTTTTCACTCTGATACACTCGCCCCGGTATACTGGCACACGTACACATGGTAAACGCATAGTATGCCCGTCAATAACTGCAATGGCGGGGGTGATACCTCTTTTCTGGAGGTTATGGGTAACAACATCTCCGACGGCATATACAATACTGCCGGTAATTATTGGGAGTATCTCATCAATGTTGAGGTAGAGCTCCCCAAAGGGTTCCTGGAAAAGCTTCCGGTACTCTTCGGGAAGAATAAACATCAGCGGACCTTCAGCGCATAGCGTCCCGGAAGTTTGATATTCATCCGTTTTGCGACTTCAGAATTTTCCGGATCAATGATGACAAGATATCCAGACCAGTCATCGCTCAGGTTAGTCGTGCCACAGATTACGCAATTATCTCCCTCCACTACGCGATGACAGTCACGGCAGACTTTTCCCTGTTTTTTCTTATTCGCCGGAGGCATGCTCCTTCCTCTTGGTTTTGCCCTTCTCTTTTACTGCCTCTTTTGGGGCACTAGGGGATTTCTGATCTTTTTCTTTCTCCTTGTTCATTTCCTCTTCAAGCCAGAGTGCAGTACCAAGCCCTGCCTGCCGCATGGTAAGACCGATCTTGCTGTCACGGGGCTCTCTCTCGTTGAGGGAGAGGGTTACTACACGGACCCGTACTACATCCCCGACTCCAATGAACCGTTTTGACTCCTGGCAGATAAGCCGGGCATTCTTCTCGTCGTAGTTAATATACTCGTCAGAGATCTGGCTTACATGCAGCATTGCATCTATGGGACCGAGACTGACGAAAGCCCCAAAACTGGTGGTCTCCACCACAAGTCCTTCAATGACTTCTTGCAGTGCGAGCCGGATTACCATAGCTTCAAACTTTACATCGTAATAAACGCCGCCGTCACCGGGAACGAGCTCGCCCTCTCCCACTGAAAGAACTTTCGTTACGCATATGAAGATCCCAATCTCCTTATCAATGCTGCCCTCAAGCTGCTCCTGCAGGACTTCAAGAATAACTTTCTCAAGTTTATCACCCAGTCGCTGGGGGGGTACCCGCACCTTGTCTTCAAGCATCAACTTATGATACATACATTACCTCCGCAAAATCTCCAGTTTTTTTTGTTTTCTCATTGATATCACACCAAGACCACGTGTAAATAACGCATCCCTTATACGCCTGTCATTGGTGACAACCATGCAGGCATTCCGGGCTGCATATTCAATCATCTGGGCATCGACAGATTCTGATTCAAGACCCCCGCTTTCCACGATAGTGCACTTCTCACCGAGCATAAGAGCGTGCCTTGCTGCGGCACCGTCTCGTCCTTTTGCTAAGGAGAGCCCGGTTAACTCCTGGAGAACACCTGAAAGCACAATCGGTTCAAATGCACCGAGAAGTGTGCATAGTTCATCGAAGAGATCGATCTGGAACTGCGCCGGCATCATGAGTGCGTTGGTGTCCAGAAGGATCTTCACTCGATCAGTACACCCATCCCTATTAATCGCCAGCGTGCTCCCACCTGCCGGCTGATCGCGATCTTTGAACCCAGTTCTGCACATACTGGTCGCTTCAGCTGTATCTCAATCGTGTCCTTCTTTGTGTTACTGATTACACCCACGGTAACCGCGGTTCCCACCGATAGCATCAACGGTTCACTGTGTTTCAATGGTTCAATAATGAGCTCACTTGTGGCACCGACTACCCGCTCCATGAGTGTAACACGGCACCGGATTTTGTCCCAGACCTGGGGAAGTTTTCCAACATGACCCAATACTTGGCCGGCAAGCGCGTCACTTTTTGTCAGAGCAGGGTCGAGTCGTGTTCCAACTCCAAGGAGTCCGCCAGGAGTTGCCTCAACGACTTTACTGGAACCTGCATTTATCGATGTTACTTTCGTGGTGATGGGAATCCATTTTATCCTGTTTTCGATCTGAGTCTGCCTGCCTGGTCGGATCTCGATCTCGTCGCCTTCGTGGAGGATGCCCCGAATAAGAGACCCTCCGACGACTCCACCTTTCACGTCTTTCCAGTTGCAGCCAGGTTTGTTCACATCAAACGACCGTGCTATAAGCATGAGAGGTTCGGTGTTAGGATCCCTCACTGGTTCAGGAATTGCCAGATCGAGCGCCTGCACAAGCGCACCGATATTGATCCCTTTCTGTGAAGAAACCGGAATAATAGGGGCGTTTTCAGCTATTGTTCCTTTAATAAATTTTTTGATCTCGTGATAATTGTCAATTGCCTCTTTCTGGCTGACGACATCGATCTTGCTTTGGACAATCACGATATTTTTTATTCCAACGAGTTCAAGCGCCATCAGGTGCTCTTTTGTCTGTGGCTGAGGGCACTTCTCGCTTGAAGCGATGACCAGCATCGCCCCGTCCATCAATGCCGAGCCGGAAAGCATTGTCGCCATGAGCGTTTCATGCCCTGGTGCATCAACAAAAGATACCGAACGAAACGGTGTTCCCTTTTCGCCGCAGACCGGACAATCGGGGCTGGTCGAAAAGGCGTTAGTACCTTCGCACTTTTCGCACCGGTAAAAAGTAGCATCGGCATATCCTAAACGGATTGATATGCCACGCTTCACCTCTTCACTGTGCCTGTCTGTCCATGTCCCGGTGAGTGCGTTAACGAGAGTGGTTTTTCCGTGATCGACATGACCTACCACTCCGATATTTACACTGGGAACTTTTACATCATGCAAATGAAATCGAACCTCCTTACTCTATATATTATGGTCATACTTATACATAACCAGTAAAGACGCCTTTCGGAGTAAACCCAGAAGTTTTTCCTTAGTTCCTTTCCTAAAAAGCGCAGTTTCTGCAGCCAGGTATTACCAAGTATTACATTTGGGAATATTTTATCGAAACTTTAAACATTCTTTGGGCGTCATACAGTCATGAGGATTTAAATGACGATGGATAACGAGCTCTCACGTATCGGGATTTCTCTGCCTAAGCATTTGCTCGACCGGTTCGATGAAATTATCAATTATCGTGGCTATTCTTCAAGGTCTGAAGGAATCAGGGACGCGATACGGAGCTATATCCAGCACTATAAGTGGATGGCCGATGTCAAAGGTGACCGCCAGGGTGTGATTACCATGATCTATGATCATGACCAGCGTGGCCTGTTAGCCCTGCTTACTGACATCCAGCACGAATTCAAAGCAATTATCCAGGCCTCACTCCATTCTCATGTAACAGAAAACCGCTGTCTTGAAGTGATCCTGTTGCGAGGAGACGGGACACAGCTTAAGGCGCTTGCTGAAAGGTTGATGTCACAAAAAGGAGTTGAGTCAGTGAAACTGACAACAATTGGACTGGAGGATTAACCTCCACCTTCGCAACTCTGGTCAGTGGCTTTCCAAGCGTCCTGGAGTTCGCGGCCCTGAGCAAACTCCTTTTCTCTCTCAAGTACTGTTTTTGCGTCATCAACCAGTGTCTTTTTTGTTTTTTCCTGACCGGATACCGGAATAAGGGTGTCGATCCGATACAGAAGATTTGTACTATCAAGTTCAGCAAATACCTGTCCACGCACCTCCTCGATACGCAGAACGGTTCCGGTTGTTCCGGTCCGCGGGTACCGTACCCGCATGCCGAGATTGAGCTCTTCTGCTAACATAAGGTAAAATGAAGTATATTCTTGTATAAAGGAGTTATTGTCATAAACCGGAAATTATTTCATCATTTTATTAAGTACTGCCACAATGTTGAGGGTGGTGTGGTGGGGCTCGCCCCTTTCCGATGGAACGGCTGAACTATTGAGAGAAGAAAATATCTGGCTTATAGCAGCGCCATGTGAAGGTCCATATCCCCCTTCGAGTACTAATGCCAGCGGTCGATCGGTTGCCTCCCGTAACAATGAAGTAAGAGTACCATAATCCGCAGGAAACAGAAGCATACTGCTTTTTGGATCATCGAAAAGAGCATCCTGTCCTGCAGACACAATCACAGCATCCGGCTTGAACTCCTGGAGAGCAGGGACAAACACTTCTTCAAAGACAAGCCGGTAATCAGCTATGGTTGATCCCGTTCGTAAAGGTGCATTGATGGTAAATCCTTTACCTCTTCCGATGCCGACTTCATCCACCCATCCGGTGTGAGGAAAGATATTCCCCTGGTGCACCGAACAAAAGAGCACCCGTTCATCTGAAAAGAAAATCTTCTGGGTGCCATTCCCGTGGTGGAGATCCCAGTCGATGATCGCGATTTTATCCACCCGATCCAGTGCCACTGAAGCAGCAATTGCCGCATTGTTAAAAATACAAAAACCCATTGCACGTTCAGGTTCAGCATGATGTCCCGGAGGTCGGACAATAGCAAAACACGATTCACCATCGATAGAACGATTTACCGCTTCAATAGCAGCACCAGCTGCATAGGAAGCCATGGAGAATGTCTCCCCGTCAATGTATGTATTATGATCAATATAGTAGAGCCCCCCATGCGAAGAAAATTCACGTATCATCCGGATATGGGATGATGTATGAACCCTGAGGAGGTCGGTTTCTGATGCACAACATGGTGTGATAACTGGTACTTCTTCTGGAACGCCTTTTAGGGCTTCATGTATCCGGGCCCCACTCTCATCGTGATTTCCCTGGGCTCGATGTGAAAAAATCTCCCCGTAAATAGCTGAACAATGAACCATGATCACGTGTTCCGAAGTATATTTCCTTAATTCAAAGGTTTGGTCTCGTAATAAAAAAAGGAATGCAAAAAAAATTATTGGATTACTGTCCCCTGCATAATTGCAGATTCCGGGACGTCATATTCCTTTCCTGTTGAAATAACCCGGTATTTACCGGTTGTTTTTACTCCATACGGGTTGTTTGTCGTCGAATAGGGCACGATAAATTCCCCGTTCATGCTCATTTGCCGGTAGGTGAATTTTCTTCCGGTATTGGTGGTAACAGTAACCTCGATTATTCCCTCTCCTTTGATATGCGCCCCTTTGACATACTCAAACACCTTGACGTATTTCAAATCAACGGTATTTGAGTTAAAGACGTTATTAGGAGATTCATGCACAAGGCGGTAATGCCTGAGTGCCGGGACGGTATCGACGGGTAGGGTGATAACCGGGCTCAGTGCCATCGCATGGTAACCCTCCGGTGCCTTGAGATTATATTCAGCTGCTTGCCTAATCGCTTCTGAGGCATTCATTGCCTCTGCCCCAGTGATTACCGGAAGAGAAACCTTCGTGATGTTGGAATCCGCATATTCGATATAATAAACAGTTGAGGGTGTTGTGAGAGACCCATCAAAGTTATGAAGCCGTGAGATCATGGTCATGTAGTAGAGCTGGGAATTAAGAAGGACAGACTCGTAACTGTTTATATTGTTTTTTGCAGGAGTAAGCAGAGGAACCTGGTAAGGACTGGCGGCAACTGATGCATTGTACCAGGTTGCCATCGCCCAGAATTTGCCGGTGTCCATTTCAATATCGGTGATAACATACCGTGTTCCAGCGCGATCAAGTACCTGATTTCCCGCATCTTCTGATATGGACATGAAATAATTAGCTGAGCCTGTCGGGCCGACAACGCCGGATTGGAATGGATTTGCATTTGGAATCCTCTTTGCAATGTAGGTGATCATATGTCCATAATCCCACCATGACATGACTCCATACGCTTCAGGAGGATATTTGAACGTTTCAGGATTGTAAATTGTGAAGTAATTCACACCGGTGTCCGGTGTATTATTTGCCATCCAGTCAAGAGATTCCCTCCAGTCTGGATTCATTCGGATACCTTCGCTCGCCGCATTTGAATAGCTGAGTGAAGCAGAGGTATATGCAAACAAAACACCGAGTCCAACGGTAAGAATAACCAATGCAATGGCAAGGTAATCCGGCTGAGAGGATCCAGATCCTTTCTTTTGGAGTTTTTTCTGTTTTTTGCTTCGCGGGGACTCCTCTTTTCCCTTGCTGGCTTCTTGCGTTTCAGTATCTGATGATATCGATGATGTCAGTCTGTGGATATCAGGCCATCCTCGTTCGAAAGTAAAACTGATACATACTGCTGAAAGCAAGGCGACATTTACTGCAAGATAATACTCATACCTGACATGCTGCCATGTTGAAATCAGCATGATTAGTGACCAAACCAGAGCATACATCTGGTGTGGGTGCTCGTCTTTAACGTTATTGTAGAGCATGACCAGTGCTCCACCAACCATCAGTATGAGGCCATAGTTAAAGGTCATCCATGCAAGAGCTGGTGTCCATCCCCGTGCCTCTTGTATCGTTGTTGACCATTCCGGTTGCCCAAAAAATAGGAAAAATGAACTTATGAACTGGTTATACATTTGTGGGCTGACAATCAGAAGGATGAGAGATAATGCAATTCCACTCACGATAAGAATTGCAGGGAAGTAATACCAAGCTTTTTCTTTGATTAAATGGGCAACTCCATAAAGGAAAGCGGTTCCGCCGATTAAAATCAGGTATGCGTAAATTTGACCAATACTATATACGACAATATTTATCCCAGGACTTTTAATCCCGTAGAATAGGTAACCCAAAATGACAATAGTAAAAATTATAGTGTTAGTTACCAGCAGGTATTCACTCGTCCTGCCCCGATAAACATCAATAATGAATTGGATAACAGTATATATCCCAACGATCATCGCAAAGAGAATCATTGTCGGCATGACAAGCAGGCCAAGGAGATAAGTGATACCGGTAAGACCTGCTAATAAAAGGGTTGTTTTATAGGAACTGATATTTTTCAGTTCAATTTTGGTATCTTTTTCTGAGTAAATCGTATACATGTACAACAGACAGAAGATGGTCGAAAAAAGAACCTCAGCAATATGGTGATCCATATACCCATAGAAGGAGCGGTAAAAAAACTGTCCGGATACTATTGCGGTAAAACCTGATGCGAGAAGACCAGTCTTCCAGTCCCCGCAGATTTTTCCAACAAAATACATAATCACTACCATCAAGGCTCCCATAACAGGGGGAACCAGAAGACCTGTGCTTATGATCTCAGGTCGAGTGGTTGCACCGACGAGGAGGCAGATTGTTGCAATGATTGTCGGAAAAAGGGGCCCCCACGGGATTTGCTGTCCTGTGGGAAACAATGTCATAGGGTCAAACCAGGCATATTGTGGGAAGTTTGCCAGTATCTGTTCAACTTGTCGGAGGTTGTAAAGTGGGTCATCGCTTGCCACCATCATAAGAACATCTGTGTTCCCCATATTGAGCATAGGAAGCAAACGAAGCCAGAGTGCAAATATAGAAAATAATGCAACCAGGATGATAATGAGTTGGGTCCGGCGGTTTTTAAGATCAATACTTTTCATGAAATCAACCTTTATTCGGTACTTGGTTCTAAGTTGAGACCATTAATAAATTTGGTTGAAACCCTCTTGATAATCCTGTGAATTTTCAGACGAACAAGCGGGATTTCTCTTACATGTTTTTTATTTATTCGTTGAAAATAAAGGTGGTCTTCTATCCGGTCATTCAACCGTAACACTCTTTGCAAGGTTTCTTGGTTTATCAACATCACGGTTTAAAGCAACTGCGGTATAATAGGCGAGGAGCTGCAGTACGACAAGCGTAGTTACGACCTGTAGAAAAGGATGTGTCTTTGGCAAGGGAATAAAAACATCTGCAACTTCGGATAATTCCAAATCTCCCTCTTCTCCCAAAGCGATGATGGGTGCCCCCCTTGCTTTCATTTCTTTGATATTGGAAGTCATTACCCCATATGTTTCACCAGGCATACAAATTGCAACTACGGGCGTTTCTTTCGATAACAGGGCAAATGGCCCGTGCTTTAATTCACCTGCCGCATAGCCCTCCGCATGAATATAGGAGATCTCCTTCATTTTCAGTGCACCTTCAAGAGATACGGGATAAAAAGGACCCCTTCCCACATAGAAAATATCCTGGGCATCCCTGCAGAGAGCAACTGCATCAGACACATCCATAAGAAGAATCTCCTCAATCGCCCGGTGCCCGTTAAGTAACATCGATCCAAAATCATTATCCCGAAGGAAATTGACGATCTGCATCAGGATCGCCAGTTGCGCAACAAATGACTTTGTTGCTGCAACACTGATTTCTGGCCCGGCACGCATAAAAAAGGTAAAATCTGCAATCCTGCTAATTGAACTGCCGAGCACATTTGTGATTGCGAGTGTTGTGCAGTTATGCACTTTTGCCTGTTTGATTGCAGTGATAGTGTCAGCGGTCTCTCCTGACTGTGAAATTCCGATTACGAGCCCTTCAATCGGCGGAGGGAAATATTTGAATTCTGAAGAAAAGTCGAGTCGCACCGGGATTGCACAGGAATTCTCGAGAAGGTACTTGAAGATAAGTCCGGCGTTATACGAGGAACCGCATGCAATGACTGTTACTGATTCGGCGTTTTTAACCGGTGCCGGAAGTGTTTCATTGGAAACCGATCTGACAGAATTATAAAATGCCTGGGGTTGCTCATAGATTTCCTTGAGCATAAAATGTGCAAATCCGCCTTTTTTGGTATCTTCCCGGGACCAGTCAACCAGCTCCATAGGTCGCTGTACTGGTTTTCCTTCATGGAAAATCTCGATTTTTTGATGCGATATGCTGGCAATATCTCCATCCTCGAGAAAAATCGCACGTTCCGTATAATCAATAACAGGAGTCATATCCGATGCGGCGAAGAATTCCCCATCACCAATACCCAAGACCAGCGGGCTTGCATAACGGGCTGCGATAATGCGATCTTCACCGGCAGTGATGACAAGAAGTGCATAGGACCCGGTCAGCATGGGGACAACTTTCTGCATTGCTGAAAGGAGATCTTTTTCCACTACATATGCTTCTTCTACAAGATGGGCAACCACTTCAGTATCGGTTTCAGATTGGAATACATGCCCTCGTGAGATTAGCTGTCGCTTAAGCTCCGAATAATTTTCAATGATTCCATTGTGCACGACTGCGATACAGTTTGAGCAGTCCATATGAGGATGGGCATTTATATCATTGGGAACCCCGTGCGTTGCCCAACGGGTATGCCCGATCCCGATCTTTCCCTTGAGATGAGCAGATGATCGTAAAGAATCAGAGATCCGGCCCTTGTGCTTGTCCAATTCAATACCACCGCTGATAGTAGCAATACCGAACGAATCATAACCCCGATATTCAAGTTTTGTGAGCCCATCTACGATTATCGGCATGGCCTCCCTTCGCCCGATATAGCCTACGATACCACACATCACATCACCATCGAATCATCAGCAAGATTTTGGGAGATGATGCCTCCCCCTCCCTCAATTGCGACATTGTTTCCCACAATGCAGTTTTTAAAGATGGTAAAAGGTCCCGAGGTCACCTGGTCACCCAGAATCGCTCCGAATTCAGGTTTAATTACCATTCCTTCAATATCCATTAGCCTTGCCGATGTTACTATCGTTGTGTGGTCTGAAAACCGGCACCCCTGCCCTGTTACCGTATCAACAATCCGTGAGTGCGAACCAATTGAGGTATCGTCCATAATAAGTGAATTTCCTATACAGGTAAAGGGCTCGACCTTTACCCGTGAACCGAGACTTGTATTAGGCATGATGCAGCAGTTGGGGCCAATCTCGCAGTCACTTCCGATGATCACCGGCCCTGATATAACTGAATTGGGACCGATCGTTGTACCTTTTCCTATCCTAACTGACCCCTGAATTATCGTCTGCCTGCTTGTTACACCCTCACGTGCTTCAGGAAGATCTTTTAACAGATGTTTGTTCATTTTCAGGAGGTCCCAGGGATATATGGCATCATGCCAGTCATCAGCTATGACAGCTTTTAAGCGTTTACCTGAATTGAGCATCCCAGATACCGCATCGGTAACATCGTTTTCACGGATGTAGGAAAAAAAGTCTTTCGTAAGCGAAAAAATCCCGGTACTCACCATGAAACTTGGTGAATGTTCGGGTTTTTCGATGATCTGGGTTACGTACCCGTCTTTTAGCAGGACTACCCCAAAGTTTGATGGGCTGGGATGTTCTTTGACCAGGAGCGCATTTTTTTGCTCTTTTATTCGTCCAATCGAATGAGCATCAATATAATTATCTCCGGGCAGAAGGAGAAAATCACCGGTAATATGCGATTCTGCGCATTTAAGGGCATGAGCAGTGCCCAGTTGTTTTTGTTGGACTACAACTTCAAGGGGAATATCGAGCTGGTTTAAATATCGGGTGACCTGTTCTTTCCGGTAACCGGCAACGACAATAATTTCACGGATCCCGTTTTTTTCCAGTGCCTCAATGACATATTCAATAATCGGGCGGTTTGCTACCGGAATCATCACTTTTGGCCTGCTTCTGGTTAACGGACGAACTCTTTTCCCTTCTCCTGCTGCTAATATAACTGCCTGCATACTTTCACCTAACGGATAACTGCGTTTTCCCCGATACAACCTGCAATATATGTGCCGGGTGCAAATTGCGCATTGCTACCAATCATTGATCCGACGTTGATAGAACAGTTGATTCCAAATTGAACACCATCGCCGATGACAGCGCCGAATTTTTTCCTGCGGGTATCTTTTCCACACACTCTGACTGTTGCATGGTCATGCCGCAGATTTGCAATTTTCGTTCCAGCACCGAAATTACATCCAGCGCCAATAACTGAGTCTCCTATATAGTTGAAGTGCGGGATCTTCGTTCCTTTCATGACAATAGAATTCTTAAGTTCGGTGCAGTGACCAATATGGCAATCGTCACCTATACTCGTTGACCCACGGATATAAGCATGGGGGCCGATTCGGCAATTCTTTCCAATGATACAAGGACCTTCGATATAGGTACCTGCCTTTACAACACTCCCTTCTCCAATAACAACAATTCCATTGAGGGATACGCCATCTTCAACCATACCCTTGGATTCAGAAGGAAGCGTGCCCATAAGAGTGAGATTTGCATCCAGCATATCCCAAGGGTACCCAACATCCATCCAGTAGGATAACTGGTATGCCGACAACTCCTTTTTTGCAATAAATTCAAAAAGAGCATCAGTAAGTTCGAGTTCTCCCCGGCTTGAGACCCGAACCCTGTCAACTGCATCGAAAATATCCGGAGAAAAAAGATATGCACCGGCATTGATCAGGTTGGATTTCGGATGTTTCGATTTTTCTTCAAGGGAAGTTACGAGATCATTTTCAACCATAACAGTACCGTAATCTCCCGGGTGATCGGTAGTACTTATACCCATACAGGGAATTTTACATCTGCAAAGGTCTGCAATATCAGTGTTTTTTAAAATCATGTCACCATTCAACAGAAGAAATGGTCCCGAAACAAGATCACGAACAGATCGCACGGCATCTGCAGTCCCGTGCTGTTGTCGCTGAGGTGCGTATCTGATATTTATTCCCAATCCCGATCCATCACCAAAGTGACTTCTGATTTCCCGTTCACCATAGCCAACGACAAACACAAAATCAGTGATACCTGCATCACGTGCAGCGCACACAAGGTGCTCCATCATAGGGCGGTTTGCCAGAGGGAGCATAACTTTGGGACGTCTCGCCGTGAGAGGGCGCATCCGTTTCCCCTCTCCTGCGGCAAGAACGACGCATTCCATACGTTAAATTCGTACTACAACATTTAAGCAGTTTTCCCCTGCTTAATCATATTGCGTCCTTTTTTAATCAATTCCTTTGCTTTCTGCAGGGTTTTTCCCTCTGCAGTAATGCGAATTTTGGACTCGGTACCACTTGCACGGATCAGGAACCAGCCATCTTCATCAGCAATCCTGATGCCGTCTGTCGGTTTTGCAGCACCAAGAGCCATGACCGTTTCCCGTGCTGTTTTGCTAAAGAAGGATTCACGGAGAACAGGATAGGATGGCATTGAATCAAGCTCGGTTGCAACGTTCCATTCAGAAGAGATCTCACAGAAAAGAGCGGCAGCGTTAGGACCATCGGGACAATAAGAGATTTTTGGAAATATCCATGCACCTGATGGTTCACCTCCGAATTCTCCCCATTTCAGAAGCTCTTCAGAAACATAAGTATCCCCAACTGGTGTACGCCTGACATCCGCGACCTCTTCAATAATCATGGAAGCGTCGCTCGTCGTGACTACCCGTTTTGCATCAAGATACTTCACAAAAAGCATAAGAAGATGGTCTCCGTCAATATACCGTCCTTTATTATCAAATGCCATCATCCGGTCTGCATCTCCGTCATGAACAACTGCGCATGCAAATTTTGTTTTTTTCATCATGTTTCCCATATAACCAACATGCTCCTTCAACGGCTCTGAAGGGCGGGCAAAATGACCCGATGGATTACAGTTGATGCAGGTTGTTTTTGCACCAGCATCCGACAGGAGGTCTGGCGTAAGAACACTCCCGGCACCATTGCCGCAATCGACCAAAACTGTGAGCCCGGTCCGGATTTGTATCTTATCCAGAATTGCATTTTTATGAGGAGTGACCGCATCTGTCACCTGTTCAGATCCCATGTGCTGCCAGTCGGTCCAGTGGGGAATAGTTAAGAGTTCCTCCATTTCTGCCTGTTGGGACTGATTAAAGGAGGAACCATCCGGGTTCAGGAGTTTCAATCCGTTATATTCCTCAGGATTGTGCGAAGCTGTGATCATGCACCCCTTGTCTACTGTTCGGGTGTTATATGCAACAGATGGGGTGGGAGCAATGCCGGCACCATGTGCTATCCCCCCACTCCCCATAATACCAGATATAACCAGGTGCGTGAGAAGCGGACTTGTTGTGCGTGTGTCCATGCCGATAAGAATGTCAGGTGATTGGGATGCCAGAGCAGATCCTATCCTTAGGGCGGTTTCGAGAAGCGTCTGATCGAATTTCCTCCTTATCCCTGATGATCCAAAAAGCATGATATTTTATTGGATCGCTGCCAAAAAGAGTTTATCTTTTATTGTATTGGATCATGATGATCTGTCCTGTATCACGCTGAGCGGTTTTTCGAGGGAACTATGCTAGCATGTGCCATAAGGACACCAGTGCTCAAGATTGTTCAGCCGGGCGATGCCGGCAGTGGAAGGCCCCAGGCACAGGATCCGTTTTGTCTCCTTATTATCCATGAACATTGTCCCTGCTCCCTGTGCTATTATCCCTTCACCATTTATGAGAATAATATCTGCTACATGGGGAGTCGTGACAATTGTACAACCTAATACTGGTTCAATTTCGGGTATACTGTCATAAAAGAAAATCTTTTTTCCACCCAGTTCATCAACCAGTTGTCTTTGACAATCGCGGTGTGAAGATCCGGGACACGAGTGAAGAGTTCTCGAGAGACAGAAAAAACCTGTAACCACATTCACAATTACCGCTGCAGCCCCGCGTACTGGTAGAGCATCGAGAGGCGCACCAAACATAAACGACATCTTTGTTTTTGCCCTGATGGGATTGCGGGTGATAAAATCGGCACTCCTCCCGCCATAAGACGCAGTCATACAAGCCCCGCGTTCAAACTGACAGTTAACGGTATCTGGAATAACGTCAAGAACGATCTCACCATCTTCGCAGCCACTGTCCTTCATCATGGTTTCGAGTTTTTTGACAGTCTCAATAATAATATCCATCATTCACATCCAATAGTTGCATCATTGTTTTCAATGAGTACTACCCGGGCAGGAGAACCATCAAGCCCGGTAAAGGGCAACGGCAATGCCACAAGAGTGTAATCTCCTTCCCCAACGTTCGAGAGATTAAGGAGCTCAATGATAATACATCCTTTACTGAGCAGTTCACGATGCACGGTCCCATCGCAATTGTAGGATTCGATGGAGGGGGAATCGATACCAATACATTTCATATTACTCCCGGTTATGAGACGTGCAGCATCTGCCGTCAGGGAAGGGAAATTCTCATCAAAACAGTCTTTTGCGGAAAACAACGTCTTCAAAAGCAGACGGTGAATTCCATCCAGTCGTCCCTTAAGGTGATGAGACGTGATGCTGGTTCCAGCAGAGGTCACATCAATTACCCGGCACTTTCCCATAATATGTGAAAGGGGAATAAGATCGATTGTATCCCCGGTTTTAAGATAATGAAACGGAGCGTCGATATGAGTGCCCGTGTGGGTGCTCATCTGAAGATCGCTGATAAGGTAGTGCCCGCGATCCACCTGCCGGAACACCGGTCGTTTATCCCCGGGATAAATGAGGATGTCTTCAGAGAGTGGTCGCGTGATATCAATAATTTTCATTGATCTACCCACTCCATCCGCACTTTCCGATCAGGGGAACGAACCTGACTCCCCCGTGGTGCTCTTCTTTTAATGATTCCCCCTTCCTGATAATCCTTATGAGCTCCTGGATGTCCCGTCCCCCGACAGGAGCTATGAGTCTTCCCCCTTCATCAAGTTGTTCGATAAGAGGCCGTGGAACAGACGGTGTTGCAGCAGTGATGATGATGCCGTCATAAGGTGCATTTTGTGGGAACCCGAGTGTCCCATCTCCCACGACCACATCAACATTCTTAATTCTGATGGCCGCCAGGTTTGCCTTTGCCAGTTCTGCAACTTCCGGGATCCGCTCAATACTCGTTACCTTTCGGACAAGTGTTGCGAGTACGGCAGCCTGGTACCCACACCCGGTTCCTATCTCCAGCACATTATCCGTTGGCTGGAGGGCAAGGAGTTCCGTCATCAGCGCAACTATATAGGGTTGTGAGATGGTCTGGCCATTTCCAATTGGCAGGGGACAGTCCTCGTATGCCGATTTGTCATAAGGAGGTGGTACAAAAAGGTGACGCGGGATTTCTTTCATTGCTGAGAGGGTTGCCTGGTCATGTATTCCTCTGGCAGCGATCTGGTATTCCACCATCCTCTTACGTTCATCGGCTCGTGGAAACGGCGCCATACCTGGTTGTTTTAGAACCCTGCTTTTTCCGCAACATCAATGGAAGCATCAATCTGTCTTTGCAAGGCTTCGGGTAGCCCGGCAATTTTCACATCAAGGAAACCCCGGATAATCGTTGCAGTGGCTTCATCTTCGTCAAGCCCACGGGACATCAGGTATTCGATCTCGTCACGGGCGAGCTTACCGACTGCAGCTTCATGGGAGAGTTCCGTGCCTACAACCGACCCCTCAATTTCTGGTATCGCGTAGATGATACCGTCATTCAGGATAAGTCCCTTACATTCGAGATGCCCGCGGGTTCCGGCAGTTTTTCCATTGATATGCCCACGTGAAATGATCGTACCTCCCTTTGTAATAGCCCGGGTGATCAATTCAGCGCTTGCACCCTTTCCTTCAAGGATTGCACGGGAACCGAGATCCATATATGAACCTGGGGTGGAGATGACGACACTGCTGAACCGTGCGACCGAGTTGGCTCCCTTAAGTGTTGCAGTTGGGTACATCTGGATTTTCTTCACCGGCTGCATGCATACATAGTTGGAAAGAAACACCCCGTTTTCCTCAACGATTGATGCGCTTCTTGGGTATACCTCAATGTTCTCGCTCCAGTTGTGGATCATCGTGAAACTGATCTTGGCATCTTTTTTTACGAAAAACTCGGAGATGCCATAGTGAGCGCCGCCTTTACCGACATGCGCCCCGCTTGTACACCCTGATATGATGTGAAGTTCCGCTCCCTCTTCGGCTACAATGATATTGTGAACATGCTGGATCTGTTCCCGCCCAAGATAGAGGCAAGCCTGGATGGGCAGGATATTGTTTGAGCCTTTATGGGCAATTATGACGTAACCTTTAGGATCTTTCTGTGCAGCAACATACCGGGTAATGTCATCTTTATCCGGTGAAACCGCCTTCCACATATACTCTTTCAGGCCATCATATTTTTCCATTGCCTTTTTAAACGAAAGGACTTCTATACCCTGCTGTGAGCATTCAGCCTGGACGATATCCTGGTCCATCTGGAGATAGCTTCCGCAACGGTTTTTCATGGCAAGATCGATACCTGCCTGGGCTACCCTGTCCTGATCAACTTTTGAAAGTTCAGGGACGTTTACTGGTGACGGCATTCGAGACACTCCTTGTAACCGCGTTGTTTGATATCCTTTAAAATTTCCCGGGGATTGCCATGGCATTTGATTTCCCCGTCACACATCACATGCCCCTTGTCTGCATCAAGATAATCAAGAATGTACCCGGTGTGAGTGATAACAAGTCCGCTTTTTTTACGCTTGATAAGGTGCTGATCTTTTTCAAGGAGCGATCCGATTGCAGCACCGATGAGAGAGATGTTTTCCAGATCAACCCCGCTTTCCGGCTCATCAAGCATAACGAAGTCAGGGTTCTGGATCATCAGTTGCAGTACCTCACTGCGCTTGATCTCTCCTCCTGAAAATCCCTTGTTGATGTCACGGTCAAGGAATTTGTCCATGTTCACGGATTTGGCAAGTTCCGGTATCATTTCTTTCTTGCCCGGTGAAATAGCGTTGAGCATTTTGCCAAGTTTTAACCCGGATATCGTGGGTGGACGCTGGAAGAGCATACCGATCCCCCGCTTTGCCCGTTCATGAGCTTTTATCTTTGTGACATCTTCCCCTTTGAAGATAATTTTTCCGTCAGTTATTGTATAGTTGGCAAATCCCATGATGCTCATGAGGAGTGTTGTTTTGCCCGACCCATTAGGGCCAAGCAGGACATGGGTCTCTCCTTCCTCAATATGGAGATTTATGTCGTGCAACACTTCTTTGTCGCCAACCTTCACATGCAGGTCTTCAATATGCAGCATAGAACAATCGTGTAGAATATGGTGATTACTGCATTAAACGCTTTTCAAGATACTAAAAAAAGATCACATGGATTTTGGATCCTTGGACGATTTTTGATAACACCCGGATGCATGTGAGTTCAGCGATGGTTGCCACTCTCGACCGGTAAAGCAATGTGGATTTCTGATTATTCCAATATTTCGTGTAACTGTGCGATTGAGTCAATAATATAGCCAGGTTTGATGACCGCTGCGTCCACAGATTCTTTCCGGTATTTCCCTGTCCGTACCAGAATGCCCTGCATGCCTGTTTCACGGGCCCCACCGATATCGGTAATAATATCATCTCCAATCATTGCTACCTGATCGGCACGAAGTCCCATATCGCTGACGGCAAGTTCAAAGAACGTTCTGGATGGTTTTCCCATGATTGTTGCTTTTTTGCCGGTTGCAAATTCAAGGGCCTGGACAAAGGGGCCTGCGGAGAGACAAAGGCCGCCCGGTGCCATCCAGTACCGGTCTCTTTCCAGTGCAATCAGGTCTGCGTCATTCATGAGATACCGGAATGCGGTATTCATGCGGTCATACGTAAAATTGTCACCGGCATCACCTATGATAACAAAATCTGCTGTGGTACTGGCGTTAAAAAATCTGTCCTGCTCAAAGTCCAGGTGCACATCTCCCGTTGTAAGAAGGTAGCAACGATGTTTGCCGGTTTTTTTCAAAAAGGCAATTGCAGCAAGGGGAGGTGTGAATATATACTCAATGGGAATATCAAACCCCATGGATAACAAGTGCTTTGCAATAGTTTTCCGGCATTTTCTTGTGGTATTGGATACAAACCGGAATGGATATTTTCTCTCTCTGAGAAAATCGATGGACTCCCTTGCACCTTCGATCGCCTTTGTTCCGACATACAGAACCCCATCAAGATCGATGAGAAAACCCTTAATGCCTTTCATTTCAGCCCCTTTATGCATCATTGGCGTATCTGATATGATGTATTTTTTTACATCGTAATATCAGATTCTTTTCTTAAAATTTTGAATAATTTTCTTCACTAAAGCGGTTTTCCCAGCTTTACTTTCACACCCCACGGCTGGATGTTTAAGTCAGGGACACCGTTTCTCTATTCAGACGATGTCGGTCACACATGCCCCGGGACGGATTGGTGCCCTCTGGCAGCAACGCATGGAATCGTTGCGGGAATATGAAGTTGTCCGTGATGGGAATGTTTTTGGGAGCAGTTTTTCCAATAATGTTGTTTTTTCATCGGATTATGAACAGGCACACAACCAACTGGAAGCATTGGTCGAGCAGTACCGGAATATCCCGTTCAATGCTGTCTTTTCAGGTACTGAAGTTTTCAATGAAGGTGGAGTTTGCTTCTGTCAGAAAAGCCGCCAAACTATCAGGATTTCATCGCTCGATCTTGATCGGTTCAGGTCTGAAATTCTGGGAGATCTCACGCTTGTGCACGGTATCGGGTCAAAAAAAGAAGCACGATTGAGGGCAAAAGGCTACCGGACCTTGCCGGATTTAATGCAGCACCCAAAGTTCAGGTCATATACCCATAATGTTCTCAAATGCCTGGATGGTGGGAACTCTGCAGAAATTATGGATTTAATTGGATGCCGGCTTGCAAAATCCCACCCTTGCGTTCTTGGGACTGCAGGACTTCACGAGCCTGAAAATTATGTATTTCTTGATCTTGAAACACTGGGGCTTTTTTCCCGCCCGGTTATCCTGTTTGGTATTGGTGTAATCGAGACCGGGCATCTTGCTGTTTACCAGTACCTCCTGCGTGATATCGATGAGGAGCAGGCAGCACTCATAGCAACGCTCGATCACCTTTCCGGTGATCATCCGGCGCTGGTAACCTTCAACGGCAAATCGTTTGATATGCCCTACCTTTCAGACAGGCTTGCCTACTATGGCATGGGATCGCCAAAAAAAATCCCTCATTTCGATGTACTTCATTTCAGCCGCAGGAGATGGAAGAATAATTTTCCCTCCCTGCGCCTGACAGCACTCGAAAAAGAAATCCTTGACATCCACCGCAAAGATGATATCCCCGGGCAGATGGTACCGGAATTCTACGAGACCTACCTGCGGACAGGAAATTGTGGCCCGCTTGTTCCGATAATCGAACACAATAAGCAGGACGTAGTATCACTCGCCCTGCTATTTTTTCACCTTTTGAGGGAATCCTATGGCGGTAGCTGATGTAATCCGGCTTCTTTGTGTGAACCCTGTGTACCGTAACCGGGTGGTGCATACAGAAATTATCGAACCGGAAACTCCCCGGTACGGAACACTTGAGGTACCTCTTGGTGAAACCCTTGAATCATATCTTGATCATCATGGAATACATTTGTATTCCCACCAGTGCGAAGCCATCAACCGAATACGATCTGGAAAAAACGTGATCATCACCACACCCACTGCCAGTGGTAAAACCCTTGCCTTCAACCTCCCGGTGTTTGAAAAACTCGAATTGGATCGGGAGGCGAGAGCACTGTATCTCTATCCAACAAAGGCTCTCTCTAACGATCAGCTTATAACCCTCAAACAAATTACGCAGTTCACCGGCATTCCCGCCAGCCCGGCGATCTATGATGGTGATACCCCCCAGTCACAACGAGCTGCGATTCGGGTAAACTCCCGGATTTTGATCTCCAACCCGCATGAAATGCACCAGGTGCTCTCTTGGCACGCAAAGTGGCGCCCATTCTTTTCGAACCTGAAATTTATTGTGATAGATGAGGCACACCGGTACCGAGGGGTCTTTGGATCCCATATTGCATTTTTGCTACGGAGATTGTTACGCCTGTGCCATTTTTATGGGTCCTTTCCGCAATTCATCATCTCTACTGCAACCCTGGCAAATCCACTGGAGTTCGCAGGAAAGCTTACGGGATTGCCGTTTGATCTCGTGAACGAGGATGGTTCTCCGCACGGCAGGAAACATTTTGTCCTGTACAACCCGTTTTACGATGGAATCGGTGAACACTCTACATATCAGGAGACAAAAGATCTTCTTGTCTCGTGTGTGAAAGACGATCTTCAGACCCTCTGTTTCACCGGCTCGAGGAAAATGGCAGAACTGGTTACGATCTGGGCACAGGAGGATGCACGTCGTTCATCAGCACGTCTCGCGGATTCAATATCAGCATACCGGGCAGGATATCTGCCTGAAGAACGACGGGAAATCGAACACCTGCTTAAGGATGGCTCGATGAAAGGAGTGGTGTCAACCAATGCGCTTGAACTTGGGATTGATATCGGGTCGCTCGACGCTGTAATTATTGCCGGTTATCCCGGGACCATGATGTCAACCCGGCAACAGGCAGGTCGGGCCGGCAGAAAAGGGGGAGAATCACTTGCGATTCTTGTTGCAATGGCAAACCCTCTTGACCAGTATTTTATGCATCACCCGCAGCACTTTTTCCGCAAGTCACACGAACATGCGATTGTTGACACGGGAAATCCCTATATTGTTTCCGGGCATCTTCTCTGCGCTGCTGCCGAGCTTCCACTACGCGAGACATATGATAAGGAATACTTTGGGGAATCTTTTCATGAGTTCCTCCCACAACTCGCGTCCAGTGATCTTCTCAGAAAAACAAGCCGCGGATGGGTATATTCCGGGCGGGGCAGGGCCGCGGATGCCGTAAGGCTCGATGGTATTCCCGGCTCAACATTCCGGATCCTGTGCCATGGCCGGTTACTTGAGACCATGGACAGGGCCCAGGCATACCGGGAAGCACATAAAGGGGCGATCATGCTTCACCAGGGTGAAACCTACGTCGTCAACGATATGGACCAGGAGACGCACACTATCCGGGTAACAGAGACAGATGTGGATTACTATTCCCAGCCCCAGAAAAAGGTCGATCTTACTATCCTTGAAACGCTTGAGACGCGAATCATTAATGGCGCACAGTGTGGTTATGGCGAAGTGGAAGTGACGGAACAGTATACCGGATATAAGATAAAACGCAAAGACACTATTATTGGAATGGAACCTTTGGATCTGCCACCCCTTACATTTAGGACAAAGGCATTCTGGTTTATCCTAACATCAGATACCGAACAATGCATTGAACGTTCTAGTCTCGATCTTGCCGGAGGGCTGCATGGTGTCGAGCATGCAATTATCGCACTAATGCCATTGCATGTTTTGTGTGATCGCTGGGATATCGGGGGGCTATCATCACCCGCATTTGGGGAGAATGGTGAATCCATGGTGTTTGTATATGATGGTTACGAGGGAGGCATCGGGCTTGCCGAGAAAGCCTATGAGATTCTCCCTGACATGTTTTCGAGTGCCTATGAACTGGTGCGGGACTGCGAGTGCGATGAAGGGTGCCCGTCTTGTATCTATTCGCCCAAATGCGGGAATGACAATCAGCCACTTGATAAGGACGCTGCTGTATTGATCCTCAATGATCTTTGTACCAGTCAGAAAAATGGAGAATGTCTGGTAAAGTCTGGTGAATCAGGTCGGGTTTTTTTGTAATCCGGGTTTTTTTAATCGATAAGTACTACCCGTTGTTCCGGGCTTTCAGGTTCAGGTTCTTTATCATTAAAGATGAACAGGTCATCGATTTTTACATGCAGCACCCGAGCAACATCGTGTGCGAGTTTCAGCGAGGGATTGTACTTTCCTTGTTCAAGGAAGACAATAGTCTCCCTTCTCACACCGACGGCTTTTGCCAGGTCTTCCTGCGTCAGGTTCTGGTGTGTGCGATATTCTTTGATCCTTGTCTTCAAGGGACTACCTCTGCTAAAAAAATATTATTCAACATTCCATTAGTTATATATTTCTAACACTAACCATTATCATTGTTATCTATTTCTAACATTAACATTAAGTAACGGAATATCGCTTGACAAAATCCCAAAAAAAGTAACGTTATTCTTTGATTGTTGAACGAACTGAGAGGAAAACCGGGCCCCTCACATCGACTTTTTTATTATTATCAGTGACTGCTCTCATCGCAAAATCATCGATTTTTAAATTGATATCACTGGGGAGTTTTGCCATCTTTACCTGGACAACCGTGGACCTCCTGCATCGCGTGGCCTCTTCAATCCGTGCTGCTGCAAGCGCTGCCACGGCGGAAAGGTAGGTTATGCCTGTCGATATCCCTTCCGTGCGAACCTGTTTCCATTTTTCGGCGTTAGGGACACCCAGGATCGAGCCATCGTGGACAAAGATCTCGTTAGCACAAGCAGGACCGCAGAGTTTTGCATTGGATTCCGGCTCTTCGACGGTCACTTTTACCGGTACCCCGCCAAGTGTACCTTCCCAGGTATCGAACGAGCATGGCCCAGGTGCAGCTCCATTGGCGGTGGCAACACGGATAATTGCACTGGCAAGCATTTTTCCTTCCGGTGATACAGGCTCTTCGCGTAACCTGACCGCACGGGCAATATCCAGGTTCGTGAGGGTTCGGGGGTAGAACTGTGGAAAACAGAGTTGCCGGACATCATTTGAATTATACGCGATCATCGCGAGCCGTTCCACACCAAGACCGAGATTCATGACCGGGACGCCAATACCATATTCAGAGAGAGCAGAAGGTGAATACATGCCAAAGGTGGCAACTTCCACCCACCCGTGGACGGGGTGACGTGCATAGACTTCAGTCTGGGAATCCGGCATATAGTATTTAGAGCGCTTTTCATCCGGCTGAAACCGGAAATCAGTATATCCAAATGCAGAGAGGAGTGCCATGCTTACCGCTTTTCCTTCTTCGTTGGTAATATTCTCACCTGCGACGACACAAGATGCAGAATGATAGGTCATAAGTCGTGTTGGTCCCTCAGCTTGTTCCCGACGGAAGCAGCGATCGACCGAGAAAAGCCGGATGGGAATCGGTGTATGTTCCCAGATAGCACCAAGTGTCATGAACCACCCGCTTGTCATATGACTGCGCAGGGTGTTTCGCGAGGATTCAGGAACGAGTGCCCGGAATTCCGGGAAGACCGCTTCGAGAATATGCACGACAAGCGCATCATCCACACCCAGTACTTTTGCAAGTTCAATAGTGAGTTCATCACCATCTATCTCGGATTTCTTGTATGCATGGAGGGTTTCCCGTAATCGTTCTTCAGTCTCTTTTGTCATAATCTGATACGGTGCGTGCTGGTGACTTTGACTGGCAGAGACTGAATCGTGATGCATGAGTGGACTACGGTGACTCTGCAGGATCTCGTTTATCTCATCGAGCTGCTTTCTTGAAATCCCGACGTTTGGTCTCGGGAGTCCACCAAGGTAGAAAACCCGGTCGAGCACGGCCATCGCTTCAGGACCAAACTGCCGGTAGATGTCCTTTTCATCGATAATCACGGGGTTTTCAGCTTCGTCAAATCCAAGTGAGAGATAGGTCTCGCGCAGCCGGTTAATGGTGGCAAAGATCGGATGTGCCTGTGCCCTCTTATAGGTAAGAAACGGGTAATTCCCTTCACTCCCTGCCGGGGTCAGAACTGAAGGGCCCTCATGCCATGCTTCTTCGAAATTCTCATGCGTCTTTTTCTTCCATTCCTCAGGATTGAATCTCATTTTACACGCTCCAGGCAAACCACTCTGCTCAACACATTTTCATCTTTAATCCGGTAATCACATTCAGCTGCGATCTTCTCAGCAAATGAGCGTACCCTCTCATGTTCCGGCATATTCTCTCGTACCAACCGTTTTCTACTGTATCCCAGATACATATATCCCTTCACTTCAACAAACATCGAGCCGGATTCCTGCAGAAGTGCTGCATATTTTTCCGGTGCGAAATCGTTTAATCCTTTTACAAGCGTGATCCGCACCGCTGAACGGCGTGATTGGAGATGGGCAAGACTCTCTTTTACCCTCTCCCAATAATCCTCAAGCGGTCGACAGACAGAAAGATACGTCTCCTCGTCAGGAGCATCAAGCGAGACATACATCTGGTACGGGTTACAGCGGGAAAGCACGTCGGGATTTGTACCATTGCTGACGAGGAATGTTGTGTAACCATTCCGGTTAAACAGGTCAATAAGCTGGGGAAGTTGTTGGTAAAGGGTGGGTTCTCCTGAGAGTGAGATTGCTACATGTTTTGGCTCCAGTGCCTCCTGCCATCGCTCTTCGGTAACGGTATTTTCAAGAACTGCATTAAACCCGGCAAGGGCCTTTTTCTGGAATTTATGAATGCCCGCCAGGATAGTTTCAGGAGAACACTCTTCTTCTTCTTTCACTTCGTGTTCAAATGAGCGCCAGCAGAAAAGACACCGCTGGTTGCATCGCAGCGTGGGGGTCATCTGGACACAGCGATGGCTGTCAATTCCATAGAACTGGTGCTTGTAGCACATGTCTCCACCTTTAAGCGCCCGTTTGCACCACATGCAGGGTTTGAGTGCTGCTGATGAGGTATTGTTAAAAAACTGGTAACCCTGCCTGCGCAGGGCGTCACATGGAGCTGATGGCATCGATTCCCAGTGTTTCGAGAGACTCTTTCAACGTGTTCTGAAGAGCCCTGACCAGCGTCAGCCGGCGATCCCTGACTTTACCTTCGCTTTTTAAGACCTGCTCATAATGGTAAAACGTGTTAAAGGTGTCAGCAAGTTCGCGAGAATAGGTGGCAAGTATGTGCGGGTGGAGTTCTGTCACTATCTTCTCGATCACTGAGGGGAACTTTGCAATCTGCTTTGCGAGTGCGATTTCCTGGTCGGTATCAAGTTCATAGCATTCCTCAAACGTGCCTGCTTTTTCAAGAATACTGCAGGCGCGGGCATGGGCATACTGAATGTAAGGACCACTCTGTCGTTCGAAGTCCAGTGCCTCTTTCCAGTCAAAAACCGTGCTCTTCTCAGGGGTGACTTTTATGATATCGTAACGGATGGCTGCAAGCCCGACTGATTCTGCAATTGAAATCCGCGTCTCTTCGTCCAGTTCCGGTCGCCTGATCGTGACTTCATCAAATGCACGCTTCCTTATCTCGGTGATAAGGTCGTCGGCTGATACGAATTTCCCGGCCCGGGTACTCATGGAACCTTCCGGTAATGAGACAAATTCGAAGTGGACAATCTCCGGTGCTTTTTCTCCAAGAAGTTTCAATGTGCACTGGAGTTGTGCCGCGATGAGCTTGTGATCGGCACCGAGTACATCGATGACCCGGTCGAAATTTGCTGCCTTCCATGCATGGAACGCAAGGTCACGGGCTGCGTAGACCGAAGTGCCATCACTCCGCCGGATAACATACTTGTTTTCAAACCCGAATTCTGAAAGATCGAGCGCAAGTGTCTCTTCATCTCTTGCCTGAGGGAGTTTTTTTAACTTCCCGATAATCCTGTCAGTGAACCCGTTACGGATAAAATCGCTCTCCCACACGAAACGATCGTGAGCAACATTCAGGTTTTTCATCGTTACCTTGAACCCGTCAAGGCAACGGGATACCTCCCTTCGAAACTTTTTTGCAGTAGCGGGATCCCCGTTTTCTACCAGCTGCATCAGCGTGTTTACCTGCCGGGTGATACCCGGATCTTTTTCGATTTCGCGGTTTGCAGCGATATAGACCCGGGCGATATGTGCATCCTCTTTCTCGCCTTCCGATTGGGTGTTGTCGAGGTTTTCAAATCCCCAGACCACTATGGCAATCTGGCGTCCCATATCATTGACATAGTACTGCACTTCCAGCCGGTAACCTGCTTTACGGAACACCCGTGCGAGTGTATCCCCTATGATAGAGTTCCTGATATGGCCTACATGGAGTGGACCGTTCGGGTTGGCACTGGTATGTTCTAAAACAACCCGGATCCCGTTTTTCGGGAACGAACCGTAGCCGGGTTTCACTGCTTCTCTTAGTGCCTCACTGACGTATCCTGCACCGAAAATTAAGTTGATATAAGGACCTTTTGCTTCAATGGTGATACCCTGGAGTGCAGGATCTTTTGCAAGTTCGGCTGCAAGATCTTTTGCAATCAGGACAGGCGACTGTTTTTTTTGTTTTGCGAGAGTGAATGCAATAGTTGTGGCAAGATCGGCATGCTCCCCGCCATCAATAAGTTGTGCGTCTGTTACGCCGCTTTTTTCTTCGATTACCCTTGCGATCGTTTTGTAGGTTTCCTGCAACATCAGCATCCCGTCCTGTAGCGCAAAATTGCGGCGATTCCCCCAAAAGCTGAAAAGAGGATCGACCCCTCTTCAAAATCATCTGAGATGAGCTCTACTTTGGCACTGCTCAGTTCAGCGAGTTTGGTCAGTTCATCGATGATATCGATCTCCTCTTCAAGGATGATCGGTGCGGTACATTTCGGACATGATCCAAGAGGGATGTCCCGGATCGATTTTCCTGCGTCAATGTGAACCGTCTTCTCATCGGTGAAATCACAGTTCTGGCATTTTATCCGGAGCCTTGATTTACGGAGGTTTGCCGATAAAAGCAGGGTGTCAACTGCCCCGAGTTCAAGATTTTTCCTGATGCTCTCTTCGCCGTATGCAGCATTGCTGGAATCCTTCACGAGTTCTCTCAAGAACTTGTCCATTAACGCTTTTTCCTTGACAACGCCCATCCCTTTGAGCGCGTCTTTTGCCGCATCCACCAGTTCGGATAGCCCGTCTTCATTGGTATATGCTACATCATAGATCCCGATGATCCGCTTCTGTATCTCGTGGTGGAGAAAGTTGCCCGCCTCAAATTCCTCTTTAGTCGGACTGGGCCCCCCGATAAGCAGTCCCTTGAACCGCTCGAAGAAATCTTTCTCTGCAAGGAATATGGCACTGGCTCGTTCTCCTATTTTTGTATAGAATTCTGCAATCGCTATTTCCCTGAGACGCCCGAACCGGGCAGCGGACTGACCACCTTTGCGCGTCTTTCCCGGGACGGTTGAGTTTGCTCCTCCCATGGGTTCGATGCGGTTGCCCCGTAAAAAGCCCCAGTATGCTTCCCTTCGGTCAAGGACGAGGAGTCCATAGACATACTTTTCCTCGAGCATCTGTTTGAGTGGGTCGAGCTCAAAGTTCGAGCTGCAGCGGTACATGTAGAGGTTAAGCGGTTCGGGAGGCTCAACGATTGTGCACTGGAGATCAGTGCGATCACCGTAAAGTTTGACTGTACCACAGAAGACAGCGAGGCCATTTTTTGGAGGTCGCTTGTAGTACTTGAGGCGGGAGAGGATGGAGGAGATGGCACTCTGGACATTTGTGCGTGTCTGCTTGCTTTTAATGTTTGCACACTGGCCGTACTCATCCTTGAGTTGATTGGTAACATCGAATATCTGTTTGTCAGGAGGAATATAAATCGTGATAAGTTCCGTTCCGTCTCCCTGCTGCAACTCGAGCTTCTCAAGCGACTTTTTGAACTCGTAACGCTTTCGCGCATCGTCCATCTCCCGTTCTTCTGCCATTACCCGTCTCAAACCTCTCTGGAGCTATTACTTATTACTCCGCGTGTGGCATAAATTTGCGCCCATTGCATAATGATTCGCTCATCAACATTGGCATTGATCCCATGCTCTCCGGAAAATTCAGTGAATGTCTTTGGTTCCAGCGCATCCTGGTATAGCTGCTTCCCGTCATTAAACGGGATAATGGGGTCGTTAACCGCATGGAAGATCCAGACCGGACGCGGTGATATTTTCCTGAAATAGGTGCTTGGCTCCAGTGACGTTGCGAAGCGTATCGGATCTCCCGAATATCCTTGCTGAAGTGCAGAATTCAGTATACCCCAGTCGGATGTGGATATCCCCACATACCCGGCAAAGTCCGGATCAACGCCGGCTGCAACAGCTGCATAACGACCACCGTTGCTTGATCCGATTATATATACCGGGACGCCGAGACGATCGGAAAGAACCTTTTGCGATGTAACGAGATCACAGATAGTCAGGTAATATTGTGGCCAGTCACCTTTTTCAAAGCGGTTAAAATCAAGTTGTGGATTTAATGGATAACCCGGGGTTTCTCCCCCATTCCCCCGTACATCGACAAAGAGGAATGCAATACCTGCTTCAGCATACCGTATCATGCGTTCTTCATGCCCCGCGATTTTCTCCCCGGCCCCGGGAACGAAAACAATCGCAGCTGTTGGTTGTTTTGGTGCGGACAGATAGGTAACCACATCCCCGTTCTGTGTGTGCATGACAATTTTTGACTTTGTATAAGTCTCGTTGGTAAAAATGACGGTCTCGCTTGTGGTTACGGGTGCACAGGCAACTGAAAGGGTACCCGTTTTGTCAACCGAATAGGATGATTTTGCCGGAGGTCCAGTACAACCGGCAAATACTATGAACAGGATAAGCAGAAATCCGCTGATAAAAATGGCACGCATATTCAGCACCTCAGGCAGTGATAAATCAGACAGATTGTTTTGGCATCCACAATAGTACCCTCATGAATCATTGTAACCAGATCTTTTATTGCGATATCGACAACTTCGATTATTTCATCATCGTCTTTTTCATACTCCCGTGAAGGTGAGAGGTCACGGGCTTCAAACAAATAGATTTTTTCATCGGTATATCCGGGCGTCGTATAGATGAACCCTTTTTGAATAATCGTTCTTGCACTAAAACCGGTCTCTTCAATAAGCTCCCGATGCGCAGTTTTGAGAGGATCTTCTCCCGGTTCCATGGTTCCTGCAGGAGATTCGTAGATGTACTGATCAATTGCGTACCGGTACTGTTTCAGCAGCTTGCACCTGTCATCGTTGAGAGGCAGAATAGCTACTGCATTACTTGGGTGAACGATCACTTTCTCTTTTTCTATATTATTGGGGAAGCGGATAGCGCGTTTCTCTATCCAGAGTCGCCTGCCTCGAAAAATCTCCATTTAATCCTCGTATTCGATTGGATCCTGCCTTCCCAGTGCAGCAAATGCCTCTCTACGAAAGTGGCATGATCCGCAGGTACCGCATGCCTTTCCTTCATTTCTATAGCAGGACCATGTATGTTCATACGGTACACCGAGTCTGATCCCTTCCTTCAGGATTTCAGTTTTGGTCATGTTGATGAAGGGGGCAAAGAGTGTAATTTTCGTTGTATCCTTTGTGCCAAGATCGATCACACGCTGGAACGCTTCAATAAACTGCGGCCGGCAATCCGGATATCCACTGTAATCCAGAGACTGGACACCGATGAAAATTGCATCTGCACCACGGGATTCTGCAAAACTCGTCGCAATAGAAAGAAGGTTTGCGTTCCTGAACGGGACATACGTGTTTGGTATATGCGCCCGTTCCGGGTCAAACTCTTCAACTGCGATGGTGTCATCGGTAAGGCTGCTCGTTCCGAATTTTTTAAAATAGTCCAGGTTTATTTCAACAAACGCTTCAGCTTTGAGGAGAGCTGTTATCTTTTTTGCGCATTTTTTTTCTTTACCTTCGGTCCTCTGCCCGTAGTTCAGGTGAAGTGCAAGAATTGTATAACCCCGGTTCTTTGCCACATATGCGAGCGTTGACGAGTCCATCCCCCCGGAGAGCAAACATACTGCTTTCATCATTTTACTCCGATAATTTTATGCAATTGTAGCTGGAACCGCACTGGCAGGTTGTTGACCAGAATAAATTTCGAGATAAGAGAGTAATCAGACCCATATACCGGTGACAGGAAGATTTCACCGCGGATCCGGTGTTTCGTGATAATGTCCCGGGCATACTGGCAGTCAGCCTCATCCTTTACGACAAACTTGACACTATCCTGTGGCTGTATTGCATCAAGCAGCGTGAGGTTGCTCTGCTCTCCCGATGATGGGCATTTCACGTCCATGCAGATAGAAGCATGCGGCTGCAATTTCCTGAAGTCAAATGTTCCGTTCGTTTCGATATCTATTGCTGTACCGCGCTTGTGCAGCGAGATAAGGAGAGGTTCAAGTTCAGTGGCCTGTAAGAGGGGTTCTCCCCCGGTGATACATACATACGAAGGGTTTGTGCGCCAGACTTGTTCGAGAATCATATTGAGGCTCATTTCCATGCCTCCGGTCCGGGCATATACCGTATCACACCATTGGCAGTTCAGGTTGCACCCTGCGAGCCGTATGAAAAGGCAGGGTTTCCCCTGGTTTTTGCCCTCCCCCTGAAGGCTCTTGAAAATTTCAGCGATTTTCATTCAGTAAGCTCGGCACATGCTGTCGGGGATTCCCAGACACGAATCTTTGGTATTGTAGCTTTAATTCCCAATTCCCTGCAAACCGCGTAGAGATCATCACGGATAATAACTGCCATCAGTTCACTGGTGGGATCCCCGGGTGTAGTAATAACCGGGTGGAACTCCTCGATACGGGAAACCATCGGGTCTTCCCTGTTGAGAATAATCTGGTGGTCGTACTTGTTAATGACCCGCGTGATCAAACTATAATCGATCAGGATTTGGGTTGCCGGGTCCGGCTCGCCTTCCATCCAGACCTCGATCCTCCACCGGTGTCCGTGAAGGTTGGCACATTTGCCGATATAATGGAGAAGGCGGTGACTGGTATCGATATGCACCTCTTTATAGATCCCGATTTTCATTGTATCCTATAGGGTACAGAAGGATATAATATTATTATGAGTGAGGGATAATAGTATAAGACAAGCAGGTGGGGTGCCACAATTTATAAATCGGTTACCTGCGTTTGTATATATCTCAGTGTGGGTTATCGATAACCACAAAAACAACAAAAATGAGGCTATTTAATGGGACAGGGTAAATTTGCAGCCAGAAAATTGGTTCGGGACTCAAATAAGTTCCGGTGGGCAGACAAAAATTATGCCCGCAGGGAACTTAATCTCGATGTGAAGTCAGATCCCCTTGAGGGAGCTCCACAGGCGAGAGGTATCGTGCTGGAGAAAGTCGGAGTGGAGGCAAAACAGCCAAACTCTGCTATCCGAAAGTGCGTGCGTGTGCAGCTGATAAAAAACGGGCGTCAGGTCACAGCATTTGCAGTTGGCGACGGTGCAATTAACTTCATTGATGAACACGATGATGTTGAGATTGAAGGTATTGGCGGGCGTCTCGGGCGTTCTATGGGAGATATCCCCGGGGTCCGGTACGTTGTTACCAAAGTCAACAACGTTTGTCTCCATGAAATGGTAATTGGACGTAAGGAGAAACCGCGCAGGTGATCAATATGACAGAAACAGAAGGAAAGACAGCAGGCCAGAAACTCCTGTTCAACAAGTGGGATGCCTCCGAAGTCAAGGTCACCGATCCGAGCCTCATACGCTATGTCACCCTCACCTCCCAGATCATCCCCCACTCCTGCGGCAAGTTCTCCCGCCAGGAATTTGGTAAGAGCAACATGATGATTGTCGAGCGCCTGATCAACCGCCTGATGCAGACCGAGAATAATACCGGAAAGAAGCAGATGACCATCCGGATCGTGCGGGATGCATTTGAAATTATCAACAAGAAGACCAAGCGCAACCCTATTGAAGTACTCGTCGAGGCAATCGCAAACGCCGGTCCCCGTGAAGAGACCGTCCGCTTGAAATACGGTGGTATCAATGTCCCGAAGTCGGTCGACACTGCACCCATGCGCAGAGTTGACACTGCAATCCACTTCATTGCTGAAGCAACACTGAAGGGATCGCAGTCAAGCAAAAAGAAAGCGAGTGCAATCCTCGCCGATGAACTGATTGCTGCCTCAAAGGGCGATATGAAATGTTACTCGGTTGGTAAAAAGGAAGAACGCGAGCGCATTGCGAAATCCGCCCGTTAATATCTTTTTTCGAGGTTATTTTTATGGTCCGCGGCAAAAAATCAGTTGAGCGCGTAACTGAGCTCATGAAGGAACCGAAGCACATTCGGAACATTGGTATCGTTGCACACATCGACCACGGTAAGACAACCCTGTCTGATAACCTGCTCGCAGGTGCCGGCATCATTTCAGAAGAGCTTGCAGGAAAGCAGCTTTTCATGGACTCGGACGCCGAGGAACAGGCACGAGGTATCACCATTGATGCTTCCAACGTTTCGATGGTGCATGAATATGAAGGTCAGGATTACCTGATCAACATGATCGATACACCGGGGCATGTTGACTTTGGCGGTGATGTAACCCGTGCCATGCGTGCAGTCGATGGTGCGGTAGTGCTTGTAGATGCAGTCGAGGGCACCATGCCCCAGACCGAGACCGTGCTCCGCCAGGCGTTAAAGGAGCAGGTACGTCCCGTTCTCTTTATCAACAAGGTCGACCGTCTGATCAACGAGCTGAAAGTAGATGAGATGGAGATGCAGATCCGGCTTGGCAAAGTGATCGATAAGGTCAACAAGCTGATCAAGGGAATGAACGAAGAAGCCTATAACAATGGCTGGAAGCTTGATGCTGCGAAAGGTACCGTTGCGTTTGGCTCTGCCCTCTATAACTGGGCAGTATCTGCACCTTTCATGAAGAAGAGCGGCGTTTCATTCAAGGATGTCTATGAAAAGTGCCGTGAAGGGGATATGAAATACCTGGCAAAGAACAGCCCGCTCTCTGAAGTCCTTCTGGACATGGTGGTGCGCACACTCCCGAACCCCTTAGAAGCCCAGCCCCGCCGTGTCAATGTTATCTGGCACGGTGATAAGACATCTCCGGAAGGCAAATCAATGCTTTCCTGCGATCCAAAAGGCCCCGTCGCAATGATGATCACTGACATCTCCTTTGATCCTCATGCAGGTGAAGTTGCTACGGGACGTCTCTTCTCCGGCAGTCTCAAGCGTGGAGATGGCCTGTACGTTATGGGTTCAGCAAAGAAGGAGAACCGTCTCCAGCAGGTCGGTATTTTCATGGGCCCCAAGCGTGTCGAAGTCGAAGAGATTGTTGCCGGAAACATTGCAGCAGTCACCGGTCTTAAGGATGCGATGGTCGGTTCAACGGTTACCTCCCTCATGGAAATGACACCGTTTGAGTCACTTAAGCACTACTCTGAACCGGTCATGACGGTTGCCGTAGAGGCAAAGAACATGAAGGACCTGCCAAAGCTCGTTGAAGTACTCCGGCAGGTTGCCAAGGAAGACCCGACACTAGTCATCACCATCAATGAAGAGACCGGCGAACACCTGATCTCGGGTATGGGAGAACTGCACCTTGAGATCATTACCGGCCGTATCAAGCGCGACAAGGGTGTCGAGATCGTCACTTCAGAACCGATCGTTGTCTACCGTGAAACCGTAGTCCAGAAAGTTGAGTCCGTGGAAGGCAAGTCCCCGAACCGCCACAACCGCTTCTACTTTGATCTCCAGCCACTGCCCGATGAGATTGTCGACCTGATCAAGAAAGGCGAAGTCTCCATGAACCAGCAGATGCTCGAGCGCCGTGATATTCTCATGAAGGCAGGTATGGACAAGGACGAGGCGAAAAATATCAAGGACATCAAGGGTACCAACATGCTCATCGATAAGACCAAAGGTGTCCAGTACCTCAATGAGACCATGGAACTGATCATCGAAGGTATTCACGAGGCACTCGCCGGTGGTCCCCTTGCAGATGAACCCGTCCAGAATCTCAAGATGACACTTGTTGATGTGAAGCTTCACGAGGATGCGATTCACCGTGGTCCCGCACAGGTTATCCCTGCTGTCCGTGGTGCGATTAAGGGTGGTATGCTGGTTGCAGGGGACTCTCTCCTCGAGCCCGTCCAGAAGATCCAGATCACGGTCCCGATGGACCAGATGGGTGCAGCGACCTCCCAGATCCAGGGACGTCGCGGCCAGGTCTTTGACATGACGAGTGAAGGCGACACAATCACCGTCGTCGGCAAGGCACCGGTTGCCGAACTCTTTGGGTTTTCTGGCGATATCCGCTCCGCAACGGAAGGCCGTGCAATGTGGAACACGGAGTTTGCAGGATTCGAACTCGTGCCCAACAGCATGCTCAAGGAAGTTGTGGTTGCGATCCGCAAGCGCAAGGGACTCAAAGAAGTCCTTCCAACTCCCGCAGATTATCTTGCGGGATAAATCCAATCCCCTTTCCCATTTTTCGTTCATTTTTCCGTTGACTATTTCACAATTTACCGAAATGGTAAAAACAGCACCCGTCAAATTTTAACCTGATGACGAAAGAGAAAAGATGCAAGATTGTTGTTTTCGGAGCATTCGGGGCGGGAAAGACAACTCTTGTTAACACACTGGACCCTGAATCCACTCATGTGGAAGCCGACTGTGCTGGCGGTACTACGACGGTCGCTCTCGATTTTGGACGGATATTAATGGATGGACACCATATCCATATTTTTGGCACCCCCGGACAGGAACGGTTCGAGTTTGCCCGGGAGATTATTGGTAAAGGGATGGATGGTGCAATTCTCGTTATCGATACAACGAGTCCAGTTGACGATTTCATCCATCATCTCTATGATTCTCTCACTTCTGCAAAGATCCCGTTTGTTATTTTTTTAAACAAATGCGATACGATCGGCGCACGACCAGAAATTATCGAAAAAGAGTTCCATACTGCAGTTATCAGGAAGGTCTCGGTAAAAGACCGGAAACAATGCTTTGAGGCAGTCTGCACATTTGCACAGACTCTGCCCCCGCATCCGAACGGGTACATGGATTCATAATTTTTTACACCTGGCTAAAAACGGAACCAGAATAAGAATCATCATCTCCTTCGATCAATTTTTTAGGATATCGAGGAATATGAATACTATACAAGTCTGTCTTTGAGAAGCACTCTGGTAAAAAAAATCACGGAGAATTAAATGATCTCAGTTCTTTACGTTGATGATGAAGAGACTCTCCTTGATATCGGCAAGTTGTTCCTTGAACGATCGGGTGATTGTTCGGTCGATATTGCGAAATCCGCCCATGAAGGTATTGAACGGATGGGAAAAAAGACCTATGATGCGATTGTCTCCGATTACCAGATGCCAGCGATGGACGGGATTGAATTTCTCAAAAAAATCCGTGCAACGAGCACGATCCCATTCATCCTTTTCACCGGGAAAGGGCGTGAGGAGGTTGTCATCGAGGCAATTAACAGCGGGGCGGATTTCTATCTACAGAAAGGTGGGGATCCCAAGTCGCAGTTTGTGGAGCTCAAGCATAAAATTGTGCAGGCAGTGAATCGAAGGCGTACTGAGGATGATCTGCGGAAGAGCGAGACAAGATACCGGCAGCTGGTGAATTTACTACCCCAGACCGTTTTTGAAATTGATCAGACGTTCACCATTACTTCCATCAATCCTGTTGCATTGACATCCTTTGGATATACCCTTGAGGATCTGGAAAAAGGAGTGAAAGTCTTCCAGGTGTTTTCTGGAGAGGACCATCAGCGCTTAGGAGAAAATATCCAGAAAATTTTACGGGGAGAACCGACCGGGGCTCTTGAATACACGGCAAAGAGAAAAGACGGGAGCACGTTTCCTGTTATTACCTATTCAGTACCAATTATTCATGAAAATATACCCATAGGACTCAGGGGAGTGCTCGTCGACATCACGGAACGTAAAGTAGCAGAGCAAGCTACCCTGCAGGCACTCTCATTATTGGAAGCTACCCTGGAATCAACCGCCGATGGTCTCCTTGTGATCGATTGCGGGGGAAAGATTGTTAATTTTAATCAGAAATTTGCCCAGATGTGGCGAATTCCTCAAAGTATTCTCGAAACAGGTGATGATGCTACTGCCATCAACCATGTGCTCAATCAATTGACGGAACCGAATGATTTTTTATCAAAGGTTCATGAATTATACAAAAACCCTCTTGAGGTTAGTTTTGATGTTCTGAAATTCAAAGATGGACGTATTTTTGAACGCTACTCCCAACCGCAGAAACTCGGGAATGAGGTTGTAGGGCGGGTATGGAGTTTCCGTGATGTAACCGATCGCACACGGGCTGAAGATGCCCTGACGGAAAGTGAAATCCGGTATCGGACCATCTTTGAGAACACCGGCACCGCAATGGTGATCATCGAAGAGGATACTATGGTCGGCTTTGCCAATAAAGAATTTTTTCGGTTGACCGGCTATTCTCAGGACGATATCGACAGCAGGAAGTCCTGGACAGAATTCGTTTATAAAGACGACCTTCACCGCATGATCGAACAACACAAGATCCGACGGGCAGGATCCGGGGATGCTCTCCGGCAATATGAGTTCCGGCTCATCACAAAATCCGGTGAGATCCGTAACATGCTGCTGACAATCGAAATGTTTCCGGGCACAAAAAGGAGCATCGCGTCCCTGATTGATATCACCGATCGCAAACGTATTGAAGAAGCATTGCGGGAAAGTGAAGCGAAGTACCGCAATCTTTCAGAGACTACCCATGATGTTATAGTTACAACTGATTTTGAGGGGAAAATAACCTATGCAAATCCTGCAGCCAAAAAACTGGTAGGTGACCAGGAAATTATCGGGAAGTCCATGAGAGATTTCATGCATCCTGATCTGGTACCGAAGCACCAGAAGATGCTCGAAGCTCGCCGACAGGGATTTTCCGATATTCTCTCGTACGAATGGCATTTTATCTCACCGAAAGATGGATCATCCGAGTCATTGGATGTCATATCATCCCTCCTCTTGGATCATGGGAAGCCTTTTGGAGTTCTTTTCAATGCCTGGGACATAACTGATCGAAGGCGGGTGGAAGAAGTGCTCCGTGAGAGCGAGGAAAAGTACCGTGTAGTTGCGGAAGGCGCAAGTGATGGGATTGCTATCATTCAGGAAGGGAGATTGGAGTATGTCAACCCAGGTTTTGCCCAAATGGCAGGATATTCCGTAGAGGAACTTTCAGGGGCTTCGTTTATTGAGTTTATTTCTAAGGAATCTGTTGTTGATCTGCTCGCGGTTGTGAAAAAAGCGTTCACCGGGGAACCCGTTCCATCCATGTTCAAGACCAGAATACGGCACCACGACGGTCACTTTCTTGATATAGAGGTAAGTGGCACTTCCATAACCTGGAAAGGCAAAAAAGCGCTGCTCGGGTTTATCAGAAATATCAGCGCGCGTACAGAGACAGAAGAACGCAGGAAGGGAAAGAAGGATACCTGATTTTTATACAGATATTTCCTCTTCGTCAGCACGTCACATGGATGATTGCAATAAACGACCGGCGTTCTTTTGTTAGTATATCCAGGATCTCCGGGGTTGGCAGCATAACGGTTTCAAACTGGCTGAGTATCATTTTCGCTTCTGGTGTTATCGGGAGATCGCCATACTGCCCGGTTCCGATATAGACAATTTCGGGTTTTTCCTTTTTTATCACTTCGAGTTCATGATCCGAGAGCGGAGTGTGCCCGTATGCACCTTTTAATTCTTTGGATCTTTTTTTGGACCGTTTGGTCACAGAGCCGTCATGGTGAATTACTACATCGTGGTCATACAGAACATTGTCAATCTCTATCCAGCCAAATTCTGATTTCATATATGCATGGTCATTTGCATAAGCAACCATAAAAAGGAAAGGGGCCGGTGCACGTTAAGCAAGCCCTCGGAGAAATTAATTACGTTCAGACCATCACGGCACGGATAATCGTGACATTCTGGACGGGGCGGTCGTTTGTACCGGTCTTCACTTTTGCAATTTTATCAACTACATCCATGCCTTCGACAACCTTGCCAAACACCGGGTGTTTGGTGTCGAGGAAGTTATTGTTGACAAGGTTGATAAAAAACTGGCTTCCTCCGGTGTTGGGGCCTGCGTTTGCCATGGATATTGTACCCCGGTTGTTCCGGTTGGTGTTCGTGAACTCGTCCTTGATCGTGTAGCCAGGTCCACCCATGCCGGTGCCCGTCGGATCGCCACCCTGCAGCATAAACCCGTTGATGACCCGGTGGAAGATCACGCCATCATAGAATCCTTTTTTCACGAGCGTTTCGAAATTGCCTGCAGTTATCGGCATGGAGGGATCGAGAGCAATGGTAATATTACCCATGTTCGTCTCGAGCCTGACCAGTTTCTGTTCTTGCGGTGTTGTTGTCATGGTAACGGTCCCGGCCGGCGTTCCGGTGGTTGTCTGGGGAGAAGATTGGGTGCAACCTGCAGTTATCAGGAGGGCTGCAATGAGGAGACCCATGAATAATACTGATCGCTGTGGTGACATTGTGATAAAGGTGGGACTGGAAGAAAATAAAAGGTTGCGGATAATGTATTGTCCAGGCCGCCTGATTTCTGATAATTATATGTCAGTGATTAGGATCGTTGGTGTTAATCCGTTTCCCCTCTTTTTTTATCCGTGAGACCGCAAGTTCACAATAACCCGGATCGATCTCGATACCGATACCTTTCCGGTTACACTGGGACACTGCTACAAGCGTTGAACCGCTGCCCGTGAAGGGATCAAGTACCGTATCTCCGACAAACGAGAACAATTTCATACACCGCAGGGGCAGTTCGAGCGGGAAAGGTGCGGGGTGGCCGATTTTCTTCTTACTCTCCCCATTAAATGTCCATAACCCATTCGTCCATTGCATGAACTCTTGTTTGGAAATATCGGACTTTCTTGACCCGCTCGTTTTTTTCCATGAGTTCTTATAGAGCACAACGATAAGCTCCACCGGTGCAATCACATAGGGTGCTGAAGCACTTGCCCAGGAACCCCAGGCAGTCCGGCGCGAGATATTCCCCTCATTCCATACAATCGTAGAATGATATTCAAAGCCGATTTTTTTTGCAATTGTGGTAAGATCTGCACCAATACTCTGCTGGCCACCTTTGTTCTTATCCAGCGGGATGTTCAGGCAGAACCGTCCGTCATCTTTGAGCCAGCGGTAACAGCGTTTCATCCACCGCCGGGAAAATGCAAGGTACTGGTCATAGGTCAACTGGTCATCATGTGAGGTGTATTTGATATCCACATTATAGGGAGGTGACGTGATCACCAGGTCAATACTTTCCGGGGGAATTTTTTTCGTGGTGAAAATATTTTCATTAATGATGCGGATTTGCCTATTGTCAAAAAAGTATCCTTTCTTCACAGCGCACCCTTTTGTATATCTTCGTTATCCTGCACTAAAGTTTTACTCTTGGCCAGAGAGCCAAAAATGTCGTTTACCACTCACTTGCCAGTAATTCTTATCACCAAAGGCAGTTTACATTCTCTTTACTATGACCCGGAAAGAGATCTTCAAAAGTGTTCCCGGTATTCTTCGCCCGTTCAAGGAATACCTGCAAACTCTCGGACTAAAAAGTGGTGACCAGATAGTATACTATGGATGCGTGGGCACGTGCACACCATTTGTTGAACTCCTTGCGGTTGCTATACGGGGACTTCATATTGAGCAGGTATTCGTCCCTCTCCTTGATGAAACAAAAGCAAAAAAAATTGTCAATATCGATTATGTAGGTATGCAGGTGGTGGGAGGTCCTGTCCAGCTCAATCCAAAGGTGCTCGTTTTCATGGGGGGACTCGCCATGCCGAATATGCCCGTCTCCAAAGGTGAAGTGAAGCACCTTGTACAAAGGTATCCCGATGTGAAGGTGATTGGGGTCTGTTTCATGAGCATGTTCGAAAAGGCAGGATGGCTTGATGAGGTCTCTTTCAATATGATGATCGATGCAACAATCGATCCGGTGACCGTGACGTGGAATGATTAACAGGGTCTCATCATCGGGTAATATTTTCTCGCTTACAAAAAATCCCTTGACAGTTTTTTGAACTGTGGGTACCATCGTATCCTTGAATCAGAAATCGAATTGGTTCTTTTTTGTCCAATAAAAAAATTGCCTGCTAGTGGTGCAGGTTATAGTCCGGTCCTTGAAACGGTATCCGTAAGGTGGGGGAAAGAATGGATATGATAACCCGCACTCTTACCGGACACGCATCCGGTGCAGTTCCTCAGCTACATACGATCGAAGCGCAGGGTCTTCATCTTCATCAGAGTACAGGTCCCGTAACCCTTCTATTGCGCTATAACTGCGTACTGCAGCCAGTGCTGCAGCTGCACGTTCCCTTGTTGCCAACTGCTCGCGGTTATCCTTAAGCCGGTCGATCAACACTCGTACCGCCCGTCCGCTTCTCAACTTAAAGAGAGCATCAGTTGCATGCCTCCGGATAAGTGCATCGGTATCCCCACAACAGTCCATGAGGGGACGGACTGCACGCGGGTCATCACTTTCACCCAGGGCAATCACTGCCGTTATTCGTTCATGTTGACTTCTGTCACTCATTGTTCCATTAATGAGACGGTATATTCCTCCTGTTTTTGGCAGGGAACTATACCATTCATCATCCGATCTTTCCGCAATCATACCCATGATTTAACCATAAATCCCTTAGTCAGATATCAATCCCTTTCCATCGGATTACCGACAGGAAAACTCATATTATTACATTACGAAAAACAGCTACCGCTTACCATGAGCGACATGTACCTTGCCGGACCAGAATGCTCTTTGGAGAGGTAATTGGTACATCGTGAAATTGTTCGCATTAGAATTATAAATAATTAATCATGATAGATTCAAAATCTGCTATACCCTGGTTACCGAGTGCCCTCACCGCTACACATTTCAGCTAAAAAGCATATCATCACAGACAACGCAATTTACTAAAGCAATTGTGGTAGAAATGAGCAGTCCTTACCTTAAAAGCGGTGAATCCATTATCCTGACAACGGACCGGGTGAGTATCAACTCTCTGCTGTACGAGGTACTGCTCACGACCCGTCATCTTATCCTCGTTGATATCAGGTATGATCAATTCCTGCCACAGACGATTTCCCTTTCAACCATACAATCGGTAAATGGAGGAAAGATCACCACGGGTGAACCGGTCATAACCCTCATATTTTCTGATAACGAGAGCATGCCAGATTCAGGACCGATGGTACTTATCTTTACCCAGCAACCGGGAGAACAAAGAAAAAGGGAACGTGATGAATGGTTGAAAAACCTCATGGCACATGTCGTATCAGTACGCCAGGAAATCATTACTTCCACTTCCCCCCCTATTGATGCGGGGCATGAAATACGACCCTCGAGTCGACGCCCGGGATCTCATGAGAAGATTACCCCCTATACAACTATTGTTGATACATCTCCGGCACCAGTCGAATTAACGATACTACCTGATGAATCCGAATCATGGAAAGTACCAGCAGAAGACCAGGAGTCACCCGGTAAGGTAATGTCAGAAGCAGATACTCAACCAGAAATCACTTATACAATACCAAAATCAGAAGAAATGCCCCCTGTTACAAGAGTGGAGAGTGGATTAGCAGGTTCACTTCCACAACCTGAACCTGAAGAAATGGTCGTATCCTTTCCTGTGCCACCAGATGAAGAAAAAATACCTGATACCGCAATTGATACTGCAATTACCGAAGCATCAGCTGCCGGGGAAATTTCAGCAGAACCTGAAACAACCTCCGGGGCAGAGAAACCCTTTGCACTTATTCTTCACGATGCGTTGAAATCCCTGCTTTCTTCTGAAGAGAAGAAAGAATTGCAGGATTCCCTACCTTCTTCTGAACCCCCGGGTGAGGAGACAGAAGTTCCTCAACAGGAAGAACCAGAATCCCCAGAACTGCAAACCCCTTCCGAGCTGGAGATAGTTGAGTCACCAACGTTGGTAAAAGAAGATTCAGAATTATCAGGAATGATTACGTCTAAACCAGTGGATATCGCAGAGCCGGGGCAGGAACCTTCAGGACAAGCAATACCCCAAATCCCAAAATCTCCTCCGCCGACGCGTGGTTCGGGTTCACAACGTCAAACGTTGATTCTGGTTATGACGATCCTCCTGATTATCCTTGGGATCGGGATTGGAGTTGTTTTTTATTCACATGATTATCCATCACCAGCTCAGGAACCCGTTCCCTTCCCAACTCCTTCTCAGCAGCAGACCTCGTTACCACAGACACCGGTGCAACAGACTACACCACAACAGACAACGGTACCGCAAACAACTGTGCAGATCACAGAAGCCCCAACCCCGGTAGTAATACCTCTGGATGGAATCTGGATCCGGGTTGTTTATACCGGGAACTACTATGGAAGAGTGGGTAATCCAGGGTCATTGCAGAGTGTAAAAGGGTCCGGCGACCAGATCTATAAAATTAAAAGTGATGGTCTGGTGCAGATCCAGATCAACAAAAATGATAACACGGGAAATCCGCTTACCGTGGAAATTTATAGAAACGGCGAACTGATGATGCATCAGGTACGTTCAGCTCCAATGGGATCAATCGAACTTCTTATTGATGCAAAGACCGGGAATCCTCCCGGTGTCTCAACTGTTCTCACCAATGAAACAAATCAGACGGGATCGAGCGGTGAGCAGGTTATGTATTTCTAAAAATATACGGATCCTGGAGGTACTGTAAAATTCCTCTTATTCGTATTTTTGACATTTATGATCCTTCCCTCGTCATTTTACGTCATTATAATGAACATGTGTTCTTTGAAAAACTCACATAACGTACGCTGAAAGCATATTGCCAAAGAGAACAAAAATAGAATTGAGACTGGAACTATGGGCAATCCGTATCTGAACCGTGATGAAACCATTATTTTGACAACACAAAGAATTCGAATCAACTCCACGCTGACTGATGTAATGCTCACCAACCAGCGCCTTATTCTTGTTGACCCCGGTCATGCCCAATTCCGGCCACAGACAATACCGCTTACAACAATAGAGACGGTGATGACCGGAGAGGATGCCGATGGTAATCCTGATATCTCCCTCTCGTTGTCTGCCTTAACGCCTCAGGGAGCGACACAATCAAAAGAGCTCATATTTTCCCAAAAGGCGAGTGGTGAACGGAAGCAGGAACGTGATGAGTGGGTAAAACAACTCAAAGAGCAGATCGCTTCTGTTCGCGAGGAGGCACTTTCCATCAAAATTATCTCTCCCTATAGGGAATCTGCGATCCAGTCCGGCGAGATAAAACCCGACAGAATCGCCCGTTATCCGGTAGATTCACCATTCAAAGGGACAAGTCATTCAATGCAGGAACCTGGTTTGACGTCTGAACAGAAGGATTCGGGGGAGGAAATCGGAAGTGAACCGGTATCACCAGACAAAGTGATCCCAACTATAACGGAAACGACGGACTCGATAGCAACGGTTGGGGAACCGGAACAAAAGAGCGGCACCTTAGCTTCCCGTTTTCATCCTCCTGCAGCACCATCCAACAAGTCAAAAATTATTGCGGTCACGGCAATCATTATCATTTTCCTTGCACTCATCGGGGCGGGGGTTATCTATTCAACGAGCCTGCAGGGAAATTCCGGGATTCCCCCGGAACCAGTGGATACACCTACAATTCCTCCTGTAACAACCACGATCCCAACACCTGCCGTGCAACAAACAGTAACTCCCCAGGCAACTATAATACTCCCCACTCAACCCCAGGTACTCATTCCCCCAACCGGCGTCTGGGTACGGGTGATATACAATGGGAATTTTACCGGGTCGATCGGGTCTGCCGGAAAAATGAGACCGGTGACGGGATCTGTTGACCAGTTCTACCAGGTACCGACCGTTGACGGAATTGTGCAGGCTCTTATCCAGAAGCAGGATGGATCGGGGAATGTCCTCACTGCTGAAGTTTATAGAAATGGAACAATGGTTAAAAACGTTTCAATAACTGCCCCACAGGGTAGAATCGACCTCGTGGTAGATTTGAAGCGGGTCTATAGTTAAAGATTGTTAAATTTTCATGGAGTAAATAAAAATTATTTGATTCAAATTATTTTTTTTTGCATAGAGTTAACTCCTAGAGATTTTTTGGTAGAAATTTAACCCTCGAGAGAGAAAAAACATGAATGAAAATCAATAAAATATTTAATGATATAATAACGATTTTTTTTATCAGTATCTTAATCTCTCTGACTTTCAATATTAAAACGCGCAACAACATTATTGTCTGGGACAGACCCTGTGTTGATCCGATCGAGATCCTCAAGCTTGTTAATATTGGTGAATGTTTTCAGAGTCGGATCAAATTGCTTGAGATCTTCAACCGATATATATATGGTGTTAATGCTGCGAATCATCGGGCGAAGGGAATGGGATCTCTGATCCTCAAGGTAAGCTAAAAGAACTGACCGCCGGTATACTGCATGGAGCGGCTCGATCATTTCATAATTCCAGCTGGGTACCACTGCATCCGCATTACCCAGAGCATTGAAAAGGTAACGAACTACCCCGGCATCGATGCATGGCATATCGCACGCAGAGACGAACAGTGTTTCGCCATGTGCAGCCCGCACCCCTGCATGCAGCCCGCCGATAGGACCAATGCCCTTGCGCACGTCAGTGATGCAATGGACTCCGTCAAGATGGGCGAACCGTTTGCACTGCTTGGGATCCTTTGCCACGATTATGATTTCGTCAACAACCTGTTCAAGGGTACCGATAAGTCGTTCGATGAATGTCCTGCCCTCATAAACAAAGAAGTACTTCTCCTGCCCATTGGCACGACGAGCTTCCCCCCCAACGAGGATCACTGCTGATCGATGGACTATGCTCACTTGCTCTCATCCCCGTTTTCTACAATATACACCAAAAATTCCTGATTGCTGGTAATTAGTTTGACAACTTGCTAATTGTAGTTTTTCACGATATTTGCTCTCCAATGTAACTAACTCTACAAAATCCTGACAACCGGGCAAAAACTGCCAATACTCATCAGGACTAGGATCCAGCGTTTTAATTGCTCATAGTAATACTCACCGATCCTTCCTTTCAGGGGAATTATATCGGAGACCTGTTCTGCCGTAATGCGTTTAAGATAAAAAAGAGGTTGCCGGGTGTTGATCCTGGCATCGATATTCTGATTATTTTTACGCCGTTACCTTTGCTTTATCCTCTTTTTGAACGGGTTTTTTCACCCATATCAGATCCTTGCCCTGGAATGCAAATGAATTCATGAAGTGTAGCCTGACATCATTTGGAACAGAAGAAGTGTCAGAGTTTTGTGGGACGATAAGAAGAATAGCACTCTTATGAACCTGCCCGTAGGGTCCTGTAACGGTGGAACGCATCTGTTCCAGTTTTTCCTTTGGCACCTTCTTTTCAAATGAGACAAGAACTTTATTCAGTTCTTTGTTTCCGGAAATAGTGCGTTCGGCAAGGTATTCCCGGTCATAGCCTGCACTTTCTGGCATGGGGGTAATTTTCCAGCCGTCGTATGTTGAAAAGAACCTGTTTATCTCCTGCCGTGCAAACTGGTGCATGATATCCTGGTTGCTGCCCATATTCAATCAGTGATAGTTACCCGAGATTCAATAAAAATCTATGGATTTATAGACGAAGACAATTTTTTAATTGTTAACTATTATATCTAAATAAAATCTTTTTATCAAATAAATAACCAATGAGAAATCCTTTGTAAAAATATAAGCATATTTTTTCATTTATCGGAAGAAAGAAATTCATATATTGGTGGATCTTTTTTTTATTGTTAAATAAAAATCATAAATAAATAATTTTTTTAACATGTTTAACTAAACAATCTGAGATACATCATGAACGGAATGCAGGATTATGGAATTAAAATGCTCTATGCGATAGTCATCCAGAGTGAAGACGCAGAAGCATGGTATGATCAGAAGGAAGCGATCAGACAAATAAAAAGGTTGGCCCATTTGGGAAATCCTGATGCTGTCATTGCTCTGGATCGCTTATCAAAAGCTCCGGATTTGCACCCGTTTTTGCGGGAAATCGTGTTCGCATAATTTTCTTATCTGACGGGAAATGGAGAAAAATAATTCCATTTTAATGATCAGAGAGATAAAAAAAAGAGAATGTATTAATCAGCCCGAATTACTGTACCCACACTCTTTCCTTTGATTGCTTTTTCGATATTTCCCTTCGTATGGCAGTTGATGATCTTTACCTCTTTTACATGGGCTGCATCTTTCAACAGTTCAACAACCATCGGTTCAATTACCAGGTTTTCAAGGTTCATCTCAAGGAGTTCTGAAGCGGTAATCTCCTTGATAAATTCCGCATCGGGATGTGTTACCGGATCCTGTAAATACAGCCCGTTAACATTCTTACCGATGATACAGTTTTTTGCTCCCATAACTTCTGCTATCAGGAATGCACCGGTGTCGGTGCGGTGCGGGGGGATTGACCCGGATTTGGCGGGATGTTCATAGAGCCCGTACGGAGGGGTGCCGTGCATAACCGGAAGCATCCCGAGCTTGAGCAGGCTGGGGAGTTCCAGAAGATCCCCGGTATGGATCCTGACACCATTGTATTTTGAGAGAAGAATTGAGACCATGATCGCATTCTGTTCGGATATTTTTGCAGAAAGTTCTGCAAGTACACCGGTGGGCATGCCCAAATCCATACCGACATCCATGATATGTCGGACGCGTCCACCGCCCCCGGTTACAATAAGCATCTGGTGTTCTTTTGACAGCCGTCCCAGTTCTTCTACCAGCGGGTACATGACTTCACGCCCGTAATCAATCGCTGCATGCCCGCCGATTTTGATAACATTCAAGTCAGGTGTTATTCGTATCTGCTCTCCTGCAGCCCGCTTCCCGTGTACTCTCTTCCGAACCAAAGTTTCTCCCTGTAACCCGCTGGCAATCTCAAATCGTTTTTCCATGATCAGTCACAACACCATCGTATCTTGAAACAAAGTTATAAGGCATTGTAAACCAGTTGGTATATCAGATACCACTGATGCCCACGGCAATAATATAATATGATATGGGTATGAGTAAGGTAGGTGAAACCAGTATGAAGATATACATTCGTGAACGCCAGAAAGTCGGTGAAGGTGTCGAATCACCGAAGTATCGCATTGTTGCGGTAACCGGAGGCCAGCTCCAGATTGAAGCAACCCACTTCCGGAAATTCGAGATTGAGCAGATTGCCAAGGATGTCAAGGCCGAAGTGGTCTACATGAAACCCGTGGCTGATGACCACAAGGTCAAGAAAAAGCAATAATCTTTTCAAACTTTTAAAAACCTGCTTTAATTGGGGTATTCGTAAGATTATCCCTTTATCTTTCCTCTCCATTATTTCCGATTTTAGAATCGGTATGTATCGTCAGTGAAAATGAAATTGTTAATAATAAATAGTTTACTTAATCTCAAAATATAAAATTTTTAACCTCTCCTCACCTACTCACAACTGCTGAATGCAGAATTGATTTTTCCAGGAGGTTTGAAGGTTGCTTCGTTTTTCCCAATTGATTTTTTTTTCAATAGTTTTTTGTTGTGTTTGTGCTATTTTCACCGTAGGAGTTTCTGCCGCTACGACACAAGTCCAAATCGCCAGATATGCATCTGACAATGTGACGGTAATTAATGAAACAACCGTTACTTATCAATGGATGGAGACAACCCTGCCGGTTCTGGGTGATGGCACTACCCATTACTATAACCAGGGACCGGTCTTTGTTGACGATGCTGATCCAGCCCGCGAAGAACAGCTCCGATGGAATGCTGCTGAAGATAAAAATGTGCAGGAAAAGGATATGGGTGCTGTCAAAGGTACAAATCTCAAAGACCTCTGCAATCTTGTCGGTGGGATGGCACCGGGAGATGTTGTTAAAATTAAAGCTGATGACGGTTTTTCCAAAACATTTGCATACGAAAACGTTTACATCCCCACCTCCAGGCAGGGTCCCATGGTGATAACATGGTATCATGCCGATGAGGGGTATGTTCCGCAATACCGAACGGGAATGAGATTGCTCTTTTTTGCTGACAATTCCACCAATCCGTGGGGGATTCACGCTTTCGGGAATTCCGACTGGCAAAAATCCGTAGCACCTGAATACTGGTATTATTACCAGCAGGGAAATGAGAAGTATCCGACAACTACTGGTCTTTCCGTCCAATCGGTCTCTGATATCCTGATTTATTCCCGAAGCACAATCCAGGGAGAATCAATCCACAAAGAAACCACTGCATCTCATACAATACCAACCCAGGCCGGAATTTCACCTGTTACAATCATTTGTTCTCTTGGAACCTGCTGCATGGTTGGATCCCTTTTGCAGAAGAGGGGATGACCATGACCAAAAGATCTTTTTATGCAAGCGCTTTTCATAAGCAACCGATGAACGGGATCAGAATGCTCCAGTTTATGATCGCTGTGGTCCTGCTCTGCGGGTTGGTGAACGCTACGTCTGCAGCACCCACCACGGCAATCCATGTCGTAAAATATGCCACAGATGGCACAACGGTCCTTAATGAGACAACCGTGACCTACCAGTGGATGGAAGCAAACTTCCCTG
>Ga0209048_10000186_pt1 | contig 66595 bp, 68 predicted proteins | sample FrelakmetCRP12CR_FD_187146 | JGI IMG/M metagenome (GOLD analysis project Ga0209048, IMG submission 187146) | Freshwater lake sediment microbial communities from the University of Notre Dame, USA, for methane emissions studies - CRP12 CR (SPAdes)... | ecosystem: Environmental > Aquatic >...
CCAATCGCGAACCGATATCGCCCGGATGCGATCAAAAAGACGACCCAATGGCCGCGCCGCCGTCCGTCTCGGATCGAGCTTGGCCACCCAATCGCGAACCGATATCGAGCGGCCTTCCCGAGGCCAGGAAAGACCCATTGCCAAGGTTTGCCATTGTTGCCGAGTCAGCCCGGGTGGCCGCCGCGCCAATACTCCAAGGTCCCTTGCTTCGATCGATCTACGGCCCTGAAACGGATGCTCACCCGCAAGCAACTCGTACGATATGCACGCCAAGGCATAGAGATCGTCCCGCGGATCCGCTTGTTGTCCCTCCAAGAGTTGGCAGCTAGCGTAAGCCGGCGTCAAGTTGATAGTACTTTTCCGAGCCCCGTCGGCATTCGAGCGTTGGCGGGCAGGAGCATGAGAGGCACCAAAGTCGAGTATGCGTAACTCCCCCGAATTAGTGATCATTATATTTTGCGGCTTCAGGTCACCGTGTACCACATTGCGCGCATGCGCGTGTGCCAAACCGTCGCCTATCTCCCGTATGATTTCCCAAATTTTTGACCTGGATATCGAAATGGGACGCGATCTCTCAAGCACGCTGCTCAGAAGTTCCCCATGTAGCAACTCCATTGTGAAGAACGCGACGTCGTCATCCAGATCCAGTTCGTATACCTTGACAATACCGCGGTGCGAAAGCGCCTGTGCACAAAAAAACTCGCGTCGCAGATTCGATAAGATCTCTGGACGGCTGTCATTTTCTTCATGCAGGAATTTTATCGCGACGTGGCGATTGTCCTCGGTAAGATCGCAGCGGTATCGATCCATTGCTTTGAATACCGTACCCATACCACCGCTGCCCAACCGACTCTCAAGAACGTACCGATTTCGCAATACGCGGCCAATTTCAGGAATAGATGACGCAGATCGGCCTTCTATACAAACTTGCAAAGTTTTAAGCGGTGCCGCTTGAACTGCGGAGGTGTCCGTATGCATGTGATCGCCGAGCCCAGCTGACATCAAAACATGACTCGTGTGATTCGGGACATCACCCTGCGTTGTAAGCGCGAGATCAAGATTGATTGTCATATCGTAATCGACGGCGGCCAATCCACCCTGGACGGTCTTAGACTCAACGGAACGAAAGAGGTCAACGGGTATTTGCCCGCGCCTGTATCGTTGAGCGAGCAATGCGATAACGTTCCATGCCGAATCGGGGGCTGCCTTCCAAAGACTCGATAATTCGTCTATAAAATCGTCTTCCCTACACTCGCCGCATACAAGGGCATCGATTCGCCATTGCCAATTCAACTCCACTTGAGATGCGGTCTCGTTAGTTTCTCGCGCGAAATTATCCTTCTTGTGCATTTGTATGCAAACCCAGATCCGTCCGGCCACTCACTGCGCTAAATCAGGGACCGTCCACTATCCGCATCGTTGCGATCGCTTGCAATAAGCGATGCTCATGGCACTGCTGCTGCGAAATTGGCGGTCTTCAAATAAACCTGAATGTAGCTTTGACATAATCTGCGATAGCACTCGCTACTGGACCATGGTAGCCGAATACCATTTGATTCGGCTCTCTGCAAGAGATTCGGTTTTCCCGAAGTGGGTATTCCTGGTCAATATTGCCATCAATGGATTCGGGGGATTTTTGGTTGGTCCCCGGCCCACCATTTCGGTGGCGGTGCCCAACGAGGCCCGGCGGCTGCGATGAACGCCTCGATTGGGTGCCAATCGCCTTGCCTATAGGAACGGCAATTGCGTGAGGGTACCCGCCATGGCGCGCCCCTCCTTCATGACCTCGACGCGCTCTCCCGCGGCGCACTGGGTTGAGATCAGCGCGAAGCCGATGTTCTTCTTGAGGCGGTAGGACCACACGCAATTGGTCAGATCTCCCACCTTGCGTCCATTCTTCGAGATGGAATGCCAGCGAAAACCCAGTGCGGTTTGCTCATCGCCCTCGAGCACCACGCCGAGCTGATGCCGCCGGGGTCCCGCGGCGCGAATGCGGCGCAGCGCCTGGATGCCGATCACATCGTCCGGTACGTCAAGGTTCAGGTACTTGGCCAAGCGAACCTCGAACGGGTTGGTCTCCCCATCGGTATCGCCGCCGTAGGACACAAGACCGCTTTCGACCCGTTCACAAAAGTTAGGAGTGCCCGGCCCGATGTCCCAGCGCTTCCCGGCCTCCCTGACGATATTCCAAAGCTTCGAACCTTGCGCTCCGTCCATCAGGTACAACTCGAATCCGCCTTGCTTGGACCAACCCGATCGCGCCACGGCGACGGGGATCCCTTCGATCTTCGCGTCTTTGAACCAGAAATATTTCAGCTCTCGAACCCAATCGCCGAATATCGAGGCGACCACCTCCTCGGCCTTCGGCCCCTGCACGGCCAGCGGCGACACATCGGGTTCGCTGATTTCGACTTTGAGTCCGCGCTCGGCCGCAATGGCGCGCGCCCAGAACCAGATGTTCGAATCGGCGATCGAGAACCAGTAACGATCCTCATCGAGCTTCAGAAAAATCGGATCATTGATGAGAATGCCGGCGTGATTGCAAAGCGGCACGTACTTCCCCTGCCCCGCCTTGCAGCCGCTCAAATCACGAGGACTCAATATCTGCGCGAGGCGTGCCGCATCGGGCCCCTGCAGCTGCACCTGCCGTTCGCAGGCGACGTCCCACTGCGACACCCCCTTCAGTAGGCGCCAGTACTCCTGTTCTGGATGACCGAAACTCGTCGGCATCAACATGTGATTGTAGGTGGTAAAAGCCGCGACCCCGTCCGCCAGGGTGGCCTCGTAGAACGGCGACGGACGCAGGCGCGCGGAAGGTGTGATGCCGAACATCTGTTTCATTTCTCCATTGAGGTTCGCGGCTGCAGCCGATACGCGGCCGCCTACACGCGGCTACGATTGGGACCTTTGGCGTTATTTCACAATCGTCCGACAATTGCCAGTGTACCGAGCGGCAGCCGTTGGCTCTTCCAAAGCAATGTGCTGCGCGGACAGATCCTCGCGAGCCGAACTCCGATCGCCTGAGCGGCGAGCAGGTGCCGCAGGCTGCCTTTATCTGTAGAATTCGGCGTGCCGATGGACTCCATTGAATTTGATGGATGCACAATACCGTTCGGAGCTCGAAATCATGAAGCCGATTGACGTTACCGTGTCCAACCGCCGGCGCCGTGCCTCCGGGGGATTTGCCCGCTTTCTCATGATAGTCGTGCTGCTCGCGATCGCGGGAGCCGGCCTTTGGACCTGGTTCAGCCTCTCTTGGGCGTATTCGGACGGCACGCGCGCCGGGGTGCTGCAGAAGTTTTCGCGCCGCGGCTGGATTTGCAAATCCGAGGAAGGCGAACTGGCCCAATACGTGGTGGCCGGCGTGTCTCCGCAGATCTGGCAATTCAGCGTGCGCGACCCCGCGCTCGGAACGCAGATCACCAAGCTGGTCGGCGAGCGAGTGCAACTGCATTACACGGAACACACCGGAGTACCGACATCCTGCTTTGCCGATACCCGTTACTTCGTCGACCAAGTGACGTTGATTTCCGACGCCGCCCCCGCGGGCGCACCGGCGCCTGTGCCCGCGCCGGCTTCGAGCCCCGCTGCTGCTCCAGGCGCCGCGGCTGCTTCGAGCCCAGCAGCTGCTTCGGGCGCCGCGGCGGCGCCGGGCGCTGCGCCCGCGGCACCGAGCGTCGCGCCGATCAAGCCTTGACCGGCGGCCCGTAAACGGCGATCAGGCCGGCGCGGCCGAAAATCCCCCCCTGGAATTCGCCACCTGTTCGGCGATCAGCAGAGCGGTGCGCAGCGCCTTCAGGCCGTCCTCGCCCGTCACCAGCGGCGGTTGGCCGGTCGCGGCGGCGTGCAGGAATGCTTCGATTTCCGCCCTGAGCGCATCGCCCTGTTCATAGCCGGTTTCCTCGATGTTGACCTTCGGCAATCCGTCGGCCGACATTCCGTCGGTCTTGCGGATCACGGTCAGCAGCTTCTGATGCAAATCCACCGACACATAGGCGTCGTCCTGGAACAGGCGCAAGCGCCGCTCGGTCTTCAGGCTGACGCGGCTCGCCGTGGCGTTGGCCACACAGCCGTTCGCGAAGCGCAGGCGCGCGTTGGCGATGTCGATCTCCCCGGAAAATACGCTGCTGCCGATGGCATCGACGGCGACCACCGGCGAGCGCACGATGCTCAAGATCAAGTCGATGTCGTGAATCATCAGATCGAGCACCACGTCGACGTCGGTACCGCGGTGCTTGAACGGCGCAAGTCGTGCGGACTCGATGAACCTCGGCACGCTGAGTATCGGTTGCACCGCTTGAACGGCGGCGTTGAACCGCTCCAAGTGGCCGATCTGCAGGACGCGCTGCGCGCGTCGCGCCGCCTCGATGAGGCTCTCGCCTTCCGCCACCGTCGCGGTCATGGGCTTCTCGAGCAGGACGTGCGCGCCGGCTTCGAGAAACTCCTTGGCAATGGCGTAATGCGAAGGCGTGGGCGTCACCACGCTGACCGCATCGACACGGCCCAATAACTCGCGGTAATCGGCATGCGCCGCGACGCCCAATTCAGCCGTCACCGCCGCACGCGCGGATGCCGACGGATCGGCGACGCCCACCAGTTCCGAATCGGGCAAACCATGGTATTTCTGCGCATGGAAGCGGCCCAGATAGCCGACACCGATGACGGCGGTGCGCATCAGACCGGCCGGGTGGGCGCCCGTGAATCCGCGGGCATGGCATCGCGTGGAGAATGCGGGACAGGGCAGCGCATCCGGACAGTCTACAGCCACGGGCGAGCGGGCATGCATTTCGTTACAATGGCGCGCCATGCCTGCAGCGAAAGATTCAAAGGGATTTGGTTTGACCCGGGGATGGTCTCGGGAGCTCTGGCTTTCAGGCATGGCGCTCGTGACCGGCTTCGCTCTGCTGCCCGGACTCATATTCTTCGTCGGCGCCAGCGCGTTGGGGCGCTACGAGGGCGCAACCATGCTCGGCATCTATCGAAGCGTCTATGCGGGCTTGACCAAGGGTTCGATGGCCTCCTGGATCGTGCTTCTCGGCCCGTACGGCCTGTACCTGCTGTTCAAGGGCCTCAAGGCATGCTGGCGCGCCGGCGCCAGATCGGACTGAAAGGGGCCTGATCGGCGCGCCGCGATCGAAACTGTCCGGCGCGGGACGCGGCGCCCGGATTAAGTCACCCCGAAATTGACCAGCGTCACACTTCTGCAAGCCCGCGCAGCATTATTTGCCCGTATGCGGGAATATCCAGCTCAAGCCGCATCGAAAAACAAAGAGTTGGCTGCGCCAGCGACTTTAGGTCGCGTGCGCGATCCGTGACTTGTTGAATTTTGTACGAGGGAAGCACGATGACGATCAAGGAAAGTCCAGAGAAAGATCGAGGTACCAGTGTCCGCTTGCGCGCGAACGGGCCCGATTCGGCGAACCGCCTCAAATTGGACGGCGCGCAACCGAAGGCTGCGAACGAACCGCGCGGATCCGACCCGTACAACACCTCGGGCAGCTTCGACCGTAAAAAGCACTGGGAACGGGTCGGCAAGCGCTAGGATCTGCGCCCGCTATCCCCGCAAGGCGCTAGTCCTCGCTGAACTCGCTGCTGGGGTACCATCGCGGGAAGCGCCGCGTGCGTGCCAATCGATCGCCGACCGCGTAGTAAAGCCCCAGGTCGTCGACCGCACCCAGCACGTCCCAATCTTCCGAATATTTATCGCCCGCTTGACGGTAGCGATGCGCCATGTAGTCGTCGAGCTGCGCCTGCCCCCACGCCGGCCCGCGCGCCGAATCGTCGATCCCGGCGCCCACGTACAACGACGGCACGCCGTGCCGCGCAAAGTTGTACTGATCGGAGTTGAAGTACAGGCCCTGTTCGGGATGCAGCTCCGGGCGCACTTCTCGGCCCTGCAGCAGCGCCGCGGAGCGCACGTATTCCTCCAGTTCCGAATTTCCCGCGCCGAACACCACGACGTCGCGGGTCCGGCCGCCGATGTGCAGTCCGTCCAGATTGAGCATGCCGGCGGTCTGCCGCAGCGGGAATATCGGATTCTCGACATAGTAGGCCGAGCCCAGGAACCCGGATTCCTCGGCCGTGAATGCGATGAACACAATCGATCTGTCGGGTGGCGGGCGTGTGCGGTGGAAGGATTGCGCCAGCATCAGCAGTCCGGCCACTCCGCTGGCGTTATCGACCGCCCCGTTATAAATGGCGCCGCTTGCATCGCGGCCCAGGTGATCCCAATGCGCGCCATAGACTACGTATTCATGGCGGTGCACCGCCCCGGGCAACAAACCGATCACGTTCACGGAATCGAAACGGCGGACGGTATTGTGGATCTCGGCGTCGATATTGAGACCCATCGGAATCGCCTTGAATCCGCGGCGGACGGCGGCGCGGGTCTGCGCCGCATAATCGAGTCCCGCCAGCGTGAACAGGCTCCTGGCGGCATCGTTGGCGACCCAGCCCTCGATCGCGGCGCGCCCCAAATTGGCGTCGGCCCTCGCTCTGTCGAGCTGCGGCCCGGTCCAGCGGTTCGCCACCGCGTTCCAGCCGTAGCCGGTCGCCGCGGGATCGTGAATCAGCAGAACCCCGGCGGCACCCTGACGGGCGGCCTCCTCCAACTTGTAGGCGACGGTCCCGTAGTGCGTCATGGCAGCGCCCCTGAACAGCCCCGGGTCCTTGCCCGCATAACCCGGATCGCCGATCAGCACCAGCACCGTCTTGCCGCGCACGTCGAATTGAGCGTAGTCGTTCCACTCGTACTCCGGCGCCACGATGCCATAGCCGGCGAACACCAGCTCGCTCTGCCTAAGCTGCACCGCCGGAACCACACGCTTGGTCCAGATCACCATGTCCTTGCCGTAGCGCAGCGTCCGTGTGCCGTCGCGACCTTGCGCCGAAAGTGCCGCATCCTCGCGTGCGAGAATCTCCACCAGCGGCACCCGCTGCACGTAACTCTCGCCGTTACCCGGCTCCAACTGCAATTTGCGAAATTGCGCGATCAGGAATGCGACGGTTTGATCCTCACCCGGTGTGCCCGGCTTGCGGCCGGCGAATTCATCCGAAGCCAGCGTGCGCACGTCGTCCCTGAAACCGGTCTCGTCGATGTCGGTGGATGGCGGCGGCCCTTTGTGCTGCGCCGCGCAGGCGGCGAGCAAGGATGCGAAACAGGCGGCTTGCAGCCCGCGCCTCGCCCAAGTTCCGGTAATGATCGAATGCTCCTTAACGGCCAGCGTTGCACGCCGGACGCCGTGTTTCGCAGCGCCGGGCCGGCCGCCGGCCGGCCGCGACGCCAAAGACAGACACTCAACACCATGACCGGACGCATATCGTAAAGCTCGTATACACTTGGCTTGCGGTATGGGCTCGTCTAGCCTTGGGCGGCCCTGATGATCGCTTAAGTTTACAGGAGAATGGGCACGGTGATGATTAATAGGCATTGGGACAAGGGCTCGCGCTGGATTACGGCGCTCGCCGTCTGCGCAGGCGCGGTCGGACTGGCGGCTTTGCTCGGTGCGGCCATGACGCCGCCGGCGGCCGCCCCGATCACAGGCACCGTGCTCACGCCCACGGACCAGGAAAATTACGTGGCGCGCCGCGTGAGCGACATCGTGGCCCGGGAGCACTACCGGCGGGCGCCGCTCGATGACCGGCTCTCGAGCCTGATCCTCGACCGCTATCTCGATGCCATCGACGGCAGCAGAAGTTATTTCTATGCGAGCGATATCGCCGATTTCGAGCGCTACCGATACGAACTCGACGACGCCATCAAGGCCGGCGATGTCGAACCGGCATTCGTGATCTTCCGGCGCTTTCAGCAGCGCAGCCGCGAACGCATGAATTACGCCATCGATCTGCTCGCAAAGAAGCCGGATTTCGATGCCGACGAATCCTTCAACTTCGACCGGGAGAAAGAGCCCTGGCCGGCGAATACCGCCGAAATGAACGAGCTGTGGCGCAAACGCGTCAAAAACGATGCGCTGTCGCTGATCACGGCCGGCAAGCAATGGCCGGAGGCGGCGGAGATTCTGCGCAAGCGCTACGAGCGGGTGGCGAAGCGCATGGACCAGAGCAAGCCCGATGACGTGTTCGAAGCATTCATGAATGCCTTCGTTCTGTCGTTGGATCCGCATTCGAATTATTTCTCCGCGCGCAATTCGGAGGAATACAACATTCAGATGAGCTTGAGCTACGAAGGCATCGGCGCCTCGCTGCAGTTGACCGACGACTACGTCACCGTGATCGACGTGATCGCGGGCGGACCCGCGGCCGTCAGCGGCAAGCTCTCAGCCAACGACCGCATCACCGCCGTCGGTGAAGGCAAGACCGGGGAGCTGGTCGACGTGATCGGATGGCGCCTGGACGACGTCGTGCAAAAAATACGCGGACCGGGCGGCACACTGGTGCGCCTGCAGCTGCTGCCCGCGGGCGCGGCGCCCGGTTCGGTGCAAAGAGTCGTCGAATTCACCCGCAACCGCGTATCGCTCGAAGCGCAGGCGTCGCACAAGGCGATGCGCACCATCCAGCGCAACGGCCGCGACATCAAGGTTGGCATCATCACCGTGCCGAGTTTCTATCAGGATTACGACGCCAGCCGCGCCGGAGCCAAGGATTTTCGCAGCACCACACGCGACGTGCAGCGCCTGATCGGCGAGCTGCGCAAGGACGGCGCCGAGGTGCTGATCATGGATTTGCGCGCCAACGGCGGCGGCTATCTGCCGGAGGCGGAGTCGCTGACCGGCTTGTTCATCGACCGCGGCCCGGTGGTTCAATTGCGCGATACCACGGGGCGCATAGAGGTCGACGAGGATCCAGATCCCGCGATCTTCTACAGCGGCCCTTTGATCGTGCTGGTCGACCGGTTCAGCGCCTCGGCATCCGAGATATTCGCCGGCGCCATCCAGGATTACGGCCGCGGACTCATCATCGGCCAGCAAACCTACGGCAAGGGCACGGTGCAGAACGCGCACCCGCTCAACTACACGATTTTCGGCCGCAAGCCCGAGCTCGGACAGCTCAACGTGACCATCGGCAAGTATTATCGGATCACCGGCGAGAGCACCCAGGATCGGGGAGTGACGCCGGACATCATGCTGCCCTCGCTCATCGATGCCAACGAAGTCGGCGAAAGCACCCGCGACCGCGCCCTGCCCTGGGATCATATCGAGGCGGCCAATTTCAAGGTCGAGGGCGACCTGAAGCCGCTGTCCCTCACGTTGAAGAAATCACATGAGGAGCGCACCGCCGACAGCGCCGACTTCCGCTATCTGCACGACGACATCGCCGCCCTCGAGGCGATGCGCAGTCAAAAGACGCTGTCGTTGAGCCTGAAGACCCGCGAGGCCGAGCGCAAACGCCAGGAAAGTGAGCGCCTGGCGCGTGAAAACGTCTGGCGCGCCGCCCATGGCACGCCCGCGGTCAAGTCCCTTGAGGACATCAAGGAAGACGCCGCTGCGGGAATCATACTCGACGAAGCCGTGCAGATCGCGGCCGACATGGCGCTTGCGTCCGCTCACAAGGCGGCGCCGACTCAGGCGCGGCGAACCGATTCGCATTGACGCGTCGGTGAGCGGCACCCCGGCCGGAGGCTAGCGCAGCAGCAGGGTGTAAAGGTCCCAATAGTCTTCGGCGAGCACGTTCCAGCTCGCCGGGGCGGCGGATGCCGGGGCGGCGAGCGAATCCGCGGTCGGCACGGTGTCGTCCGTGTTGCGGTACTCGCAGGTGGATCGCAGCCGATCAAGCTTCGCTTTGACGCCCGCGTAGATCAGCTTGTGATTGGCGACCGCGACCTGCGCCTTTTGAACCCGCTGCATATAGCCCTCGCAATCCGTTCGCGTCCCGAAACTCATTTCGTGAACGCGGCGCGCGACCGCCTCCTTGGCGCGAGCCGCCAGAGCGAACGCATCCACGTGCTCGCACAGCGACTCCGCGTAGCTGATGATGGCCAAATTGATGGTGCGGCGCGCGCTCAGGGATATCCCGGAAAATTCCCTCGCTGCTTCACCGTTGGTGGCGCTGCGCTCGGCGTGCAAGTCACCGACCGCCGCATCGGCGCCCACCACGCCTTGTCGCAGGAGCTCGAGTGACTTCTGCCGCCGGCGGCGCTCGAAGTAATGCCAGAATGCGGTCAATCGTTGCAGCTCGCCTTGCGCCGCGGTCAATCGCTCGCGCTGCAAATCCGCTTCCGCCTGCGCCGCCTGAAGCCGCCGGTCGACATCGGCGAGGCGAGCGTTCTTGGCCGCTTCGCACTCCGCCTGAAACTTGGCCGATTCGCGGATTTCCGCCTGGCGCGTAAGATCGGCGGCGAAGCCCGACAGCTGCTGGTGACAGGTCTTCCACAATCCACGCAGCTGGTAGAAAACCAGTGCGCCAAATCCGCTGCGCAGATCCGCGAGCAGGTCGCCCAGCCCGTCCAATTGCTCCTGGACGCGAATGGTCGCGCCCTCTTGCTGCTTGAGACGGTCGCGCAACAGGTGAAATTCGTCCTTGAGGTCCGCGTAGGCCTTCTTCAGGCCCGCACGGTTCTGGAAGAGCTGCATCAGCCGCTCTTCGTCCGGACTCACTCCGCCGCCATCCAACCCGGTTTTGAGAAAACTCAGCTTATCGATCAAAGTGCCGCCTCGAACTCGTTTTGCCCGCGGGACACCCGTGGCGGTCTGCCCGCTAGAACCGATGCCCCCGCTCGGCACAATATTCCAGCCATTTATTTAGCATCATGTTGCGGGTCCAGCGCTGATCCAGTTCACGCTTGAGTCCGGACTGCATCTTCGCTAGCTGCGGATGCCGCTGGAAACCGCGGAAACCGCGAACCTCGGCGAGGCGCGCATCGTGATACACGCACACTTCGAGATCCGGATCGCGCACCCGCTCGGCCCCCGTTTGGAATTCGTAGGTCAGGCGAAACACGCCCGTGTAGCGCGACAGCTCCAACGGAGTGAGATGAAGATCACAGTCCGCGGCGACGGCCGATACGCGGTGGCCGTCGATCGCGCGCAGATCGCCGACCAGCCAGCCAAGACGCACGAAATTACTCTCGTAGAGCGTCATCAAGCCGACGAAGCCGCCGGGTCGGGCCCGCCACGATGTCGCACACCATTGATCCGCAATCATGATCCGACTATACCATGCAGACACAGCCGTCCAGGCTCATCAAGGCCGCACGCGTCGCTCGATGCCCGTGCGGTCGAGTATTCTGGTCGCTATTTCCTCGATCGAGCATTCCGTGGTATCGATGACCGGAATGCCGTGGCGCTCGAACAAAGACTCCGCGGCGCGAACTTCGAACGCGACTTGGTGCGGCGACGAATAGCGGCTGTCGGGGCGCCGCCCGTTGCGGATTTGTTGCAGACGGTCCGACTTGATCGTCAAGCCGAACAGCTTTCGCGAATGCTGCTCGAGTCCCCTCGGCAGCTTGCGCGACTCCAGGTCATCCTCGGTCAAGGGGTAATTGGCCGCGAAAATCCCGTATTGCATCGCCAAATACAGACAGGTCGGCGTCTTTCCGGAGCGCGATACGCCGATCAGGATGACGTCCGCCCGTTCGTAGTCGCGCAGCACCGATCCGTCGTCGTTGGCCAGCGCGAAATTGGTGGCATCGATGCGCGCGGCGTAAGCATGCGTGTCGGCCATGCGGTGAGTCCGGCTCATGAAATGCGAGGACTGCGTCTTCAATTCGCTCTCGAGTGGCGCGAGGAACGGATCGAAGAAGTCCAAGAATAAGCCGCTGCTGCCGCGAACCACGTTGCGCACGTCCTCCTGCACCAGGGTGCTGAATATGATCGGCCGCACGCCTTCCTGCTTGCCGACCAGTTCGATCTTGCGCACCGCCTCTATTGCCTTGTCAACAGTGGAGATAAATGGCACAGTCACCTGCCGAAACTCTATGCCGTCGAATTGTGTCATAAGGCTGTGGCCCATCGTCTCCGCGGTGATGCCGGTCTGGTCGGAAACAAAAAACACGGTTCGTTTGTTCACGGTAGCCCCATATGTCGGCGCGACTTTGCCAGTGAAGTGTTTCACTTAACCAATCCCCGGACAAGCTAATGAGTATCAAGCCCTATATCATTCCTTTTGAGAAGTTGAGGAACAAGGACGTCGATCTGGTGGGCGGCAAGAACGCCTCGATCGGCGAAATGATCTCGAGGCTGGCCGCTCTTGGCGTATCGGTACCCGACGGATTCGCCACCACCTCGCATGCCTACCGGGACTTCCTGGCGCAGGCCGGTCTCGATCAGCGCATCCGCGAAGCCCTCGCCTCGCTCGACGTGGACGACGTGGAAAGGCTCGCCGTCATCGGCAAGCAGATCCGCGGCTGGATGCTTGCCACCCCCTTTCCGGACCGGCTGCAGAACGAGGTTCTCGACGCGTGGCGCAGAATGGGCGAAAAATCCGCGATGGGCGATGAGTTTGCCGTCGCCGTCCGCTCATCGGCGACCGCCGAGGATCTGCCCGACGCTTCCTTCGCCGGCCAGCAGGAAACCTTCCTCAACGTGCGCGGCGAGGAGCGGCTGCTTGCGTGCCTGCACGAAGTATTCGCCTCGCTGTTCAACGACCGTGCGATCGCCTATCGCGTGCACAGCAATTTCGATCACAACGCGGTGGCGCTGTCGGTCGGCGTTCAGCACATGGTTCGCAGCGACCTGGGCGCTGCCGGCGTCATGTTCACCCTCGACACCGATTCCGGGTTCCGCGACGTGGTGTTCCTCACCTCCGCATATGGCCTCGGCGAAACCGTGGTGCAAGGTGCCGTGAATCCGGACGAGTTCTACGTGTACAAGCCGGGGCTGCGTGCCGGGCACCGGTCGATTCTGCGCAAAAATCTCGGCCAGAAGGCCATCAAGATGATTTACGGCGCCCCGGGGACCGGCGAGCGCGTTCGCACCGTGGACGTGGCGCCCGAGCAGCGGCAGCGCTTTTCGCTCGACGAGGTCGACATCGAGGCCCTGGCCAAGCAGGCCCTGATCATCGAGGAACATTACGGCACGCCGATGGACATCGAGTGGGGAAAAGACGGCCTCACCGGCAAGCTCTATATTCTACAGGCGCGCCCGGAGACGGTGCAGAGCCGCGCCGGGCGCTCGATCCAGCGCTACACGCTGAAGACCCGCTCGACCCTGCTGGTGAGCGGCCGCAGCATCGGCCAGCGGATCGGCGCCGGACATGCGCGCATCATCAGGGACGTGAAGGAAATGTCCCGCGTGCGGGCCGGCGATGTGCTGGTCGCCGACATGACCGACCCGGATTGGGAGCCGGTGATGAAGCGCGCCGCGGCCATCGTCACCAATCGCGGCGGCCGCACCTGCCATGCCGCCATCATCGCGCGCGAACTCGGCATCCCGGCGGTGGTCGGCTGCGTCAATGCGACCAGCTCGATTCGGGAAAATCAGGCGGTGACCGTCTCCTGCGCCGAGGGCGACACCGGGCACGTGTACGAGGGCATGCTGGAATACGATCAACGCAGCATCGAATTGGATTCGCTGCCGCCGGTGCCGGTGAAGATCATGATGAACATCGGCAACCCCGACCGCGCCTTCGATTTCGCCGGCATCCCGCACAAGGGCGTCGGTCTCGCGCGGCTCGAATTCATCATCAATCGCATGATCGGGGTGCACCCGCGGGCGCTCTTGGAGTTCGACAAACAAAGCCCGGAAATAAAGGAGGCCATCGGCCAACAGATTGCCGGGTATGCCGATCCGGTGAGCTTTTATGTCGACAAGCTCGCCGAAGGCATCGCGCAGATCGCCGCCGCATTCGCACCCGAACCGGTGATCGTGCGCCTCTCGGATTTCAAATCGAACGAATACGCGAACCTGATCGGCGGCAAGAACTACGAGCCTCACGAGGAAAATCCGATGCTCGGCTTTCGCGGGGCATCGCGTTACATCGACAAGGTATTCAGACCCTGCTTCGAGCTCGAATGTCGCGCACTGAAGCGCGTGCGCGATGAGTTCGGCTTGACCAACGTTCAGGTCATGGTGCCTTTCGTGCGCACCCTGCTCGAAGCGAAGACCGTCACGCAGCTGCTCGCCGACAACGGCCTCAAACGCGGCGAGAACGGGCTGAAGCACATCATGATGTGCGAACTGCCGACCAACGCGCTGCTGGCGGACCGCTATCTCGAATATTTCGACGGCATGTCGATCGGCTCGAACGACATGACACAGCTCGCGCTCGGGCTCGACCGCGATTCCGGGGTGGTGGCAAAACTGTTCGACGAGCGCGACGACGCGGTCAAAGCGCTGATGTCCATGACCATCAAGAGCTGCAAGGCACTCGGCAAATACGTGGGCATCTGCGGCCAGGGGCCATCCGATCACCCGGAACTCGCCCGCTGGCTGGTCGATCAAGGCATCGACAGCCTGTCCTTGAATCCGGACACCGTGGTCGAAACGTGGATGTTTCTCGCCGGCGACCGGCCGAATTGACGCGGCCGCGTCAGGTCAGGCGCAAGAACCGTTCGCGATAGAATTGCAGTTCGCGGATGGAATCGCGCACATCGTCGAGCGCCCGATGCGTGGAGCCTTTCTGAAATTGCTGGGCCATTTGCGGCGCCCAGCGCTGCGCCAATTCCTTGAGCGTGCTCACGTCGAGATTTCGGTAGTGGAAAAACCTCTCGAGTGCGGGCATCTGGCGCGCCAGAAAACGCCGGTCCTGGCAAATGCCGTTGCCGCACATGGGTGAGCGGCCCTTTTCGGCCCAGGATTCGAGAAATGCGAGGGTCTCGCGTTCCGCCGCGCCCGTATCGATGCGGCTCGCCAGAACCCGCGCGCTCAGCCCCGAGCCGCCGTGCTGTTTGCGGTTCCAGTCGTCCATGCGCGCGAGCGTCTCCTCGCTCTGGTGCACGGCGAGTACCGGACCTTCGGCGAGCACGCCCAGGTGCTTGTCGGTTACGATCGTGGCAATCTCGATGATGACATCGGTATCCGGCTGCAGGCCGGTCATCTCGAGATCGATCCAAATAAGATTATCGGAGGATTTCATTCTGTCTCTGATCGTCAAAACGCGCATCTTAGCAGAGCGGTGCAGTTGAAAGGCACGCGCGCAAGCGGCATCGTGCTCGCCAGCTATGGCCGCGGCGCGTTGGTGCAGTCCGGCCAAACCGCCGTGCATTGCGCCCTCGCCGGACGCAAGCAGCGCGTGGTGTGCGGCGATCGGGTCGTCTGGGTCTGCGCGCCCGCGGACGACGGCTGTTCAGTCGAATCCATCGAACCGCGCCGCAACCTGCTCGAACGCATCGATGCGCGGGGCCGCGCCGAGCCGGTCGCCGCCAACATTGACTGCCTGGCGATCGTGGTGGCTGTTGCGCCCGTCCCCGATTGGTTCCTGGTCGATCGCTACTGGGCGGGCGCGCTGTTGAAGGACATTGCGGCGGTGCTGATCGTCAACAAATGCGATCTCGCAAGCGATGCGCTGCAATCCGAGCTCGCCAACTATGGGGCCCTGGGTCTTGCATGCCACGAAGTCGCATCGCTCACGGGCGCGGGCATCGCGGAGCTGAATCAGGCGCTCGCCGATCAGGTGACCTTGTTGGTCGGTCAATCCGGCGTCGGCAAATCCTCGATCGTCAATGCGCTGACGCCCGATGCGGCGGCGCAGACCGCCGAGTTGACCCGCGATGCCGAAGGCCGGCACACCACCACCACCGCGCGCTGGTACCGCCTGCGGTCGGGGGCCAATTCGGCCATAGTGGACGCTCCCGGAGTGCGCGATTTTGCCCCGCCGGCGAGCATCGTGCGCGCCGCGGAGCGCAGCTTCATCGAGATCCACAGGTTCGGCCTCGATTGCCGGTTCAACGATTGCCATCACCTGCAGGAGCCGGGCTGCGCGGTGCGCGCCGCCGTTTCGAGCGAACGCATCGCACCGCGCCGCTACGAAAGCTACCGCCGGCTACATCGCCTCTACGAACGGCTGGCGCGGTGAAGAAAAGCGTCTCATGAGAGACTGGTGCGGCCCGCCAGCGCATGAGCGAGCGTGCCGCCGTCGACGTATTCCAATTCCCCGCCGACAGGCACCCCATGCGCGATGCGCGATGCCTTCAGGCCCAAACGCAATGCCAGCTCGCCGAGGTAATGCGCGGTCGCCTCCCCCTCGACGGTCGGATTCGTGGCGAGGATCACCTCGCGCACCTCGCCGCCGCCGAGCAGCCGCTCGAACTCGTCCAATCCTAGCTGTGCCGGCCCGATTCCATCGAGCGGCGACAAGTGCCCCATCAGCACGAAGTAACGGCCGCGAAAGCCGCCCGATTGTTCGATGGCCACCACGTCGGCCGGCGATTCGACCACGCACAGCTGCGCCACATCGCGGCGGTCCGAGGCGCATATCGTGCACAGTTCGCTCTCGGTGAGCATGCGGCAGCGCTTGCAGCGTCCAACATGCTCAAGCGCATCGGCCAAAGCCTGACTCAGCATCCGTCCGCCGTCGCGGTCGCGCTCCAACAAATAGAACGCCATGCGCTGCGCCGACTTCGGGCCGACGCCCGGCAGACAGCGCAGGGACTCGATCAAGCGCGCAAGGGTGGGCGTGTATTTCATCGGCTCGAATTGATCAAAACGGCAGCTTCATCCCGGGCGGAAGATTCAATCCGGACATGAGCCCCGCATATTTTTCCTGGCTGCGCGCGGCGATCTTTCGCACCGCATCGTTGACCGCCGCGACCAGCAGGTCCTCGATCAGACCAAGCTCCTCGCCCGCCAATTTGGGGTCGAGGACCGCGCTTTTCGCTTCATGGCGCCCGTTCATCACGATTTGCACCATGCCGGCGCCCGACTCCCCGGTCACCTCGATGTCCACGAGTTCCGCCTGAGCCTTTTGCATGGTCTCCTGCATCTGCTGAGCTTGACGCATCAGATTGCCCAGTCCGCCTTTCATCATGAGTGAATTCTCCTGAAGTTCTAATTGACCGGCTTTACCGAAGCGGCATCCGCCTCGGCGCCGAAACGCTCGCGTAAACCCTTGACCGCGGGATCCTGCTCGAAGTCAGCGGCGGCTCGCGCCGCCTTACCCTGCTCCTCCGCGACTCGTTGCCGCGAAGGCGAGGCGACGGCCCCCTCCTCAACCTTGAAGACGATGCGCAAGTCGCGGCCAAGATATTTGCTCAAGCCCTGTACGAGTTTTTCCTCGGCGGGCCGGGTGCGCCGCTCCGCGGCCGACTGATCGAGCCGCAATGTGAGCACGTCGTTCTCGAACGTGGCGGGCGCGCAGTTCAAGGCCAACTGGCGCGTCAAGCCGCTCAAACCCGCCGCATCGACCACGGCGGGCCAACTGGCCGCATCGATCGACAGCGCCGCCGGCGCGCTCGCCGTGCCGGCAGCCGCCGCGGTGACCGCGATCGCCGCGGCCGAGTCGGGCCGGAATGCCAGCATCCTGAGCAAGGTCATCTCAAATCCGAGCCGAGGCTCCGGCGCCATGGGCAAATCTCGCCGGCCGGCCAACGCGATCTGATAATACAGCTGCACGTCCTCGGCCGGCAGGGCCGCTCCCAGGCGCGACAAGGTCGGGGCATCGAACTCCTCGTCCTCCCGAGCCGCTTCAGGGATAATCTGCGCGATCGCAATGCGCTGCAGGAGCGCCGCCAGGTCGGCCAACGCGCGGTCGTAGTCGGGCGCGTCGCGGTCGAGTTCGCGTACCTGCGCCAGCAATCCGGGCCCATCCTCGCGCGACAGCGCCTCCACGATGCGCGTCACATGGCCGCGATCGATGGTCCCGAGCATCGCGCGCGCATTCGCTTCGGTCAGCGCACCGCCGCCAAAGGCGATCAACTGATCCAGCAGGCTCAAGGCATCGCGCATGCTGCCGTCGGCAGCCCGGGCAAGCAGCGCGAGAGCCGCCGTCTCGTAGCTCAAGGTCTCCGCCGCAGCGATGAATTTCAAGCGCTCGACGATGAGGTTCGCCGACAGGCGCTTGAGACTGAACTGCAGGCAGCGCGACAGCACCGTGACCGGCAGCTTTTGCGGGTCGGTGGTGGCGAGCAGGAATTTGACGTGGGGTGGAGGCTCTTCGAGCGTTTTCAGCAACGCGTTGAACGAGTGATTCGACAGCATGTGCACTTCGTCGATCAGATACACCTTGTAGCGTCCCCGGGTCGGCGCGTACTGCACATTGTCGAGCAACTCCCGGGTATCGTCGACCTTGGTGCGCGACGCCGCATCGACCTCGATCAGATCGACGAATCGGCCCTCGTCGATTTCCCGGCACGCCGCGCATGTGCCGCAAGGGTTCGAGCTGACGCCGGCTTCGCAATTGAGGGATTTGGCCAGGATGCGCGCCACCGTCGTCTTACCGACGCCGCGGGTGCCCGTGAACAGAAAGGCGTGGTGGACCCTGCCGCTGTCGAGCGCATTGCTGAGGGCACGCACCACGTGCTCCTGTCCCGCCATTTCGGCAAAGCGTTTGGGGCGCCATTTACGCGCCAATACGATATAGCTCATGGACCCAGTTTAGCCGTTACGCGTTGCAGGCGCGCGGCTGGAAACTTCGCGTGAGAACCGACAAGGAGGCGGCCCGCGCCAGCTTTGGCTTCGGCGCCCGACATGAAGCCTCTACCGCTGCTCCCTTCCGGGCCTGACGGGGTTCGTGGCCAGTCGTCGCGAAGATGCCAACGCGAGCCGCCATAGACTCAATGGTGGCTGGCGGAGAGGGAGTATTGCTCGTCGCTACGCTCCTCGTCCTGCGCTGCGCTGCGTACCACCGTCGCCAAAGCGCTCCGGTGTCATCCCTCCCCACACCCACATACTCAAATACCAGGCGTCAAACTGAGCTGCCTGCCAGCTCTTCCGCACCTATTGGCGGAGAGGGAGGGATTCGAACCCTCGAACACCTTTTGGGATGTTACTCACTTTCCAGGCGAGCGCCTTCGACCACTCGGCCACCTCTCCACACGGAAATACAAAACCGAACCTAAGCGGGTTCGCAAGGGTACCGGAGGCCGCTTTGGCGATCAAATCTAACCGCTGACCGCCTTGCTCGCCGGCGCGGGTTTGTAGCGAGGCGGCGAATCCAAACAGGGGGCGTCCTTGGCCCGCGGCGGCGGTGTGACTTCCAGCGTGGGAATCACCAACGCACCTTGAGTATTCGGCGTGTCGAGGCCCGCGGGGACCTTGAGCGGCGCCAGCTGCACGGCGGTTTGATACTCCTGCGGCCGATGACATTCGGCAACGCCCTTGCTGTGGCAGCCGCTTGCGATCAGGGCGGCGCCGGCGATCAAAATCATTCGGTCAAGGCTCATGCCGCTCGTTCCTTAATAATTCCCGCCGCCGCCATCGCGCGCAGCACAGTTTCATGGTGCACGGGCGACAATTCGACCAGCGGTAAGCGCATTGTGTTCCCAATGAGCCCGGTTTTCGCAACCGCCCATTTTACCGCAATCGGGTTCGCTTCGACAAACAAGTCCCTGTGCAGCGGCTGCAAATCGCCGTCCAAGGCTCGGGCCGCCGCCATATCCCCGCTCAATGCCTTAAGGCACGCCTCGCGCATGCGGCGCGGCGCCACATTGGCCGATACCGACACCACGCCGCGGGCTCCGGCGCCAATCCACTCGATCGCGGTCGCATCGTCGCCGGACAGCACCGAAAACCCCGGCTGACACGCCGCCAGCAGGTCGCGCACGCGGTCCATCGATGCGCTCGCATCCTTGACCGCCCGGATCAGGGGATGTCGGGCGAGTCGTGCGGTGGTGGCCGGCAACAGGTCAACCGCCGTGCGATTCGGAACGTTGTAGAGCATGATCGGCGCCGCCGAGGCCTCGGCGGCGGACATGAAATGCCGGTACAAGCCTTCCTGCGGCGGCTTGTTGTAGTAGGGGGTCACCAGCATGACCGCATCGACGCCCAGCCTGGAGAGCTCCCGCGTGCGCGACACCGTGCTCGAGGTCGAGTGGGTCCCGGCGCCCACGATCACCTTGAGCCTTCCGCTGCAGCGCGCCACGGCCCTGCGGGTCAGCTCTGCGATCTCATCGAGCGCAAGGGTGGGAGATTCGCCGGTGGTGCCCGCGACCACGATGCCGTCGGTGCCCTCGCGCATGTGAAAATCAAGCAGCCGGTCCCACGCCGGCCAGTCCAAGCCGCCGTCGGCGGTCATGGGCGTCACAATGGCGACCAGGCATCCGCGAAACATTCACGCAACTCCAAGAGGAAATAAACGCTACCTTAAGTGCTGGACATGCACCGTGGCAAGCGTCCATCCGGTAGAATTTGCGCCGATGAAACAACATATCGTGATTTGCGCCGTCGGCAACGACCGCGTCGGCATGGTGCACGAACTTTCCAAAGCGGTCGCCGATTGCGGCGGCAGCATCAGCGAAAGCCGCATGACATCGCTCGGCAGCGAGTTCGCCATGCTGCTGCTGGTGAACGGCAACTGGCACACCCTGGCAAAACTCGAGGGTGAATTCAAAAAGCTGGCCGATGCGACCGGCATGAACATCCAGTTGCGGCGCACCGAGGAGCGCGCCGTGCGCAGCGAAATGCTGCCCTACTCCATCGACGTGGTGTGCCTCGACCAGACCGGCATCGTCGCGGGGCTGTCCGGATTCTTCTCGCAGCGCGGAGTGGACATCGCGGAGCTGTCCACACGCTCCTATGCCGCCGCTCATACGGGCGCGCCGATGTTTTCGGTGCAGCTGATCGTGAACGTGCCCAGCCGCTTGCACATCGGTGTATTACGGGAGGAATTCATGGATTTTTGCGATCACCTGAATCTGGATGCCATTTTCGAGCCTGTGAAGAATTGAGCGGCGCACGGAGCCTTAAGCACATGAGCAAGATCGAAGTCGGCCGAAAGGCCCCGCCCTTCACGCTTCAGGGTACCGACGGGCCCTGGTCGCTCAAGGACGCGGCCGGGAGCAACGTGGTCATTTATTTCTATCCCCGGGACAATACCCCGGGCTGCACCCAGGAAGGGGCGAGCTTCGCCGCCGCAAACGTCCACTTTAAGAAATTGAAGACCCTGATCCGCGGAATCTCCCCGGATTCCGTAGAGTCCCACGTCAAGTTCAAGGCCAAGATGGGCTTCCCGTTCGAACTTCTGAGCGATCCCGAGCAAACGGCGTGCAAACTCTACGACGTGATCCGGGAGAAGAGCATGTACGGGAAGAAATACCTGGGTGTCGAGCGCAGCACCTTTCTCATCGACGCCGCGGGGCTCCTTTGCCAGGAATGGCGCAAGGTGAAAGTCAACGGCCATACCGAGTCGGTGCTGGCGGCGGTGAAGGCACTGTGACCGCCGCTTTGCGGCCCGCCAAAGCCGCGGTTGCGAAACGACGTCTTCCCAAGCAGGAGAGGCGCGTCTTCGTGCTTGACACCAACGTGTTGATGCACGACCCCACGGCGATCTTTCGCTTCGAAGAGCACGACATCTACATTCCGATGACGGTGCTCGAGGAGCTCGACGCCGGCAAGAAGGGCCTGTCCGAGTCGGCGCGCAACGTGCGCCAGGTCAGCCGCTTTCTCGACGAACTCATGCGCAACGCGAGCAAGAAGCAGATCGACCGCGGTCTTGCCCTGCCGACCGGGGTGCCGATCAATCACGGCAAGCGTCCGCCGGGCGGCCGGCTGTTCTTCCAGACCCAGCTGCTGGAATCGGTGCTTCCGGCGAGCCTGCCCGGCCACGGCGCCGACAACGCCATTCTAGCCGACACCCTGGCTTTGCAGCATAAATTCCCCCTGGCACGGGTGACCTTGGTCTCCAAGGACATCAATCTGCGCATCAAGGCGGCGATCGTCGGCGTGCAGGCCGAGGATTACTCCAGCGACAAAACCATCGAAGATGCGGACCTGCTGATCAGCGGCGTTCAGCGGTTGCCGCCCAACTTCTGGGAAAAGCACGGCAAAGGCATGGAGTCGTGGCAGCAGCAGAGCCGCACCTTTTATCGAGTGCGCGGGCCGTTGGTGCGCGAGTGGCAAACCAATCACTTCGTCTATGACCCGGGCGAGAACGGCGTGGAGGCGATCGTGCGCAAGCGCGAAGGCGATTCGGCCGTTCTCGAACTCACGCTCGATTACCGCACCGAGCGCAACAACGTGTGGGGGGTCAGTTCGCGCAACCGCGAGCAGAATCTCGCGCTGAATTTATTGATGGACCCGGAAATCGATTTCGTCACGGTTCTCGGGCCCGCCGGCACCGGCAAGACCCTGTTGACGCTGGCGGCAGGCCTTGCCCAGACATTGGATCACAATCGCTTCAGCGAGATCATCATGACGCGCGTGACGATTCCCCTGGGCGAGGACATCGGCTTCCTGCCCGGCACGGAGGAGGAAAAGATGGAGCCCTGGATGGGCGCGTTGATGGACAATTTGGAAGTCCTCACGCAGAGCCAGTCCGGCGGAACCTGGGGCCGGGGAGCGACCACCGACCTGCTGCGCCATCGCATCAAGATCAGATCGCTCAACTTCATGCGCGGACGCACCTTCTTGAACCGCTTCATCATCATCGACGAGGCGCAAAACCTCACGCCCAAGCAGATGAAGGCGTTGGTGACTCGCGCTGGGCCGGGCACCAAAATGGTCTGTCTCGGCAACATCGCGCAAATCGACACGCCTTATCTCACCGAAACCACTACCGGCCTGACTTATGTCGTCAACCGCTTCCACGGATGGGCCTATTCGGGGCATATCACGCTGATGCGCGGCGAGCGGTCGCGTCTGGCAGACTATGCATCCGAAGTCCTTTGACTTGATCCTTGCATTTGGCGCTGCCGAGCCCTAGCAAGGGGTATTGCGGCACGGATGCGCGAACTTTGGGGTGCCTGCGGCACTCCAATGGAGTTTGCCGGAGACGACATGAGGCCCTTGAGTTCGGTAACCGACCTGAAATCCTGGATTGCCAAAGGGTCCTGGAGCGCCCTTGCGGCCGCCTTTACGGTCGGTGCGAGCATGAACGTCGCCTGGGCCGCAGGCCCCAGCGCGACGGATCAGGAGCTGCCGGACCTCGGCAGTCCCGCCACCGCGGCGGTATCTCTCGACGAGGAGTATCAAGTCGGCCGGATGTGGGCCCGGCAAATGCGCGCTCAAGGGGTGGTTATCGAGGATCCCGAGGTCAGCGATTACATCCAGGAAATCGGCCTCAGCCTGTCGAGCCATGCCGAAGAGGGCCAGCACCAGTTCAACTACTTCGTGGTGCGCGATCCGGCCATCAACGCCTTCGCGATGCCGGGGGGATTCATTGCCATCAACAGCGGCTTGATCGTCGCCACGCACAACGAAAACGAGCTTGCCGGCGTGATGGCTCACGAGACCGCGCACGTCACCCAGCGGCATCTGGTCCGCGGCATGATCGACCAAACGCATGCGGGACTCGTGTCCATGGCGGCCATGCTGGCCGCGATTCTATTGGGTGCAACCGCGGGGCGCGGCGACCCGGGCGTCATGGAGGGTGCGGTTCTCGCGACCCAAAGCGCCGCGATTCAGCATCAAATCAATTACACGCGCGGCCAGGAATTCGAGGCCGACCGGGTCGGAATAGGCACCATGGCGGCCGCCGGCTACGATCCGCTGGCGATGGCCAGTTTTTTCCAGGCTCTGGAGAGAATGGGGCCCGAGCCGAGCCGAACCAAGCAGATCGAATTCCTGCTCGATCACCCGCTGTCGGCCGAGCGGGTTGCGGAAGCACGCAATCGCGCCGAGCAAATCGGACGCATCTACCACACTGATTCGCTCAGCTACCTGCTGATTCGCGAGCGCCTGAGGTCCCTGGTGCAGGACCCGCAGGCTGCGCGCGAGTACTACGACCATTTGGTGAAGAATGGCGCAGGTCGGACCGTCCAGGACCGCTACGGCAAGGCGGTCGCCGACATCTATGCGCGGGATCCGGCCGCTGCGATACCCGATTTGCAGGCTTTGCTGCGCGAATACCCGAAAGTGACGCAATTCTACGGCGCGCTGGGGCAGGCCTACCTCGCCAATGGCCAGATCAAGGAGTCGCAGGCCATCCTGGACAAGGCCCAGCTGTTGTTTCCCCGTAACGTACCGATCACGCTTCGTCTGGCGGAAACGTTGATGCGCGCGGGCGAGAATCAGCGCACCCAGCTGATATTGGACGATCTGTTCAACCAGGTGGAACCGACGCCCAATCAGGCGAGGCTCATTGCCAAGGCGGCGAACGCCGCCGGCAATATTGCCGACTCGTACTATTACATGGCCGATTTCTATTTAATGAACGGCGACCTCATGTCGGCCTCAAATCAATTGCAGCTCGCCCTGGGGCTGCCTAATTTGAACCCCATTCAGCGCGCTCGTATCAGCGCCATGCTTGAAGAGGTACGGGCCGTCATGGCGAAAAATCGAAAAAATACGGTAGCGGATGACGGCGGAAGCGGAAACGGCCGGCATTGATCGCGGCCGCAAATCACGAAACGCGGATCGCTGCACGAGCAATTTTCAGGGAGATCGATAAATCATGCTGATAAGAACGGGGGCGCGTCACGCGCTCGCGATCATGGTTGCGGCAGCTTTGAGCGCCTGCGTTACCCTTCCGCCGAACAGCCCGCGTTCGCCGCAGGACCCGTGGGAATCGTGGAACCGCGGGGTCTACAAATTCAACGACGCCATCGACCGGGGAATCGCCAGACCGGTCGCGCGCGTCTATGTGCGCGTGGTGCCCAAGCCCGTGCGTACCGGCATCAGCAACTTCTTCGCCAATCTCGACACGCCGACGGTGATGATCAACGATGCGCTGCAGGGAAAATTCTTGGCGGCGGCCAACGATCTCGGACGGTTCCTGCTCAATACGACGGTCGGCATCGGTGGGCTGCTCGATCCGGCGACCGTGGCCGGGTTGGATCGCAACGATGAGGATTTCGGCCAGACACTCGGCCATTGGGGCGTGCACACCGGCCCATTCATCGAGCTGCCGCTGCTCGGCCCTTCGAACCTGCGCGACGCTCCGAGCAAGGTCGTGGACGGCTACACGAATCCGCGTCAATACATCAAGAACACCAACGTCAAATATGGTCTATGGGCTCTCTATTTCGTCGACCGCCGGGCCTCGCTGTTGCCGCTGGATTCCACGCTCAGGAACGTCTACGACCCGTACGTCTTCATTCGCGACGCCTACCTGGCGCGCCGCGCCTTTCTCGTGTCCGATGGCAGGATCACTGAGGAGCCGTTGACCGACCCGGAACCGGACAGTGCGGACACCTCCGCCGAGCGGCATCCCGCGCCCGCGACGACCCGGCCGCCGGCGGCGGATGGCTCGGCGCCCAACAACGCGGCGCCCGCAGTGCCGGTTCCCGAGGACTCGGGCTCCGACTTCCCGGCCCCCGACCGCTCGGCGCCCGCAGTGCCGGTTCCCGAGGACTCGGGCTCCGACTTCCCGGCCCCCGACCGCTCGGCTCCCGAGGTCCCGACTCCCGAGCCCTAGCGGATACCCCCCGCAGCCAACCCCGAAAGCCGCCGGCGTGCGGTCAACGCCTCACCCGACGGCGATCAGCTCTTCCACTTCGCTCAACCGGGCAAGCTGGTGCAGCTGCGAGGGAACGTTGTCGTAGCGCAGGCCGCGCCCGGCTTGCCGGGCGACGCTCAGCCATTCGATCAGCAAGGCCAATCCCGCGCTGTCGCCGTCCGTGACGCCGGCGAGGTCGATGACGGAAGCCTGGCCGCGACCTATCAAATCGCTTCCCTGGGACAGCAAGGTATTCACGGTGGCAAAGCCCAGCGAGCCCACGACGCGAACGCGCCCCTCCCCGGTCGCCTCGATAGCAGCCGCCTGAGGAACGCGATGGTTCACTTGCTGCCGCCGCTCGTGCCGCCGGCGCGGGCCTCGTTTTCCTTCTCGAGCCGCGCGATGACCTCATCCAGGCCTTTCTGCTGAATTTCCGAGGCGAAGTCCGTGCGGAAGCTCTTCACGTACGAAATGCCCTCGATGACCACGTCCCATGCCTTCCAGCCGCCATCGGTCTTGCGCAGACTGAAATTGACCGGCACCTTTTCGCCCGAGGATTTCTTGACCTCGGTGCGCACCGTGGCCGTCGTTTCGCCAGGATCCCCATGGTAGGGCAGGATCACGAACCGGTCGGCGGTGAAATTCAGCAGGGCGTTTCCGTAATTGCGCAGCAACGAGTGGTAGAACGCATCGACGAAGCGCTTGCGTTGCTCGGGCGTGGCCGTGCGCCACGTCTGGCCCAACACCAAACGGGCTGCGTAATCGCTGTCGAAATGCGGCAGCAGCACGTTGGCGACCAGCGAATCGAGCTTCGCCGAGTCCTTGGCGTACAGCGGGCGGTTCGCGTCCAGTTCGGCCAGCATGCGCTTCGCCGAATCCTCGATCAGCCCCTGCGGTTCGAGCGTGTTTGGGGCCGCTGCCCCGCCCGTTGCCGGCGCGGCCGGCACCTGGGATTGGGCATCGGCCTGCGCCGGCAAGCAAGGCAGCGCCGCCGCGGCCACCATCAACCCCAGGGTGAGCACGAAAGGCGCCGCGATGCGCATATCAGATGTCTTCATTTGGGATGTCTTCATTTGGCTTTCTCCGCGGGCGCCGGAGCATCCGCTTTTGGCGGCGCGGAGCCCGACGCACCCGCGCTTTTCGCGAAATTCGCGACAAATTGACCGATCAGATTTTCGAGCACGAACGCCGACTGCGTGAAGTCTATGCGGTCCTTGTTTTTCAAGTAGCTGTCCGCGCCTCCGGCAGTCAAGCCGATGAATTTACCTCCGAGCAGACCCTGAGTGTAGATGCTGGCATCGCTGTCGGTGGGGATCTTGTTGTACTTGGCGTTCAAGCGCAACAGCACCACCGCTTTGTATTCGTTGGTGTCGAGGTCGATGCGCGCAACGCGCCCGATCTCGACGCCCGACATGGATACCGGCGCGCCCACCTTCAAGTCGCCGATATTGTCGAATTTCGCCGTCACGTCGTAGTGCGGCGGGCTGACGATGTGCAGGCCGCGGCTGGTCGTCTGCGTGGTCAGGAAAGCCAACGCGGCGAAACCGAGCAACACAAAGGCCCCCGTTCCCAGATTCAACGTACTCGACTTGCTCATTGCGATGCCCTCTTACAAAAACGCTGCGGTCAGCAGATAGTCCAAGAACAAAACCACCACGGCCGAAGTGACCACCGTGCGCGTGGTCGCCCGCCCGACGCCCTCCGCGGTGGGCACTGCGTAATAGCCCTCGTACACGGCGATCAGACTGCACGCGACGCCGAATATGCAGCTCTTCACGATGCCTTCGTTGACGTCGCGCAGTCCGACCGAGGCCCGCATCTGCGACCAGAAGCTGCCCGAATCGACGCCCATGATTTGCACGCCCACGAGCTGCGCGCCGTAGATGCCGATCAGGCTGAAGATCGCCGCGAGCAAGGGCATCGCGATGATGCCGCCCAGAAAGCGGGGCACCACCACTCTTTGTATCGGATCGACCGCCATCATTTCCATCGCCGATATTTGATCGGTGGCGCGCATCAACCCGAGTTCCGAGGCCAACGCGGTGCCGGCACGGCCCGCGAACAGCAACGCCGTGACCACCGGACCCAGCTCCTTGACCAGACCGATCGTCGCCGCGACGCCCAATGCCTCCTCGGAACCGAAGCGCTGCAGCAGTTGAAAACCTTGCAGTCCGAGCACCATGCCGACGAACAGGCCGGACAGCATGATAATGACCAGCGACAATGCGCCCGAATTGAAAACCTGCTGCACGATCAAATCGAAGCGCATCAGCGCTTGCGGCGTATGGGCGATCAGGTTCAGCAGGAACCGCGTGATCGCGCCCAGGCCCCGCAGCGATTCTAGGAGGCTCTTCCAAAGCTCTCTTATGAGGTTCAATGATCCTCGCCCGGCGCCAATAGCTCGCTGAAATAGTCTTGCGCGGGATAATGAAACGGCACCGGACCGTCGGGTAGGCCGCCGACGAACTGGCGCACCACGTCCGACGGGTAGGATTGCAGCTCCTGCGGCGTGCCGCGCGCCACGACTTTGCCGCCCGACAATAAGAACACGGTGTCGGCCACGGTGGTGATTTCCTGTACGTTGTGCGACACGACGATGCTGGTCAAACCGAGCGCATCGTTCAGACGGCGGATCAGCCGCAATATGACGCCCATGGAGATCGGGTCCAATCCGACGAACGGTTCGTCGTAAATCAAGATGTCAGGATCCATCACGATGGCGCGCGCCAACGCGACCCGCCGGGTCATGCCTCCGGACAGCTCCCCCGGCATTAGCGGCGCCGCGCCTCGCAAACCCACCGCCTGCAGCTTGGTCAGCACCAGCTGGCGGATGATCCGCTCCGGCAGGTCCGTATGCTCGCGAAGGGGAAAGGCGACATTCTCGAAGACGCTCAAATCGGTGAGCAACGCACCGTTTTGGAACAACATACCCATGCGCCGCCGCAGCACATACAGATCGGCGCGGCGCACGGTGCGCATATCGGTCCCGGCCACCTGTATCGAGCCGCTGTCGGCGACAGCCTGACCGGTGATCAGGCGCAGCAACGTGGTCTTGCCCGTGCCGCTCGGTCCCATGATGGCGGTCACCCGTCCACGCGAAATATCCATGTCGAGGCCGGCAAACACCGCACGGGAACTCACGGCATAACCCAGATTGCGGATCTCGACAATGGAGGTGGTTTGATTCAAGAGCTTGCCTGAACTGTGAGCTCCGCGCCCCGCGGCGCGGATTCGCGGGCAGCGCGGAGGACTAGCCCGCCGCGCTTTCCATCGAAGTCTTGTAGGTGCCGCCCGCCGCCAGGCCGTTGAGCTTGGCTCGTGTGAACAGCGCCTTCTGGCCGGCCGCGAAAGCCGCCGGGTTGCCGCCCCAGGCGCTCAGGGCCGTCTCCTGCAGGGCGCGCCCGTAGCTGAACGTGAGCGCCCACGGGGCCGGTCCCGCCGCATTCATCAGACTCAAATGCAGCGTCGCTTCGGTCGGGCTCTGGCCTCCCGACAAAAAGGCGATGCCGGGCACCGCGCAGGGCACGTGCCGCTTCAACGTGCGCAGCGTCGCTTCCGCCGCCTGCTCGGCGGAAGCCTTCTCGGTGCATTTCTTGCCCGCCACCACCATGTTCGGCTTGAGCAACATGCCCTCCAACAGGATGCGCGCCGCCTGCAAATGTCCGAATACCCTTTGCAGCACCGCGTTGGTGACCTCTTCACAGCGCTGCAAGGTGTGATTGCCGTCCATCAGGACTTCGGGCTCCACGATCGGCACAATGCCGGCCTCTTGGCATAGGGCCGCATAGCGCGCCAGCGCCTGCGCATTGGCATCGATCGCATAGGCGCTCGGGATGCCCGCACCGATGTCGATCACGGCACGCCATTTGGCGAACTTCGCGCCCAACTTACGGTACTCGGCCAAACGCTCGCGCAAACCGTCGAGCCCTTCCGTGATCGTCTCGCCCGGAAATCCGGCCAGGGGCTTGGCGCCCGTATCGACCTTGATCCCGGGAATCATCCCGTGCTGGCTCAAATACGCCGGAAAGGACACGCCGGCCTTGGTCTTCTGGCGCAGCGTTTCGTCGTACAAGATCACGCCGCTGATGAATTCTGCGGCACCCGGCGCCGTGAACAACATCTCCCGATAGGTGCGCCGGTTCTCCTCGGTCGACTCCAGCTTGATGCCGCCAAAACGCTTGGCAATGGTGCCGCTGCTCTCGTCCGCAGCCAAAATCCCTCGCGATTTCGCCACCAACGCTCGTGCTGTAGCGGCTAGCTCTACGGTGTTCATGAATTAGAGTATCTCACTGCTGCATATCGGGGGTTAACCCCTACTTAAGAATAGCAAAATCAAGATGGATCCGCGCCCGGAGTGGCGCTCCGCCCCAAATAGGACTAAAATTGTCCCACATAGTGAGCCGTTTGAGCAAAGGCAATCCATCATGTTGCGAATGGGCAAACTGACCGACTACGCGACTGTCATCCTGGCAAGTCTAGCGCAAGATCCGCTGCGCCATCGGGCGGCGGCGGAGCTGGCGGAGCGCACGCGCCTCAGCCGGCCGACGGTGAGCAAGGTGCTGAAGGGCTTGCAGCGCGCCGGACTGGTGATTTCCTCGCGCGGGTCCCTGGGCGGATATCGTCTGGCGCGAGATCCGGAGCAAATCACCGCAGCGCAAATACTCGATGTGTACGAAGGCCCGATCGCCATCACCGAATGCAGCGGCGCTTCGAGCCAATGCGGCATCGAGCGGCAGTGTCGAGTCGGCGGCGCATGGCAGCGGGTCAATGGCGCGATTCGCCGTGCCCTGGAGGACGTGACGCTGCGCCAATTGGCCGGCCTCGATTCGGCCCCGGTGCGCGTCACGACCCTGGCTTTCGAAATTCGGCGCCACGCCTCTTGAGCGCGCGCGCCAACTGAACCGGAATTCAATCGTGTCAAGCAAATCGCAAGACGTTGAAGCGCTCATCGGCCAGAAGTACCGGCATGGCTTCGTCACGGACATCGAATCCGACAGTTTGCCCCCGGGGCTCGACGAGGGCGTGGTGCGCGCGATATCGCTCAAGAAGAAGGAGCCGGCGTTTTTGCTCGATTGGCGCCTGAAGGCGTTTCGGCACTGGCAGACGATGCAGGAGCCGATGTGGGCGCACGTGCACTACAAGCCGATCGACTACCAGGACATTTCCTATTACTCGGCGCCGCGCGCGCCGCAGAATGCGCCGAAGAGCATCGACGAGGTGGACCCTAAGCTGCTCGCCACTTACGCCAAGCTCGGCATACCGCTGCACGAGCGTGCCCGCCTCGCCGGTGTGGCGGTGGACGCGGTGTTCGACAGCGTCTCGGTGGCCACCACCTTCAAGGAAAAGCTCGGCAAGGCCGGCGTGATCTTTTGCTCGTTCTCTGACGCCGTTCGCGACCACCCGCAGCTGATCGAGCGCTATCTGGGCAGCGTCGTGCCGCCCGGGGACAACTTCTTCGCGGCGCTGAATTCGGCCGTGTTTTCCGACGGCTCCTTCGTCTACCTGCCGCCCGGCGTACGCTGCCCGATGGAGCTGTCGACATATTTTCGAATCAATGCGGCCAAGACCGGTCAATTCGAGCGCACCCTGATCGTGGCGGCCGAAGGCGCGTCCGTCAGCTACCTGGAGGGTTGCACCGCGCCGATGCGCGACGAGAACCAGCTGCATGCGGCGGTGGTGGAGCTGGTCGCACTGGACGATGCGCGGATCAAGTACTCGACCGTGCAGAACTGGTACCCGGGGGACGAGAACGGGATCGGCGGCATCTACAATTTCGTAACCAAGCGCGGCGAGTGCCGCGGCCGCAATTCCAGGATATCCTGGACGCAGGTGGAGACCGGTTCGGCCATCACCTGGAAATATCCGAGCTGCATCTTGAAGGGCGAGAATTCGGTCGGCGAATTCTATTCCGTGGCGGTTGCCAACAATTATCAGCAGGCCGATACCGGCACCAAGATGATTCACATCGGCCGCAATACCCGGAGCACGATCGTTTCGAAGGGAATTTCGGCGGGGCACGCCGAGAACACCTACCGCGGCCTGGTGAAGATCCTGCCGAGCGCCGCCGGTGCGCGAAATTTTACGCAATGCGATTCGCTGCTGATGGGCGCCAAATGCGCGGCGCACACCTTCCCTTACATGGAGGTGAAGAATCCCACGGCGACGGTCGAGCACGAGGCCAGCACTTCGAAGATCGGCGAGGATCAATTGTTCTACTGCCTGCAGCGCGGCATCAGCGCCGAAGACGCGGTCAACATGATCGTCAGCGGCTTTTGCAAAGTGGTGTTCAAGGAGCTGCCGATGGAATTCGCCGTTGAGGCGCAAAATCTGTTGAGCGTGAGTTTGGAAGGGGCGGTCGGTTGAGCGAGGTTTCGAGGAAACATGTTGCTGAAAATTTCCGGTTTGAGCGCTCGCGTGGCGGGCAAAGAGATCCTCAAGGGAATCAACCTCGAGGTCAAGGCAGGCGAAGTGCATGCCATCATGGGTCCAAACGGTTCCGGCAAGAGCACTCTTGCGCAGGTATTGGCCGGCCGGGAGGACTATGAGGTCACCGGCGGCTCGGTCACCTTCGAGGGACGCGACCTGCTGGCCCTGCCCGCCGAGGAGCGCGCCCGCGCCGGCCTGTTCCTGGGTTTTCAATACCCGGTCGAGATTCCGGGCGTCAACAATGTCTACCTGCTGAAGGCGGCGCTGAACGCCAAGCGCAAAGCCGCCGGCGAACCCGAGGTCGATGCCTACGAGTTCCTGGCGCTCATCAAACAAAAGATGAAGCTCATGCAGATGAGCGAGACCTTTCTCACTCGCGGCGTGAACGAAGGGTTTTCCGGCGGCGAGAAGAAACGCAACGAAGTACTGCAGATGCTGGTGCTGGAGCCGAAGCTCGCGATCCTCGACGAGACGGATTCGGGCCTGGATATCGACGCGCTGAAAGTGGTGTCGATGGGCGTCAACAGCCTGCGCGATCCGAAGCGTGCGGTGGTGCTGGTGACCCACTACCAGCGATTGCTCGACTATATCGTGCCGGACCAGGTGCATGTGCTGTCCGCCGGCCGCATCTTGAAGTCGGGCGACCGCTCGCTCGCGCTCGAGCTGGAGCGGCGCGGCTACGATTGGGTGGTGGAGAGCCAAGTCGCATGATCGCTCCGCAGCCTCATGCCCCCTCCGCCGTGCAGCAGGCGGCGCTGCGATCCTTCGAAGCGCAATGGCTCGAGCGCCAGTCCGCCTCGAAGCGGCTCGATCGCTCGCCGGCGGGGGATCCTCTGTCGGCGCTGCGCGAGGAGGCCATGGCCCGGTTCTTGCGGTTGGGGCTGCCGACCACGCGCGACGAGAGCTGGCGCTACACGAACCTGCGTCGCCTGAGCGCACAGAGTTTCATCGATGCGCCCAAGGAATCCGTCGCCGCCGCCGGCTCGTGGGACCTTGGGGAACGGCTGGCCACGGTGCACATGGTGAACGGCTTTGCGATGCCGCCCACCTTTGCAAGATTGAATTCGAATGATATTTTAATCAATAACTTACGAGACTTATCTCGAATTGATCCGGATCTGGTGGCGCGCCTCCTTCCGCCCCTGTCCGACGCCGAGGGAGCGCGCTTTGCGCTGCTCAACACCGCCTTGTTCACCGACGGGCTGTACATCAAGGTATGCGGCAAACTGGCCGCCCCGCTGGTGATCCTGCACACGGCGACGGCGCAAGACCCTGGCGCCATCGCCTATCCCCGGGTCATCGTCGATGCGGCGCCCGGCTCGAAGGCCACCATCATCGAACACCACGTTCAGCGCGGCGAATGGACGCCGCTGTGCAATTCCGTCACGCAGCTCGCGCTCGGGCAGGACGCCGAGATCGAGCATTACCGCATATTCGCGACCGGCTCCGGCTGCACCCACATCGACTCGCTGGACGTGCGTCAGCAGCGCGCGAGCCGCTGCAGACAGTTCACCATCGCCTTGGGAGGCGTCCTGGTTCGCGCCTCGCTCGATGCGCATCTGAACGAGCCGGGCGCCTGCCTCGAAAGCTTCTCGCTGCTGGTGGGCCACGAGGAGCGCCACGTGGACTGCGTGAACGTCGTCACGCACCGCGCGGCGAACACCCGCAGCCGGCAAACCGCGCGCGCGATCGCGAGCGGCGCCAGCCGAGTGATCGTCAACAGCAAGGTGGTGGTCGAGGCCGGAGCGGTGCAGGCCGAATCGCAGCAATCCTGCCGCGGCTTGCTGTTGTCCGACTCCGCCGAAATCGATTCGCGGCCGCAATTGGAGATCCACGCCGATGAGGTCAAGTGCGCCCATGGCGCGACCACCGGCCGCCTGGATCCGGAGATGTTGTTTTACATGCTGTCGCGCGGCCTGGATCGCGGCACGGCGCAAAGCCTGCTCGTCTATGCGTTTCTCGCCGATGTGCTGACCGGCATGTCCTTGAGCGCGGCCCGCGCCTCCATCGAGGACTCGCTGATCGCCCAACTGCCGGATTCGCAGCTGCTTCGGAGATTCCGGTGAGCGGCGTGCCCGCGCGCGACCCGCGCCCCTGCTTCGATGTGCAGACCGTACGCCGGGAATTTCCAATTCTGCAGCGCATGGTGCACGGCAAGCCGCTTGCCTATCTGGACAACGGCGCCTCGGCGCAGCGTCCGAACGCGGTCATCGACGCGGTGGACGACTACGAACGCCGTCACCACGCGAACATACATCGTGGCGTGCATACCCTGAGCCAGGAGGCGACGGCGTTGTATGAAGGAGCGCGCGACAGCCTGGTGCGCTTCATCAATGCGCGCTCTCGCCACGAGCTGGTTCTGGTGCGCGGCACGACCGAAGCGATCAACCTGGTCGCGCAAAGTTTTGCGAGGCCGCTGCTCAAGGCCGGCGACGAGGTGCTCATCACCCACCTCGAGCATCACGCCAATATCGTTCCGTGGCAAATGGTCTGCGAACAAACCGGCGCAAAGCTGCGGGTCGTCCCCATGGATGCGAACGGCGAGGTCCAGGTTGAATCCGCCGAAGCGTTGTTCAGCCCGCGCACCCGATTGTTTGCGTGCGCGCATGTATCCAACGCGCTCGGCACGGTACTGCCCGTGCGGCGCCTGGTCGCCGCGGCCAAGGCCCGCGGAATCGTCACTCTGGTCGACGGCGCGCAGGCGGTTGCGCATGCGGCGGTCGACGTGCAGGATCTCGGGTGCGATTTTTACGCATTTTCCGGGCACAAATTGTTCGCACCGACCGGCATCGGCGTGCTTTACGGCCGCGAAGCGCTGCTCGAGCGCATGCCGCCGTGGCAGGGCGGCGGCGACATGATCCTCACCGTGAGTTTTCAAAAGACCACCTACAACGCCCTGCCCTACAAATTCGAGGCCGGCACGCCCAATATATCCGGCGCCGTCGGTCTCGGCGCCGCGGTCGAATTCTTGCGCGGCCTCGATCTGCAGGCGGCGCACGCTCATGAGCACGCGCTGCTCGGCTATGCGACCCGCATCCTCGGCGGCCTCGACTGCCTGCGCATCATCGGCACCGCGAGCGCCAAAGCAAGCCTGGTTTCGTTCGTCGTCGCCGGCGTGCACCCGCACGATCTCGGCACCATTCTCGACCAGGACGGCATCGCGATTCGCACCGGCCATCACTGCGCCATGCCCGTCATGGAATTCTTCAAGGTGCCGGCAACCGCGCGCGCCTCGTTCGCCTTCTACAACACCTTCGAGGAAATCGACCGGCTCGCCGCGGCGGTCGCGCGCGCCCGCTCGCTGCTCACCTGATACCGATCATGGACATCAAAGACCTATACCGCGACGTCATCCTCGACCACAATCGGCGGCCCCGCAATTTCGGTGCGCTGGAGCCCGCCGATGTCAGCGTCGAGGGATTCAACCCGCTGTGCGGCGACCGCCTGACGCTCAGGCTCCGGATGGCCGACGGCAGGATCGCCGACATCCGTTTCGATGGCCAGGGCTGCGCGATTTCGACCGCTTCGGCTTCGCTGATGACCGAAGCGGTCAAGGGTTTGACCCGGCCGCAGGCGCTCGAGCTTTTCGATCGCGTGCATCGTCTGCTCACCGACGACGAGGCCGGCCCCGAGGATCTCGGAAAGCTCGCCGCGCTCTCCGGGGTCCGCGAATTTCCGGCGCGGGTCAAATGCGCGAGCCTGTGCTGGCACACCCTCGCCTCCGCCCTGCACTCGCCCGCCGCGGGGGATTTGCCGGCGGTGTCGACCGAATGAGATTTTAGGCCATGCACTCGCACGAAAACGAACCCATCGTGGTGCAACGAGAAGTGAAGGCGGTCGCCATTCCGGCCGGCGTCGAAGTCAACTTGAAGCTCGGATCCGTCGGCTACATCACCCAGGCGCTCGGCGGCAGTTTCACCGTCTACATCGACGGAAATCTGTTCCGCATCGCCGGCCAGGATGCGGATGCCATCGGCAAGACCGCCGCGCAGGCGCCCGAGGTGCCTCCCGGGGCCTCCGAGGAGGACATCCGCAGGGTCGTGTGGCAGCAGCTCAAGACTTGCTATGATCCGGAGATCCCCGTCAATATTGTAGATCTGGGTCTAGTGTACGAATGTGAGGTCGCCAAGAACGAGGATTCGACCCGCACGGTCGCCATCAAGATGACCTTGACGGCTCCTGGATGCGGCATGGGCGAGATCCTGGTGCAGGACGTGCGCGACAAGGTGCAGATGGTGCCGACCGTCACCCGCGCCGATGTGGAACTGGTTTTCGATCCGCCGTGGAACCAAACCATGATGTCCGACGAGGCCCGTCTGCAAACCGGGATGATGTGAATCAATCGATGATCTGGATCGATGCCGGACCCGCTTCGGCCCTTCACGAGGGGAAGGTCATTTGCCTCGCCGTCGGCCGGCATATGGTGGTCGTGGCGCGCAGCGGCGGCGCGTATTTCGCGGTGGAAGACCTATGCACTCACGATGGCGCCGAGCTCGCCGGCGGCGCGATTGAAGGCACCGAGATCATTTGCCCGCGCCATGGCGCCCGATTTTGCCTGCGAACCGGGGAAGCGCTGAGTCCGCCTGCCTACGAGCCGATTCGGGTGTTTGCAACAAAGATCGATGGTGGACACCTGTGGGTACGCTCAGACTGACGCTGCTGCGGCACGCGCAAGCCGAACCGATCGACGCCTGCGCCGAGGACTTCGAGCGCGCGTTGACGCATCGGGGCACGATCGAGGCCAGGGAAATTGCGGCGCGCATCCTCGCACGCGGCCTGGCGCCGGACTTGATCTTGGCGAGCCCCGCCGAACGCGCATGGAGCACCGCGCAGATCGTCGCCGACGCCTGCGATCTCGATGTCTCGCAGGTGGTCTGTGCGCGTGAACTGTACCTGGCGACTCCCGAGGCGGTCTGGCGCCTGCTCGCGGGGCAAAACGCGGGCATCGACCACATTCTCGTCTGCGGCCACAATCCGGGCTTGAGTCACCTCGCGAGCCGCTTCGGCCCGAAGCCGCAGCGGCGCAGCCTCCCCACCGCGGGTTTTGCCACGGCCCTCTGGCGCAACGCCCATTGGGACACCTTGCAGCCGGAGACGGCCGACATCTGCGATAGGGATGACCCCGACGGCGCGACGGATTCGTGGGAATGAGGATGGCGCTCAGGAGCCTGCCTGAGCAATCGTCGCGGCCGCGACGGCGCTATACTATTCGTTTGCGGCCACGCCGATTATTGTAAGGATACAGTGCTCAAGGAACTTCGTGAACGACTCGAGCGCGAGACGCGGGCACTCGACGCCGCGGGCCTTCTGAAACGCGAGCTGGTCATCGGCTCCGCCCAGGGTCCGGTCGTGAAACTCGCGGATGGCCGCGAGATGATCAATCTTTGCGCCAACAACTACCTGGGCCTCGCGAACCATCCGGCCGTGCTGCAGGCGGCGCATGATGCGCTCGCGCGATTCGGCTACGGCGTCGCATCGGTGCGCTTCATCTGCGGCACGCAGAGCGTGCACTGCGAACTGGAGGAGCGCCTCAGCGCCTACCTCGGGATGGAGGACACCATTCTGTATTCGTCCTGCTTCGACGCCAACGGCGGTTTGTTTGAGACCTTGCTCGATGGCGAAGACGCGGTCATCAGCGACGCGCTGAATCACGCCAGCATCATCGACGGCATACGCCTGTGCAAGGCGAGGCGGCTGCGCTATGCGAACAACGATTTGAACGAACTCGAACAGGCCTTGAACGACTCGCAGGATGCCCGGGTTCGACTGATCGCGACGGACGGCGTTTTTTCCATGGACGGCTCGATCGCGAGGCTTGCGGAGATCTGCGATCTGGCCGAGCGCTACGGCGCCCTGGTGATGGTTGACGACTCGCACGCCACCGGCTTCATGGGCGCGCGCGGCCGCGGCTCGCACGAGCTGCGCGGCGTCATGGATCGCATCGACATCATGACGGGCACCCTGGGTAAGGCGCTCGGCGGCGCAAGCGGCGGCTATGTGGCCGCGCGCAGGGAAATAGTCGGCTGGCTGCGCCAGCGATCCAGGCCGTATCTTTTCTCGAACAGCATCGCGCCCCCCGTCGCCGCGACGACCCTGCGGGTGCTCGATATTTTGGAAGACTCGCCCGAACTGCGCGAGCGCCTGCATTCGAATGCGCGTTATTTCCGCGAGCGGATGCTCGCCTTGGGCTTCGAACTTCTTCCCGGCCAACATCCCATCGTTCCGGTCATGCTCGGCGACGCGCCGCTCGCGGTGCGTCTGGCCAAGCGCATGCAGGAGCGGGGAATCTACGTCGTCGCATTCTCCTTTCCGGTCGTGCCGCACGGAAAGGCGCGAATTCGCACTCAGATGAGCGCCGCGCATTCGCAGGCGCAGCTCGACCGGGTGATCGAGGCGTTCGCCTTATCGGGCCGCGATCTCGGCATCATTCATTGAGGGCAGGCCATGAAGGCGTTGGTTAAAGCTCGTGCCGAACCGGGAATCTGGATGCAGGACGTTCCGGAGCCGTCCGTCGGGCACAATGACGTCCTGATCAAGGTGCACCGCTCGGCCATTTGCGGCACCGACATGCACATTTTTAATTGGGACGCGTGGGCGCAGAAGACGGTGCCGGTGAACATGGCCGTGGGCCACGAGTATTCGGGCGAGATCGTCGAAATGGGCGGCGAGGTGCGCGGCTTCAAGGTGGGCGACCGCGTCTCCGGCGAAGGGCACATCACCTGCGGTCATTGCCGCAACTGCCGCGCCGGGCGCCGTCATCTGTGCCGCAATACCCTCGGCGTCGGAGTGAATCGGGCGGGCGCATTCGCAGAGTACTTGACGATACCCGCGTCCAACGTCTTCAAGCTGTCCCCCGCCATCGACGATGAGATCGCCTCCATCCTCGACCCGTTCGGCAATGCCACCCACACCGCGCTCGCTTTCAATGTCGTCGGCGAGGACGTGCTGATCACCGGCGCCGGTCCGATCGGCATCATGGCGGTGGCCATTGCGCGCCATTGCGGAGCCCGCCACGTCGTCATCACCGACGTGAATGATTATCGGCTGAATCTTGCCGCGACCATGGGCGCCTCGCGCACGCTCAACGTGGCACGCGAATCCCTCGACGACGCGATGCGCGAGCTGGGCATGGAAGAAGGCTTCGACGTGGGGTTCGAGATGTCGGGCAACCCCGCGGCGCTGCGCGAGATGCTGCGCACCATGAATCACGGCGGCAGCATCTCCATGCTCGGTATTCCGCCCGGCGAAACGGCCATCGATTGGAATCTGGTGATCTTCAAAGGCCTGGTGCTCAAGGGCATCTACGGGCGCGAGATGTTCGAAACCTGGTACAAGATGGCGGCCATGCTGCAAAGCGGCCTGAACGTGCGGCCCGTCATCACGCACCGCCTCGGCGTCAACGATTACCTGGAAGGCTTCGAGATCATGAATTCCGGAAAATCCGGCAAGATCATCCTCGACTGGTCGGCACTCTAACTGGCGGATCCCATGGCTGATCATCAATTCGCGTATTTGACCTCCATCACCCATCCGGGCTTTTTGAACGCACCCCCGCTCGCCGGCCGTCCCGAGGCGCAATTCGTGGTGGCCGGGATCCCATGGGACGGTTCGACCACCAATCGCCCCGGCAGCCGCTTCGGGCCGTTCGCAATCCGTCGCGCCAGCCACATGCTGTGCGACGGCTGGCATCCGCTGTTCAAAGTCTCGCCGGTCGAGGCGATTGCCGATATCGGCGATCTCGCCCTGCCCAACACCTCGTTGTCCGCCATGCGCGAGGCGCTCGCGCCGCAGGCCTCCGAACTGATCGCCCGGCATCACATGGTGTGGCTGGGCGGCGATCACTCGATCACCCTGCCTCTGCTGCGCGCATACCGTGCCTGGCATGGCAAACCCCTCGCGTTAGTGCATTTCGATGCACACTGCGACACCTGGCCGGATCACGCCGGCGAGCCGTCGGGGCACGGCACGTGGGTTCGCGAAGCGATACTCGAGGGGTTGGTGGATCCGCGGCTCACGGTGCAATTCGGAATTCGCTCCTCGGCGCATCCCGATGTCGGCGAGTACGTGCTCACGCAGGGCGGTTTGATTTACACCGGTCGCGACCTGCGCGGGCGCACGAGCCCGGCGGAGCTGCGCGAGATCTGCGCCGAAGTGCGCGCACGCTTCGCTTCCGTGGCCGATGCGACGGTCTATCTGTCGCTCGATATCGATTGCCTGGATCCGGCCTATGCGCCCGGCACCGGCACACCCGAACCGGGCGGCCTCGCGACGGCCCAGGTGATGACGCTGCTGGAGGATCTGCACGACCTCGGCTGGATCGGCATGGACCTGTGCGAGGTCGCACCGCCGTACGATCATGCCGAATTGAGCAGCAACGCGGCCGCGACGCTGGTGTGGACTTATATGTGCGGCCGCATGGCGAAGCGCCGCGCGCCGCTCTAGCGTGGAGCCGATCTAGCGCGAAGAGAGCATCCGGCGCGCGCCGGGCGGCTCCTTGCACCAGCAATAGGCGTACAGCCCGCGCGGATCGTTCAGCTGGGCGATGGCGCGGACCTGCTCCAGCAGCGGATCGAGCGCCTGCTCGATGTCGCTGCGCTGAGCGGCGAGTCCGGCCATGCGCCCAAGGCGCAGCGCTTGGGCGCGCAGCTGCATCATGATCTGTTCGCGCAGGGAAAGCTCCGACTCGATGTAATCCACATCGTAGTCGGCGCCGAGCTCGGCAAGCTTTGCGGAGGCGTCGATCGCATCCTTGAGTCCGCCGAGATGATCCACCAGGCCGATGCGCTGTCCGTCGGCTCCCGCCCAGACGCGGCCTTGGGCGATCTTGTCCACGTCCTCCACGCTCTTCTTGCGCCCTTCAGCGACGCGGCGCAGGAATTCGGCGTAGGCGTGATCGACCGAACTTTGCAGGATCTGCCGCGCGGGTGCGTCCAAGGCGCGATCCAGGCGCATGCCGCCCGCCATCGGGGTGGTGCCGATGCCGTCGACCTTGACGCCGAACTTCTCCAGCGTGCGCTGAAAGGTCGGCACCACCGAGAACACGCCGATGGAACCCGTCAAGGTGGTCGGGCTCGCGAATATTTGATTGGCCGCCGCGGAAATGTAGTATCCGCCCGAGGCGGCGTACGTGCTCATCGATACCACCACGGGTTTGCCGGCCTTGCGCAGCGCCTGCACCTCGCGAAGTATTTGTTCCGAGGCGAACATGCTGCCGCCCGGGCTGTCGATGCGCAGCACCACCGCTTTGACGGCGCGGTCGTAGCGCGCCTGGCGCAAAAGGTCTGAGGTGCTTTCTCCCCCGATCCTGCCCGGTGGTTGGCGGCCGTCCATAATCGCCCCCGAGGCGACCACGATTCCGACCTTCGCGTCTGATTTGGACTTGAGCACGTGCTTGGCGCGGACTGCCGCCAGGTACTGATTCATTCCGATGGAATTGAAGGAATGAGTGTCCTGATCCTCGCCCACCAGGGTCTTCAGTTCGTCGGCGAGCTGTCGACGGGTCTTCAATGCGGTCACCAGGCCGCGCTGCAGCGCGAGCTTCGCGGCGTCGCCGTTGACGGCCGCCAGCGCCGCGGGCTCTTCCACAACGTACTCGCTCAGGGCATTGGCGGGCAGGGAGCGCGCCCGAGTGACGTCCTGAGTGTAGGCATTCCACAGCGCCGCGAGCCACGCTGAACTTTCCTCCCGCTCGCTCGGCGCCATGTCGCTGCGCGAGAATTGATCGGTGAAGCTTTTGAATGTGCCGGCCTTGAAGATGTTGACGTCGACGCCGAGCTTGTCGATCGCATCCTTCAGGAACATGCGGTAGTAACTGAAGCCGTCGATGTGGACGAATCCCAGCGGATCGAGGTACACCTCGCCGGCTTGGGCGGCGACGTAGTATTGAGTTTGATCGAGGGAATCGGCGCCCACCACCACCCGCTTGCCGGCGGAGCGAAAATCGCGCAACGAAGCGCCGATCTCCTGCAGTTTCGACAGCCCCGACTTATCCAGATTGCCGAGATCCAACACGATCAGCTTGATGCGCGAATCGTTCTTGGCCAACTCGACCGCGTCGATCACGTCCTTGAGCAGGGTTTCGGGCGCCGGCCCCCCGGAGGCCTGGCCGATCGCTCGGCGCAGCGGATCGCTCGACAATTGCTCGACCAGCTCGCCCTCGGGAGCGAGCACCAGTGCGGCGCTGCGCGGAACCAGCGGAACCGACGTATGCAATACGGCCAGGATGAAGCCGAAAATGACCAGCAACAGGATGAGGTGGAGGGTCTTTCGGACGCCCTCCAAAATGTGCCAAACGAGTCCAAAAAAACGCATTAGAGCCGCCCCGACAGCCAATCAATGCTTCTCAACATCTGCAACATGTCGGCCGGCGCGCAACAGCCGCCGGGCGTCAGATCTTTTCGTCGATCCGCGCCGCCTTGCCGGACAAGTCGCGCAGGTAATACAGCTTTGCGCGCCGCACCGCACCACGGCGCTTGACGCTCACTTCGCTGATCGCGGGGCTGAACGTCTGAAACACGCGTTCCACGCCTTCGCCGTGCGAAATCTTGCGTACCGTGAAGGAGGAATTGAGTCCCCGGTTCTTCTTGGCGATCACCACGCCTTCATAGGCCTGAACGCGCTCACGGTCCCCTTCGGTGACCTTCACCTGCACCACCACCGTATCGCCGGGGTTGAAGTCCGGAAGCTGGCGCGTCGCGCGCTCGCCGTTCAATTCTTGAATGATCTTGTTCATCGCTATCGCCCTCACCGTAACAATCATCTTGTGACCGGAACCCTCTACTTGCCGCGCGCGCACTTGAATTCCTCCAAGAGCGCCCGCTCCTCACTGTTCATGCCGCGCCGCTCGAGCAGTTCCGGCCGGCGCAACCAGGTCCTGCCCAGCGCCTGCTGCAAGCGCCAGCGCCGGATCGCCTCGTGATCGCCGGATGCCAACACCCCGGGCACCGAATGACCTTCCAACGAGGCGGGCCGCGTATAGTGCGGCCAATCCACCAGGCCGTCGCTGTACGATTCCTGCACCGCCGACTCGGCACTGCCGAGCGCCCCCGGCAGCAACCGCACGATCGCGTCGATGACCACCAGCGCGGGCAACTCGCCCCCCGTCAGCACATAATCGCCGATCGACCACTGCTCGTCGATCTCCAACTCGATGAAACGCTCATCGACACCCTCGTAGCGGCCCGCCACCAGGATCAAGCCCGGCCAATCAAGCGCCGCCCGCGCCCGGCGTTGCTCGAACTTCGATCCGTCCGCACCCAAATACACCCGCCGGCTTCCCGCCGGAAGCTCCGCCTGCGCGGCCCGCAACGCGTCACGCAACGGCTCGACCTTGAGCACCATCCCGGGACCGCCGCCATAAGGGCGATCGTCCACCGTTCGGTGCGCGTCGGTGGTGTAATCGCGCGGATCGAAATAGTCGATCTGCGCCACCGCCCGATCGAGCGCCCGCCCCACCACGCCGTGCGCCAACGCATCGCGAATCATGAGCGGAAACAAAGTCACCACCGCAATACGCATGCGCTTTAAAACCTACCGCGATCAGCGGGCCGCCGCGTCCCAGTCCACGATGATCCGCCGTGCCTGCAAATCCACCCGCCGCAAGTGCTGCGGCACGGCCGGCACCCAATATTCCTTCTCCCCGCGCACCACCATCAGCGCATGCGCCGGAATCTCGACGAAATGACTCACCAACCCGAGCCGCTCGCCCGCAAGGTTCCTCACCTCGCAGCCGACCAGATCGGCTCTGTAAAAATCCTTGTCATCGCGCGGCGGCAACTCGCTGCGCGGTACGCCGACCACCGCCCCCTTGAGCGCCGCGGCCGCGTCGCGATCCTCCACACCGATCAGCTTGACGGTCAGCTGCCCGCCGCTGCGGCCGCTCGCCTCGATTCGGTACGCCCGCCAGGCGCCTCCCAGGTGTAGCTGCAGCCTGCGATGTTCGAGCAACCGTTCAGGCGGTTCGGTGTGCGAGCGGAGTTTGACCCAACCGCGTACCCCAAAGGGCGCACCCACGACTCCAAGCTCGATCAGCGCCCCAAGGTCGATGAGCGAGGAAGGTTCGCCGCTCATCCTGAGGCCCCGGGAGTTCTCTTTGGGATTCCTTATGCAGCCTGTTTGCGAAACACGGTCAACAGATGCTTGACCCGATCCGACATGTGCGCGCCCTGCTGCAGCCAGTGCTCGATGCGAGCCAAATCCATGCGCAGCTTGATTTCCGCGCCGCGTGCGACGGGATTGAACAGCCCGACACTCTCCAGGCTGGTGCCGCCTTGGCGTTTGCGGCTGTCGGTCACCACAACGTGATAGAACGGCTTCTTCTTGCCGCCGCGTCGAGTCAAACGGATCGTCACCATCTTCGTGTTCACCTTGCAATGCCGAGCCGCTAATTGTAATGAATTCTGGGCCCTAAGGGCAACAAAAAGGATGCCCAAAGGTCAAATTACGGCTTTGGGCCAAATCCCGGGGGCAACCGGCCGCCCATGCCGCGCATCATGTTCTTGAGCATTCCGCCCTTGGCGAGCTTTTTCATGGTCTTTTGCATCTGATCGAACTGCTTCAGCAGGCGATTGACCTCGGGCAATTGCACGCCCGCACCTGCTGCGATGCGGCGTTTTCGCGATCCATCGATCATTTCCGGACGCCGGCGCTCGCGCGGGGTCATCGAATCGATGATCCCCATCTGTCGCTTGAGCAGCTTGGGATTCACCGCGCCCGCCGCAGCCGCGGCATTCGCCTGCATTTGCGCCGGCAGCTTGTCGAGCAGCGCGCTCATGCCCCCCATGTTCTGCAACTGGTTCAATTGATCGCGCAAGTCCGCAAGATCGAAGGATTTACCCTTGCTGATTTTCTTGGCAAGTTTCTCGGCCTTTTCCTGGTCAACCTGCTCGCGGACCTGCTCGACCAGCGACAGCACGTCGCCCATGCCGAGGATCCGGGAGGCGATCCGCTCCGGCAGGAACAGCTCGAGGGCCCCGGATTTCTCGCCGGTGCCGACAAACAGGATTGGTTTGCCGGTGACTTCGCGCACCGACAGCGCCGCTCCACCGCGCGCATCGCCATCGGCCTTGGTGAGTATCACGCCGGTCAGACTCAACGCTTCGTTGAACGCCTTGGCCGCGTTGACGGCATCCTGTCCCGCCATGCTGTCGACGACGAACAGCCGCTCGTGGGGCTTGATCGCGGCTTCGAGGGCCCTGACTTCCGCCATCATCTCGGCATCGACGTGCAGACGCCCGGCCGTATCGAGCAACAGCACGTCGTAGGCCTGCAGCGTCGCCTGGTTCAAGGCGCGCCTGGCAATCTCCACCGGCGCTTCGTGGGTGTCGGCGCCGGCGAATCCGGCGCCCACCTCGGATGCAAGCGTTTGCAGCTGCAGAATTGCCGCCGGCCGGTACACATCGGTGCTGGCCAGCAACACTTTCTTATTCTGCTTTTCGATGAGCCAGCGCGCGAGCTTGCCGGCGGTCGTGGTCTTGCCGGCGCCTTGCAGGCCGGCGAGCATCACCGTGACCGGGCGCTGCGCGCGCAGGTTGAGGCCCGGGCTCGGCTCACCCATGAGGCGCACCAGCTCCTCGTGCACCACCTTGATGAAGGCCTGCCCGGGGGTTAGGCTCTTGGTGACTTCGATTCCGATCGCGCGGGTCTTGATCGCGTCGGTGAATCGCTTCACGACGGGAAGCGCGACATCGGCATCGAGAAGCGCGAGCCTTACCTGCCGAACGGTGTCGGCGATATTGTCCTCGCTCAGATAGCCGCGCCCGGATAGTGCCTTGAGCGCGCCCGATAGGCCGGAAGTGAGTCGGTCGAACATCGGCGCTAGTATAGTGGGGTTCGCGGCCGGAATCTCGGGCAGGCTCCTAGGCGCACCTGCCTCGTTGTGTCATTATTTCGCCGCCGTGATCCTCGCCATCACCTTGTTTGCGCTCTACACCGCCAGTGCTTGGCTCATGCTGCGAACGGCGAGCAGTCGGCGTCTGGAACCCCTCGCCTGGGCGATCACCCTCACGGCGATCTTCGCTCACAGCGACGCCATCGTGCACATGATGCGTGCGCAGGGACAGTTTTCCATCGGCCTGCTCGAGGCCCTCTCGCTGCTCGCGTGGACCTTGAGCGTGCTGGCGTGCCTCATTGCCATCGATAGGCAAAATCGCGTGCTCGGGGCGATCCTGCTCGGGTGCGCGGCGTTCGGTGCCGCGGCATTCGGCGCAGCGGCGGTCGGTTCCGAACACCTGTATGCCGCGGAGACCGCGCCGGGCTGGGAACTCACCGCACACATACTGCTTTCGATGGGCGCCGCGGCGCTGCTGTTCGCCGCCGCCGTCACCGCCCTGCTGCTGGTATTCCTCGATCGCCGGCTGCACGCCCGGCGCATCGTCGACCTGCCGACCGCGCTACCGCCGCTCGATCTGCTCGAGAAGTTGATGTTTCGGCTGATCGGCGCCGGGTTCATTCTGCTGACGCTAGCGCTCTTGACCGGTTTCATTTTCGTCACCAATCTGTGGGCACAGCATTTGCAGCACAAGACGATCCTGTCGCTCATCGCCTGGGTGATATTCGCCGTCTTGCTGCTCGGCCGCGTCCGCTACGGCTGGCGCGGGCGCGCGGCGGTGCGTTGGACCCTGTGGGGATTCGGCTTTCTGGTCCTGTCGTATTTCGGCTCCAAGTTCGTTCTCGAAACCCTGCTCGGGCGACATTGGGGCTGACCGCGTAGACGAATGGCACAAATCCCCACCGGTGCATTGTTCGCTGCGCTGGGCGTCCTGCTGATTCTGGCCGCGTTTCTCGCCGGCAGCGAGACCGCGCTGATGAGCCTGAATCGATACCGGCTGCGGCATCGAGCCAAGGCCGGAAATCGGGCCGCAAGACTCGCGGAGACCCTGCTCGCCAAACCCGACCGCTTGATCGGGCTCATCTTGCTGCTGAGCACCGTCGTCAACGTGGCGACTCCGATGCTGGCCACTTTCATCGCGCTGCGGCTGGGCGGTGAATTCCTGGTCGCGTTCGGCGCGGTGATGCTCACGCTGGTGCTGTTGATCTTCTGCGAGGTCGCCCCCAAGACCTTCGGCGCGCTGCGTCCGGAGCGTCTCGCCCTGCCGGCGGCCTATGTCTACACGCCGTTGTTGTGGGTGCTGTACCCGTTCGTGTGGGCCACCAATCTGCTCGCGAACGGCGTACTGCGTCTGCTCGGCGTGTCGCAGCAGCAGGCCTCGCATTCCCTGAGCAGCGAGGAGCTGCGCACCGTGGTCGCGGAAGCGGGCGCCATGATTCCGCACCGCCACCAGCAGATGCTGGTGAGCATCCTCGATCTGGAAAAGGCCACCGTGGAGGACATCATGGTGCCGCGGACCGAAATCGCGGGTATCGACGTCGATGACGCCTGGGACCAGATCGTCGAACAGCTGCGTCAAAGCCAGCACACGCGCTTGCCGGTGTTCCAGGGCGACATCGACCGCATCATCGGCGTGCTGCACATGAAGCGCGTGGTGCACGAACTCGCGCGCGGCCATTTGGATCGCGAGGGGCTGGTCGAAGCGGCCAGCGTGCGCGACGCCTACTTCGTCCCCGAGGGCACCACTCTCAATACGCAATTGCTGAATTTTCAGCGCGACAAGCGCCGCATGGCGTTCGTCGTGGACGAGTACGGGGACATCCAGGGCCTGGTCACGCTGGAGGACATTCTCGAGGAGATTGTCGGCGAATTCACCACCGATCCCGCCGCCATGATGCACAAGGACGTGCGCCGCGACGCCGACGGCAGCTACATCGCGAACGCCTCCACCACCATCCGCGCCTTGAATCGCTCCATGCGCTGGAACCTGCCCACCGACGGTCCCAAGACCCTGAACGGCCTGATCGTCGAATTCCTGGAAACCATTCCCGAACCGGGCACCACCCTGAAGCTCGCGGACTACATGCTGGAGGTCCTGCAGACCGGCGACAACGCCATCAAGACGGTGCGCATCCGGCCGCCCGCGCCGCAGTGAATCGGCATGCGCGCTCACGGGGACCGCTGATGGGTTTTTCGGATTCCGTCACCTTGATCGGACAACAGGCATCGCTGGTGCCGCTGTCGCAGGCCCACCGTGATCAGCTCATCGACGCCGTTAAGGACGGCGAGCTGTGGACCTTGTGGTACACCTCGATCCCATCTGCCGATCGAATGGCCGCGGAAATCGACCGGCGGCTCGAGCTGCACAGAAATGGCTCGATGATTCCCTTCGCCGTCATCGAAAATTTCAGCGGTGCCGCGGTCGGCATGACGACCTTCATGAACATCGACGCCGACAATCGGCGCGTGGAGATCGGCTCCACCTGGTACCGCCGGCGCGTGCAGCGCAGCGCACTGAACACCGAATGCAAGCTATTGCTGCTCACCCACGCCTTCGAGCAACTGCATTGCATTGCGGTGGAGTTTCGCACCCACTTCTTCAATCGGCAAAGCCGCGCCGGCATCGAGAGGCTGGGCGCGAAGTTGGACGGCATATTGAGGCAGCATCAAATCGCGGCCAACGGAACGCTGCGCGACACGTGCGTCTACAGCATCGTCGATTGGGAGTGGCCGGCGGTGAAGGCGCACCTCGCGCACGAGCTCGCAAGGCCGAGAAGCGGCTAGCGCGATGCTCAACCCCGGATCACGGGCGCGTGATACGTGAGCGTCGCGCCCAGGATCCACAGCAGCGCGGGCACCAGCGGCAAATTGACCGCGAACTGGACGAAGGTAAAGCCGATCACGCGGCGCGCATGCAATCCCAGTATGCCGGGTATCGGCAGCATCCAGAACGGATTGATGGGATTCGGCAGCGCTTCGGCGGCGTTGTCGATCTGCACCACCCATCCCAGGTGATAGTGCAGAGCGTTCGCCGCCCTCCTCAGCCCCCCCCTCGCCGGCAAGTGTGGGGCATCGCACCCCGTTAACCCCGTCCGTGCATCTGCTTCGTTTCAGTCAATGAGTCCCTCAACCGGAGCCTTACGATGCGCATACTCTATTTGACGATATCTCTCGTGACGATGGGTTTCGCACTGGCGGCACGCTGCGATGCCCAGGCCTTGGGCGGCCTTGCCGGCGTCACCATCGTCGATCGCGACAGCGGAGCCGTGTTGAAACCGCACTTCTACCGCGGCGAGTACTGGGTGGCCGGAACGCCTGGGGCCCGCTACGCCATCGAGATCCGCAACCGCCTCGGCGAACGCCTGCTGGCGGTAACATCGGTCGACGGGGTCAACGTTGTGTCGGGAGCGACCGCCGCCTGGGACCAGGCCGGCTACGTGTTCGGCCCGGCTGAGCGCTACCAGATCACCGGTTGGCGCAAAAGCGACGCGGATGTGGCTGCCTTCACCTTCACCGATTCGAGCAACTCCTACGCGCAGCGCACCGGGCGCCCGGCGAACCTCGGCGTCATTGGTGTGGCGATATTTCGCGAACGCCCGCCGCAGCCGCTTGAGGTACCGCCGGTGATCGCGCGGCCCCCGGTTGGATCTTCAGGGCCCGCTGAAAGCGACTCGAATGCGCCCGAGAATGCGCTCGCAGCTCCCGCATCGCCGATGCAGCGCGCACCCGCTACCGCATCCAAACTCGGCACCGGCCATGGCGAGCGCGAGTACTCTTACGTCAGGCAGACCGAATTCGCGCGGATGCAGTCCCGGCCGGACGAGGTCATACGCATCCGCTACGACAGCCTCGACAACCTGTTTGCGATGGGTGTCATCAGGCGTCCCCCTCCGGCGCCGCCGGCCGCCAATCCGTTCCCTTCCTCGCCCGATCGGCAATATGTGCCGGACCCGCCCGGATGAGCGCCGCGGGAACTGCCATAATGCTTTGAATGACGCAGGCGGACGAGAGTGATCAGGCGCTCATGGGGCGATACGCCCGCGGCGACGCCGCCGCATTCGAGGCGCTCTATCGGCGGCATGAAATGCGGGTTTGGCGCTACCTCGCGCGCAACGTGGGCAACCGGGCGACGGCGGACGAATTGATGCAGGAGGTTTGGTTCGCCGTCGCGCGGGATGCCGCCCGCTACCGGCCGTCGGCGCGATTCACGACTTGGCTGTTCACGATCGCGCACAATCGGATGGTCGACTGGATTCGAGCCAGCCGCCCGCAATCGAGCCTCGAGGCGATCGGATACGAGGCCGAGTCGGTGGTCGAGCAGCTCACCGCCCACCCCGGCGACGGTCCTCTGGCGGCGGCGCTGGCGCGCGATCGGATCGGGGCCCTGATTCAGGCCCTCGCAAAACTGGCGGACGAACAACGCGAGGCGTTTTTGCTGCAGGTCGAAGCTGATCTGAGCGTCGAGGAGATCGCTTCGATCACCCACAGCAGCTTCGAAACCGCCAAGAGCCGCCTGCGCTATGCACGCGCAAAATTGCGCGAACTGCTCAAGGAGCATGCATGAACCACGTACCGCCGGGCCACGACCCACCGGATGACCTCGACGATCTCTATCGTCGCGCCTCGGGTCTCGATCCCAGCCGGCCGAGCGAGTCGGTACGCCAGGCCGTGCTGCACCACGCGGCGCGGCTGGCGGCGCAGACCGACTCCCGGCAGTTTGCGAGGCATCGATCATGGTGGCGGCCCGCGGCATTCGGCACGCTTGCCGCGGCCGCTCTTGCCGGACTGCTGATTGTGCCGCGTTTTCTCACCCCCCCGACTCCCCTCACGGCGCGCGCACCGATCCAGCGGCCACAGCCCCGGAATGCCGCGCCGGCGGCAACCCTGGCGCCCGATGACCGGCCTGGCGAACCAACACCGCCATCACCGGCGCCGGCACTGTCAACCGCACCCCCGGCGTCACCAGCACTGACACTGGCACCGCCCTCATCGGCGCCGAAGCTGGCGGCGGCGCAGGTAGCGCCGGCGACGCCGGCCGGGCGCTTGGTGGAACCGAACGATCAAATCGTCGGCGGTGCCCGCAGCGACGCCAGCAGTGAAGCCGGCGCAGAGGCCCGCAGCGCCGCGGCGACCGCTCGAGCGCGCGGCGTGCCAAGTGTGCGCGATGCGGACGAGGCGCTGCGCCGGGCGGCACAAATCGGCGACATACCGGGACTGCAGGCATCGTTCGACCAACGGGTCGCGGTCGATGCGCGCGATTCGAGCGGCCGCACCGCCTTGTTGCTGGCGACACTGCATGGGCAGACCCTGGCGGTCGAGGCGCTGTTGGCGCATGGAGCCGATCCTAATGCGGCGGACGCGGACGGCACGACGCCGCTTCAAGCCGCCATGGCCGGCGATCATCCGGCCATCGTCGCCGCGCTGCGCAGCGCCGGAGCGCAGCCGCGCACCATGCGTCAAACGCACTGAGCTACTCGGGCAGAGATATCCCTGAGCCGCCCATTTCCTTGGGCATATCCTTGAGCTTCGACTTGCCGTCGCGGATGTGCAGCACCGTCTCCTGGTAATGCACGTGCACGCCGGGTTCGAAGTGCAGCTGCGGAATGAGGGCGGCATAAATGTCGACCAGCCCCATGGTCGGATGTTCCGTAAACAAATGACCACCGCACAGCTTGCACCATTTGCGATAGCTGATGGGCGTCTTGTGGTAAGTGCCGATGTTCGTCGCACCGGAAGTTACCACGAGCGCCTCCGGCTTCCACAATGTGAACGCGTTGACCGGCCCGGCGGACCAGTGGCGGCAGGATTCGCAGTGGCAATACCCCATGGCCGCCGGTTGGCCTGCGACCTTGAATTTCACCTCGCCGCAAAAGCAGCTGCCCGTGTAGACCTTTTCACTCGTCATCGCTCCCTCCCCATTGATTTTTTAACATGGAACGCCGCCAGCCGACTGATCAATCAGCTCGCTCAAGGATACCTCAAGCGCCTCACTGAGCCGCGTCACGCCGCGCACCGTCATGCCGTCGGGCGCGCGCTTCGGAACGTTCGCCTGCGGCACCAGCGCGAGCTTGAACCCGTGCTTGGCTGCCTCGCGCAAGCGCTCTTCGCCGTACGGCACGGGTCGAATCTCCCCGGCGAGCCCCAATTCGCCGAACGCGACCAGCGAATTGGGCACCGGCAGATCGCGCAAACTCGAGCGAGCGGCCAGCACGATCGCGAGATCCCCGGCGGTTTCCGCGAGGCGCACGCCGCCGACCACGTTGGCAAATACGTCTTGCCCGTGCAGCAGCAGCCCGGCATGGCGGTGCGCCACGGCCAGCAACATCGTGAGACGGTTACCGTCGATGCCGACGGCCACGCGGCGCGGATTGGCGCCGAGGCTCGCATCGGCGAGCACCTGCACCTCGATCAGCAAGGAGCGCGTGCCCTCGCGCATCACCGTGATCACGCTTCCCGGAACCGGCTCCGGGTGGCGCGACAGAAAAATCGCGGAAGGATTGGCCACCTCGCGCAGCCCCTGCTCAACCATGGCGAAAACGCCTATTTCATTGGCGGCGCCGAAGCGATTCTTCACCGAACGCAGCACGCGAAAGCGGCTGCCGGTATCGCTCTCGAAATACAGCACCGTATCGACCATGTGCTCGAGCACGCGCGGCCCGGCGATCTGGCCTTCCTTGGTGACGTGACCGACCAGCAGCACGGCGGTGCCGCTGCCCTTGGCGAAGCGCACCAATTCGGCCGTGCATTCGCGCAGCTGCGAAACCGCGCCGGGCGCCGCCTCGATGCGCTCCGAATACATCGTCTGGATCGAATCGACGACGAGCACGCACGCCTTCAGGCCGGCGGCGGCGCCCACGATCTGCTCCACCTGGGTTTCGGCAATGAGCCGCGCGGTCGCGGCTTGCAGGCCCAACCGGCGCCCGCGCAATGCGACCTGTTTGAGCGATTCCTCGCCGGTCGCATAAAGCACCGGGCCCGCCTGATTGAGCGCCGCCGCCGCCTGCAGCATCAGCGTGGACTTACCGATTCCGGGATCCCCGCCGATCAGGGTCACCGACCCGGGAACCAGACCGCCGCCAAGCACTCGATCGAGCTCGGTCGAACCGGTCGCCAGACGCGGCTGATCAACGGTGGCTTCCGCGGCCAGGGACGACAGGTCGGCTCGAACCGCCGCTGCCCGCCCCGCGCCGCCGCGCGGACCCGGTCGCGGTGCCTGAACTTCGGCCACCAGGGTGTTCCACGCGCCGCAGCCCGCGCATTGACCCTGCCACTTCGGCGAAGCCGCTCCACAGTTCTGACAAACGAAAACCTCTTTTAATTTGGGCATTCTTCTACCTTGAAGCCGATTTTGTGAGCTTAGCATTGCAGCCTGGGCGTCCCGATCACCTATACTGCAAGACTTCGGGGGACGGATTATGTCTATTGCATGCGCAAATTCGGGCTGATTGCGGCAATTGTGGGCTTTGGCATACTTGGGTTGGACCTATTCCTCCGAGTGCTCGCTCATTTGAGCTCCTGGCTATGGCTGCCCGGCGGCGTGCTGCTATGCGGCGGCGGCCTTTACCTGTGGTCTCGGGGGTCCTCGGCGGCCCCGGTAATTCCCGCACCGAAAGCGCCCAAGCCTCTCGGAACGGACACCGCGCGCATATTGGACAACTTCGAGCAGCGCTTCGCCGAACTCAAGGGCCGCAAAGCGAGCGACACCGTGGCGGGCGAGTTGTACACGCTCGGCACGCAGCTGGAGCGGCGCGGACGCGCCCTGCAGGCCACCGCCGTGTACCGCCATTTGGCGCGCATCGACAATACCTACCGCGACGTGGCCGCGAGATTGAGGCGTCTGATGGACGCCGAACGCACCAAGGCGACTGCCGCGGCGCCGGCCGCGACTCGGCCGAGCGAGGCCGCCGCGGCGGCCGGACCGCGCCCGGCCGCCGCCGCAGCGAACGATCAAGCGGCGCGGGAGCCCGCCGGCTCGGCCGCCGAGGTGCAGCGCCTGGGCCGCTACCAGCTCGAGCGCGAAATCGGCCGCGGGGCCATGGGCATCGTCTACCTGGGCCGCGACACAGCCATCAATCGACTGGTCGCGATCAAGGCCATTCCGCTCGCCAGCGAATTCAGCGATACCGAACTCGCCGAAGCGAGAACACGGTTCTTTCGTGAGGCGGAAACTGCGGGCCGCCTCAATCATCCGAACATCGTCACGATTTATGATGTCGGCGAGGAGCGCGGGCTCGCCTATATCGCCATGGAGTACTTGAAGGGCCGTCATTTGAGCGAATTTGCAACGTCCAACACGCTTCTGGAGGCGCGCACGGTGCTCGATCTGATCGGCCGCACGGCGCAGGCGTTGGGATTTGCGCACAAGCAGCAGGTGGTGCACCGGGATATCAAGCCCGCGAACATCATGTACGATCCCGCCGCCGATGTGCTCAAGATCACCGACTTCGGAATTGCGCGCCTGACGGGCGCCGGCAGCACGCGCACCGGAATCGTGCTCGGTACGCCGTCGTTCATGTCGCCGGAGCAGCTCGAAGGGCGAACTGTGACCGGTCACTCGGACTTGTTTTCTCTGGGTGTTACTTTGTTTCAATTACTGACCGGCCAGCTGCCGTTTGCGGCCGATTCCATGACCGGGTTGATGCAGCAGATCGCCGAGGCGCCGCACCCTCGCTTGCGCGCCTTCCGGCCGGATCTGCCGGCCTGCGTGGAAAGCATCGTCGATCGTGCGTTGGCCAAGAATCCCGAAGAGCGGTTCGAGTCGGGCGGCCAGATGGCGGCCGCTTTGAATGAGTGTCGCGCCAACATGTCAAGCGTGCCGCAATGACCGGCTATCACGATAAGATTTCAGAAGCGAAGCTGCGATCATGAGTTTGCGGGGGAAAATCAACAGCGTGGCGCTCACCGACACCGGCAAGGTGCGCGAGCACAACGAGGACATGATCGGCGCCGAGGCGGATATCGGCTTGTTCGTGCTGGCCGACGGTATGGGCGGCTACAACGCCGGCGAGGTCGCGAGCGGAATCGCGGTCAAGACCATCATCAATCTGGTGCGCGACGCGCTGAGCCGCGAGGATCTCTCGGTGCGCGACCCGGAGACCGGATTGACGCGCCCCAGCATCATCTTGCGTGACGCGATTCACAGAGCCAATAAAATCATCTACCACACCTCGAAGACCCAGCCGCAATGTGAGGGCATGGGTACGACGGTGGTGGCCTGTCTGTTCCACGACAACAAGATGTCGATCGCGCACGTCGGCGACTCGCGCCTTTACCGGCTGCGCGACAACCGCTTCGAGCAGATGACCCTGGACCATTCGCTGCTGCAGGAATTGGTCGACCGCGGCTTTTATTCCCAGCAGGAGGCGCAGCGCGCCACCAACAAGAATTATGTTACACGGGCGCTCGGAGTCGAGCAGAATGTCGAGGTGGAGATCCACGAGGAGCCGGTCCAAAAGAGCGACTATTACGTGCTCTGTTCAGACGGCCTTTCGGACATGATAGAAGATGAGGATATTCACTTAACAATCAGCACCTTTAGTGCTAATCTTGATACGGTTGCTAAGCAATTGATTCAGCTGTCGAACGACAATGGCGGGCGGGATAACGTGTCGGTCATCATGGCACACGTGGCTGAGCCGTTCCCCGCGCACCGGCGTATATTTGACAAAATATTGGGATGGTTCGGCTAGCAAATTGGAGTCAGCATGGCACGCCTGATGCTCAGCTTGGATGGTCAAATCCTCGCAGAATACAACATGAACAAGGAGCGCTACACCATAGGGCGCCTTCCGGATAACGATATTCGCATCGATAATCCGGCGGTGAGCGGACATCATTCGCTCATCATCAATATTCTCAATGACTCCTTCCTGGAGGACTTGAACAGCACCAACGGCACGTACGTCAACGGCAAGCTGATCAAAAAACACGCGATGCAGCACGGCGATGTCATCACCGTGGGGCACCACCAGTTGCGCTTCGTCGACAGCCAGGACGGCGACGCCGAGCAGGACGAATTCGAAAAGACGATGGTCATCACGCCGAGCTCGCAGGGCGAGGATCGTATTCGGCGAGTCGGCGCCGCGGTCGACCAGGCGGCCAAGGCCATCGCGGCCAAACGACCCGCCGCGCCAGGCGGCGTTCCGGAGAACGCCACGGCCCTGCCGAAGGCCAAGCTACAGGTGTTGAGCGGCGCTTTTGCCGGACGCGAGCTCGAGCTGACCAAGGCTCTCACCACGCTCGGCAGGCCCGGCGTGCAGGTCGCCGCCATTACGCGGCGCGCCGAAGGCTACTTCATCGTGCACGTCGACAGCGAGAAGGAAGGCGACTACCCGCTGGTCAACGGCGTGCCCATCGGCCCACAGGCCCGTCGGCTCAACGATAACGACGTGGTGCAGCTCGCGGGCGTGAAAATGGGATTCTTCGAGAGCTGACCTTCGGGTCGCGGTCTGGCGCTATCGCATCAGCGGTAGCGCCCCATCAATTTGTCGAGTTCCGTGCTGCCGGGAGACAGCGTTTCGTACGGAATTCGATTCAGCGGCACCGGGCTCGACTTGTTGAGCGTGTGGAACTCCGTGGTGCTCGATTCATTGATGTGGATCAGCCCGGTGACGAATTCCTTTTGCTTCAGTTTGTTTTCGATGAAGGCGTAGGCCGCGCTGCGATCGGTCGGGTCGTAGCTTGCGTCCAGCTTGCGCAACACGACGCGGCTGCCGTCATGCAGTTGCACGGGTATTGACTCCCCGATCGGATAATCGACGGAGATCTCCCGCGCCGGGGGCACGAAGTCAGCCTCGATCACAGCGTGGTAGTGCTCGCGCGTGAAGGTGTAGCTCTTGGTGGAACCCTCGTGATCGTTGAAGGTGACGCAGGGCGAGAGCACATCGATGAGCGCGAAACCGTTATGCCGCAGTCCCGCTTGGATCAACGGCACGAGCTGCGCCTTGTCTCCGGAAAAGCCGCGCGCGACGAAGGTGGCGCCGAGCGACAGCGCGAGCAGCACCGGATCAATGGGCGGTGTCTGGTTGACGTCGCCCTTCTTCGCCTGGGTTCCGATATCCGCCGAGGCCGAGAACTGACCCTTGGTGAGGCCGTAGACGCCGTTGTTCTCGATCAAATAGAGCATGTTCACGTTGCGGCGAATGACGTGCACCAATTGGCCCAGACCGATCGACAGGGAGTCCCCGTCTCCGGATATGCCGAGGTAGGTCAGCTCCCGATTGGCCGCGTTCGCGCCGCTCGCGATCGAGGGCATGCGTCCGTGGACGGCATTGAAGCCGTGCGCACCGCTCACGAAATAGGCGGTGGTCTTGGAAGAGCAGCCTATGCCGGAGAGTTTGGCCAATTGTTCGGGCCGCATGTCGAGTCCCCAGCACGCCTCAATGATCGCGGCGGTGATCGAGTCGTGTCCACAGCCCGCGCACAGCGTGGACATGGCGCCCTCGTACTGGCGGCGCGTCAGGCCGAGCGCGTTGGTGGGCAATGAAGGGTGTGCGACCTTGGGCTTGTTGATGAATGACATAAGTCTTCTCCCCAATACCTTTTAGCGGGTGCTCTTGGTGGTGACCGCCGACAATCGCGGCTCCTCGGCCAGCGCCGCGCGGACGCCATCGACGATGGGTTCGCAAGACATGGGAAACCCGCTATAGCTCAGGATGGATTTGAGCTTGGATTTTTCGACTGCGGTCTCGAGCGTCAGGAGCGAACGCAATTGCGCGTCGCGATTCTGCTCGACCACGAAAATCCTCTTGTGCGAGCTCAAAAATTTCTCCACCTCGCTGCCGAACGGGAATGCCCGCACCCGCAGGTAATCGAGATGCAGCTTCTGGCGCTCGAGCACGTCGATCGCCTCGCGCACCGCGCCGTCGCAGCTGCCGACGCTCAAGATCCCGATCTCGTGGTCGCCCTTGCCGGTCAATTCGGCCCGCGGCAGGTATTTGACCGCGTTGGCGAATTTGCGCTTCAGCCGATCGAGCACCACCTGGTACTCGGCCGAATCCTCGGTGTAGCCGCCATATTGGTTGTGGCCCGAACCGCGGGTGAAGTACGCGCCCTTCGGATTCACGCCGGGCAAAGTGCGGTAGGGAATCGCGTCGTCGTCCCGGTCCACGTAGCGATAGAATTTGTCGAGACCGGCCAACTCCTTCGCGGAGAGCATCTTGCCGCGGTCGGGCCGGTAGGCATCGTCCCATTTCAGATCGCGGCACATCCAATCGTTCATGCCGATGTCGAGATCGGAGAGCACGAACACCGGAGTCTGCAGGCGCTCGGCCAGATCGAAGGCCTGCACCGCCATGTAGAAGCACTCCTCAGGATTCGCTGGGAACAGCAGCACGTGCCGGGTGTCGCCATGCGAGGCGTAGGCGCACAGCATGATGTCCGATTGCTGGGTGCGCGTCGGCATGCCGGTGGAGGGTCCGACCCGCTGCACGTCGAAAATCACGCATGGCACTTCGGCGTAGTACGCGAGTCCCACGAATTCGTTCATCAACGAGATCCCCGGCCCGCTGGTCGGAGTGAAGGCCCGCGCGCCATTCCAGCTGGCGCCCAACACCATTCCGATCGCCGCCAATTCGTCCTCGGCCTGGATCACCGCGTAATTTCGCGTGCCGGTGGCCGCATCGATCCGGTAGCGTTCGCAGAATCCCTTGAACGCATCCATCAGCGAGGTAGACGGGGTGATCGGATACCAGGCACCCACCGTCGCGCCGGCATACACGCAGCCCAAGCCCGCGGCGGTGTTGCCGTCGATCATGATGTGGCCGCGCGTCTTGTCCATGTGCTCCACCCGCAGCGGCAGCGGGCACGAGAGGTGCTCTTTGGCGTAGTCGTAGCCCAGACGCAGCGCTTTGGTGTTGGAATCGAGCAGCTTCGGCTTCTTTCCGTAATTTTGGCGCATCAAACCGTCGATGACTTCGAGATCGAGGTTGAGCAGCGCGGCCAGCAGGCCGGCATAGGCAATGTTCTTCAGCAAGATGCGGGCGCGAACGCCGTCGAAGTTCTCATTCACCATTTTCGCCAATGGCACGCCGATGACCGTGATGTCGCCCCGCTGCAGCAGCGCGCTGCGCGGCCAGGTAGCGTCGTAAATCAGGTAGCCGCCCGATGCCACTTCACGCACGTCTTTCGAGTAGGTCTCGGCATTCATCGCCACCATGATGTCGACCCGGCCGGCGCGTGCAGCATAGCCCTGACGGGTCACGCGAATCTCGTACCAGGTCGGCAGACCCTGAATGTTCGACGGAAAGTAATTCTTTCCGGTCACCGGCACGCCCATGCGGAAAATGGTCTTCATGATCAGCGAATTCGCGCTCGCTGAACCCGTGCCGTTGACGTTCGCGAATTTGACGACGAAATCGTTCACGCGATTCGGCGCGGCGGCTAGGTTCGGCATGTCTTGCCCTCGTCCATGGCCATGGGAATTTTGATCGTGGATTTCTGCATGTCCCAGGCGGCGGTCGGACAGCGCTCGGCGCACAGGCCGCAGTGCACGCACACGTCCTCGTCCTTGACCATGACGCGCCCGGTGTGCGGCAGCGGGCCTGATACGTACAGGGCCTGCTCGACGTTCAGCGCCGGCGCCTTGAGTCGCGCGCGCAGTTCCGTATCCGTGCCGTTCGGCGCAATGGTGAGGCAGTCGACCGGGCAGATGTCGATGCAGGCATCGCACTCGATGCACAGTTTCGCCGCAAACACAGTCTGCACATCGCAGTTCAGGCAGCGCTGCACCTCGAGCGCGGCCTGCTCGACGGTGAACCCCAATTCGACTTCCACGTTGATCTTCTTGAATCGCTCGACCAATCCGACATGGGGCACCAGCCGCCGCTCGGCGGCGTTGTACTCGTTCTTGTAGGACCATTCGTGCATCCCCATCTTGCGGCTTTCCAGCGTCACTCCGCGCGGCATGCGGACCGAAACCGGTTCGCCCATGCAGTACTTGTGCACCGAAATGGCGGCCTGATGGCCGTGCTCCACCGACCAGATGATGTTTTTCGGACCGAATGCCGCATCGCCGCCGAAAAAGACCTCGGGGCGAGTCGATTGAAAAGTGACTTTATCCACCGCCGGGAGATCCCAGCGGCTGAACTCCAACCCGATGTCGCGCTCGATCCACGGGAATGCGTTCTCCTGGCCTATGGCGAGAATGACGTCATCGCAGGGGTGGAACTCCTCGCCGAGTACGCGGGTCCCGGTGATTTCCCCATCGCGCAGTTCGTGCTCGAGGTGCTCGAACAGCATCCCCTTGAGCTCGCCGTTCTCGACCACGAAGCTCTTCGGCGCCCGATTGACCACGATCTTAACGGTTTCCTGCTCGGCATCCTCGAGTTCCCAGGCCGACGCCTTGAAGAACTCGCGCGGCTTTCGCGCCATTACTTTGACGTCCTCGGCGCCGAGGCGCAGCGCGGTGCGGCAGCAGTCCATGGCGGTGTTGCCCACGCCGATGATGAGCACCCGCGCGCCGATGGTCTCGATGTGCTTGAAGGCGACCGATTCGAGCCAGGCGATGCCGATGTGAATGCGCTTGCTGTCGCGCCGTCCGGGAAGCTCCAGCTCCTTGCCCTTCGGCGCGCCGGTGCCGACGAACACCGCGTCGAATTCCCGAGACTCGAGCAGCTGCTTCATGCTGCCGACCAGCGAGTTCAGACGCAGCTCGGCGCCCATGTCGGTGATGTAGCCGATCTCCTCGTCGAGCACTTGGGCCGGCAGGCGAAAGGCCGGAATATTCGTGCGCATCAATCCGCCGGCGACGGCGAATTGCTCGAAAATGGTCACCTGATACCCCAAGGGCAACAGATCATTCGCCACGGTGAGCGATGCCGGCCCCGCGCCAATGCAGGCCACACGCTTGCCGTTCTTCAGCTCCGGGGCGCGCGGCAGCAGCGCACTGATGTCATCCCGGTGATCGGCCGCGACCCGCTTCAGCCGGCAGATGGCCACCGGTTTGCTCTCGATCCGCCCGCGCCTGCAGGCCGGTTCGCAGGGGCGGTCGCAGACGCGGCCCAGAATGCCCGGGAACACGTTGGAGGCGCGATTGACCATATACGCCTCGGTGAACCGGCCTTGAGCGATCAGTCGAATGTATTCGGGGACGTCGGTGTGCGCCGGGCAGGCCCACTGGCAATCGACCACTTTGTGGAAATAATCAGCGTGCCCGGTATCGGTCGGTTCCATGTGTCCTCATTTGAAAATCGCCCTCCCAACGCCGGTTAAATTATAGGCTCCCGCCGCTTCGGCGTGGGTGAGTTGGCGCACATAAATCCCTTGTAATCTAGTTTTTGAAGCCGCGCCCGCGCAGCACCCGGCCGGGCAGCGCGCTGGTCGCGGCGCCGTCGGCGACCACCGGCACCCCGTTCACCAGCACCCATTGCATGCCGACCGAGAGCTGATTCGGGGCGGCAAAAGTCGCGCGATCGGCAATCGTCTCCGGATCGAACACCACCACGTCGGCCCACAGGCCGGCCTTTAGCACGCCGCGGTCGTCGAGGCGCATGCGCGACGCAGGCAGGCTGGTGAACTTGCGGATGGCCTCCTCCAGGCGCATGCGCCGCTCCTCGCGCACGTACTTGCGCAGCACCCTTGGAAAAGTTCCGTAGGCGCGCGGATGCGGGAACTCCTTGCCGAGCAGTCCATCGGGCGCCGTACCCTCGCTGTCGTTGCAGAACGACACCCACGGCTGCACCGCCGCCAGCGCGATGTCCGGCTCGCTCATGGCGAACACCGCCACGTAGGTATGCGCGTCATCCTCGACCAGGATGTCGAACAACGTATCCATCGGATCCGTGCCGCGCGACTTGGCGATCTGCGCGAGCGTGCGGCCCTGGATTCCGAGCAGCTTCGGATTGAGCACCGTCGAAATCTGGATCGCCTCCGGGCCCGCAACCGACTGCCATTCGTTGTCCCAATCGGTGGATACGGCGGCAAGTTCTTTTTTCAGGCGCGCGCGCACCGCCGGGTCCTTCAGCCGCTCGACCAACTTGGCATTGCCGCCGTCGTGCGCCCAGGGTGGAATGAACGCCGACATTTCATTGGCCCAAGCCGGGTACGCGTAGGTATCCGCCGCGATATCGACACCGGCGGTACGCGCGCGGTCGATGCGCGCGACGATTTCGGGCATCAACCCAAAATTATTGACCCCGCCCGCCTTCAGGTGCCAGATCTCGACCGGCACATGCGCATCGCGTCCGATGCGGATGGTCTCCTCGAGCGCGGCCATGATCGCCTCTTGCTCCGAGCGCATGTGTGTCGCATAAATGCCGCCAAACTCCCCCGCCGTGCGCGCCAGCGCGATCAGCTCACCGGTGCTCGCGTAGGGTGCCGGGGCGTATTCCAGCGAGCTCGAAACCCCGACCGCGCCCTGACGCATGGCATCGGCTACCAGGCCCTGCATGCGTTCGAGTTCACCCGGTGTCGCGGCCCGATCCTCGTAACCCACCACCATCTCGCGCACCGTGGTGGCGCCCACGTAGGAAGCCATGTTGATGCCTAACCCAGCGCGTTCGAGGCGCGCGAAATAGCCCGCGAAATCCTTCCAGTCCTGCTTGATTTGATAGTGAGCGAATTTTGCCGCGTCCTGCGCCGCGATCGCCTCGTTGACCGGAGCGACCGATTCGCCTTCGCCGGTGATTTCGGTGGTGATGCCCTGGAACACCTTCGAGGGCAGGTGCGGATTGACCAGCACCGTGAGATCCGACTGGCCCAGCATGTCGATGAACCCCGGCGCCACGACCCGTCCCGCCGCGTCGATGCGCTGCTTCGCGCGCGCCTTGTCGAGACGGCCGATGGCCGCGATGCGCCCGGCGCGAATACCCAAGTCCGCCGCGTACCATGGCGAGCCGGTACCGTCGATGATTCGGCCGTGCTCGATGATCAGATCGTAATCGGATGACGGCGGCTCACTCGCCGGCGCCCCGAAGGAGCACAGCGCAAGCGCCGAAGCGAACATCGCCGCGCCGCTGAGGGCATTAATCGCGTGCAAATTTCTTCTCGCCATGGCCGCGCCCACCCATTCATTTTTGTAACAGCCCAAATGTAACATAAACACTGTAAATATAATTAGTTACGGTATTTTTATAATATTATTTCGACCACAAAAATTGGCGTACCCGCCAGGACCGGCGGTGGAGCGGCTCTTCAGAGCTCCCGCGGCATGACCTGCTCGATGACGCGCGCCGTGTTGATCGAGGTCCCGCCTCGCTTGGAGTGCGACATCAGGTATTCCGAAATCACCAGGTACTTCATGACGTCCCCGAATTTCAGCTCGCGGTCGGTCAGCCACGTCGCAAAACTGACTTCCGCGCGCTGCAGAATCGCCCGAGCGGCGGATGCATCGATTGCGTTGCGGTCGCGCACGAACGCTTCATAGGACGACAGCCGGTCAGCGCAGCGTCACCGCCACCCGCTGACTAATTCCGCACAGCAATTCGTAGGGTATCGTGTCCGCCCAGACGGCGATCTCCTCCACCGGCAATCCGCCGCCCCACAGAATCACCGCATCGCCCAAGCGGGGCAGTCGCTGCAAATCGGTGACGTCAATTCCGATCATGTCCATCGAGACGCGGCCGGCAAGCGGCGCACGTTCGCCGTTGACCAGCACCGGCGAGCCTGCGGCCAAGCTGCGCGGGTAGCCGTCGCCGTAGCCGACGGCGGCCACCGCCAGGCGCGTCGGCCGCCGGGCGGTCCAATCGCCGCCGTAGCCCACCTGCTCGCCCGCCGCGAGATCCTTGAGAGCGATCACGTGCGAATGCAGCGTCATGACCGGCCGAAGCCCGTGGTCCGCGCCGATCGAGCCGGCGAACGGAGAAACGCCGTACAACAACAAACCCGGCCGCACCCAATCCGCCTGCGCCTGCGGAAAACTCAGCATGCCCGCCGAATTCGCGATGCTGCGCTCGCCGGGCAGCGAGTCGGTGGCGCGGGCGAAACGGGCGAGCTGATCGGTCGTCGCGGACAGTTCCGGCGCGTCGGCACAGGCCAGGTGTGTGAAAAGATTGACCGGGGATTGGACCGCGGGCAGCGAGCTCAAGGCGGCGAGCGCCGCGTCGAACTCAGCACCCTTGAAGCCGAGGCGGTTCATGCCGCTGTCGAGCTTCAGCCAAATGTTGAATTTCTCCCCGGCCCGCGCCGCGCGCAGCAAATCGACCTGTTCGATCGTGTGCACCACCAGCTCGAAACCGGCGGCAGCGGCCGCGCCCAGCTGTTCGCGGTCGAAGACTCCCTCCAACAGCACGGTGCGTTTGCCGATGCCGGCGTCCCGCAGCGTGAGCCCCTCGTCGACCCGCGCCACGGCGAAAGAATCCGCCGCATGCAGCGCGCGCGCGACCGCGACCAGCCCGTGCCCGTAGGCATTCGCCTTGATCACCGCCATGACCCGGGATCGCGGCGCAAAGCGCCGCATTGCCTGCAGATTGTGTTCGAGCGCGGCGGTATCGATCGTCGCACTCACCATTGGTGTCACCCGGGTATCACCGCAAGGTCACCGGGTTCTCATCGAAATACGCCCTCGGCGTACGACTCCGGCGCGTAGTTCTCGAACTTGGTGTACTGCCCGAGGAAGGTGAGCTGCACATCGCCGGTGGGGCCGTTGCGCTGCTTGGCGATGATGATGTCGGCAATGCCCTTGCGCGTGGTGTTGGGGTCGTACACCTCCTCGCGGTAAATGAGCAGGATCAAATCCGCATCCTGCTCAAGGGCTCCGGACTCGCGCAGGTCCGACATCACCGGCTTTTTCTCGACGCGCTGTTCGACGCCGCGATTCAGCTGCGACAATGCGATCACCGGCACCTTCAGTTCCTTGGCAAGGGCCTTTAGCGAACGAGAAATCTCGGATATCTCGGTGGCGCGATTCTCCTTGGTGCCCGAGACCTGCATGAGCTGCAGATAATCGACCACAATCAGGTCGAGGCCGCGCTCGCGCTTCAAGCGCCGCGCCCGCGCGCGCACTTCGGTCGGGGTCAGCGCCGGCGTCTCGTCCACGTGGATATTGGCGCCGCCGAGCTGCGTCATCGCCGAATCGATACGAGGCCAATCGTCCTCGTGCAGACGGCCGGAGCGCAGGTGGCCCTGGTTGATTCTTCCCAGAGAGGAAATCATGCGCAATGTCAGCGATTCGGCCGACATTTCCATACTGAAGATCGCGGCCGACTTGTTCGATCCAAGCGCCGCGTTCTCCGCGATGTTGACCGCGAGCGCGGTCTTGCCCATGGAGGGTCTGCCGGCGACGATGATCAAATCGCCCGGTTGCAGGCCGCCCGTCATTACATCGAGCTGTTTGAAACCGGTGGAGATGCCGGTGAGCTTCCCGTCCGAATGATAGAGCTCGTCGATTCGATTGACGACGTCCGGCAGGATGGACTTGACGGTCCTGAATCCGACCTTGCCGCGCGAGCCGCGTTCGGCAATTTCGAATACCGCGCGTTCCGCATCGTCGACGATTTCACGCGCTTCCCGGCCCTCCGGCTCGAGCGCACTGCCGACGATGAGGTTTCCCGCGGTGATCAGCTGCCGCAGGACCGATCGCTCGCGGACAATATCCGCGTAGGCGCGAATGTTGGCGGCGGTGGGCGTGTCGCGCGCCAGCGATCCGAGATAGGACAGGCCGCCCACTTGATCGAGCAGTCCCTGCGCATCCAGATGCCCGGACAGGGTCACCGCATCGCAGGGCTGGTTGCGCTCGATCAGGCCGGCAACGGCCGCAAAAATGAGGCGGTGGTCCTTGCGGTAGAAATCTTCGGCGAGCACCCGGTCGGCGACCTGGTCCCACGCCGCGGAATCGAGCATCAGTCCGCCGAGCACCGCCTGCTCGGCCTCGACCGAATGCGGCGGCAGCCGCAGCCCCTCCCCGGCCGCCGCGGCTGAACCCAACGATTGATTGTTGAGGCGAGTGGCCATGTGCAAAGCCTGCGGGCCGCGGCTTTGCCCGCCGCTACTCTTCGGCGACGACGGTGACCGTCAAGGTCACATCAACGTCAGTGTGCAGATGCAGCTGGACCTGATGCTCGCCTGTGGAGCGGATCGGTCCGGTCGGCATACGCACTTCGCTGCGCGAAATCGGCTGGCCCGCCTGGACCGCCGCCTCGGCGATGTCGGCCGTGCCGATGGAGCCGAACAGCTTGCCTTCCGCGCCCGCCTTGGCCTTGAGCTCCAGCTTGAAGTTCTCGAACTTGGCCGCGCGAGCCTGCGCCGCCGCCAGCTCGTCATGGGCCTTGGCTTCGAGCACGTGGCGCTGCGCTTCGAACTTGGCGATATTGGCCGGCGTCGCCATGGTCGCCCGGCCGGTCGGCACCAGGAAGTTGCGGGCATATCCCGATTTCACCTTGACGCGGTCGCCGATCAGGCCGAGGTTGGCAACCTTCTGCAACAGTATGATTTCCATGGTTCCTGCTCGCGCTCTTAGTGCTGATCAGTATATGGCAGCAAGGCCAAAAAACGTGCGCGACGTATCGCGAGCTGCAGCTGCCGCTGATAATGCGCGCGCGTGCCCGTGATGCGGCTCGGAACGATCTTGCCGGTTTCGGTGATATAGCTCTTGAGGGTCGCCAGATCCTTGTAATCGATCTGCTTGACTTCATCGGCAGTGAACCGGCAGAACTTCTTGCGGCGGAAAAAACGTGCCATGTATTGCTCCTGTTACCGCATGCCCACCGGCATGTCGTCGTCGTCGCCATCATCGCCGAAATCATCGTGGCGGCGGGCGTTCTCGTCGGGCGCGCGCGCCATCGGCGAGGCTTCGGTGACCGCCTCGTCCATCTTGACCACCAGGCTGCGCAGCACCGCATCGCTGAAGCGGAACGAACCGGTGAGTTCGGCGAGGGTCTTCTGGTCGCATTCGATGTTCAGCAGGATGTAGTGCGCCTTGTGCACCTTGGAGATGGGGAATGTCAGCTGGCGCCGGCCCCAATCCTCGAAGCGATGCACCTGGCCGCCGCCGGCACTGATCATGCCTTTGTAGCGATCGACCATCGCAGGAACTTGCTCGCTCTG